>Ga0210123_1000065_pt1 | contig 63485 bp, 66 predicted proteins | sample Muzzi_PWB_D2_FD_185535 | JGI IMG/M metagenome (GOLD analysis project Ga0210123, IMG submission 185535) | Wetland microbial communities from San Francisco Bay, California, USA, that impact long-term carbon sequestration - Muzzi_PWB_D2 (SPAdes) | ecosystem: Environmental > Aquatic > Marine >... | reverse complement strand
GCTCGCCGTCGCGCCGGAGGCCGCGCCGCTGTGCGGCCAGGTTGCCGCCATGGTGTCCGTCAACGACGTCGCCGACCGGCCGGCGCGGGCGCTGGCCGACGGCGAGGCGACTGGACGCCGAGGTGGCCGAGGCCGCCGATCCCCAGGACGGCCACCAGGTCCCCCGGCCGCGCGCCGGCGTGCCGCAGGGCGTTGAAGGTCGTGACCCCGGCGCACATGAGGGGGGCGGCCTCGACGGGCGTGAGCTCCTCGGGAATCCGCGCCAGGGCGACCATGTAGTCGGCGTGGCCCCCGTCGCGGGTGATCCCGGTGACCTCTCCGGCGACCTCGCACAGGATGAAATGCCCGCGCCGGCACGCGTCGCAGTGGCCGCAGTGCCCGCCGTGCCAGCCGACGCCCACCCGGTCGCCCACCTCCCACCCCGCGACGCCCGTGCCGAGGGCGTCGATGATCCCGGCGACCTCGTGCCCGGGCACCCGGGGGTACTGAATGCCCGGCCAGAGCCCCTCCTTGGTCAGCGCGTCGCTGTGGCAGATGCTGGACGCCTGGACCCGGATCCGCACCTCGGCGGGGCCGGGCTCCGGGATCTCCCGCTCGACGAGCTGGAACGGCCCCTTGGCCTCTTGAACCTGGACGGCCCGCATGGTCGACATCGGTTGGCTCCTTCGTGTCAGTTCCGTTTCGGCTTCCGGCCCGCCCCGCGGGCGCGGCCCTCCGGCAACACCGCCGCGGCGATCCGCCGGTTGAGTGCGTCGGCCTGTGCCTCCCCGTACGCCCGGCAGTACCGGAGGTAGAGGTCGTGCCAGGCGGCGTGGATGGCCGGCATCAGCCGGAGCCCGGGGGCCTCGATGTGGACCCAGATGTTCCGGCCCTCCCGCTCCCGCCGCACGTACCTTCCGGCCTCGAGCCGCTGGATCAGGCGCGTGACCGTCGAGCGGTCCAGCGTCATGGCCTCGGCGAGCTGGGAGCCCGTGGCGCGGCGCCCGGGCGCCTCCGCGAGGGCCATCAGCAGGAAGGCGTGGCTCGGCGATACCCCGACGGCGCGGAACGACTCGCCGGCCATCCGGTCGATGCGCCGGTAGAGCGAGCCCGCCGTGAAGTAGAGGCAGCCCTGGAAGTAGTCGGACAGCTTCGGGTCGGATATCCGTTCGGCCCCCATACCATTACTTGTATATACATTTGTAGGTCCAGTCAAGACCGGATCGGGGGGGCGGGCGGCGCCGGTGGGATGGCGCGTGTCGGCTGGAGGGGAGAGGCTTGCGGGGCAGCGGGCGCGGACCCCGCGCCGGCCGGGGCCGACGCGGGGCTCGGGTGCGGGCCGTCACGCCCCCAGCGAATCCGCCAGCGTCCGCAGCAGCTTCCCTCCGTCGCCCTTCCACGAGCTGCCGTGCATGCAGGCCAGCGTCGTCGGCTCCGTCGCGGCCAGCTTCTCGAGCAGGGCGCGGGTGTTGTTGGCGTGGGCGTAGTAGTCCATCGCCTGGCGGAAGCCCTCGCTGGGGCCCAGGATGTCGGACTCGGTGACGGCGGGCAGGTCGTTGCCGCCCTGGGTGAACAGGTCGCCGCACAGCAGGGTGCGGGTGGTCTCCTCCATCAGGTAGCCGCAGTCCCAGCCGTGGGGCAGGTGGGGGGTGTCGAACCAGCGCACGGTGCGGTTGCCCAGCTCCAGCGCCTCGCCGTCGGCCAGCGCCCGCGCCGGCCGGTCGGCGACGTCGTTGACGGACACCATGGCGGCGACCTGGCCGCACAGCGGCGCGGCCTGCGGCGCGACGGCGAGCCAGTCGTTGAGGGAGCCGCACTCGTCGGCCTCGAAGTGCGACAGGCCGATGTAGCGCAGGCGTTCCACGGGCATCACGTGCGCCACCGCCTCCCGCACCAGCGGGAACATCTGGCGGGGCCCGGAGTGGAAGAGGAGGGGCGCCTCGTCCACGACCAGGAACTGGTTGAACGAGAAGCCCCCGGCCCCCTCGATCACGACCGGCGTGCTGATGCGGTAGATGCCGTCCGCGACCTCGGACACGCTCGTGCCCGACTGCTGATTGGTGATGACCATGGTTTCACTCCTTGTGGTTTAAGAGGGATTTCTCCCGTTTCATCCGTCACTCGGGGCTGGCCGCGACGGCGGCCAGCAACAGGCGGACCAGGACGCCGCGCGCGGCGCGCCGCGACAGGCCGTGCTCGCGCACCAGGCGGTGCCACAGGTCGAACGAAAGCACCGACTCCCAGGCCGCGACCGCGTCCTTGTGCCCTTTCCGAACGCCGTGGCGCTTCAGCACCTCGGCCGCCAGCGCGGCGCGGCCCCGGCGTATGTCGCCGCTCATCCCGGCCAGGAACGGGATCACCCGGTCCTCGCGCCAGGCCAGCCACGGCTCGAAGTGCAGGTGCTGCCGCTCCATCGCCGCCACCAGCAGGCGGGCGGCGGCGGGCAGGTCGGGCGCCGCCAGGATCGTCGCCACCGGCAGCTCGGGCGCCCGGGCGGTCACGTGCCCGGTGCAGCCCTGGAGCAGCGCGTCCTGGGTCGGAAAGTGCTTGTACACGGTCGGGAGCGACACCCCGGCGGCCTTGGCGATATCGGCATAGCGGGTGGCCACCGCGCCCTTCTCGGCATGCAGGCCGACGGTGGCGGCGGCGATGCGCGCCTTGAGCGCCGCCTGCTGCCGGCGGCGGGTGGCGTTGTTGTAAGGGCGGGTCTTCAACGGGCTGACTCCTGGGACCGGGCCACCGACTTAATTTAAGTTTACATTAAGTGAATTTAATCGCAAGGGGGAGTCCGATCATTTTTTTTTGACCGGCCGGCCGTGGCCCGATGGCGCGCCTCCGGGGCGGGCGGCGCTCGCCGGGGCGGCGGACGGCGGGTGTCCGGGGGGACTTCTTTCGGACAGAGACGGGGTGCGGGTGGGCTCAGGCGGGGGGCAGGCGCTCCAGGGAGGGCACCTCGGCGGCCAGCGCGTCCATCAGCCGCAGGGCATCGGCGTGGAAGTCCGGCGCGTAGAGCACCTCGATGATGGCGGCGATCGGGTCCACGGTGCGGATGGCGCCCAGGTCCTCGTAGGCCTCGAACAGGGCGCTCAAGTACGCGATCTCGCGGCGGTCCACCCGGTACAGCAGGGGCCCGTGGGGGAGGGATGCGTCGGAGAGGGTGTCCATGCCGCCTGCGGGGGGCGGGGGCCCCGGGGCGGGGGCTCAGCCCTCGAAGGGCCCCATGGCGCGGAACTTGGCGTAGCGGCCCTCGATCAGCTCGGGCACGGGCAGGTCGGCCAGCTCGTCCAGGTGCTTCACCACGGCGTCTCGGATGGTGGTGGCCATGCCCTGGGGGTCGTGGTGGGCGCCGCCGCGGGGCTCGGGGAGGACCTCGTCGATCACCCCCATGCCCTTCAGGTCGTTCGCGGTGAGCTTGAGGGCCTCGGCGGCGGCGGCGGCCTTGGCCTGGTCCTTCCACAGGATGGCGGCGCACCCCTCGGGGGAGATGACCGAGTAGACCGCGTGCTGGAGCATCAGGATGCGGTCGCCCACCCCCACCGCCAGGGCGCCGCCGCTGCCGCCCTCGCCGATGATGACGACGATGACCGGCACGGGCAGGCGGCTCATCTCCAGCAGGTTGCGGGCGATGGCCTCGCTCTGGCCGCGCTCCTCGGCCCCCATGCCGGGGTAGGCGCCGGGGGTGTCGATGAAGGTGACCACCGGCTTGCCGAAGCGGGCGGCGAAGTCCATCAGGCGCAGGGCCTTGCGGTAGCCCTCCGGGTGGGCCATGCCGAAATTGCGGATCACCCGGGTCTTCAGGGTGCGGCCCTTCTGGTGGCCGATCAGGACCACCTCGCGGGCGCCCAGGCGGCCGATGCCGCCCACGATGGCGGGGTCGTCGCGGAAGGCGCGGTCGCCGTGCAGCTCGAGGAAGCCCTCCACGAAGCGCTCCACGTACTCCAGCATGGAGGGGCGCTCGGGGTGGCGGGCGAGCTGGGTCTCCTGCCACGGGCTCAGGCGCTTGTAGATGTCGTCCTCGACCTGGCGCGCCTTGCGGGTGAGGCGGTCCAGCTCCTTGCGGGCGGCCTGGCTGCCGCCCTCGGCCTTGCCACGGGCCTGCTCGATCTGCTCGTGGACCTCGGCGAGGGGCTTTTCGAAGTCGAGATACTGTCGCACGGGGGCTTCCTCGGGGCGCGGCTCCAAGGCCGACAAGATACCGGAAAGCTCAGGCGAACGCCACGGAGTCGCCCCCCAGCAGGCGCTCCACGTCGCGCACCATCGTGTCGTCCGCCGACACTGTCAGCTCGGGTGCCGCCACCACGGTCGCCTCCACCCGGCCGGGGACCCGCACCAGCAGGCGCACGCCGCAGGGGCCCGGGTGGGCCCCCAGGGTCTCCCGCAGGCGCCCCAGATCGTCCCGGGAAAGCCCCGTGGAGGTGAAACGGAAGGTGACCGTGCGCACCGAGCGCTTGCGCAACTCGGGCAGGCTCTCGACCCGGGTGGCCTTGACCTTGGTCTCGGACTCCCCGGCGTCCACCGTGCCGGTGACCAGCAGGGGGGCGTCGGGCTTCAGGGCCGGCTCGGCGACTTTGAGCACGTCGGGGAAGGCGATCACCTCCACGCTGCCGGCCTCGTCCTCCAGGGTCAGGAACGCCATGCGGTCGCCGCGCCGCGTGATGCGGGCCTTGAGCCCCGCCAGGATGCCGGCGATGCGCACCTCCTTGCCATCGCCCCGGCTGCCCAAGCGGGTGGTGTCCACGGTGGCGTAGCGGCGGGCATCCTCCCGGTAGCGGCGCATGGGGTGGGAGCTGAGGTAGAAGCCCAGGGCCTCCTTTTCGCGGGTGAGGCGCTCGTGCTCGTCCCAAGGCGGCACAGGGGGCAGCTCGGGGGGGCCGGCGGGCCGGTCGCCGAAGATGGAGATCTGGCCGGCGGCGCTCTCCCTGTGGGACCGGGTGCCCTCGTCCATGGCCCGGGGCAGGGCGGCGGTGATGGCCGCGCGGGTGGCGCCGGGGTCGGCGCCCGGCTCCGCTCCGAGATCATCCAGGGCCCCGGCGGCCACCAGGGCCTCGAGCACCCGCTTGTTGACCTTGTTCGGATCGGCCCGGCGGCACAGGTCGAACAGGTCCGTGAAGGGCCCCTCGGCCCGGGCCGCCAGCACCGGCTCCAGGGCCGCCTCCCCCACCCCCTTGATGCCCCCCAGGCCGTAGCGGATGCCCAGGGCGGCGGCGGCGTTCGTGGCGTCCCCGTCCCCGGCGACCGGGAGGGTCTCGCAGGCGAAGCGCACGTCGCTGACGTTCAGGTCGGGCCGCAGGATGGGGATCTGCATCTCGCGGCACTCGGCGATGTTCTTGGCCGTCTTGTCCGGGTTCGCCATGTCGTTGGTGAGCAGGGCCGCCATGAAGGGCACCGGGTGGTGGGCCTTCAGGTAGGCGGTCTGGAAGGAGATGACGGCGTAGGCGGCGGAGTGGGACTTGTTGAAGCCGTAGCCCGCGAAGTAGGCCATCAGGTCGAAGATGCGCTCGGCGACCTTGGCGTCGTGCCCCTTGTCGGCGGCGCCGGCGATGAAGCGGGCCTTCTGGCGCTCCATCTCGGCGGGCTTCTTCTTGCCCATGGCGCGCCGGAGCAGGTCGGCCTCGCCCAGGGAGTAGCCCGCCACCTCGTTGGCGATCCGCATCACCTGCTCCTGGTAGACGATGATGCCGTACGTCTCTTGCAGGATCGGCTCGAGCTCGGGCAGGTCGTAGCGGATGGCGGTGGTGCCCTTCTTGCGGGCGATGAAGTCGTCGAGCATGCCCGAGCCGATGGGCCCCGGGCGGTAGAGCGCCAGCAGGGCCACCAGGTCCTCGAAGCCGTTGGGCTGCATCTTCACGATCAGGTCGCGCATGCCCGCGGACTCGAGCTGGAACACCCCCGTGGTGTCGCCGCGGCACAGCAGGCGGTAGGTCTCGGGGTCGTCCAGGGGCACGGTGGAGAGGTCCAGGGGCGTGCCGTGGCGGGCCACCTCCTTGACGGCGTGGTCGATGACCGTGAGGGTCTTCAGCCCCAGGAAGTCGAACTTCACCAGCCCCACCGCCTCGGCGTCGTCCTTGGCGAAGTGGGAGATCACCTCGCCGGCGGGGCCCCGGTAGAGGGCGGTGTGGTCGGTGAGGGGCTCGGCGGAGATGATCACGCCGGCGGCGTGGGTGGAGGCGTGGCGGGCCACCCCTTCCAGGGCCCGGGCGATGTCCCACAGCTCGCCCACCCGGGGGTCGCCCTCGACCAGCTCCTTGAGGCGCGGCTCCTCCTTCAGGGCCCGCTCCAGGGTCATGCCCAGGGTGCCGGGCACGAGCTTGGCGATGCGGTCGCTCTCGGCGAAGGAGAAGTCCAGGACCCTCGCCACGTCCCGCAGCACCGCCTTGGCCCCCATGGTGCCGAAGGTGATGATCTGGCACACGTGGTCGGACCCGTAGCGCTCCGCCACGTAGGCGATCACCCGGTCCCGGTGGTCCATGCAGAAGTCCATGTCGATGTCCGGCAGGGACACCCGCTCCGGGTTCAGGAAGCGCTCGAACAGCAGGTTGTAGGGGATCGGGTCCAGGTCGGTGATGCGCAGGGCGTAGGCCACCAGGGAGCCGGCCGCCGAGCCGCGCCCGGGGCCCACCGGGATCTTCTGCTCGCGGGCGAAGCGGATGATGTCCCACACGATCAGGAAGTAGCCGGGGTAGCCCATCTTCTCGATGGTGGCCAGCTCCCACGCCAGGCGGCTCCGGTAGGCGGCCCGCTCGGCCTCGGGGATGCCGAGCTGGCCGAAGCGCTCCTCGAGACCCGCCTCGGCCTGGCCCCGGAGGTAGCCCTCGGGGGTCTCGCCGGCGGGCACCGGGAAGTGGGGCATGTGGGCCGTGTCGAGGGACAGGTCCACGTTGCAGCGCTGGGCGATGCGGATCGTGTTCTCCAGGGCGTCGGGCAGCTCGGCGAAGTCCCTGGCCATGTCCTCCGGGGAGCGGAAGTGGAACTGGCCGGGGGGCAGGCGCTCCCGCTCCTCCTCGTCCAGGATGGCCCCGCCGCCGATGCACAGCAGGGCGTCGTGGGCGCGGGCGTCGCCGGGGCGCAGGTAGCGGCAGTCGGCGGTGGCCACCAGGGGCACCCCCATGTCGTGGGCCAGGTGGATCAGCCCCAGGTTCACCGGGCGCTGGTCGGGCACGCCGTTCTCGGCGATCTCCACGAACACGTTGTCGGCGCCGTAGGCCTCCACCAGCCACGCCACCAGCTCCCGGGCCCCCTCGGCGTCGCCGTCCGCCAGGCGCCGGGGCACCGCGCCGCGCAGGCCGCCGGTCAGGCAGATCAGGCCGTCGGCGTGGGCCGCCAGCAGCTCCCGGTCCACCTGGGGGTGGCGGTGCATGGACTCCAGGTGGGCCTTGGAGAGGACCTGGAGCAGGTTGCGCCAGCCGGTGAGGTCGCGGCACAGCAGCACCAGCTCGGTGGTGTCGTCGGCCCGGCCCCGGGGGGGCGTGAAGCGGCTCTCGGGGGCCAGAAACAGCTCGGCCCCCAGGATCGGCTTGACCCCGGCGGCGATGGCCTTCTGGTAGAACTGGATCGCCCCGAACAGGTTGCCGGCGTCGGTGATCGCCAGGGCCGGCAGGCGCCACGCCGCGGCCTGCTCGACGAGGGCGCCGATCCGGGTCGAGGCCTTGAGCAGGCTGTACTCGGTGTGGCAGTGCAGATGCACGAAGGGAGCGTGGCGCATGGCTGCCCGAATCTTGACGGAGAGGGGTTGTCCCGGCCCGGGCATTCTAGCGAATCCGGGGGGTGCCCCGCCACGGGTGCGGGGGGTTCGCAAGCGGACATTCTGGGGAGGCGGCGACCGCCGAGGATGGGAAGACCGGTTCCCTTTCGGGGGAAGCGGTTGGACAGGCCCCGCGGGGCGTCCCGGCACGCCGTGGGCCGGGGTCGGGGCTTCGGGTGGGGGCTAGGCCGCGATCAGCAGCGTCCCCACCACCAGATAGAGGGCGGGCACGACGATTCGGGCTTTCATCAGGTGCTTCATGGCCGATTCCCTTCCATCCCCCGCCGGGAGTGCCGGGGCGGGGCGTGGGTTCCTATCGGCCGAAAACGTGCATGCCTTGTGCCAGGATTCCGCAGATTGGGCCGGATTTCCCGGAAATTACGGGTAGACGGTCACCGGGACCCCGGAAAGCCGGGCCCGGAGCCGCTGTGCGACCTCCTCGAGGAACGCCTCGGGCAGGGGGGTGACCACCGCCTCGGCGGGGGGGCGGGCCACGGTGTAGAGCTGGACGGCGCGCAGGGTGCCGCCGCTGTGCGGGATCTCGCACACCCGCTCCACGTAGGCCGCCACCTCGGCCTCGGACGGCGGGGCGCCGTCGGTGGCGAACAGGCAGGTCTGGAGCGTGAGGGGGTGGCGCCGGGCCGCCTCCCGCAGGTTGGCGAGCACCCGGGAGAAGGGGACGCGGGTGCCGCAGGCGCGGGCGAAGTGCTCGGCGGTGCCCGCGTCCAGCTTGGCCCACACGTCGCCCCCGGCGGCCACGATGCGCTCGACCCCGGCCCGCACCTCGGTCCGGTCCAGGCCGGCGGCATTGGTGATGAGCACCACCGGCAGGCCGTGCCAGCCGGTCGCCTCGATCGCCTCCAGGACCCCGTCCACGATCCGGTCGAAGCCCGCCACGGAGGTGGGCTCGCCGTCGCCGGAGAGGGCCACGTCCCGCACCCCGCGCAGCGCCTCCGGCAGGTCGGCGAAGCGGGGGTGGGCCGCCAGCCCGCCCGCACGCGCCGCCCGCAGGAGCGCCGTCAGCTCTGCCTTCAGGACGTCCGGGTCCGCGCCTTCCGGCGGCGGCATGACGCGGCGGTCCACCTGGCAGTAGACGCAGTCGAAGTTGCAGCGTTTGTCGGGGTTGAGGTTGACGCCGATCGAGATGCCGCCGGAGCGGCGCGACAGCACGGCATAGACGTAACGGTGGTCCGCGAAGTCGCGGGGGTGGGCGCGGTGCTCGCGCCGGACGGCGCCGGAAGGGGACATGGGTGGCCCCATTGTACGGCGGACGGGGCTTTCCCGTCCAAGCCCGGCCGCTCCGGGCCCTTGCCGGTGCCCCGGAGGGCCCCGTAAGATGGCGCCTTCCTTCGAGGCGTCATGCACCACGAGCCCCTCACCGAGCCCGGAGCCGGCCCCCCCGTCGTGGCGGTGGGCGACTCGATCACCTGGGGCTTTCCCTACGGCCCGCACGCCTCCTGGGTGCGGCGTGTGGCGGAGGCCCTCGGGACCGAGATCCGCAACCTGGGCGTGAACGGCGACACCCTGGCCGACATGCGGGCCCGCATCCCCGCCGTGGTGGCCCTGGGGCCGCGCTGCTGCGTGCTCTCCGGCGGCACCAACGACGCCTCCCAGGGGCGGGCCCCCGAGGACATGGCGCGGGACGTGGGGGAGATGGTGGAGGTCTTGCGGGAGGCGGGCATCTTCCCGCTGGTGGGCACCCCGCCCCCCTACCGCGACCCGTACTGCGAGCGGCAGCTGGCCGCCTACCGCCACGTGCTCAACGCCTACGCCGGCACCCGGGGGGTGCGGGTGATCCACTTCGACCGCGCCTTCCGGGACGCGGACGGCGAGCCCCGGCGGCGCCTGTACGCCGACATCACCCATCCCAGCCTGGAGGGGTACGAGGCCATGGCGCGCCACGTGGTGGACTCGGGGGCGCTGGCGCCCTGCCTCGCGCCGCAAGGTGACTGAACCCTTCGACCTGGCCGTCGTGGGCGCCGGACCGGGGGGCTACGTGTGCGCCGCCCGGGCGGTGGAGCTGGGCCTCCGGGTCGCCGTCATGGAGCCGGCGGAGCTGGGCGGGGTCTGCCTCAACCGGGGCTGCATCCCCACCAAGGGGCTGCTGGACGGCCCCGACCCGGACGGCATCGGGGCCCGGGTGCGTAGGAACGCCGAGGCCATCGCCCGCCTGCGGCGCGGGGTGGCGCATCTGCTGAAAGGGGCGACGGTGCTCGCCGGGCGGGCGCGCCTGACCGGCACCGGGCGGCTGGAGGTGGAGGGCCACGGCACCGTGGCGGCGCGCCGGGTGGTGCTCGCCACCGGCTCCCGCCCCCGGGCCCTGGCGGAGCTGCCGTTCGACGGCGCGCGGGTGATCTCCAGCGACGAGGCCGTGGCGCTGGAGCGCGTGCCGGGGCGGGTGGCGGTGATCGGCGCCGGGGCCGTGGGGTGCGAGTTCGCCGACGTGCTGGCCGCCTACGGGGCCGACGTGACCCTGGTGGAGGCCGCGGAGCGCCTGCTGCCCGCCGAGGACCCGTGGGCGGCGAAGCTCCTGGCGCGGGCCTTCGACGCCCGGGGCATCGCGGTGCGGACCGCCACCCGGGTGGCGGCCGCCGAGACGGGGCCGGAGGGCGTGCGCATGGCCCTGGCGGGGCCGAAGGGGAACGAGGATGTGGCGTGCGACCTCGTCCTGGTGGCCGTGGGGCGGCAGGCCAACGTGGAGGGCCTGGGGCTCGAGCGCGTGGGCCTGGAGGTCGTGGACGGAATCGTCCCGGTGGACGGGGCGGGGCGCACGGCCGTGCCGGGGGTCTTCGCCATCGGCGACCTGACGGGGCCGCCCCTGCTGGCCCACCGCGCAAGCGCTCAAGGGCGGGCGGCGGCCGAGGCGGCGGCGGGACGGGAGCCCGAGCCGGTAGCGCCCGGGCGGATCCCCGCCTGCGTCTACACCCACCCCCAGATCGCCACCGTGGGGGCGCGGCCGGAGGCGGGGGACGTGGTGGGGGAGGCCTTCTTCCGCGCCAACGGCCTGGGGGTGGTCACCGGCCGCACGGAGGGCGGCGTGCGCCTGGTGGCCGAGGCGGACGGTGGCCGCCTGAAGGGGGCCCAGCTGGTGGGGGCGGGGGTCACGGAGCAGGTCGGCCTGCTGGGGGTGGCGGTGGCGGCGGGGCTGACGGTGCGGGACCTCGCGCGGGGCGTCTTTCCCCACCCCACCCTGTCGGAGAGCGTGCACGAGGCCGCCGAGGCGGCCCTTAAGCGCCTGTGAGCGCCCCCTAGCGCATCACCTGCCAGGCGAAGTAGCGCGCCAGCAGCCAGACCCCGACGAACAGCAGGGCCGCCGGCACGTGCCAGCGCCCCACCCGGTGCCACCCCACCACCCGGGCGAAGCCCAGCACGGCGACCACGCAATAGAGGGCGATGGAGGTGTCCAGGGTGGCGCCCTGGGCGGTGCGCAGGGCGGGGGGGATGCTCAGCATGCCGCGCCCCACCTGCATCAGGTGGATCTTCTGGAGGGTCAGGCCGCCGATGTCGGCCACGAAGCCGACCACCGTCAGCAGGATGTGGGCGTTGCGCGGGATCCTGCGCCGCCACATGAGCAGCCCCGCCGCTGCGTAGCACAGGAACGAGAGCGCCCAGATGGCGACGATGGGCAGGAGGAATCCTTCGGACAACGTCACACCAGGTTCGTGGGTCGAGGCGGGGCCCCCCGGGGGCGGGCCGGGCGGCACTATACGGCCCCCGGACCGGGCGCGCAACCCGCGCCGCCAAAGGGCCCGGGGGGCGTTTCGGGCGCGGCCCGCCGCCTTGACCGGGGGCGGGCGCTGTGATACTTTTCATGCTCCTGAAAGCGCCCGGTTTCGCAAGGGTTTCGGGGGCGACGGGGGCGCGCTTCAGGGTCACCTTCAGGGTCTTTGCCGCACGCCAGGGAGCCGATGCTGAACGAACCGCTCGAGACCGGACTCACCTTTGACGACGTGGTGCTGGTCCCGGCCCGCTCCGAGGTGGTTCCGGCCGAGGTCGACACCCGCACCTGGCTGACCCGCGAGATCCCCCTCAACATCCCCGTGGCCTCCGCCGCCATGGACACGATCACCGAGGCCGCCATGGCCATCGCCCTGGCCCAGCACGGCGGCATCGGCATCGTGCACCGGGCCTGCTCCGTGGAGGAGCAGGCGTTGCACGTGGAGAAGGTCAAGAAGTCCGAGGGCGGCATGGTGGTGGACCCCATCACCGTCCCGCCGGAGCGCCCCATCGGCGAGGCCGTGGCGATGATGCAGCGCTACGGCATCTCCGGCATCCCCGTGACCGACCCGGACGGCCGACTGCTGGGCATCCTCACCCGCCGCGACCTCCAGTTCGAGGACGACATGAACGTCCCGGTAGGGGACATCATGACGTCCAAGAGCCTGGTGACCGCGCCGGAGGGGACCAGCCCCGACGAGGCCAAGGAGATCCTGCACCGCCACCGCATCGAGAAGCTGCCCGTGGTGGACGGGGACGGCCTGCTCAAGGGGCTGTTCACCATCAAGGACGTGGAGAAGCGCATCCAGTACCCCAACGCCTGCAAGGACGCCAAGGGGCGCCTGCGGGTGGGGGCCGCGGTCGGGGTGGGGCCCGACGCCATGGAGCGCGCCGAGGCCCTGGTGGCGGCCCAGGTGGACGTGGTGGTGGTGGACACCGCCCACGGCCACTCGGTCCGGGTGCTGGACCAGATCCGCGCCATCAAGGCCGCCTACCCCTCGCTCCAGGTGCTGGGGGGCAACATCGCCACCGCCGAGGCCGCCGAGGACCTGATCAAGGCCGGGGCCGACGGCGTCAAGGTGGGGGTGGGGCCGGGCTCCATCTGCACCACCCGCATGGTGAGCGGCGCGGGCATGCCCCAGCTCACCGCCATCGCCGGCGCCGCCAAGGTGTGCGGCAAGCGCGGCGTGCCGGTGGTGGGCGACGGCGGCATCAAGTTCTCCGGCGACGTGACCAAGGCCATCGTGGCCGGGGCCGACTGCGTGATGCTGGGCAGCTACTTCGCCGGCACCGAGGAGTCCCCCGGCGAGGTGATCCTCTACCAGGGCCGCAGCTACAAGGCCTACCGGGGCATGGGCTCGTTGGGGGCGATGGTGCGGGGCAGCCGGGACCGCTACTTCCAGGAGGGGGTGGAGGCGGGCAAGCTCGTTCCCGAGGGGATCGAGGCCCGGGTGCCGTTCAAGGGCCGGGTGGGGGACGTGCTCTATCAGCTCGTGGGGGGCCTCCGGGCCGGCATGGGCTACCTGGGCTGCCCCACGATCCAGGCCCTCAAGGACAACGGCGGGTTCGTGCGCCTGACCCACGCCGGCCTGATCGAGTCCCACGTCCACGACGTGATCGTCACCAAGGAGGCGCCCAACTACCAGCGCGAGCCCTGACGGCGCGCCCCTCCCGACGGTGCGCCTCCCCCGCGAGGGTCCCGGCGCGCCCGACCCGCCCCACCCCTTCCCCCCGATGCCCGTGCACGAAGACAACATCCTGGTCCTGGACTTCGGCTCCCAGTACACCCAGCTGATCGCGCGGCGGGTGCGGGAGTTCTCGGTCTACTCCGAGATCCTGCCGTTCAACGCCTCCCTGGAGGAGATCCGGGCCTTCGGACCGAAGGGGATCATCCTGTCGGGGGGGCCCTCCAGCGTGTACGCCGAAGGGGCGCCGCTGCCCGACCCGGGCGTGTTCGAGCTGGGGGTGCCGGTCCTGGGCATCTGCTACGGCATGCAGCTCATCACCCGCCACTTCGGGGGCGAGGTGGGGGCCGCCGCCAGCCGGGAGTTCGGCCGCGCCGAGGTGACGGTGGACCGTCCCGCCGGGCTGTTCGACACCCTGGGCCGGTCCACCACCGTGTGGATGAGCCACGGCGACCGCATCGAGCGGGCCCCCGAGGGCTTCGTGCCCATCGCCCACACCGACAACGCCCCGGTGGCCGCCTTCGCCCACGAGGGGCGGCGGGTGTTCGGCCTCCAGTTCCACCCGGAGGTGGTCCACACTCCGGAGGGGACCACCATGCTGGAGAACTTCGCGTTCGGCGTGTGCGGCGTGAAGCCCACCTGGACCATGGCGTCGTTCGTGGAGACCGAGACCGAGCGCATCCGCGAGACGGCGGGGGACGCCGGGGTGATCTGCGCCCTGTCGGGGGGGGTGGACTCCTCCGTGGCGGCGGTGCTGGTGAACCGGGCCATCGGCGAGCGCCTGACCTGCATCTTCGTCGACAACGGCCTGCTCCGGGCCGGAGAGGCGGAGCGGGTGGTGGCCACCTTCCAGCACATGGGCCTGAAGCTGGTCCACGTGGACGCCTCCAAGCGCTTCCTGTCGCGTCTGGCGGGGGTCATCGACCCGGAGGCCAAGCGCAAGATCATCGGCAACACCTTCATCGACGTGTTCCACGACGAGGCGGTGAAGCTGGAGGGCGTGCGCTTCCTGGTGCAGGGCACCCTCTACCCGGACGTGATCGAGAGCGTGTCCTTCAAGGGCCCCTCGGCCACCATCAAGACCCACCACAACGTGGGGGGGCTGCCGGAGGACCTGAAGTTCTCCCTGATCGAGCCGTTCCGCGAGTTGTTCAAGGACGAGGTGCGGGCCATCGGGCGGGAGCTGGGGGTGCCCCACGAGATCATCACCCGCCAGCCGTTCCCGGGTCCGGGCCTGGCCATCCGGGTCCTGGGGGAGGTCACCCCCGAGCGGGTGGCCCTGTTGCAGCGGGCCGACGCCATCGTGCTGGAGGAGGTGAAGGCGGCCGGGCTCTACGAGAGCATCTGGCAGTCCTTCGCCGTGCTGCTGCCGGTGCAGACCGTGGGGGTGATGGGCGACGAGCGCACCTACGAGAGCGTGATCGTGCTGCGGGCGGTGCACAGCGTCGACGGGATGACCGCCGATTGGGTCCACCTGCCGTATGATCTGCTCGGCGCCATCTCGAACCGGATCATCAACGAGGTTCGGGGGGTGAACCGGGTCTGCTATGACATTTCCTCCAAGCCGCCGAGCACCATCGAGTGGGAGTAGGGCCCCGGGGCCCCCGTGCGGGGGCCGGGCGTGACGGGGGTGCGGGTCGGATTCGTGCTGATCGTGGCGGCGCTGGTCGCGGGCGTGGCGCTGCTGGTCACGGCCCCCGACGCCCCCGAGGCGCCCGCCGGCGCCGCCCGGACCGGGACCGCGCCGGGGACCGGGGGCTCCGTGCCCCGCGTGGCGGTGGACGTGATCCGGCTCCAGGTGCCCGCGGGCGTCACGGGATCGTCCTCCCCCGGCCTGGAGGCGGCGGAGGCGGGCTGGGACGCCCTGCGCGAAGGGGACAACCTGACCGCCCTGGCGGACTTCGAGGATGCGGTGGCCCAGGGGGTGACCGGGGTTGCCTTCGGCATGGCCCTGGCCTACCGCAACCTGGAGCACCCCCAGGAGGCCCTGCTCATGGCGCGCCAGGCGGTGGTCGAGCGGAAGGACCACGCCGACGCGTGGCGCCTGCTGGGCCAGCTGCTGCTGGACGACAACGACCCCCGGGGGGCGGTGGAGGCCTGGGAGCGGGCCCAGGCCCTGGAGCCCGACCCGGCGCTGGAGGAGCGCCTCCACACGGTGCGGGCCGACGCCGAGGCCCGGGACCGCTACCTGGTGGGGAGCACGCGCCACTTCCGGGTGCGCTTCGAGGGCCCTCAGGAGAGCTACCTGGCCCAGCGCATCCTGAACCTGCTGGAGGCGGCCTACGCCAAGGTGGGGCTGACCCTGGGCTACTACCCGGAGCGGGTGATCGAGGCGGTGCTATACACGCAGCAGGCGTTCTTCGACGTCACCCGCAGCCCCGGCTGGGCCGGGGGCATCTTCGACGGCACGGTGCGCCTGCCGGTGGCGGGGGCCGAGCCCCCGGCGGCGGAGTTGGAGCGGGTGGTCACCCACGAGTACACCCACGCCGCCATGGTGCAGCTGCTGGGCCCGGCCCGGGTGCCGGTGTGGCTGCACGAGGGGGTGGCCATGAACCTGGAGGGGGGTGACCGGAGCGCGTGGGTGGCCCACGTGCGGCGCCGCCACCCGGCCGCGCTGCCCTTGAGCCGCCTGTCGGACTCCTTCTTGGGCCTGAGCCAGGGCGAGGCGGACGCCGCCTACGCCGAGTCGTACCTGCTGGTGCGCTCGCTGCTGGACCGCTTCGGGCCGTTCCGCCTGGCGGACCTGCTGGCGGCGTGTCGGGACCGGCCGTTCGCGGACGCCTTCCGGGACGTGTACGGGGAGGACCCCGACGCCTCCCTGGCCCGGGCCGTGAACGACCTCGGGCGGGCCGGATGATCCGGCGCGCGGGGCGCACCCGTCTCCGTCGTGCCCTGCTGGCGGCTGCGGCGGCGCTGCTGGCGGCCGCGGGGCCCCTGTGGGCGGCCGCCGAGGGGCGCATCGACCGGGTGGAGGTGACCCCGGCGGCGGGCGAGGTGCGGGTCTCGGCCCACCTGGCGGGGGGCTTCCCGGACGAGATCGCCGAGCAGATCCAGAGCGGCGTCCCCAAGGACCTCTTCTACACGGTCACCATGAACCGCCGCCACCGGCGCTGGTTCGACGAGGAGCTCTACGGACGCACCGTGAGCTACGCGATCAAGTTCGACACCCTGGAGGGGCGCTACCACATCCGCCGCACCGACCCCGACGGCAGCCAGGACGAGCGGGTGGTGCCCACCTACGATGCGGCGGTGGCGATGGTCTCCGAGATCGACGGGATCGCCCTGCCCCTGCCCCCCGAGGCCGGGGACGCGGGGCACTACGTGGCGGTGAAGGCCGAGATGCGGGCGGTGCGGATGCCGCTCTACCTGGACTACGTGTTCTTCTTCATCCCCATGCTCCAGTTCGAGACCCCCTGGGCCCGCTCGGCGGCCCCGGAGGCGGCGCCGTGAGCCGGAGCCGCCGGTGAGCGCCGAGCGGCGGGTGTCCGCGGGGGCGAAGGTGGCGCTGGTGGCCCTTTTGGGGGTGCTGGCGCTGTCGTTCTGGGTCCTGTCCCACATCCACACCGAGGGGCGGAGCAACATCCTGGTGCTCACGCTCGTCAACCTCAACCTGATCCTGGTCGTGGTGGTGGGGCTGCTGCTGTCCCGCAACCTGGTCAAGTGGCTGCTGGGGGGCCGGCGCCGGCTCAAGTCGTTGCGGACCCGGCTGGTGGCGGTGTTTTTGGGGTTCTCCCTGGTGCCCACGGTGCTGCTGTTCGTGGTGGCCTCGGGGCTGCTCAGCAAGAGCGTGGACTCGTGGTTCTCGCCCCAGGTGCAGGAGCCGATGAAGGCGGCGGTGGAGCTGGCCCGGGACCGCTACCGCGCCCTGCACGACCAGGTGAACGCCGACGCCCGCAAGGTGGCGGCGGTGCTCGACCAGGCGCCGGTCCAGCGGGAGCGGCCGGCCCTGGAGGCGTGGCTGGAGGCGCAGCGGGCGGGGTGGGGCTTCTCCGGCCTGGCCGTGGGCTACGGCCCCGAGCGCCGGCAGGTGGCCCGGGCCGGCGTCGTGGCGGTGCCGGACGCCCTGCCCGCCGGCCCCTCCACCTGGACCGCCACGGTGCCGGACGGCGAGCTCGTCCAGGCCGGCACCCCCGTGGGGGCGTGGGGCTACCTGCTGGCCGAGCGCCTGATCCCGGCGGCCGAGATCGCCGCCCTGCGCCACATCTCGGAGCAGTACGAGAGCTTCTCGCAGCTGGCGGCCTTCAAGGGACCGATCAAGAAGGGCTACCGCCTGTCGTTCCTGGTGATCGCCCTGGTGGTGCTGTTCTCGGCCACCTGGTTCGGCTTCTTCGTGGCCCGGGGCATCACGTCGCCCGTGCAGCGCCTGGTGGACGGCACCCGCGAGGTGGCGGCGGGCAACCTGAACGTGAAGCTGGGCCGGGTGAGCCGGGACGAGGTGGGGGAGCTGGTGGACGCCTTCAACGCCATGACCTTGCGGCTGAAGCGCAACAAGGACGCCCTCACCCAGGTGAACACCTCCCTCACCGCCAGCAACCAGGAGCTGGAGGCGCGTCGGGCCTACATGGAGGCGATTCTGGAGAACGCCGCCACGGGCGTCATCGCCGTGGACCCGCAGGGGCGCGTGACCCTGTTCAACCGGGCCGCCGCCGAGGTGCTGCGGCTGGACCCGGGAGCGGTGAAGGGGCACCCCTACCGGGAGGCGTTCAAGGACATGACCCTGGCGGTGTTCTCCGAGCTGGCCGACCTGTTGCGGGAGGGGGAGGGCCCCAAGACGCGGGAGGTGAAGGTCAACCGTGGCGGCGAGACCCTCACCCTGCAGGTGAACGCCCGCCGGGTGGTGGCCCCCAAGGGGGAGTCCCTCGGGGCGGTGCTCGTGTTCGACGACCTCACGCAGCTGATCAAGGTGCAGAAGGAAGCCGCCTGGCGCGAGGTGGCCCGGCGCCTGGCCCACGAGATCAAGAACCCCCTCACCCCCATCCAGCTCTCGGTGCAGCGCCTGCGCAAGCGCTACGGCGACGACGGGGGGCAGCTTCCGGCGGTGGTGGAGGAGACCACCAACACGATCCTGGGCGAGGTGGACGGCCTGAAACGCCTGGTGGACGAGTTCTCCCAGTTCGCCCGCATGCCCGAGCCGGACCTGACGCCGCGCCCGGTGTGGGGCCTGGTGGGGGAGGTGGCGGCGCTCTACCGCCAGGCCTACCCGAATGTGCGCCTGACCGTGGAGGAGGCCGATCTGGGGGACCTGGCCGTGGACCGGGAGCAGCTCCGGCGGGTGTTCACGAACCTGTTCGAGAACGCCGTGCAGGCCATGGGGGGCGAGGGGGAGATCCGGGTCTCCGGCGCCCGGGTGGACGGCCGCTGGGCCGAGATCCGGGTGGCCGACACCGGCCCCGGGGTCCCGCCCGAGGAGCAGCAGGAGGTGTTCCGCCCCTACTTCTCGCGCCGCGAGGGGGGCACGGGCTTGGGACTGGCCATCGCCCACCGCATCGTGGAGGAGCACGGCGGGCGCATCCGGGTGGAGGACAACGACCCCGAGGGCGCCGTGTTCGTGGTCTCCCTGCCGGTGCCCCGGACGGCTTGAGGTGGCGGCGGCGGACGACACCGGCGGCGCCGGCCACCGGGCCGGCTTCGTGGCCCTGGCGGGGTGCCCCAACGTGGGCAAGTCCACCCTGCTGAACCGCCTGCTGGGGCAGAAGGTGGCCATCGTGACGCCCAAGCCCCAGACCACCCGCCGGACGATCAAAGGGGTGCTTACACTCCCCGGGTCCCAACTGGTGTTCCTGGACACGCCGGGCCTGCACGACCCCAGGTTCCGCCTGAACGAGACCATGGTGCGGGCCGCCCGGGAGGCCATCGCGGACGCCGACGTGGTGGTGCTGCTGGTGGACGCCGGCTACCCGCCCGGGGAGCGGGACCGGGACGTGGCCCGGCTCTGCCTGGAGGGGGGCCGTCCCGTGGTGCTGGCTCTCAACAAGTGGGACACGGTTCCCGACGATCTGGGGCCGGAGCGGCGCGCCGCCTACGAGGCCCTGGGGCCGTTCGCGGTCGTGGTGCCCCTGTGCGCCCTGCGCCCCGAAGCCGCGGCGGCCCTGGTGCCGGAGCTGGTGGCCCGGCTGCCGGAGGGGCCGCCCTTCTACCCCGAGGACACCCTCACCGACCAGACACTCAGGGACATGGTGGCCGAGCTGGTGCGGGAGCAGGTGCTGCTCCAGTGCGCCGAGGAGGTGCCCTACGCCGTGGCCGTGGGGGTGGACCGCTACCAGGAGGCCGACGACGGCGACCGGGTCTGGGCCACGATCTACGTGGAGCGGGACTCCCAGAAGGGCATCCTGGTGGGAAAGGGGGGACGGCGCATCAAGGCCATCGGCACCGCCGCCCGGCACCGGATGGAGCGGGTCACGGGGCGGCCGGTGCACCTGAAGCTGTTCGTGAAGGTGCGGCGCGATTGGCGGGGCGACGAGGGGTTCTTAAGGGAACTGGGGTACGGGTGATACACTGCGGCCCCGTCCGGACGGTCCCCGCCCTTCCAAGCCCGCCTGACGAGGTTGCCCGGTGCCTGCCGACGAGATCTCCCAGCGCCATGCCCTGATCCTGGAGACGGTGCGCCGGCTCCTCCGGCGGGGCGCCATGCGCCACCTGGGCAAGATGGTCAACAAGATGCACCCGGCCGAGGTGGCCAAGGTGGTGCGCCACCTCGACGACCTGCCGGCCCAGCGCATCCTGGTGGGCCTGGTGGCCGGGGTGGAGCACAAGGCGGAGGTGCTCTCCGAGCTGGACGCCGACTCCCTGGTGGGGGTCTTCACCGAGCTGCCCCGGGCCGAGCAGCTGGCGGTCCTGAGGGCCCTGTCGAGCGACGACACGGCCGACCTCCTGGGCGCCCTGCCGCCGGAGTTCGCCGCCGAGCTGATCGAGCAGCTGCCCCGCACCGAGTCCGACGAGGTGGTGGACCTGCTGCGCTACCCGGCCGAGACCGCGGGCGGCATCATGACGCCCGAGTTCCTGGCGGTCCCCACCACGACCACCTGCCAGGAGGCCCTCACCCGCCTGCAGGCGGCCGCCGAGGCCGAGATGGTGTTCTACATCTACGTGGTGGACGCCGACGGGGTGCTCAAGGGCGTGCTCTCCCTGCGCGAGCTGCTGACCATGCCGCCGGACACGCCGGTGGGGGAGATGATGGTCTCCCCCGTGATCCGCGCCCGGGTGGACATGGACCAGGAGGAGGTGGCCCGCATCACCGCCCGCTACAACCTGCTGGCGATCCCGGTGGTGGACCCGGAGGAGCGCCTGGTGGGGATCATCACGGTGGACGACGTGATCGACGTGATCCGCGAGGAGGCCACCGAGGACATGCTCAAGATGTCCGGCACCGGCGTGGACGTGGAGTACACCCTCTCGATGGGGGCCCTGCAGGCGGCCCGGCTGCGTCTGCCGTGGCTGCTGACCAACGTGGTGGGGGGCCTGTTCACAGCCTGGGTGATGACCCGCTTCACCAACACCCTGGAGACGGTCCTGGCGCTGGTGGCGTTCGTGCCGGTCAGCATGGCCCTGGGGGGCTCGCTGGGGCTGCAGTCGTCCACCATCGTGGTGCGGGGCCTGGCGACGGGGCAGATCGAGCTGGGGGACGTACGGCGGGTGTTCTTGCGGGAGATGCGGGTGGGGGCGATGATCGGCGTGGTGTGCGGCCTGCTGGTGGGCGCCGCCGCCCTGTTGTGGCGGGACCCGTGGGTGGGCCTGGTGGTGGGCTCCTCCCTGGCGGTCTCCAGCTGCGTGGCCGTGACCATCGGTACCCTCACGCCGATCCTGTTCCAGCGCCTGCGCCTGGACCCGGCCGTGACCTCCGGGCCCCTGGTGACCACCCTGAACGACGTGACCGGCCTGACGGTCTACCTGGGGGTCGCCACCCTGCTCCTGGCCTGGGGGCTGCTGCCGCCCGGCCCATGAGGTGGCTGGACACGGAGGCCGTCCCCGTCGGTCGGCGGCGCCTGGGAGGCGCCGACCGGCTCGTGACGTTGCTGACGCCGGGGCATGGCCGGCTGGCGGCCGTCGCCCGGGGCGCCTGCCTGCCCCGCAACCGTTTCGGCAGCGCCCTGGAGCCGTTCGGCGTGTGCCGGGTGGTGCTGTCCCCCACCCGGGGCGGCGGCCTCTATCGGGCCGAGAGCGCCGACCCGGTGCGGCGCCTGCCGCGCCTGTGGGCCGACCTGGCCCGGTGCCAGGCCGCGGGCCTGATGTGCGCCTGGGCCCGGGCCCTCTCCCGGGAGGAGCCCGGGCCGGAGCGGTACGCCCTGCTCAAGGCCTGTCTGGAGGCCCTGGAGGACCCCGCCGGACGGCCGGCCCCGGTGGCCGCCGCCTTCCTGTGGCGCCTGGCCGGACTGTCGGGGGTGGGGCCCCGGCTGGACGCCTGCGTGGCCTGCGGCCGGGACCGCCCCCCGGTGGCCCTGCGGCTCGACCCCGGGGGAACGGTGTGCGGCGCCTGCCGGGCGTCGGCCGACGTGCCCCTGGAGCCCGCCCTGGCGGAGGGCCTCGCCCGGGCCGGCGACCCGGCCGGGCCGGTGGACCCCCCCCTGGACGATGCCGCGGGGCGCCGGCTGGCGGCGCTGGCCCAGGGGTACCTCAGGGCCCACTTCGGACGGGAGCTGCCTTGAATCCGGCACTCTTGGGGCCCTCCCGGCCCCGCGCCGGTCCCGGCCCCACGGCCGCGGGGCGCCCGGGCGGCGCGGGGGAGCGGGGAGCACGCGGGGCGTGGCGCGGCGGCTGGCGCGGGTCTTGCTTCGACATCCGGGTCGTGGGTGGGGGCCCCGGACGGCGGCGTGCGCCCCGCGGCGGCCCGCCGCTTTGCCGGTGCCCGCCCGCGCGCCGTGGTGTGCCCCGGGGACGGGCCCGGCGAGGGGCTGTGCGATCGTGAAGTTGAGGCGCTGCATACTCTTTTTGGGAAGCCTGCTGCCCTTGGGGGGGTGTGGCGTGAGCCTCCCCTCGGGCGGCGGCGTCGACTGCTCCGCGCCCTCCACCGAGGTGGTGCGGCTCCACGTCTATCCCGAGGCGGTCCAGGTGGCCAACGGCGAGACCTTCCGCCTGGGGGTGCAGGCCTTCAACGCCTGCGGCTTCCAGGTTTCGGGGGCCAAGGTGAGCTGGCACAGCAGCGACCCCGCCGCGGCCTCGGTGGACGACGTGGGCCGGGTGACCGGAAAGACGGCGGGAGGGGCGGCCCAGGTGCGGGCGACCCTCGTCTCCAACCCGGGGGGCGGCGGCGGCAACCAGGCCACCGCCCTGAGCCCCCAGGCGGTGGCCGACATCATCGTGGGCGGCGCGGGGACCTCGGCGCCCACCGACTTCTCCATCCAGGTCCTGCCGGAGGACCCGGTGGTGGCCGCCGGGGGCACCCTGCAGATGGTGGCCCTGGCCCTGGACGCCAACGGGAACCGCATCCCGTCGGTCAGCTTCGTGTGGAACACCTCCCACCCGGAGGTGGCCAACATCAACACGAACACCGGCGTGGTGCAGGCCGTCCAGCCGGGGGTGACGGAGATCACCGCCCAGGCCACGCAGGCCGCCACCGTCCCCATGGGTTCCACCACCCTGGTGGTGCTGGCGGAAAACGGCGCCCCCTTGCCGCCGCCCACCGTCAACGTGTCGCCCTCGGCCCTGGTCCTGCCCGTGGGGGCGTCGCGGGACGCCCACGCCGTGGTGTCCGACCCGCTCACCGGGGCGGTCATCACCACGGCGGTGACCTGGGTGGCGTCCGTGTCCGGCATCGTCCAGGTGACGCCCCTGTCGGCCGACGGCGACGTGATCCGGGTCACGGGCCAGCAGGCGGGGGAGACCGAGCTGACGGCCCGTGCCACGGTCAACGGCGTCACCGTCGAGAGCGGCCCCATCGGGGTCAGCGTGCTGCAGAGCGACCCCGGGATCTCGGGCGACTGGTTCGAGGTGGAGTCCCTGCCTTACACGGGAGGGATCTACGCCCACACCATGTCGGCGATCCGGGGGTACCTGTTCGTGACCGGCGGGGTGACCGGGGACCTGATCTCGGGCGGCTTCCGGGAGGACGTCTCCCGGGGCCGCATCCGCGTCGACGGCGGCCTGGACCACGCCTCCGGCACCCCCGGATGGGACCGCTCCCCCACGTCCACCGACCCGAATCCGGCCGTGCGGGTGCTGGCCCCCTGCGACGACGACCCCCAGTGCCTGTCGATCGTGCGGGAGGCCACGGGGAACATCCCCCAGCGCGCCGTGCGCTACCAGGTGGCGCGCCACGGCCAGGCGGCCACCGACACCCACCTCTACGTGGCGGGCGGCATCGACGCCCAGGTGGACCTGGGGATCGACCCCACCGACCCGGCGGCCGTGGGTCCCGAGCTGACCCGCTACTCCGACCGGGTGCTCGACGGCACCGTGGCGGCGGACGGCACCGTGACCTGGCGGGAGGACGACCGCCTGCCCGTGGTGCCCCTGGCCGGCGGGCTCCAGGACCAGGCAGGCCGCACCGCGCCGGCGGTGGTGCGCTACCGGGACTGGCTCTACGTGCTGGGCGGCTGGGGCTGGGCCTGGGACCCCGTGGCCCTACGTTACGTAGGGCGCAACCACGACGAGGTGCTGCGGGCCGCCATCGATTCCGTCACCGGCGACCTGGCCCAGTGGCAGATCATCGGCCACATGCCCGAGCCCCTCAACAAGCACGCCGCCGCCGTGGTGCAGGACTTCCTGATCGTGACCGGCGGCTCCCAGGGGGCCGACGAGAACGCCCCCGAGTCGATCACCGACCGGGCCTACATCGCGACCCTGGACCCCCTCACCGGCGACATCACCGTGGACGGCTGGCGTCAGGCCACCGCCCTGCCCCAGCCCCTGGAGTACCACCAGATGGTGAGCGTGCCCGGGGACCCGCGGGTGGTGGTGGTGGGCGGTGACAACCCGTCGACCCTGAGCGCCAGCGCCGACGCCTACGTGGCCACCGTGAACCCGGTGACGGGGCTGCTGGGGGAGTGGACGTACCTGCCCCCGCTGCCGGAAACCTACGGCCTCACCAGCCTGGGGGCGACGGCCGTGGGCGGCGTCGGGGAGACGCCGGCCTTCCGGGTCTACGTCTCCGGCGGCGGCATCCCCATCTCCGGGGACGTGACCGATCTGGCCCGCCGCGCCAACGTCTACGCCATCGACCTCGCCCCCCTCTAGGGGGGCACGGCCCCCCGCGGTTTCCGGGCAGGTGTCCGGGCACGCCCGGCGGCGGGCGGCCACTGCCGGGCGGACGGGCGGCGCCTCCCCAAGGCGGGTACCAGGGTACGCCCCCCCCCCCCCACGTTTTCCGGGCAGGTCTCCGGGCGCGGCCAGCGACGTGCGGCCGCTGCCGGGCGGACGGGCTAGGGGGCCGCCGCCCGGAAGCGGATCATCGCCACCAGCACCCGGTTCACCGGGGTGGGAAGCCCCAGTCGGGCGCCCCGGGCCACCACCTGCCCGTTGATGGCCCCGATCTCCGTGGGGCGGCCCGCCTCCAGGTCCTGGAGCATGGAGGCGCGGTGGCCGGCGGTGGGGGGCACCAGGTCCTTGTAGAAGTGGGCCAGGTAGTCGGCGGCGTCCGCCCACGGCAGCGCCACCCCCTGGCCCCGCGCCACCCGGAAGGCCTCCGTCACCGTGTCGTCCATCACGGCGCGGGTGTCGGGATGGGCGGCCAGCTCGCCGTAGGGCACCCCCAGGAGCGCCCCCAGGGGGTTCAGGGCGGCGTTGTAGAGCACCTTGGCCCACAGGGCCGCCTCCAGGTCGTCGGTCCAGCGGGTGGGGATGGGCGTCTCCCCCAGGTCCGCCACCAGGCCCTCCAGGCGGCGGCGCAGGTCCGGGTGGTCCGCCGCCCACGGGGAGCCCACCAGGACCGGGGCGGCGTACACGGTCACCGCCACCGAGCCCGGCGCGGCCACCTCGGCCCCGAAGATGACCCGGGCGCCGCCGGTGCGGGTCTCCCCCACGGCGGCGGCGATCGCTTCCAGGTTGCCCAGGCCGTTCTGGAGCGACACGGCGATGCCGTCCGGGGCCAGATGGGGCGCCACCGCCCGGGCCACCGCGGCGGTGTCCCACGCCTTGACCGTGACCAGCACCCGGTCGAAGGGGCCATCCAGGTCGCCGGGGTCCGTGGCCAGGCCCAGGCCCTCCACCCGGTGGGTGCCCCACAGGCCGGTGACGGTCAGGCCCCGGGCCCGGACGGCCTCCACCGTGGCGGGGCGCCCCAGGAGGGTGACCCGGTGCCCGGCCCGGGCCAGGAAGGCCCCGAACACGCAGCCCAGCGCCCCGGCCCCGGCAACCAGCACGCGATGCGGGGTAGAATCACCCATGACGCCGCCGACTCTGGCACGGCGACCCGGCCCGACACAAGCGGAGCGTGATGCACCAGCACTGGGAACGCGGCGGCCGTTCGGCCACGGGGCTGGCCTACCACCCGGCCTTCCTGGAGCACGACACGGGGCCCATGCACCCGGAGCGCCCGGAGCGCATCCGGGCGGTCCTGTCCCGCCTGGACCGGGCGGGCCTGCGCCAGGAACTGAAAAGCGTCCCGGTGCGGGACGCCGAGGACGCCTGGCTGCGCCGGGTCCACACGGCGGAGCACGTGGCCCGGGTGGAGCGTGCCGGGCGCCAGGCCGCCGGGGGCGGGCTGGCCTGGCTCGACCACGAGACCCCGGTCTCGGCCGGCTCGGTGGGGGCCGCCCGCAAGGCGGCGGGGGCCGTGCTGGGGGCGGTGGACGCGGTGATGGCGGGAGAGGTGGCCAACGCCTTCTGCCTGGTGCGGCCCCCCGGCCACCACGCCGAGCCGGACCGGGCCATGGGCTTTTGCGTGTTCAACAGCGTGGCGGTGGGGGCCCGCTACGCGCAGCGCCGCCACGGCCTGGAGCGGGTCCTCGTGGTGGACTGGGACGTGCACCACGGCAACGGCACCCAGGCCGCCTTCTGGACCGACCCCAGCGTGCTCTACTTCTCCGTTCACCAGTACCCCTTCTACCCCGGCTCGGGCGCCGCCTCGGAGCGGGGCGGAGGCGCCGGGGAGGGGACCACCCTCAACGTGCCCCTCGCCGCGGGCTCCGGCGACAAGGACTACCTGGACGCCTTCGAGCGGGTGCTGGTGCCGGCGGCGGCCGGGTTCCGGCCCGACTTCGTGCTGGTCTCGGCGGGGTTCGACGCCCACCCGGCCGAGTTCCTGGGGAACATGCGGGTCAGCACCGAGGGCTTCGCGGCCCTCACGGGCATCGTGAAGGGGCTGGCGGAGGACCTGTGCGGGGGGCGGCTGGTGTCGGTGCTGGAGGGGGGGTACGACCTGGACGCCCTGGGCGAGTGCGTGGCCGCCCACCTGGGGGCGCTGAAGGGGTCGGGAGGCTGAAGGCGGGCCCCGGGAACCGGGGCCCCGGGGAAGGGAAAATCAGGGCACCCGGTAAGCAGGGAGAGGGGGAGCTACCACCGGGTGCCCTGATCGGGCTGACCGCGCCGCCCTAAGGCTGCACGGCCAGTTGCCGCTCGCGCTCGTTGATGAAGTTCACCAGCTCGGGGTGGTCGCCCTCGTTGAGGCCCGTGAAGCGGACCCCGATGAGGTGGACCCCCACGTGGGGATTGCAGCGGATCACGGTGCCGTCCACCGACTCGGTGTGCAGCTCGCCGTGGTGGTTGAAGGTCAGGTGGACGTTGATGTCCTGCCCCACGTCGAGGGGCCGGGGGGAGTACAGCCCCACCCCGTTGCGGCTGACGTTCATGACGTAGGCCTCGATCCGGTCGCCGGCGTCCGGCACCTCCACGTCGGCCAGCGAGGTGATCGAAAACCGCTCGTGTTGGCGTCGCTCGTTCATGGAAGATCCCTCACGGTTCCCAGGCGGTCCGGTCTCCGCCCCGCCGCGCGCCCAGGGGGCGGCCGCCCGGATGGGCCCGATGCCGGTTCAGCCGGTTAATCAATGGACTTTTCGGGCGCCCGAGGGGGGGGCTTTAGGAAATTCTGGCCCCCCGGGGGCCCCCTACGGAGCCCCCTCCGGGGAATAGGCGCCGGCCGCCAGGGATGCGGCCCGACGGCGCTCCGCCGGGGTCAGGGAGGCCGGCGCCAGGCGCACCCTTAAAGCCGCGCCGAAACCCGCCGCCACGGCCTCGGCCACGGCCTGCCAGGTGAGGCCCGGCCGGAACCGGGTCAGGCCCGGCATCGCCTTCGCCGGCGCGGCCCCGAAGGCCGTGGGGGGGCTCAAGGGGATGCTGGCCTGGGCCAGAAGGCCCCGGGGGCCGATGCGCTGGGCCAGCGCCACCACCTTGTGGCCCCCGATCTCCGGCTCCAGCCCCGTGGGGGCCGAAAAGCACGCGAAGCGCCCGTCCCGCCGGGGGGCGGGGCGGCGGGCGGGGGGGTCCGGGGCCAGGCCCAAGGCCTCGAGGCCCGCCCGGACGGGGGCGATCACGTTGCGGTAGGTGGCGGCCACGGTGGGGCCGATCAGGGGGTGCCCGGCCGGCAGGGCCAGGGCCAGGGTCACCTCGTGCTGGTGGAACACGGCCCGGCCCCCGGTCAGGCGCCGCACGGCGGGGCCCGGCAGGGCCTCGGGGCGCTGCAGGCGCCCGATGGTCAGGCCGGGGGCGCGCCAGCCGTAAAGCCTCAAGGTGGGGGGGCGCAGGCCGTCCCAGACCGACTCGGCCAGGGCCTGGTCCACCGCCATCTGGCGGGCCGGGGAGCGGGCCCAGGCCAGCACCAGGTCCCATTCCGCCCCGGGCGCCCCGGGGGGGCGCGGTTGAACTGGGGGGCGCCGGGCGCCTATCATGGAAAGTTAAAGCCCCAGACCCTTGTGTCGGGAGAACGATGACCGGAGCCGAGCTGGTAACGTTGACGGTGGTGCGCTGGTTCCACCTGGTGGGGGCGGCCACCCTGGTGGGCGTGATGGTCTACCACGCCCTGGTCCTGGGCTTCCGGGTCAACAAGGTGTCCGGCCCGGTGTCGCCGCTGCTGAAGAAGATGAGCCGCTTCTTCGGGCCCGTGTACTGGGCCTCGATCGTGCTGCTCGTGACCACGGGGGGCTTCACCATCGTGGACCGGCTCACCTCCCTGGAGGGCCGGGCCGTCCCCTTCAAGAACATGTACGAGTTCTTCTGGGGGATGAAGATCTTCATGGTGTTGATCATTATCGGGAACTCCTTCTACGTGGCCAACCTGCTCAAGAAGATCGCGGCCTTCCGGGCGGCCCCGGCCGGCGATCCGGAGCCGGTGCCCGCGGCCACCGGCAACGTGTTCCGCATGCGGGCCACGGTGGCCTCGCTGCGGGTGTTCAACTTGGTGATGGGCATCATGGTGCTGATGGTGGCGGCCCTGCTGCAGAACACCTTCACCCTGATCGTCCTCCGGATGGAGCACTACTGATCGTGGAGGCGGACGGACAGGCGGCGACCGAGGGGGCCGGGGCCGCGCAGGGCCACGGCCACGAGAAGGGGCGGGGCGGGGGCCGTGCCTTCGAGCTGGGGTCGGACCGCCGGGGGGCGGGGATCAACGGGGCCCTGTACGGAGTCTACGCCGTAGTGTCCCTCTACCTGGCCGTGTTCTTGGCGCAACCCAACTCGGTCTGGTTCTACGCCTTCTACTTCATGTTCTTCCTGGCCGTGTTCCAGGGCTTCACGGTGGTGGCCCGCCACTGCCTGCACCTGACGCCCAAGTCGGTGGTGCGGCTGGAGGTGGTGGGCAAGAAGCTGCGCCTGGGACGCAAGAACGGCGACGCGGTGGAGCTGACGCGGGACGTGGACTACACGCGCCGCAAGGGGATCCTGGTGCTGCAGGGGCGGACCCACGACAACCAGAAGATCAACGAGGTCATCCGGGAGGGAACCCTGGGCGCCGAGGCGTTCGAGTCCCTGGTGACCTCCCTCAAGCGCTTCAGGTGACGCGATATGCACGGCTTCCTGGGTACCAAGGCGGACTTCTGGTGGGACGTGACCCTCTCCACCGAGACCATCGTGGTGGTGGCCTTCGTGCTCGGGTGGCGCTACGCCCGCCGGCGCCAGGGCTTCAAGCACCAGAAGGCGATGCTGGCGGCCACCGTGCTGGTGACGGCCTGGCTGGCCATGTACTTCACCCAGCAGGCCATCGCCGGCCTGTCGGGCTTCGACGGCCCCGAGTCCGTGCTGCTCTACCTGTACCGGCCCACCCTCATCTTCCACTCCCTGGTCTCCACCCTGGCCGTGGCCCTGTCGGCCTACCAGGTCTACAGCGGCTTCAAGTGGTCCCGCTTCCAGGGAGGCGACAAGGTCCTGGCGGGCAAGGGGGCGAGCGTTCACCGCAAGCTCGGCAAGGTGACCCTGCTGTCCTACCTGATGAGCATCGTCACGGCCTACATGATCTACATGATGCTGTTCGTCTTCTACGCGCCGCTTCGCACCCCGGAGTACAGCGCGGGCGAGTCGGTGGGCATCCTCACGGCCATCGTGGCGGCGGCGGCGTGCGTGCTGGCGGCGGGCGGCGCCTGGCTGTCCCGCAAGGGGCGGGTGACGGCGTCCCCGTGACGGGGGAAGGGGTGGGGAGCGACCTCCGGGCATCCGCCTTGCGCCGCCTGTGGCGCCGGGCGAAGGACAACGCTCGGGAGCACCCCTATCTGACGGTCCTGTTCGGGTTCTGGGCCTTCGGCTACACGATGATGGTCCCCCAGATCCTGGGCAGCGGCTATCTGCCCTTCGTCACGGCCCAGCTGGGGGGCCGGCCCGAGGCGATGTTCGTCGCGTTCGGGATCCTGCTGGCGAACGTGGTGGTGTTCGCCCTGGGGGTGCCGTTCGGCCTGTGGATGCTGGTCTGCTGGGCCCTGCGCCGGGAGGAGTGAGGCCGTACCGCCCGGCCCCAGGCGCCGGTTGACTCGGGGGCGGGCGCCCGCCAATAATCTCCCCCGCCGTCCCGGACGGCACCGGATTTCCCAAATCGAGCGGGCGTAGCTCAGCTGGTAGAGTCCCAGCTTCCCAAGCTGGTTGTCGCGGGTTCGATCCCCGTCGCCCGCTCCAGCCCCTCCTGTCCCGCAGGACGGCGCCGGCGGCCGGCCGGGCCGCCTGCCCACCCTCGCGGAGGCGCGGTCCCATGCGAACCCTGGTCCTGGGCGGTGCGCGGTCCGGCAAGAGCGCCTACGCGGAGTCCCTCCTCGCGGGGCCCCGCCCCGTGCGCTACGTCGCCACCCTGCACGCCGCCGGTCCCGACCCGGAGACCGCCGCCCGCATCCGCCGCCACCGGGCGCGGCGTCCCGCCTCGTGGGAGGTGGTGGAGGCCGGCGCCGACCTGGCCGCGGTCCTTGCCGCCACCCCGCCGGGGCACCGCCTGCTGGTGGACGGCCTGACCCTCTGGCTGGCGGCCCTGCTGGACCGGGACCCGGCCCCCGAGGCCGCGTTCGGCCCCGTCCTGGACCGGCTGAAGGCCGCCCCCGAGGTGGTGGTCGTCTCGGAGGAGGTGGGGGGCGGCATCGTGCCCCCGGACCCCCTCGCGCGCCGCTACGTGGACCTGGCCGGGGCGCTCAACCAGCGGGTGGCGGCCCTGTGCGACCGGGTGGTGCTGGTGGCGGCGGGCCTGCCCCTCGAGCTGAAGGCGGCTTCGTGAGTGGCCGGCCGGGCTGTCTGTTGGGGTCCGCCCTGGCGGGGCTGCGTCCCGTGGAGGAGGCCCTGGCGCCGGAGGTGCGGGTGCGGCTGGACAGCCTCACCAAGCCTCCCGGCAGCCTGGGCCGGCTCGAGGATCTGGCCCTCAGGCTCGCCCTCATCCAGGACACGATCAAGCCCCAGGCGGCCCCCCGGGCGGTGCTCGTGTTCGCGGCGGACCACGGGGTGGCGGCCGAGGGGGTGTCGGCCTACCCCCGGGAGGTCACCGCCCAGATGGTGCTCAACTTCCTGCGGGGCGGGGCCGCGGTCAACGTGCTGGCGCGCCAGGCGGACGCCCGCCTGACGGTGGTGGACGTGGGGGTGGACCACGACTTCGGCGCCCCCTCCGCCGGGCTGACGGAGGACAAGGTGCGGCGGGGCACCGCCTCGATCACCCGCGGGCCCGCCATGAGCCGGGATGAGGCGGTGGCCGCCCTGGAGGCGGGAATCCGGGCCGCGGACCGGAGCGTGGACGGGGGCGTGTGCCTGATCGCCACCGGCGACATGGGGATCGGCAACACCACCCCCAGCGCCGCCCTCACGGCCTGCTTCACCGGGCGCCCGGCGGCCGAGGTCACCGGCCCCGGCACCGGCGTGGCCGGGGACGCCCTGGCCCGCAAGGTGGCGGCGGTGGAACGGGCCCTGGAGGTGAACCGTCCGGACCCGGCCGACCCGGTGGGGACCCTGGCGGCGGTGGGGGGGCTGGAGATCGGCGCCATCGCCGGGGCGGTGCTGGGAGCCGCCCGGCGCCGGGTGCCGGTGCTGGTGGACGGATTCATCTCGACCGCCGGGGCGCTGGTGGCCCAGGCCCTGTGCCCGGCGGCGGCCGGATACCTGATCGCCGCCCACCGCTCCGCCGAGCCGGGGCACCGGGCCGCCCTGGAGCACCTGGGCCTTCAGCCCCTGCTGGAGCTGGACCTGCGCCTGGGGGAGGGGACCGGCGCCGTGCTGGCCATGCACCTGGCCGAAGCCGCCGTGCGCGTCCTGGGCGAAATGGCGACCTTCGACGGCGCGGGGGTGTCGGGGCGGGCCCCGTGACGGCGCCGCGCGGCCGGGAGGGGGCCCTGCAGGCGGTGGCGGACGCGGTCCGCTTCCTGACCCGCCTGCCGTTCCCTGGCGGGCCCCGGCCCGTGGCCTCGGAGGGGGGCGGCAAGGGGGCCGCGGGGGGAGCCCCGGCGCCGAGCCGAACCCACCCGTGGGCCATGGCCTGCTTCCCCCTGGTGGGGCTGTTCCTGGGGGCGGTGCTGTGGACGGTGGCCCAGGTGCTGGGCCTGGCGCTGCCCCGGGGGGTGATCGACCTGGGGTTGCTGGCCCTGCTGGCGGTGCTGACCGGGGCGATCCACTGGGACGGCCTGATGGACACCGCCGACGCCCTCGGGGCGCCCCCGGAGCGGCGCCTGGAGGTGCTCAAGGACGTCCACGTGGGCAGCTTCGGCATGCTGGCCCTGGTGTTCGTGGCGGGGGGCCAGTGGGCGGGCCTGACGGCCCTGTCGGGGTGGCGGCACGGGGCGGCGGTGCTGCTGTTCCCGATGTGGGGCCGCTGGCTGATGCCGTTCGTGACCTACGGCATGGCGGACATCCGCGAGGGCCGCGGCCTGGCGGCCGATTTCGCGGCCCAACTGGAGGTGCGCCACGTGCTGTGGGGCGGGGCGCTCGCCTTCGTCTGCTCGGTGCTGCTGCTGGGCCTGTTCCGCGCCGTGGTCGTGCTCATGGGCCTGATGGGCCTCGGCTGGCTGCTGCGGCGGCTGTTCCAGCGCGCCTTCGGCGGGATCAGCGGCGACCTGCTGGGGGCCACCTGCTGCCTGGGGGAGGCGGGGGCCCTCTGGCTCCTGGCCGCCCTCGGCTGAGGCGCGCCCCCGCCATCCGGCAAGGGGGGTGGTATGATGAAACACGGGGCATCCACCCCCGATCACGAGGTGAGGCGCATGCCCAAGAAAAGGGCCCGCAAGCTGTTCTCCCTGGACGAGGCCAACGAGCTCGTGCCGCTCCTGACGGAGGCGTTCGGCGCGATCCGCGCCGAGCGGGACGCCCTGGAGGCGGTCCTGCCCGACGTGCGGCGCGCCGCGGCCCGCCGCCGGGAAGGGGGCGGCACCGTGCACGGCCGGCGCTACGTGGAGGCCCTGGAGCGCATCACCGACCAGCTGGACCGGGTCACTGCCCTGGGGGTCCTGGTGAAGGACCCGGACGAGGGTCTGTGCGATTTTCCCTGCCACAACGGCGGCCGCCTGGTGCTGCTGTGCTGGCGCTACCCGGAGGCCCAGGTGACGTGGTGGCACACGGTGGACGCGGGCTTCAAGGGCCGCCGCCCCGTGGAGGAGCTGGAGCCCGAGACCGAGGCCGAATAGGGGTCGCGCCCGGCCGGGCCGCGCCCCTTTCCCCGAAAAGCTGCTGCTGACGCCTTGACACCGGCGGCAAACCGCACAAGAATCCCGCGCCCATGGGGCTGATGATCCAGGTGGAGCACCTCACCCGGCGTTACGGGGAGGTCCGCGCCGTCGACGACGTGTCGTTCGGCATCCGGCGCGGCGAGGTCGTGGGCCTGCTGGGGCCCAACGGCGCCGGCAAGACCACCACCATGAAGGTGCTCACCTGCTACATGCCCCCCACCTCCGGGCGGGTGACCCTGGACGGACTGGACGTGGTCGACCGGTCCCTCGAGGTGCGGCGCCGCATCGGCTACCTGCCCGAGAGCGTCCCCCTGTACGACGAGATGGGGGTGTACGAGTACCTGGACTTCGTGGGCCGGGTGCGGGGCATCCCCGGCGCCCGGCGGCGGGACGTGATTCGCGACATCGCGGCGCGCTGCGGCCTGACCGACGTGATCGCCAAGGGGGTCTCCCAGCTCTCCAAGGGCTACCGCCAGCGGGTGGGCCTGGCCCAGGCGGTGCTGCACGACCCGGACGTGGTGATCCTGGACGAGCCCACCACGGGTCTGGACCCCAACCAGATCGTCGAGATCCGCAGCCTGATCCGGGACCTGGGCAAGGAGAAGACCGTCATCCTCTCCACCCACATCCTCCAGGAGGTGGAGGCGGTCTGCGACCGGGTGCTCATCATCCACCAGGGGCGGATCATCGCCGACGGCACCCCGGCCCAGCTGCACCACGAGTTCAAGGGCGCCCAGGAGCTGGACTTGGTGCTGAAAGGGGCGGAAGGCGGCGCCGCCCGCGAGGCCCTGGCCGCCCTGGCCGGGGTGGAGGCGGTGAACCCGGGGACCGAGGGCGCCGACGGGACCGTGGCCCTGGGGCTGGTGTGCGGCAAGGAGGCGGACCTGAGGGAGGCCGTCTTCCGCCTGTGCGTCGAGCGGGGCTGGCTGCTCCTGGAGATGCGGCGCAAGGTGGTGAGCCTGGAGGCGATCTTCCGCCAGCTCACCGCCGGGGAGGGGGCCGAGGCCGGAAACGGGGGAGAGCGGGCATGAGCGCCCTGGGGGCCGTCTACCGCCGGGAGCTGGCCGGCTACTTCAACCAGCCGGTGGCCTACGTGGTCATCACGGCCTACCTGCTCATCTGCGGCTGGTTCTTCACCAGCAACCTGTTTTTGGCCGGGCAGGCCGACGTGCGGGGCTTCTTCTCGGTGGCCCCCATGATCCTGGTGTTCTTCGCCCCCGCGATCACGATGCGGCTGATGGCGGAGGAGTGGAAGAACGGCACCATGGAGCTGCTGCTGACCCTGCCCGTGCGGGATACCGAGGTGGTGGTGGGCAAGTACCTGGCGGCCTTCACCGTGTTCGCCGTGGCCCAGGCCCTCACGGCGGGCTACCCGGTGACCGTGGCCATGCTGGGGAAGATGGACGCGGGCCAGGCGGTGGCGGGCTACATCGGCCTGCTGCTCCTGGGGGCGGCGTTCCTGGCGGTGGGGATGCTGGCCAGCGCGCTCACCGCCAGCCAGGTGGTGGCGTTCATCGTGAGCTTCTTCGTCTGCTTCGGCCTGTTCCTGCTGGGCAAGGCCCTGCCCGTGATGCCCGACGCCCTGGTGCCGGTGCTGGAGGCCCTGGCGGTGGACGGCCACTTCGGCAACCTGGTCAAGGGCGTGGTGGACAGCCGGGACGTGCTCTACTTCGCCAGCATCGTGGTGCTGTGCCTGGCGGGCACGGTGCACGCCCTCCAGGGGCGGCGGTGGGGACGCTGATGGCGGGACGGCGCCTGGCGATCCGCTCCACCCACTGGGGGCTGCTGGTGACCACCGCGGCCATCCTGGTGGTGCTGAACCTGCTGGGGACCCGCTGGTTCGCCCGCGCCGACCTGACCGAGGACCGGGTCTTCACCCCCGCCCAGAGCACCCGGGAGCTGCTGAAGTCCCTGGACGACAACCTGCTGGTGCGGGCCTACTTCACCCGTGACCTGCCGCCCCCCTACAACCGCACCACCCAGGACATCAAGGACCTGCTCGACGAGTACCGCCGGCTGTCCCGGGGCAAGCTGCGCTACACGTTCGCGGACCCGGCCGACAAGGGGCCGGGCGGGGAGCAGGAGATGCTCATGAAGGGCATCCCCATGGTGCAGGTGACCGACGTGTCGTCGGACAAGCTCCAGGTCAAGAACGGCTTCATGGGGCTGGACATCCAGTTCGGCGACAAGAACGAGGTCGTCCCCGTGGTGCAGAGCACCCAGGGGCTCGAGTACACCCTCACCTCCAAGATCCGCAAGCTCACCGGCAAGGGCCGCCACAAGGTGGGGGTGGTGCAGGGCTTCGGCGCGCCGGGCCTTGCCGACCGGATGGGCCAGGTGGCCCAGGTGATGCGGGAGGAGTACGAGGTGGTGCCGGTGGACCTGGAGCAGGGCGCGGACCTGCCCCAGGGCCTGGACGCCCTGCTGGTGGTGGACCCGGCCGCGCCCCTGTCGGACTGGGCCCTGTCGCGGGTGGCCGGGTTCCTGGCGGGGGGCGGCGGCGTGGGGGTGTTCACCGCGGGGGTGAGCGCCGATCTGTCCAGCCAGAGCGCGTCCGACCGCCCGGACCCTTTTGGCGGTCTGCTGGGCGACTATGGGCTGCGCATCGACCGCGACCTGGTGGGCGACCCCCGCAACGTGCGCATCACGGTGTCCCAGCGGCGCGGCATCTTCACCCTCCAGAACCTGGTGGACTACCCCTTCATCCCCCTGGCCTCGGACCTGTCCCCCACCAACCCGGTGGTGAAGGACCTGGAGAGCGTGTTCCTGCCGTTCGTCTCCAGCGTGACCGTCACCCCGAAGGAGGGCGTGGCCTACACCGACCTGGTCCAGAGCTCGCCGGGCAGCTGGAAGGCCCGCGCCCCCTATGACGTGCGGGCCCTGGTGCCGGAGGACCAGCGCCACCCCGGACGGCCCGCCGGCGGGCCCTATCCCCTGGCGGTGGCGGCAGAGGGCGCCTTCCCGTCCCGCTACGCCGGTAAGTCGGTCACGCGGCCGGCCGGCCAGGGAAGCGACGCCGGCGAGGCGGCCGAGGCCGAGGTGGCCGTGCCGAAGGCCGAGCCGGTGCCAGGGCGCCTGCTGGTGGTGGGCAGCGGCGGCTTTTTGGAGAACACCTTCCTGATGAACGGCGAGAACGTCCCGTTCGTGATGAACGCCGTGGACTGGCTGATGAAGGACGAGGACCTCATCGCCCTGCGCTCCCGGGGCGCCACCGACCGGCCCCTGGAGCCGGTCTCCGACACGGCGAGGGAGGCGCTCAAGGCCGGCAACGTGCTGGGGGGCGCCTTCCTGCTGATCGCCGTGGGCCTGGTGCGGTGGAAGGCGCGCCAGGGGCGGCGCCGGCGCTTGGTGGCGGCGGTGAGCGGACGATGAGGATCAAGGGGCTGGTCATCCTGCTGGTGGTCCTGGGGGGGCTGCTGGGGCTGTTCTTCGCCGAGCGCATGGGGGAGCACGCGGGGGAGCCCTACTTCCGCCAGCTCGTCTCCCTGGACCCGGAGATGGTCACCCGGGTCCGGATCGAGGGCCCCAAGGGTGTCATCGTGCTGGAGCGGCGGCCGGACGGCTGGCGGCTGACCGACCCGGTGGACTACCCCGCCGACCGGGCCCTGGTGGAGGGCACCGTGTCCCTGTTCGCGACCCTGAGCAGCAACGGCCTGATCTCCTCCAACCCGGACAAGGCCGAGCTGTTCGAGGTGGACGACGCCCACGCCGTGAAGGTGGCGCTGTTCTACGCCGACGAGGCCGACCCCCGGGTGCGGGTGCGGGTGGGCAAGCTGGCCCCGGACTTCTCCAGCACCTACGTGCAGGTGGACGGCTCGCCGGAGGTGAACGAGGTGTCCGGCGCCCTGCGCTTCCAGGTGGAGCGCGACAGCACCGCCTGGCGCGACAAGACCGTGCTGGCCTTCGACCCGGCCGCCGTGACCGAGGTGACGTTAAAGGGCGCCGCCGCCACCGCCCACCTGCGCCGGGGCGAGGACGGCTGGGCCTGGGCCGGGGAGCCGGCCCCGGCCGGGGCCGTGGCGGGGGACACGGTGGACCGGCTGGTGAAGCAGCTCTCGGCCCTCCGGGCCCACAGCTTCGACGACAACCCGCCGGAGCCCCCCGCCGAGCCCCTGCTGGCCGTCACGCTGGCGCGGGAGGGCGACGCCAACCCGATCGACCTGGTGGTGGAGTCCGAGAGCGAGGGCCTCTACCGGGTGGTGGCCGAGGCCAACCCCCAGCGCTTCCTGGTCCCCAAAGGGGTGCTGGCGGACCTGGTGCCGGACCCGGTGAAGGCCCTCACCGCCCCGGCGGCGACCGCCCGGGCCGAGGCATCCCCCGCCCCGGCCGCGTCTCCGACTGTTCCTCCGGCGGCGTCCTCGTCGACCTCTCCGGCCGCGCCCGCCACCCCTTAGGATTCCGGCGGCCGCCGGGCGATCACCAGGGCGGAGGAGAAGGGGGGCGGCAGGACCGTCTCGGCGGGCCGGTCGAAGCCCGCGTCGGCCATCCACCCCGCCACCTCGCCGAAGGCGTAGTCCCGCCCCCGGGTCGACAGCAGCATCAGCAGCGAGAACACGGCGCCCCCGGCCGGGCGGGTGCGGTCCTCTGCCAGGATGTGGTCCTTGACCACCACCCGCCCCCCGGGGCGCAGGGCGGCGAAGCACTTGCGCATGAGGGCGGCGCAGGCCGCCTCGTCCTCGCCGTGGATCACGTTGGAGAGGAACACGAGGTCGAAGCCGTCGGGCAGGGGATCGGCGTGATAGTCGCCGGGCACCAGGTCGATGCGTTCCGCCAGGCCCGCCCCCGCCACCTGCTCCCGGGTGACGGCCAGGGTGCCGGGCAGGTCGAACACCGTGGCGTTCAGGCGCGGGTGCGCGCGGCACAGGGCGATGGGGTAGGTGGCGGGCCCCGAGCCCACGTCCAGGAGCCGCTCCACGCGGCCTAAGTCGAGGTGGGCCGCGAGCCAGGCGGCGTCGCCCCGGGCCCGCACCAGGCTGTCCATGGCCAGGATGAAGCGCCGGGTCTCGGGGGGGCCGCACCGGCCCCCCGGTGCGCACGGCGTCCGCGAGCCGCTCCCACAGGCCCCAGGAGGCGGCCTCGAAGGCCACCATGCCGCCGAAGTACTGGGGCGCGCCGGGCAGCAGGTGGTGGCGGCTGGCGGGGGCCAGGGCGTACGCGCCGCCCTCCTTGGCCAGCAGCCCCACGGCGGTCATGGCGTCCAGCAGCAGCTCGGTGGCGCGGGGGTCCAGGCCGCGGGCGGCGGCCACCTCGGCGGCCGTGGCCCCCTCCCCCACGGCGGCGAACAGGTCCAGCTCCACCGCGGCGTGGAGCACCCGGGACCGGCAGAAGGCGCCGCTGAGGGCCTCCAGGGCCGAAAAATCCATGGCGCCCGCCGCCGCCGCCCCGCCCGAGCTAGAAGGGGCGGACCTCCACCAGGATCAGGATGCCGATCAGGGTCAGGCCGATGGTGCCGTGGACGGCCGAGAACACGGCCTTGCGCTGGGCCTCGGGACGGGCCTTGAGGGCCTTGAGCTTCACGTGCAGGGTGGCGTGCAGGGCGATGAGCAGGACCACCAGGGCCATCTTGCCGTGGAACCATCCCAGGCTGCCGTAGGGGAGGGCGCCGGAGGCCAGGAGCCCCACGGCGGTGACGAGGGTGATCACCGTGCCCGGGATCACCACCAGCCAGTACATGCGCCACTCCACCCAGGCGAAGCGGGGCTGCACGGCGGCGGCCTCCGCCACGTGGTACGCGGCCATGCGGGAGACCGCAAGCAGGCCCCCGGTCCACAGGACCACCCCCAGCACGTGAAACGCCCGCCACCAGTCCATGTGCGTCCTCCTTCGGGATTCTTGGCGTCGCGGCTTCGCCCGCGCCGCCGGCCGCCTCAGGCGAAGGTCATGTCGTCCCGCCCGGCGACCACCAGGTAGGGCTCGCCCCACTGGCCCTCCGCCTCCAGGGCCCAGGCGGCCGGGTCGGAGGCGGCCTTGAGGCGCACGCCCCACTCGCCGCCGCTGACCAGCCAGGCGATGCCGTCGCCGGAGTCGGCCACCTTCCGGGCCACCGCCGGGGTGGGGCCGTCCGGGCCCCAGCCGGTCACCCTGCACGGCTCCCCCTCGCCGGCGTGGTAGACGACCGACGCCACCCGGCGGGGCAGCGACAGGGTGCGGAAGCGCATCACGCCGCACCCGTCGCAGTTGGGGTTGTCCTCCACGGCGATGACCATCCCGCCTCCCCGGCGCCTCCCGCGGGGGGGCGGGGGCGCGAACCCGGTTAGTATAAGGGGGCCCGATCGGTTACGCTGCCCCCATCGCCCGGAGGCCCATGTCCCCACGCCGCGCACCCGCCGCCCCCCTCGCCGTCGCCACCTGGAACGTCAACTCCGTCCGCACGCGGCTGGACCACGTGATGCGGTTCCTGGGGGAGCACTACCCCGACGTGCTGTGCCTGCAGGAGCTGAAGGTGGAGGCGAAGGCCCTCCCCCGGGAGGCGTTCGAGCGGCGCGGCTACAACGTCGAGGCGGCGTGCCAGAAGACCTACAACGGCGTCGCCATCGTCTCCCCCTATCCGATCGAGGACGTGGCCGTGGGGTTCCGGGAGGGCAAGCAGGACCCGGAGGCGCGGCTGATCGCCGCCACGGTGCGGGGGGTGCGGGTGGTATGCGCCTACGTGCCCAACGGCCAGGCCGTGGGCTCGGACAAGTACGCCTACAAGCTCGAATGGATGCAGCGCCTGACGACGGACCTGGGGCGGCACGCCGACCCCAAGGCCCCCCTGGTGCTGACCGGGGACTTCAACGTGGCCCCCGAGGACCGGGACGTGCACGACCCGAAGGCGTGGGAGGGGGAGGTGCTGTGCTCCGGGCCGGAGCGGGAGGCGGCGGAGGGGTGGCGGGCGTGGGGCCTGGAGGACCTGTTCCGGCAACACCACGCGGAGGGGGGCCTCTACTCCTGGTGGGACTACCGCCAGGGCGCGCTGCACAAGAACCACGGCCTGCGCATCGACCACCTGTGGGCCACGGCCCCCCTCGCGAAGCGCTGCACCGCCTGCGACGTGATCAAGGACCCCCGCACCTGGGACAAGCCCTCGGACCACGCCCCCGTGATGGCCGTCTTCGACGCCTGACGCCCGGGGCCCCTCGCGGGGCCTTTCTGCGCCTCCCCGGCACCGCCGGTCGGAAAGGACTGGATTGCCGGGCGTCGGTTCCGTACAATGCCCCCGCTTTTTCTGGAGAGTCCGCCGCGCCACGGGATGGCGGGGCCCTTGTCCCGGGCGGGTGGGCCGCTCGGGGACGCGCAGGCGGCGGCCGCCCAAGGCCGCCGCCCGCGAGTGGGCGCGGCGTTGGGGGGGTGGCGACATGCCGCCCCCGGGGAACGAGACGAGAGGGGACAGGGACCATGCGCAAGCTCTGGATCACCGCCGCGGCGGCACTACTCCTGGCGGGCAATGCCTACGCCGAGATGGAGGGACACGGCGACGCCCCCCACTGGGGCTACACCGGCGAAGGCGCCCCGGCGCACTGGGGCGAGCTGGACGCGAAGTACGAGATGTGCGCCAAGGGGATGCACCAGTCCCCGATCAACATCACCGGCGCGCCCCACATGGACGCCCCGGCGATCACCATGCAGTACCAGGCCACCCCCCTCAAGGTGGTCAACAACGGCCACGCGATCCAGGTGAACTACGGCGCCGGCTCCACCCTGACGGTGGACGGCAAGACCTACCACCTGGCCCAGTTCCACTTCCACAGCCCCAGCGAGCACACCCAGGACGGCAAGCCGTACGCCATGGAGGCGCACCTGGTGCACAAGGCCGACGACGGCAGCCTGGCGGTGGTGGGGGTGTTCCTCAAGGAAGGCAAGGAGAACCCCTTCCTGGCCAGGATCTGGGGTCACCTGCCGACCGAGGTGAACCACGAGATGACCGTGGCGGGCACCGAGGTGAACGTGGCCGACCTGCTGCCGGCCAAGAAGGCGTTCTTCAACTACAGCGGCTCGCTGACCACGCCCCCGTGCAGCGAGGGCGTGACGTGGCTGGTCATGGACCGGAGCGTGGAGGTCTCGAAGGCCCAGGCGGACAAGTTCCGGGGCCTGATCCACGAGAACGCCCGGCCGGTGCAGCCGCTCAACGACCGTAAGGTGCGGCACCGGATGTAGGCCGCGCGGCGCGTCAGGCCGTGGCGCTCCCCGGATGGGGGCGCGCCGCGGGCGCCGGATTTTCTCGGGCGGAAAAGAGGACAGGGATGACGCACGACATGCGGAGGACTCGGGGCCGGTGGGCGGCCCTGGCGGGCGTGGCAGCCGTGGCGGGCGTGGTGCTGACGGGCGGGCCCGCGGCCGCCTACCAGATCGCCGACGGACTCACCCTCAACGGCAAGTTCTACGCCGACGCCACCTGGTCGGAGCACGACGACGACAGCGGCTTCCACCTCCGGCGCAGCTACCTGATGCTGAAGGCCGACGTCCAGCCCGGCCTGAAGGCCAGGCTGACCCTGGACCAGCGCAGCGAGGCGGAGACGGTCTTCGTCAAGCACGCCTACGTGGAGAAGACCCTTCCCCACGACATGGCGGTGTGGGCCGGTCTGGCGGGGACGCCCTACGTGCCCTACGACGAGGCCCACTTCTGGGGCTACCGCTACGTCGAGCGGAGCTTCACGGACTACTGGGGCATGCAGTCCTCCACGGACCTGGGCGCCAGCCTTCTGGGCACGGCGGCCGAGGGCAAGGTGGCCTACCAGGTCTCCCTGCTCAACGGCGAGGGCTATCAGAACACCCCCGACGGCAACGGCTTCGCCCTCGCCGGGCGGGGCAACCTGGACCAGGGCAACCTCCACGCCGGCTTCTTCTTCCACGAGGAGCGGGCCCGGGGCGGGGTGACCGACTACAACCCGTCCCGCGAGGGGATCTTCGCATTCTGGGACGACGGCAGCGTCCGGGCCGGGGCCCAGGCCGTGATCGCCGACGACGGCAACGCCGCCGGGGTGCCGTTCGACAAGGCCCGGGGCCTGAACTTCCAGGGCCAGATCAAGCTGCCCACGAAGGCGCGCGAGGTGTGGGCCTTCGGGCGCTGGGACGACGTGCGGCCGGTGAAGGGCTCCGGGCACCGCTTCTACGGGATCGCGGGCATCGCCACCGAGGTGGCGAAGGGCCTCACCCTGGCCCCCAACGTGCGCGTGCTGGACACGGGGATCGCCAGCCGCGGCACCGAGTACATGGCGGGTGTGAACGCCCAGCTGTTGCTCTGATGTGTGTCCGGGACCGGGGCCAACATTCCCCCGGTCCGGTCCGGCGGGGTTGTGTGTGACCCCGTCCGGCGAACTCCCCGAAGGGCCGCCCGCGCGGACCGACCCCGAGACCTTCGCCACGGTGGTCCGCCACGCGCCCCTGGTGTCCATCGACCTGATCGTGCAGGACCGGGCGGGGCGGGTCCTCTTGGGCCTGCGGGCCAACGCCCCGGCGCGGGGCACGTGGTTCGTGCCGGGGGGCGCCATCCGCAAGGGCGAGCGCATCGCCGACGCCTTCCGCCGCGTCGCCTCGGGCGAGCTGGGGGCCGACCTGTCCCCGGCGGACGCCGCCTTCGCCGGGGTGCACGAGCACTTCTACCCGGACAACTTCGCCGGCCGGCCGGGGTTCGGCACCCACTACGTGGTGCTGGCGTATCGGGTGGCGTGGCCCGGGGGCGAGACGCCCGCCGCCGACGCCCAGCACCGGGAATTGCGCTGGTGGGAGGTGGGGGCGCTGCGGGGCCACCCGGCGGTCCACCGCCACGTGAAGGCGTACTTCCCGCCGGGGGCCTGACGGCCCGGCGCGGGCCGGTCACGAATCGGCGGCCAGGAAGCGCAGGACCTGGTCGTCCGCCAGGAGCCGCTGGAGGGCCGCGGCAAGGGCGCCGTTGACCGTGTCCTGCACGTCCACCTGACGGGGCACGACCGCCACCCGCTGGTGGTTGCCGGCCTTGTAGGTCACGTTGAAGGACGCGTCGGCGCGCCGGGCCACCGCCTCCAGCACCACCGTGGCGCGGATGTCGGAGGTGCCGAAGCCCGACAGCACCCAGTAGTCGAAGCGGGTCACGGCCACCGTCAGGGCGGGGTACCCCTCCGGGGCGTCTGTGCGGAAGCCCTGGGCCTTCAGGCCCTTGAGGAGGGCGGCCCGCACGGCGTCGGTCACGTCGCCCTCGAGGGGGAAGCGGGCCCGGGCCCGGGCCGCCGAGGGCAGCTCGGTGGCGCCCGGGTCGGTGCGCCGGTCCACCACCGTCACCGCCAGCGGGATGCCCGCCCCCACGGCGGAGCGCGTCACCACCGGGGCCGGGTGCAGGCCGATGGGCTGGGGGCCGTGGGCGCAGGCCGCCACAACGCCCGCCACGAGCAGGCCCAGCACGAGGGGCCGGAAGGCGCGCGGTGTCCTCATGCGCGCTGCGCCACCAGCTGGGCCACGGCGGTGCGGGAATCGGCGTCCACGTGCTCGCGGTAGAGGTGGACCCGAAAGCCCTGGAATGCGTCCAGCAGCTCGTTGTGCTCGAAGGCGAATGCCTTGCGCTTCGGCGAGTTCCAGCGCAGGTGGGCGTCGATCAGGAAGGTCTCGTAGACGATGAAGCCGCCGGGCTTGACGGCGTTCCTGACGTGGTGCAGCAGGGGACGGTGCAGGAAGTAGAAGACGCACACCAGGCCGTAGGCCACCAGGGGCAGGTCGGCGTCCGGCGCCTCCAGGTCGCGGGACTCCACGGTCACGTCCAGGCCCCGGGCGGCGGCCTGGGCGCGCACGGCGGCGATGGCCTCCGCGTCCCGCTCCAGGCCGGTGACCTTGAAGCCGTTCTCGGCGAGAAACAAGGCGTTGCGGCCCCGGCCACAGGCCACGTCCAGGGCGGTGGGGTCGGGGGCCCCCTTCATCAGCCCGATGTGGCGCACCAGGAGGTCCGAGGGGGCGTCGGCGTGGGTATGGGCCACCGTCAGGCCGCCGCGTGTGTCATTCAACGGTCACGCTTTTGGCCAGGTTGCGCGGCTGGTCCACGTCGCAGCCGCGCAGGACGGCGATGTGGTAGGCAAGGAACTGCAAGGGGACGGTGTAGAGGATCGGGGCCAGCAGCGGGTGGGCCGGGGGCACCACGATCACGTCGTCCACCCGCGAGGCCAGCTCCTTGTCGCCCTCGCCCACCAGGGCGATGACGATGCCGTCCCGGGCCTTCACCTCCATGGCGTTGGAGAGCACCTTGTCGTAGAGGGGGCCGGGGGGCGCCAGGGTCACCACCGGCATGTTCTCGTCGATCAGGGCGATGGGGCCGTGCTTCATCTCGCCGGCGGCGTAGGCCTCGGCGTGGATGTAGGAGATCTCCTTGAGCTTGAGGGCCCCCTCCAGGGCCACCGGGAAGGTGGGACCCCGCCCCAGGAACAAGAAGTCCCGGAAGCGGAAGTAGCGCTTGGCCATCACCTGGATCGCCGGCTCGTGCCCCAGCAGGCGCTCCACCAGGCGGGGCAGGCGGGTCATCTCCTCGATGAGCTTGCGGCGCTCGCCGGCGGGCACGGTGCCGCGGGCCTCGGCCAGGCGAAGGGCCAGCAGGAACAGGGCCACCAGCTGGGTGGTGAATGCCTTGGTGGAGGCCACCCCGATCTCGGGGCCGGCGTGGGTGTAGACCACGCCGTCGGCGCCCCGGGCCGCCGACGAGCCCACCACGTTGCAGATGGCCAGCACCTTGGCGCCCCGGCGCCGGGCCTCGTGCATGGCGGCCAGGGTGTCGGCGGTCTCGCCGGACTGGGTGATGATGAGCACCAGGTGGCCGGCGTCCACGATCGGGTCCCGGTAGCGGAACTCGGAGGCCACGTCCACCTCCACCGGCAGGCGCACCAGGGACTCGATCATGTACTTGCCCACCAGCCCGGCGTGCCAGCTGGTGCCGCAGGCCACGATGGAGACCTTGGTGAGCCCCGCCAGGTCGGCGTCGGAGAGCTTCAGCTCGGGCAGCACGACGCCGTCCCGGTCCGGGTTCACGCGGCCCAGGATCGTGTCGGTGATGGCGGTGGGCTGCTCGTGGATCTCCTTGAGCATGAAGTGCTTGAAGCCCGCCTTCTCGGCCATGACCGGGTTCCAGGTCACGGTCTCGGGCTCCCGGTGCACGGGCTCGCCGGCGACGGTGGACAGGGTCACGCCGGCGGGGGTGAGCACCGCCATCTCGCCGTCGTCCAGGTAGATCACCCGGCGGGTGTGGGAGAGGATCGCCGGGATGTCGGAGGCGATGAAGTTCTCCCCCTCCCCCAGTCCCAGCACCAGGGGACAGGCCTTCTTGGCGGCGTAGACCGTGCCGGGGGTGTCCTCGCAAACCACCCCCAGGGCGTAGGCCCCCTCGATCTCCCCCAGGGCGGCGCGGAGGGCCTCCTCCACCTTGAGGCCGCGCTGCATGTGGGCGTCCACCAGGTGGGCCACCACCTCGGTGTCGGTCTCGGAGGCCATCTCGCGCCCCTGGGCGACGAGCTGCTCGCGCAGGGACAGGTAGTTCTCGATGATGCCGTTGTGGACCAGGGCGATGCGGCCGACCCGGTGGGGGTGGGCGTTGGGCACCGAGGGGCGGCCGTGGGTGGCCCAGCGGGTGTGGCCCACGCCGGTGGTGGCGGTGTAGTCCTTGCCGTCCAGGAGGCGCTCCAGGGCGGACAGCTTGCCCTCGTTGCGCTCCACCGTGATCCGCCCGGAGGCGGGGATGAAGGCGACTCCGGCGGAGTCGTAGCCCCGGTACTCCAGGCGCTTGAGGCCCTCGATGAGGAGCGGCACGGCGTTGCGCCCGCCGGTGTATCCGATGATCCCGCACATGGTCTCTTGTCGGCGCCTCGGCTAGAAGAGCCCCGCCTGCTCGCGGCGGACCGGCATCCCCAGGTGGGCACAGCCCCGGGGGGTGGCGACACGGCCGCGCGGGGTCCGGTCGATGTAGCCCTCTTTGAGCAGGAAGGGCTCGTACACGTCCTCGATCGTGTCGCGGGACTCGGAGATGGCCGCGGCCAGGGTGTCCAGGCCCACCGGCCCGCCGCCGAACTTCTCCACGATGGCCCCCAGGAGCTTGCGGTCCATGGGGTCCAGGCCCCCGGCGTCCACCTCCAGCATGTCCAGGCCCATGCGGGCGGTGTCCCGGTCGATCACGCCGTCGGCCCGCACCTGGGCCACGTCCCGCACCCGGCGCAGCAGGCGGTTGGCGATGCGGGGGGTGCCGCGGGAGCGCTGGGCGATCTCCGCGGCCCCGTCCGGGTGCAGCTCCACCCCCAGCAGGCGCGCCGAGCGGGTGAGGATCTCCACCAGCTCCGGGGCCGAGTAGAACTCCAGCCGCGCGATGATGCCGAACCGGTCCCTTAAAGGCCCCGTCAGGAGCCCGGCCCGGGTGGTGGCGGCCACCAGGGTGAAGGGGGCCAGGTCGATCTTCACCGAGCGGGCCCCGGGGCCCTGGCCGATGACCAGGTCCAGGGTGTGGTCCTCCATCGCGGGGTAGAGCACCTCCTCCACGGCGGGGTTGAGGCGGTGGACCTCGTCGATGAACAGCACGTCGCGGGGCTGGAGGTTGGTGAGGATGGCCGCCAGGTCGCCGCCGTGCTCGATGGCGGGGCCCGAGGTGGAGACCATGTTCACCTGCAGCTCCGCCGCGACGATGTGGGCCAGGGTGGTCTTGCCCAGGCCCGGCGGGCCGTAGAGGATCACGTGGTCGAGCACCTCGCCCCGGTCGCGGGCGGCGGCGATGAAGATGCCCAGGTTGGTCTTGATCGCGTCCTGCCCCACGTACTCGGCGAAGGTGCGGGGCCTCAAGGCCGGCTCGGCACGCACCTCGCCCAATGCCGTGGGCTCGGGGCTCACGGTGCGGGTGACGGGGGTCTGAAACGGGGCGGGACCGTGCGAGGTGTCGGGGTGCATCGATTCCAACGAGCGCCTGTCCAACCAGCGCCTAGGCGCGAGGAGGCCTCCGGGGCCCTAGGATAGCACGGACGGCGCGCGGCTCAAGGGTTCCGGCCGAGACCCGCCAGGCCCCGGCGCACGAGCTCCTCCAGGGTGGCGTCGGGGCTGTCGAGGGCGGCCTGCCGGACGGCCGTGTCGGCCCGGGCGCGGGGGTAGCCCAGGTTCACCAGGGCCGAGACGGCGTCCTCCAGGGGGTCCGCCGGCGCGGCCCCCGCCTCGGCGGCGCGGGGCGCGGGGGCGGCCCCGAGGCCGGCCGTCAGCCCCAGGACCTTGTCCTTGAGCTCCAGGCAGAGGCGCTCGGCGGTCTTCTTGCCGATGCCGCTGACCCGGGTCAGGCGCGTCAGATCCTCCCGCCCGATGGCCCGCGCCAGCTCGCCGGGGGGCAGCTCCGAAAGGAGCGCCAGGCCCAGCTTGGGGCCCATGCCCGTGACCCCGGTGACCAGCACGAACAGCTCCTTCTCCTCGGCGGTCTCGAAGCCGAACAGCTGGATGGCGTCCTCCCGCACCAGGGTGCGGACGTGGAGGGCGAGCTTGGCGCCGGGGCCGTGCCCCAGGCAGGTGGGGGCGGGGGCGAAGACCTCGTAGCCCACGCCGCCCACGTCCACCACGATGCGCTGGTCGCGCACCGACAGGACCTCGCCGCTCAGGTGCGCGATCACCGGGCCGCCGCCTCCCGGGCGGAAGTCCCCGACAGGGCCTGGAGGCGCCCCCGCTGCAGGTGGCAGAAGGCGAGGCCCAGGGCGTCGGCGGCGTGCTCCGAGGCGGGGAGCCCGGGCAGGTTCAGCAGGCGCGCGATCATGTAGCCCACCTGGTCCTTCTCGGCCCGGCCGTAGCCCACCACGGCCTGCTTGACGTGGGCGGCGGTGTACGTGAACACGGGCACCCCGGCCTGGGCCCCGGCCAACAGGATCACGCCCCGGGCCTGCCCCAGCTTGAGGGCGGTCTGGGGGTTGCGGGAGACGTAGGTGTCCTCCACCGCCAGGGCCTCGGGGCGGTGCCGGGCGATGAGGCCGGCGATGGCCTCGTGGATGGCGTGGAGGCGCTCGGGCATGGGCCTCCTCGCCGGGGAGCGCACGTCCCCCTGGTCCAGGCAGGTGAAGCGGGAGCCCGCCGCCGCCACCACGCCGTAGCCGGTGGCGACCGTGCCCGGATCCACCCCCAGGACCACCATCGTGCCCCTCAGGCTCCGCCGCGCCGGGGGCGGGGGGCCCTCATGCCAGGACCCGCTCCAGGATCTCGTCGGGGATGTCGAAGTTGGCCGAGACGGCCTGCACGTCGTCGTGGTCCTCGATCAGCTCCAGCAGCCGGAGCATCTGCTCCGCCTCCCTGCCGTCGAGCTTCACCTCGGTCTCGGGGATCATGCGGACCTCGGCCTGCTCCACCGGGATACCCGCGGCCTGGAGCCCGTCGCGCACGGCCTCGAAGACCTCCGGGTCGGTCACCACGTCGAAGGTGTCGTCGGCCCGCTTTACGTCCTCGGCGCCGGCGTTCAGGGCGGCCTCGATGAGGGTGTCCTCGGCCACCTTGGACGCGTCCACCGAGATCATGCCCTTGCGGTGGAACATCCAGCTCACGCAGCCGGTCTCGCCCATCTTGCCGCCGTGCTTGGTGAGGGCGTGGCGCAGCTCGCCGACGGTGCGGTTGCGGTTGTCGGTGGTCACCTCCATCAGCAGGGCCACGCCGCCGGGGCCGTAGCCCTCGTAGACGATCTCCTCGTAGACGGCGCCGGGGATCTCGCCGGTGCCGCGCTGGACGGCGCGCTTGATGTTGTCCGCCGGCATGTTGGCCTCGCGCGCCTTCTGCACGGCGAGGCGCAGGCGGGGGTTGGCGTCGGCGTCGCCGCCGCCCATGCGGGCCGCGACGGCGATCTCCTTGCCGAGGCGGGTGAAGACCTTGCCCCGCTTGGCGTCAACCGCGGCCTTGCGGTGCTTGGTGGTGGCCCACTTGGAATGCCCTGACATGTCCCCTCGCCCGTCTTCCCTGGCCCCTCCCGGGGGGCGGCTCTCCGTTCGTGGCGCGGACCCGCCGGCTTACTTGCCGGGCGCCGGCGCCGGCTCGGGGGCCGCGCCGCCCTCCGGGGCCGCGCCCGGGGTCAGGTCCGGCAATTCGGCCGGCGCCGTGCTCTGGTCGAAGAAGTCCTGGGTCTCGCCCATCTGGTCGATCACGGACGTGCCGGCCTTGTGGCGGGCGCTGATGGCCAGGGTGATGGAGGTCACCATGAAGATGGCGGCGCAGGTGAGGGTCACCTTGGCCAGAAAGGTGGTGGCCCCCCGGGCCCCGAACAGCGTGTGGCTGCCGCCGCCGAAGGCGGCCCCGATGTCGGCCCCCTTGCCGTGCTGCAGCAGGATGATGCTCACCATGAGCAGGCAGACGATGACGTGAATGACGGTGATGAGGGCGGACACCTTGGGCGGATCTCCCATCGCTCGGGGGCGCTCCCGAGCGCCCCGGCTGAAAGCCGACTAGTTTAGCGACTCGGGCGCCGCTTGCCTAGCCCGCCCTGGTACCGGGCTGCCGCCGGGCGGCGTCCACCATGGCCAGGAAGGAAGGCCCCTTGAGGCTGGCGCCCCCGACCAGGCAGCCGTCCACGTCCGGGCAGGCGAGCAGCTCGGCCACGTTGTCCGGGTTGGCCGAACCGCCGTACAGGAGCCGCGTGGCGTCGGCCACGGCGTCGCCGTGCAGCCTCCGCAGTCGGTCCCGCACGAAGGCGTGGGCCTGCTGGGCCTGCTCGGCGGTGGCCACCCGGCCCGTGCCGATGGCCCACACCGGCTCGTAGGCCACGATCAGGGGCGCGAGCTGCGCCGCCGACAGGCCCTCCAGGGCGCCCTCCAGCTGGCGGGCGAGCACGTTCTCGGTGGCGCCGGCCTCGCGCTCTTCCAGGGTCTCGCCGACGCACACGATGGGCATCAGGCCCTCGCCGAGGGCCGCCGCCAGGCGGCCGCGCACGCCGGCGTCGGTCTCGCCGAAGTGCTGGCGGCGCTCGGAGTGGCCCAGGATCACGTGGGAGATGCCGGTCTCCCGCAGCATGGCGGCGGAAACCTCGCCGGTGAAGGCCCCCTCGGCCGCCCAGTGGCAGTTCTGGGCCGCCACCTTCAGGGGGCTGCCCCAGGCGGCCTGCTGGGCCACGGCCAGGGAGGTGAACACCGGCGCCACGATCACCTCGCAGTCCGGCGGAGCGCCCCGCTCCTTGAGGGCCGCCACCAGCTCCCGCACGTAGCCGCCGGTCTCGTGGATGCCCTTGTGCATCTTCCAGTTGCCGGCCATGACCGGCCTGCGGCGGGAATCCACGGCGGCCTCCTAGTCCATCTCGGGGATCACGGCCAGGCCCGGCAGGTCCTTGCCCTCCAGCAGCTCGAGGGCGGCGCCGCCGCCGGTGGAGATGAAGGACATGTTCTCGCTCTCGCCGGCCCGGTGCACCGCCAGGGCCGAGTCGCCGCCGCCCACGATGGTCAGGGCGTAGGTGTCGGCCACGGCGTGGGCCACGGCGAAGGTGCCGCGGGAGAACGGGTCCATCTCGAACACGCCCATGGGGCCGTTCCACAGCACGGTCTTGGCGTTGAAGATGGCCTCCTGGAAAAGCTTGACCGAGGCCGGGCCGATGTCCATGGCGAGCCAGCCGTCCGGGATCTCCTGGGTGGTGACGATCTTGGTCTCGCCCTGGATGGAGAACTCGGTGGAGACCACGCAGTCCACCGGCAGGTAGAACTTCTTGCCCCGTCCCCGGGCGTCGAGCCGGATCTTGTTGGCCAGGTCCAGCATCTCCTCCTCGACCTTGGTGGCCCCCACGCCGTAGCCCATGGACTTCAGGAACGTGAAGGCCATGCCGCCGCCGATGACCACCTTGTCCGCCCGCTCGAGCAGGTTCTCGATCACGGCGATCTTGGAGGAGACCTTGGCGCCGCCGATGATCACGACGAAGGGCCGCACCGGCTCGGCCAGGGCGCCGTGGAGGTAGTTGATCTCGCGCTGCATCAAGAAGCCGCAGGCGACCTCGGGCACGTGGTCGGTGATCCCCACGATGGACGCGTGGGCCCGGTGGGAGGAGCCGAAAGCGTCGTTGACGTACACGTCCGCCAGGCCCGCCAGCTCGGCGGCGAAGCCGGGGTCGTTGTCGGTCTCGCCCTTGTGGAAGCGCAGGTTCTCCAGCACCAGCACGTCGCCGGGGGCCATGCGCTGGATCGCCGCGCCCACCTGGGGCCCCACGCAGTCGGGGGCGAAGCGCACCTCCTTGTCCAGCAGGCGGCCCAGGCGCTTGGCCACGGGCGCCAGGGAGAGGCGGGGGTCGGGCTGGCCCTTGGGCCGCCCCAGGTGGGAGGCCACGATCACCTTGGCGCCCTCGTCGATGGCGTAGTTGATCGTCGGCAGAGCGCCCCGGATGCGGGCGTCGTCGGTGATGTTGAGGTCGTCGTCCAGGGGCACGTTGAAGTCGGCCCGGATGAAGACCCGCTTGCCCTTCAAGGGCACCTTGTCGATCGTGCGCTTCAACGCCCCCTCCCTCAGCCTGTCCTTGCCCGAATCCGCGGCCGCTCCGCGGCGGCCCCCTCCCTCGCCAGTGCTCGCCCGAGCCCGAGGGCCGCTCCCCGGCGGCCCCCTTCAAGCCCGCGGACTAGAGCCGCTGGATCAGGTCCACCACCCGGTTGGAGTAGCCCCACTCGTTGTCGTACCAGGCGATGACCTTCACCATGCGGCCGGCCATCACGCGGGTGAGGGCCGCGTCCACGGTGGCGGAGTGGGCGTCGCCGTTGAAGTCCACCGACACGAGGGGCTCGGCGCTCACCGCCAGGATGCCCTTCATGGGGCCCGAGGCGGCAGCCCGCAGGGCCTCGTTGACCTCCTCCGGGGTGACGTCGCGCTCCACGGTGTAGACCGCGTCCACCACCGAGACGTTGGGGGTCGGCACCCGGATCGCCATGCCGTCCAGCTTGCCGGCCAGGGCCGGCAGCACCTCGGCCACCGCGCGGGCGGCGCCGGTGGTGGTGGGGATCATGGACAGGGCGGCGGCGCGGGCCCGGCGCGGGTCCTTGTGGGGCAGGTCCAGCACCCGCTGGTCGTTGGTGTAGGAGTGGATCGTGGTCATCAGGCCGTGGACGATGCCGAAGCTGTCGTGCACCACCTTGGTGACCGGCGCCAGGCAGTTGGTGGTGCAGGAGGCGTTGGAGACGATGTGGTGGGAGGCGGCGTCGTACTGGTCGTCGTTGACCCCCAGGACCACCGTGACGTCGGGCTTCTTGGCCGGGGCCGAGATCACCACCTTGCGGGCGCCCGCCTCCAGGTGGCCGGAGGCCCCGTCCCGGTCCACGAACAGGCCGGTCGACTCGAGCACCACGTCCACCCCCAGGTCCCGCCACGGCAGGGCCTTCGGGGAGCGCTCGGCGAGCACCCGCACCCTGCGGCCGGCCACGGTGATGGCGCCGTCCTCGGCCTCGACGGTCTCGGTCAGGTTGCCGTGCACCGAGTCGCGTTTGAGCAGCAGCGCCAGGGTCTTGGCGTCGGTTAGGTCGTTGATCGCCACGACCTCGATCTCGGGCCGGTTCATCGCGATGCGGTAGGCGCAGCGCCCGATCCGGCCGAACCCGTTGATGGCAACCTTCAGGGCCATGGTGTCGACTCCTCTCGCTGTGGGGTCCGCCCGGGGCTCGCCGCCGGGGGACGAAGATCGTGGATGGCCTTCAATGTATCCGGTGTCGGCGGTCTCGCGCTACCCGTGTCGGCTCCGTTGGACCGGGTCCGGCGGATCGGGTCCGGCCGGGACGCGGGCCGCGGCGGGCGCCTCCGCCTCGGTGAGCACCCAGTCGCTGACGGTGATCTCCACCCGGGCCCCCAGGGCGGGGAGCGTGGCCTCCACCCGGAACGGGCACTCCACGCCCCCCACGGGGCGGAAGTCGGCGAAGGCCAGGCGCACCGCCTCGCGCCGGCCGCGGTGCACCGACACCGCCGTGATGCGGCGCCCCTCGGCCCGGATGTGGACGGTCTCGCCGCCGCCCCGCACCACCCAGCGCCCGTCCCGGTCCAGGCGCACGGGGCCCTCGCCCGCCTCCGGCCCCAGCACCCCGTCCAGGAGGTGCCCCAGGTCCGCCAGCAGCTTGAGGCCCGGGTCGGCCGGGGGGCGGTCCAGGCGGCCGGTGACGGCCCGCTCCCGGTCCGGGACGGTGAAGCGGAAGCGCCCGCCCTCGGCGGCGTAGTCGAACAGGGGGGTGCCGAACGGGGTGTAGCCGGAGATCGTGTCCCGGTCCGGGGCGGTGTGGGTGAAGACGGCAGTGAAGGCGGGCCACAGGTCGGCGCGCCGGGCCACGACCCGCACGTCGGCCAGGGCCCGCACCTCGGCGTAGGCGGCGCGGCGGGCGCTCCAGTGGTCCTTGAGGGCCTGGACCTCGGGGGGCGCCGGTGGCAGGGCCGCGCACCCGGCGGCCAGCAGCGCCCAGCCCGCGAGCCCCGCGCGCCGGGCCCGGAGCGCCCTCATCCCAGGGCCAGGTCCACCGCCTGGCGCAGGGCCCGCACCGGGACCACGCCGGGGTGGTCGAGCTTGGCGGCGTTGGCCGCCGGCACCAGAAAGCGGGTGAAGCCCATCTTGGCCGCCTCCGCCACCCGGGCCTCGGCCTGCTGCACGGCCCGCACCTCGCCCGCCAGGCCCACCTCGCCCAGGGCCAGGGTGGCGGGGTCCACGGCCGCCTCCCGGTGACTGCTGGCCAGGGCCAGGGCGAGCCCCAAGTCCACCCCGGGCTCCTCCAGGCGGATGCCCCCGACGACGTTGACGAACACGTCCTCGGCCGCCAGGCAGATGCCGGCGCGCTTGTCGAGCACGGCCAGCAGCAGCCCCAGGCGGCCGCTTTCCACCCCGATGGCGGTGCGGCGGGCGGTGCCGTAGGAGGCGGGGCTCACGAGGGCCTGGATCTCCACCAGGATCGGGCGGGTGCCGGTGACAGCGGCCACCACCACGGAGCCGGTGGCCCCCTCGGGGCGCTCGGCCAGGAACAGGGCGGAGGGGTTCCGCACCTCGGCCAGACCCTCGGCCTTCATCTCGAACACCCCGATCTCGTTGGTGGGGCCGAAGCGGTTCTTGACCGCCCGCACCACCCGGTAGGCGTGGCCCCGGTCGCCCTCGAAGTAGAGCACCGTGTCCACCATGTGCTCCAGCACCCGCGGCCCGGCGATGGCCCCCTCCTTGGTGACGTGGCCCACCAGGAAGGTGGGGATGCCCCGGGCCTTGGCGAAGGTGATCAGGCGGGCCGCCACCTCGCGGATCTGGCCCACGCTGCCGGGGGCGGACTCGATGCGGCTGGTGTAGGTGGTCTGGATGGAGTCCACCACCAGGGCCCGGGGGCGGGCCTCGTCGGCCCGCGCCAGGATGTCCTCCAGGTGGGTCTCGGCCAGGAGCAGCAGGCGCTCGTCGGCGGCCCCCAGGCGCTCGGCCCGCATCCGCACCTGGTGGGGGGCCTCCTCCCCGGAGACGTACAGCACCGGGCCCCGGGGGCAGAGGCGGTGGCCCACCTGGAGCATGAGGGTGCTCTTGCCGATGCCCGGGTCGCCCCCCACCAGCACCACCGAGCCCGGTACCACGCCGCCCCCCAGCACCCGGTCCAGCTCGCCGATCCCGGTGGGCAGGCGGGGCTCGGGGTGGGCGGCGACCGCAGTGACCGGCTCGGGGCGGGCCGAGCCGGTGGCCAGGGCGGCGCCCCGGTGGGGGGTGACGGGCTCCTCCACCAGGGTGTTCCACTCCATGCAGCCGGCACAGCGGCCGGACCACTTGGGCGCCTGGGCGCCGCAGGACTGGCAGACGAAACGGGTGCGGGGCGCGGCCACCTGGCCGTCAGCCGTCCACGCCCTTGCGCAGGGCGGCGACGAAGTCCCGCGCCGACCGGACCACCTTGTCCGCGTCGGCCCCGGCCTCGAGCTCCTGCTCCATCACCCGCACCAGGGCGCTGCCCACGATCACCCCGTCGGCCAGCCGGGCCACGGCCCCCGCCTGCTCCGGGGTGGCGATGCCGAAGCCCACGGCCACGGGCTTGTCGGTGGCCCGGCGCACGTGGGCCAGGCGCTCGGACACTTCCCGGGGGTCGGTCAGGCGCGCCCCGGTGATGCCGGTCAGGGAGACGTAGTACACGAAGCCGGTGGAGACGCGGCTGACCTTGGCGATGCGGGCCGGGTCCGAGGTGGGGGCCAGCAGGAACACCGTGGCCAGGCCGTGGGCCCGGGCCCCGGCGATCAACCCGGCGCCCTCCTCGGGGGGCAGGTCGGGCACGATCACCCCGTCCACGCCGGCCTTGACGGCGTCCCGGGCGAAGGCCGCCTCGCCGTACTGGAGGACCGGGTTGTAGTAGGACATCAGGACCACGGGGACGCTGCACCCCCGGCGGATCTGGCGCACCGCCCGCAGGATCTCGGCCAGGGAGGTGTCGTGGGCCAGGGCCCGCATGCCGGCGCGCAGGATCACGGGGCCGTCGGCGATGGGGTCCGAGAAGGGCACCCCCAGCTCCACGATGTCGGCCCCGGCGGCCTCCAGGGCCGGCACCAGGCGGCAGGTGGTGGCCATGTCCGGGTCCCCCGCCATGATGTAGGGGATCAGCACCTTGCGCCCAGTGCGGCGGGCCTCCTGGAAGACATGGTCGATGCGGCGCGTCATGCGGGCGTCCCTGGGAGCGTCCGGGCGGGGGTCTGATCCGGCGTCACGGTTTCCTCACGGGCGGCATCCGGCGACGCCGCGAATTCCGGGTGGCGGTGCCCGGATTATCCCCGCCGGGCAGGGACGGGTCAACGGGCCCGGTCCGCCCGCGGCGCGGGCCCCGCAGCGGCCCGGGACGCGGCCCGCGGCGCGCCAGTCAACGAAAACGGTACTTTTTTTCCCCTTGTGGGTCCCCGACGTGGGGCCCGGCGGGCCCGGGCCGGGCGCCCCGGGACGGGGAAAAGAAGCGCGAAATCAGCATGTTCCGTGTTTGGCACCTTTCTTGGAGTGATCCGGGGCACGGAAGCCATTGCGGCGTCGATGTTTGTGTGGCTCCGCCGCCGGCCGGGGCGCGGGGGACGGAGAGCGGAAAGGCAAGGGGTGCGGGACATGAGCGAGCAGGAGGAACCGGTGGGAAGCAGGCGGCACCTGACGGAGCTGTTCGCGGCCCTGAAGGAGGTCGTGGCCGGCAACGAGCGCATCCAGCGGATGATCCGCACCCAGGAGCGGGACAACCGGCAGGTGCTGCTCAACATGAGCTCCGTGCTGCGCATGGTGGAGCGGGAGCAGGAGGCCCGGGACCAGGGGGTCCCCGCCGAGCGCTACGAGCCCAAGGTGGTGGCCGGCTGGATGATGAACGACGGCACCATGGTCGGGGAGAAGGCCGCCGCCGGGCCGGAGGAGGGTGAGGAGCCCGCCGCCGAGACCGACGGCCCGGCCCGCGACATGAATTTCTTCGACCGCGCCTTCCTGCGGTCCCTCAAGATCTCGTCCTGAAGCGCCGAAACGGGGCCTCGCGCGGGGCCGGCGGGGAGGGCCCCGCCGCGTTTCGGGACCCCGGGTGAGGCGGACGGCCCCGGCCCGGGCCGCCTTTTCGTTGACACGGGCGGCGGCGCGGCCCTATAGTAGCCGTCTTTTTTGGGCGGAATGAAGCTGTCGCTTTCCCAGGTGCCCATCGGCGGCTGCGCCGTGGCCTTCACGGCCGATCCGAAGCTGCTGGACGACGCCGGAGAGGGGCTCCGGGGGGCGGAGCCGGTCCGCGTCACCGGCCACGCCGAGCGCGAGGGCGGGGGCTTGAGGGTCCGGGGCGCCGTCGAGACCCGGCTGATGCTCACCTGCTCCCGGTGCCTGGAGGTCTTTCCGTTCCCCTTGAGGGGCCCCTTCGACGTGACGTACTCCCCCGTGGTGCCGGCCGGGGACGACGTGGAGCTGGGGCAGCGCGACCTGACCGTGTGCCACCTGGAGGGGGACACGGTGGACCTGTCGGAGATGGTGCACGAGCAGGTGGTCCTGGCGATTCCCATGGCGCCGGTGTGCCGCCCCGAGTGCAAGGGGCTGTGCCCGCGCTGCGGCGCCAACCTGAACCAGGGAGCCTGTGGCTGCGGGACGGGGGCGGGCGATCCCCGGTTCGCGGCGCTCAAGAAGCTCAAGCTCCGGTGAGCAGCCCCTCGAGGGGCTTCGTCCACGCCGTTTCGCACGTTCGGTTGAAGGGATAAGAGGACAACGACCGATGGCCAATCCGAAGCGCAAGACCAGCAAGTCCGTCACGCGCAAACGCCGCACCCACAAGAAGCTGGGCGTCACCACCCTGGTGGCCTGCCCCAACTGCAGCGAGCCCATGCTGCCGCACCACGCGTGCAGCTACTGCGGCCACTACAAGGGCCGCAGCGTGCTGGAGACCGCAGAGCTCTGAGCATGCGCCGCCACGCAGGCCGGGGGTCCCGACCGCCGGCCGTCCGCGGCGACGGTTAAGGGCTCCCCAGGGACCCGGCTCCGTGCGAATCGCTGTTGACGCCATGGGGGGCGACCACGCCCCGGCCTCCATCGTCGCGGGAGCGCTCCAGGGGGCGCGCGACTTCGGGGTGGGGGTGGACCTCGTGGGGGACGAGGCCCAGGTCCGCGAGGCCCTGACCGGCCTGGGGACCGACGGCGCCGACGTGGCCGTGATCCACGCCGAGCAGGTCGTGGCCATGGACGAGCCGCCCGCCCAGGCGGTGCGCCGCAAGCGCCGCTCCTCGATCCGCATCGCCAACCAGCGGGTGGCCGAGGGGGCGTGCCAGGCCGTGATCAGCGCCGGCAACACCGGCGCCTGCATGGCCACCTCCCTGTTCGTGCTGGGGCCCCTGCCGGGAGTGGAGCGGCCCGCCATCGCCACCCTGCTGCCCACCCTCACCGGGACGTCCATCATGCTGGACGTGGGGGCCAACGTGGACTGCAAGCCGGACCACCTCTACCAGTTCGCCTTCATGGGCCACGAGTACGCCAAGCACGTCAGCGGCCTGCCCTCGCCCCGGGTGGGCCTGTTGTCGGTGGGGGAGGAGGAGAGCAAGGGCACCAGCCTCACCCGCGAGGTCCACACGCGCCTCAAGGACTCGCCCCTCAACTTCATCGGCAACGTCGAGGGACGCGACATCTTCACCGGCAACGCCGACGTGATCGTGTGCGACGGCTTCATCGGCAACGTCGCCCTGAAGACCAGCGAGGGCCTGGCCGAGGCCATCATGCTGCTGCTCCGGCGGGAGATCGCCTCCACCGCGTTCGGCAAGCTGGGGTACCTGCTGCTCAAGCCCGCATTCGACCGGTTCCGCAAGCAGGTGAACTACGCCGAGTACGGCGGTGCCCCCTTGTTGGGCCTGAACGGCATCTCTATCATCTGTCACGGGCGGTCGGACCCGTGGGCGATCCGCAACGCCGTCCGGGTGGCCAAGCGCATGCACGACGAGAAGGTCGGCAAGCACATCGTGGCCGACATCGCCGACGCGACCGCCGCCAGCTAGAGGGAGGGAACCGCTTGACCGCCACCGTCATCGCCGGGATCGGCGCCTACGCCCCCGCGCGGGTGCTCACCAACCACGAGCTGGAGCAGATGGTGGACACCTCGGACGAGTGGATCACCACCCGCACCGGCATCCGGGAGCGCCGCATCGCCGGCCCCGACGAGGCCACCTCCGACCTGGCGCTCAAAGCCGCCCGCGCCGCCCTGGACCACGCCGGCGTGCCCGCCACCGACCTGGACCTGGTCCTGGTGGCCACCGCGACCCCCGACATGCTGTTCCCCGCCACCGCCTGCCTGGTGCAGCACCAGCTGGGCGCCGTCGGGGCCGCCGCCTTCGACCTGTCGGCGGCCTGCTCGGGGTTCATCTACGGCCTGTCGGTGGCCGACGGCTTCATCCGCTCCGGCACCTACGACACGATCCTGCTGGTGGGCGCCGAGACCATGTCCCGGGTGGTGGACTGGGAGGACCGGGCCACCTGCGTGCTGTTCGGCGACGGCGCCGGGGCCGCGGTGCTCAAGGCCACCGACGGGGACCCGCGGGACGGGGCGCCGGGGGTGATCGCCAGCCGCATCTACTCCGACGGCTCGGCCTGGGACTTCATCTGCCAGCCCGGGGGCGGCTCGCGCCTGCCGCCCAGCCCGGACCTGGTGGACCGGCGCCTGCAGTTCCTCCAGATGCGGGGCAACGAGACCTTCAAGGTGGCGGTGCGCAACATGGAGCGGGCCGCGCGGGAGGTGCTCGACGACGCCGGGATCAAGCCCGAGGCCCTCAAGGTGGTGGTGCCGCACCAGGCCAACATCCGCATCCTCAACGCCGTCGGCGAGCGCCTGGGGCTGGCCGAGAGCCAGGTCGTCGTCAACCTGGACGCCTACGGCAACACCTCCGCCGCCTCGATCCCCCTGGCCCTCCAGGAGGCCGTCGAGCGGGGCCGGGTGGAGGCGGGCGACCTGGTGCTGTTCCTGGCCTTCGGCAGCGGCCTGACGTGGGGTGCCGCCCTGGTGCGCTGGGGCTGACGTGACGGCACCGCGCGGGGCGGTCCGGCCGGTTGACAAGGCCGCGCCAGACTTACACAATCAGGCCGCTCCGTGCGAATATCGCGGGCCCGTGTGCGGGCCCGTGTAGAGGCTTTCGACCGGTGAAGCGCGCGTTCCTCTTTCCAGGGCAGGGTTCCCAGCAGGTCGGGATGGGCCGGGAACTCGCCGAGTCCTACCCCGTGGCCATGGAGACCTTCCGCGAGGCCGACGCGGCCCTGGGCTTCGCGGTCTCCGAGCTGTGCTTCGCGGGGCCGGCCGAGAAGCTGGGCCTGACCGAGTTCACCCAGCCCGCGCTTCTGACCGCCTCCGTGGCCGCGGCCCGGGTGCTCGCCGAGGAGGGGATCGCGCCGGACGTGGTGGCGGGCCATTCCCTGGGCGAGTTCACCGCCCTCGTGGTGGGCGGCAGCGTCGCCTTCGCCGACGCCGTGCGCCTGGTGCAGGCGCGGGGGCGCTACATGCAGCAGGCGGTGCCGGAGGGGGTGGGCAAGATGTCCGCCATCCTGGGGCTGGACCGGGAGGCCCTGGGGGAGGTGTGCGACGTGGCCGGGCAGGGGCAGATCGTGTCCCTGGCCAACCTGAACTGCCCCGGCCAGATCGTCATCGCCGGCCACCGCGAGGCGGTGGAGCGGGCCGAGGACGGCGCCAAGGCCGCCGGGGCCGCTCGGGTCATCCCCCTGCCGGTGAGCGTGCCGTCCCATTGCGCCCTCATGGAAGGGGCCGCCGAGCTGCTCGACGCCGACATGCGCAAGATTCACGTGGACGACCTGCAGGTGCCCCTGGTCAACAACTGCGAGGCCCGCGAGATCACCTCGGCCGCCGACGTGATCCCCTCGGCCCGGCGCCAGATCTCCTCCCCCGTGCTGTGGGGCGACAGCGTCGCCACCATGGTTCACATGGGGATCCACTGCTTCGTGGAGGTGGGGCCGGGCAAGGTGCTCTCCGGCCTGGTGCGGCGGGTGGACCGGCGCGCCGTGACCCTCAACGTGGAGGACAAGGCGTCCCTCCAGGCCACCCTGGAGCGGTGCCGGGCGTGACGGATCTGAAGGGCAGGACCGCCCTGGTCACCGGCGGCACCCGGGGCATCGGCAACGCCATCGCCGCCCGCCTGCTGGACACGGGCGCCACCGTGGTGATCACCGGCCGGGACGCGGGGGCCGCCGCCAAGGCAGCCGAGGCCCTGGCCGCCGGGGGCGGCGCCTGCCACGGCATCGGCCTGGACGTGTCCGACTTCGACGCCGTGCAGGAGGGCCTGAAGGCGACGGGCCGCGAGGTGGGCGGGTTCGACATCCTGGTCAACAACGCCGGCATCACCCGCGACGACGTGCTCCTGCGGATGAAGGAGGCCGACTGGGACGCGGTCCTGTCGACCAACCTCAAGGGGGCCTTCGCCTGCGCCAAGGCCGTCATCCGCGACATGGTCAAGAAGCGCTGGGGCCGGATCGTCAACATCACCTCGATCGTGGGGGCCATGGGCAATCCCGGCCAGGCCAACTACGTGGCCGCCAAGGCCGGCCTGGTGGGCCTGACCAAGACCCTGGCGCGGGAGTACGCCACCCGGGGCATCACCGCCAACGCCATCGCCCCCGGCTTCATCGAGACCGACATGACCCGGGCCCTGGAGCCCGCCGCGCGGGATGCCCTGCTGGCCCAGATCCCCATGGAGCGCTTCGGCGCCCCGGAGGACGTGGCGGCGGCGACCGCCTTCCTGGCGTCGGACGAGGCGGCCTACGTGACCGGCCAGGTGATCCACGTCAACGGCGGGATGCTCATGTGAAATTCGGGATTTCAGGCGGCGCCCCCCTTGGGACCGGACGGGTCCGGCGGGGGACGGCGCCCGTTTCGGCAAGGCTTTACCCATTTGAATAGGAGTGACACACATGTCGGACTCGGTTGCGGACAAGGTCAAGGCCATCATCTGCGAGCAGCTCGGGGTGGAGGCGGACCAGGTGACGGGCTCGGCCAACTTCGTGGATGATCTGGGTGCGGACTCCCTCGACACCGTCGAGCTGGTCATGGCGTTCGAGGAGGAGTTCGACATCGAGATCCCCGACGAGGACGCGGAGAAGATCACCACGGTGGACGCCGCCATCGGCTACGTGAACGACAAGGTGAAGGCGGCCTGAGGCTCGGTGTAGGATGGAGGGCGAGGCCCGGGACTTCGGTCCCGTGCCTCCCCGGACCGGACCCCGGCCCTTCCCGAAGGAGGTAAGGTTCCCCTGAATCGACGCGTTGTGGTCACGGGCCTCGGGGCGATCACGCCCCTGGGCAACGACCTGAAGACAACTTGGGAGGCGCTGCTCGCCGGACGCTCCGGCGTGGGCCCGGTGACGCGCTTCGACGCCGACGCCCTGCCCACGCGGATTGCCGCGGAGGTGCGGGGCTTCGACCCGGTGGCGTACATCGAGCCGAAAGAGGTCAAGAAGATGGACCTCTTCATCCACTACGCCATCGCGGCGGCCCACATGGCCCTGGAGGATTCCGGGCTCGCCATCGGCGAGGCCAACCGCGACCGGGTGGGGGTGTTCATCGGCTCCGGCATGGGGGGGCTCCCCACCATCGAGGAGACCCACCGCAAGGTGATCGAGCAGGGCCCCCGCCGGGTGTCCCCGTTCTTCATCCCCATGACGATCATCAACCTGGCCCCGGGGCAGGTGGCGATCCGCTCCGGGGCGCGGGGCCCCAACCAGTCGGCGGTGACCGCCTGCGCCTCGGGGGCCCACGCCATCGGCGACGCGGTCCGCGTGATCCAGCGGGGCGACGCCGACGCGATGATCGCCGGCGGCACCGAGGCCGCCATCTGCATGCTGGGGCTGGCGGGCTTCTGCGCCTCCAAGGCCCTCTCCGCCCGCAACGACGAGCCGGAGCGGGCCAGCCGGCCCTTCGACCGGGACCGGGACGGCTTCGTCATGGGCGAGGGCGCCGGGATCGTGGTGGTGGAGGAGCTGGAGGCCGCGCGCCGCCGCGGGGCCCGCATCTACGCCGAGGTGGTGGGCTACGGCAGCACCGGCGACGCCTACCACATCACCGCGCCGCCCCCGGACGCCAACGGCGCCGTGCGCTGCATGGCCGTGGCCCTGGCGGACGCGAAGATGGCGCCGCAGGAGGTGGGCTACGTCAACGCCCACGCCACCTCCACCATGGCCGACGCCCTGGAGACCGGGGCCGTGAAGACCGCCTTCGGCGACCACGCCCGCCGCCTGATCATGGGCTCCACCAAGTCCATGACCGGCCACCTGCTGGGGGCGGCCGGGGGGGTGGAGTCCATCTTCACGATCCTGGCCCTGCACCACGGGATGGTGCCCCCGACCATCAACCTGGAGAACCCGGACCCGGCCTGCGACCTGGACCACAACCCGGGCAAGGCCCGCCCGGTGGCGCTCCAGGCGGCCATGTCCAACTCGTTCGGCTTCGGCGGCACCAACGCCACCCTGGTCTTCCGCGCCTTTCCGGGGTAGGTCGGCGCCCCCTCCCGGGCGGCCCGCGCCTGCGGCATGACGACCTGCGGCCTGCTCATCTCGGGCACCGGCTCGGGGGTCGGCAAGACCACCGTGGCCCTGGGGCTCATGGGGGCCTTCGCCCGCAAGGGCCTGAAGGTGGCGCCGTTCAAGGCCGGCCCCGACTTCATCGACCCCGGCCTGCACCGCCTGGCCGCCGGGCGCCCCTCCCGCAACCTGGACACCTGGATGATGCCGTGGCGGGCGCTTCAGGGGGCCTTCGCCCGGGGCTGCGCCGGGGCCGACGTGGCCGTGGTGGAGGGGGCCATGGGGCTGTTCGACGGGGCCCGGGGGCGCTCCCAGGCGGGCACCAGCGCCCACCTGGCCCGGCGCCTGGGGCTGCCGGTGCTGCTGGTGGTGGACGCCCGGGGCATGGCGGGCTCGGCCGCCGCCGTGGTGAGGGGCTTCGCGACCCTGGACCCGAAGGTGCGGCTGGCGGGGGTGGTCCTCAACCGGGTGGCGGGGACCTCCCACCTGGCCCACCTGAGGGAGGCCATCGAGCGGCGGGCGCGGGTGCCCGTGCTGGG
>Ga0210123_1000064_pt1 | contig 63811 bp, 63 predicted proteins | sample Muzzi_PWB_D2_FD_185535 | JGI IMG/M metagenome (GOLD analysis project Ga0210123, IMG submission 185535) | Wetland microbial communities from San Francisco Bay, California, USA, that impact long-term carbon sequestration - Muzzi_PWB_D2 (SPAdes) | ecosystem: Environmental > Aquatic > Marine >... | reverse complement strand
GGAAGTGAGGTCAATTGATTATAAGAACAATTCAGGTACTCGATCTTTGTGTAATCGATCTTCTCCCCCTCAAACAGATGCCCTTTGGGATAGTAGATTGGAAATTCTGTCAATCTCTTCCCAGAGATTGACAGTTTCTTGTAAGCCCGTTCCTTAACCTCTGATACAGACAGAGATGAAAATTCTTTATTGACCAAAACAAGAGCCTTCAAAGCTTCTTCAGAACAGAATTTCAACAGGTAGTTATGAAGATCAGAATAGAGATTCATGATTAAGTTCAAATGAAAGGTAATTTTAAATCTCATTTTCTCATTCCTAGGAATGAGAAAGGATTTAGATTTAGTCAAAGCCCAATTTTTCACAATTTTCCAAACAGTCTGGAAGAGAGGTTAATTGATTCCAAGAACAATACAACTCTTCACAATTTACCAGACAGTCTGGAAGTGAGGTCAATTGATGATTACCATAACAATCCAAATATTTACAATTTACAAGTCCGTTAGGACCCCTGGAAGTGAGGTTAATTGATTATCAGAACAATCCAACCGTTTACAGTTTTCCAAACAGTCTGGAAGTGAGGTTAATTGGTTTCTAGAACAATCCAATTTTTCACACTTTCCCAGACAGTCTGGAAGTGAGGTCAATTGATTAACGGAACAATTCAATCTTTCACACTTTCCCAGACAGTCTGGAAGTGAGGTCAATTGATTACGAGAACACCACAATTCTTCACATTTTCCCAGACAATCTGGAAGTGAGGTTAATTGATTATTAACACAATATAATATTTCGCAATTCTCAAGAGAACCTGGAAGTGAGGTCAATTGATTAATATAACAAAATATTATTTTACAAGTTCCCAGACTGTCTGGAAGTGAGGTTAATTGATTATTATAACAATATAAATTCTTACAGTTTCCCAGACAGTCTGGAAGTGAGGTTAATTGATTATCAGAACAATCCAACCGTTTACAATTTACAAGTCCGTTAGGACCTCCAGGAAGTGAAGTTAACTGATTCCTATAACAATTTAAGAATTTACAATTTACAAGTCCGTTAGGACCCCCTGGAAGTGAGGTTAATTGGTTTCTAGAACAATCCAATTTTTCACACTTTCCCAGACAGTCTGGAAGTGAGGTCAATTGATTAACGGAACAATCCAAATTTTCACACTTTCCCAGACAGTCTGGAAGTGAGGTCAATTGATTACGAGAACACCACAATTCTTCACATTTTCCCAGACAATCTGGAAGTGAGGTTAATTGATTATTAACACAATATAATATTTCGCAATTCTCAAGAGAACCTGGAAGTGAGGTCAATTGATTAATATAACAAAATATTATTTTACAAGTTCCCAGACTGTCTGGAAGTGAGGTTAATTGATTCCGAGAACAATCCAATTTTTCACAATTTACCAGACAGTCTGGAAGTGAGGTTAATTGATTCCGAGAACAATCCAATTTTTCACAATTTACCAGACAGTCTGGAAGTGAGGTTAATTGATTATCAGAACAATCCAACCGTTTACAGTTTTCCAAACAGTCTGGAAGTGAGGTCAATTGATTACCACAACAATCTAATTTTTTACAATTCACAAGTCCGTTAGGACCTCCAGGAAGTGAAGTTAACTGATTCCTATAACAATCCAATTTTTTATAATTTCGCAATCCGTTAAGACCGTCTGGAAGCGAGGTTAATTTATTGTGAGAACAATCCAGTTTTTTACAATTCCCAAGTCCACTAAGTGAGGTTAATTTGTTATCAGAACAATCCAAATCCTCAATCCTGGAGTAGTCAATTTCTTCCCCTTCGCACAGATGCCCTTTAGGGTAGTGTGTTGGTAATTCTTTCAATTTCTTCCCAGAGACATCTAGTTTCTTGTAAGCCCGTTCCTTAACCTCTGATACAGACAGAGATGAAAATTCTTTATTGACCAAAACAAGAGCCTTCAAAGCTTCTTCAGAACAGAATTTCAACAGGTAGATATTTAGATCAGAATAGAGATTCATGATTAAGTTCAAATGAAAGGTAATTTTAAATCTCATTTTTTTTCATTCTTGGAATGAAAAGGTTTAGATTTAGTCAAAGCCCAAATACTTTGCAATTCTTCAGACAGTCTGGAAGTGAGGTCAATTGGTTATCAGAACACCACAATTCTTCACACTTTCTAAGACAGTCTGGAAGTGAGGTCAATTGATTACCAGAACAAAGTAGTTTTTTGCAATTTCCCAGACTGTCTGGAAGTGAGGTTAATTGATTCCGAGAACAATCCAATTTTTCACAATTTACCAGACAGTCTGGAAGTGAGGTTAATTGATTCCGAGAACAATCCAATTTTTCACAATTTACCAGACAGTCTGGAATTGAGGTCAATTGATTCCATGAACAATCCAATTGTTCACAATTTCCAAGACAGTCTGGAAGTGAGGTTAATTGATTACCATAACAATATAAGTGTTCACAGTTTCCAAGACAGTCTGGAAGTGAGGTTAATTGATTACCATAACAATATAAGTGTTCACAGTTTCTAAGACAGTCTGGAAGTGAGGTCAATTGATTACCAGAACAATATAATTTTTCACAGTTTTCAAGACAGTCTGGAAGTGAGGTTAATTCATTCCTGGAACAATATAATATTTTACATTTTCCCAAACAGTCTGGAAGAGAGGTTAATTTGTTAAAAGAACAATTCAGGTACTCAATCTTGGAGTAGTCAATTTCTTCCCCTTCGCACAGATGCCCTTTAGGGTAGTGTGTTGGAAATTCTGTCAATCTCTGGGATTCTGTCAATATCTGGGAAGAGATATCTAGTTTCCTAGAAGCTCGTTCCTTAACCTCTGATACAGACAGAGATGAAAATTCTTTATTGACCAATACAAGAGCAGACTTCAAAGCTTCTTCAGAACAGAATTTCAACAGGTAGTTATGAAGATCAGAATAGAGATTCATGATTAAGTTCAAATGAAAGGTAATTTTAAATCTCATTTTTTTTCATTCTTGGAATGAAAAAGGTTTAGATTTAGTCAAAGCCCAAATACTTTGCAATTCTTCAGACAGTCTGGAAGTGAGGTCAATTGATTACCAGAACAATTTAAGAATTTACAATTTACAAGTCCGTTAGGACCCCTGGAAGTGAGGTTAATTGATTATCAGAACAATCCAACCGTTTACAGTTTTCCAAACAGTCTGGAAGTGAGGTTAATTGATTATCAGAACAAATTAATTCTCTACAATTTTCCAGACAGTCTGGAAGTGAGGTCAATTGATTATTAGAACAAAGTAGTTTTTTGCAATTTCCAAGACTGTCTGGAAGTGAGGTTAATTGGTTATCAGAACACCACAATTCTTCACACTTTCTAAGACAGTCTGGAAGTGAGGTCAATTGATTACCAGAACAATATAATTTTTCACAATTTCTCAGACAGTCTGGAATTGAGGTCAATTGATTCCATGAACAATCCAATTGTTCACAATTTCCAAGACAGTCTGGAAGTGAGGTTAATTGATTACCATAACAATATAAGTGTTCACAGTTTCTAAGACAGTCTGGAAGTGAGGTCAATTGATTACCAGAACAATGTAAGTGTTCACAGTTTCTAAGACAGTCTGGAAGTGAGGTCAATTTGTTCCAAGAACAATATAATTTTTCACAGTTTTCAAGACAGTCTGGAAGTGAGGTTAATTGATTCCGAGTACAATTCAACATTTTACATTTTCCCAAACAGTCTGGAAGAGAGGTTAATTTGTTAAAAGTACAATTCAGGTACTCAATCTTGGAGTAGTCAATTTCTTCCCCTTCGCACAGATGCCCTTTAGGGTAGTGTGTTGGAAATTCTGTCAATCTCTGGGATTCTGTCAATCCCTGGGAAGAGATATCCAGTTTCTTGTAAGCCAGTTCCTTAACCTCTGATACAGACAGAGATGAAAATTCTTTATTGACCAAAACAAGAGCCTTCAAAGCTTCTTCAGAACAGAATTTCAACAGGTAGTTATGAAGATCAGAATAGAGATTCATGATTAAGTTCAAATGAAAGGTAATTTTAAATCTCATTTTTTTTTCATTCCAAGAATGAAAAAAGGTTTAGTTTAACCCATGTATTCAGACAGGCTGGAAGTAAGGTTAATTGATTAGAAGAAAATTTTATTCCCATTCACACAGATATATTTTGGAACTTCTATAGATCAAAAACCAACCTTTTCTAAAACAAAATTGTAGCAGGTTAATTCCTTCGTGTTCAACTTGCATTTCAGATTCTTTTATTATTGACCAACCGTATGTATCTTATTAGGTCCAGAATATTTACAACACCAGACAGGTTATAATGTGTTATAAATGAGTTGATATTGTTCTCATTGAGAGGTTGTCCCCCCTCTAGATATATCATTGCCGATGAAAGCAACATCATGTTATAATATTCGTAGTTTTCCAGGTTTGTTATACGCGTGATATAATTATTTATACTATCAGTTTTAGAATAAGTTTTAGTGAGAACCTCGTAAAGTTCATATAGAGCTCTACCCTGAGGTGTTCTTAAATGTTGATTAAACTCTGCGAGAAGATCCTCAGGTCGAATAACACCTTCTCCATATTTGGTAGCATATTCTTGGGGTTCTTCGAATTCTTCCTCCCTGGAAAGTTGTTCGTATTCTGATTCTTCGCTGAAACTCATTATTATTTCTTAGAAGAAGGATTTCTTTTAAGAAAAGATGGAAGAATATTGTCCTATTTGTTTAGAACAATCCAGTGACATGTTTGTTTTAACCTGTAAACATATAGTTCATTTAGAGTGTTGCAAGGGGCTGAATTCACATAAATGTCCTATATGCCGATCAAAGATTGAGAATTTCCCCCAGGAAGTTATTCAAAAAATTAACTCCAACATAGAGAAATATCTTAGGGAGAAAGAGGAAGATGCCCTTGAAGCTGCCATTGAGCTATTTGAAAGGGATATTACGAGTATAGACAGCACGAATGAGGCTATACTTTTCGCTATAGCATGTCTTCTATCTTTAGGAATTCCACAAGAATTAATCCCCACAGCAGATATAGAGATAGACCAGATAACCATGTTTACACCATCTATGATATTTTATATCATTGTAAGTGAGACCATAATTAGGGTTCAAGAAATATTAAGTGAAGGATCATCTATATCCTCATCTGAAGAGGAATAAATTTTCTTCAGAAGTTGTAAAGGATGTCCAAAAAGATTATCGGAGAATTATGCCAAACAGATTCCAGTGGCATTGTCAAAAAGACTGTTATAACAACGGATAATTACAGGTTATTAAAATCTCAAATGCACGAAGTTGACATAGAACTTCTATCCAAAAGAAAAAACCTCTCTTATAGGCAGTATTGCAAACTTTTTGATGGATACCTCCACAAAGAAGCCAAATGTAACGGCAGAGTTTGTTGTCAGGCTCTCACAAATGATGGAACCAGGTGTAAAAGACCGGCAAACAATTTTGTTTCTATCGATCTTACAGAAAAACAATTGGTGCCAAAAATCCCCCTGTTTTTACAGAAAAAATTGGGGGCTAAAAAGGTGGAAAAACTGAAGCTGTTGGGATTCTCTAATAATTGTTGTTTTTACTGTTGGCAACACGCTGCAATGTACATTGTGGAAGGTGCAACTTATACCAGCAATCTTGCCTATTATCTTTCACACCCTGAGTCCATCCTGACCATATTTTTCAAAAACGTCAAGACCAGGAAAATATTCAATATCATAACCTATAGTATAGAAGTTTCACAGATGAGGAATCCCCATGAAATAATTAAATATATGTACAAAACTTCAGCCGATATGGAGGGAGTACTTTCCAGTTACTACTGGGCAATCTTCTTGATGATTTTCGCCTACGACAAGATTGAACCCAGGTTAAGATCAATCATACAATCAAAAAGACCAAATATAATAGAGAATATGTCAATTACGGCTGCAAATACTCTCATAGAATTTGAAAGTTAACAACCTGTTTTTGCATCTCCAAAGATGCAAAACAAATTCATGTGTTGAAAGGATTGTCATGACATATTATTTTACAATCTTGTAGGTTATCTGGAATTGAGGTTAACTGGTTAAAAGAACAAATTATTCTTTCACATTTCAAATAATCTGGAAATGATGTTATCATATTTTGGGAACAATATAATCTTTTACAATTTCTTAGTCCATTAGATTCCCTTGGAAGTGATGTCAAAAAATTCAAAGAGCAGTTCAATAACTTGCAGCTGGGAAGATCTCTGAGAGAGTGTAAATTATTGTTAGCACAATGTAAGGTTTCACAGTTTGGAAGAGTTGGAAGTGAGGTTAACTTATTGGTAGAACATCCCAAAATTTTACATTTCTCTCCTCCTGGAATAGAGGTTATTTCATTACCACCGCAATATAATTCTTTATAATTTACAAGGTTGGGAGGAAGTGATGTTAGGCGATTATAGGAGCAGTTCAAATACTCTATCAGGGAATAATCGATCTTCTCCCCCTCGCAAAGATGTCCAACTGGATATACATCTGGTAGTTTTGTCAATTTCTTTCTGGAAACTGTCAACCTCTTGGAAGCTCTTTCCTTGAGCTCTGATATAGCCAGGGTGAAAAATTTTTTATTGGTTAAAACTAACCTTTTCAAACTTTTTTCTGAACAAAACTTTAACAGATAGTTATTCAAGTCCAGATAGAACGAATTCATAATCTTTATTTCAACATTTGTTAAATATTTATGTCATTTTTTTTTGTTTTGTGGTTTAAGTTTAAATAACCTCAAAAATTTGTACTGTTATTTTAATAATGAATAGACTCCTTCTTAACGGGTTGTTGCTAGCTTTGCTTGTCGTAGTTCTTTACTGCGCTATCTATGATTGTGGTGATTATCTCAAACACTCGGGGAGTCCTGGTTCAGTTATGGGATTGGCCATTGCTGCATCACCCTCAGGAAAACGGAAACTTTTATGGGACGCTCCTACAAATTCGGGTGGAACAATAACCTATGATATCAAGGTTTCTAGAGGGAGTAAAATTTATGCATCAGGAACAGATCTATCTGAACCAAAATTTGAATTGCCAGATTCTATTTTACAGGGGGGATTCACGGTGACTATTGTTGCAAAGAATCAGAAGGGTTCTGGTCCAGTCTATACCGTCCACGATTTTGTAATTGATTCGATAGCAAAGCTGAATACACCCCTCAAATTTGATTCTATGGGAAATGTTCCTGATAGAGGTTCTGGATATTTATCTTGTGGAGCTTCTGGACAAGCTATCTATTGCCCCTACATTAACGGAGCTTCTTTCACCGCTATGCCATCTTCAAAGGTCAAGGGAGATTTTGTAATTACAGCCACTTACAAGGGAAAAGAGTATGATCCCCAAACAGTTAATTGGTTGCCAGCTGGAACCAGAAACAGCGGGTATGGAGATCGTCTATTGATGGCGAATTGGGCTCCATCCTCTGCTGCTCGAGGACAGCCCGGGAAAACTCCCCTACCGGCTAGGTTCACATTGAGACCCGGAGATTCCTGGTCTCTCAACATCGTCATAACCAACAAGGCTGGAACATTCAAGTATACCAAAGAATATCAGGTTCCCTATGGAGCTCCGGGAGTATCAACAAATCTTAGGGTAACCTATTAGGTTTCAAGCCCAATTAAATCTGAAAAAATGAAAATATTATTTGTGTATTTCTCAAATCCACTAATGTCTGAACAAGTTCAAAGATTCACATTTATACCACCTGAACCTAGGTGGGATTTTAATCCCAATCCACCGAGACCATTAAGACGTGTTGGAATTGACGAATATGAAGAAGCGATGAGAAACTTAAGAGCAAGATTTTTTGGTTCAGAAACATCTTGAAATTCATCTAGTTCTCTAGATGAATTATTTTTTACACGATCTCATACAGGCTAATGTAAATTGTTCAGCTGTTCTTTCACCTCTATATTTTTCTACGGGTTCTCCGTTTTGATAAACAATAATTGTTGGATATCCTTCTATAAGTTCAGGTACTTCCTCCCTTATCTTCATGATATAATCGGAGTATTCTGAACTGTTGAACGCACACACATCAAAAAAGGCAGCTAATCTACCCAATTTTACCCACTCATCTTTCATTGCTATACAATGTGGACATGTAGGCAAATAAAAGAGAACTATTGAACACTTGTGTTTCCTCAACTTCCAGGATTTTTGCAGGTCAAAGTCTTGTGGAGTTAACTCTGTTATAAACGGATATTCTTTGAAAGACATTACTCTCTTATAAGATAATCTATATATTAAAAGGATGGACGAATATGACCAGCTTTTCAGTGATCTCCAGCTTGAAAATAAATCTCTTCGAGCCAAAACCAGGGCTGAAAATATTATTGAAAATGTAGAAACAGAGTTTAAATCTTCAATGGGATCCGAAGAACACATCTCCAGGCAGAAAGAAAGAGAGGAATTAAAGAAAAAAATTCAGAGATACTCATCTAGCCTGAAAAAATATAAAAATGTAAGAAATCACAGAGCTGTCAATGCTAACAAACAGAGAAATGAGTCTAGAAATAAATTAAAACTCAAGATAGAGATGTGTAAAATGAGGTTGAAAGAGATAGACATTGAAGAGAAATAGTTGAGTATTTGATTTCCAACACCTTGGATCTCAACTGTGCATGAGGTCAATAATTCAATATAATATTGAACATTTATTCATATACACCCAACATGGAAGAGCAATTTTTAAAATCTGAAATTGCAGAGGCGATGACGAATGCGATATTTTGCAATTTCTCAGAGCTGGAAGTAAGGTTATTTTTTTCTCATTCTTAGAATGAGAAAAAAGTTTACATTTCAGTTCTTTCACACACCCTGTCCAGAAGAACTCTCACAATGTTGCTGTCTGGGGGAAATTCAAATTCCCCGTCTCTTTCAAGGGGCATGTAACTTGTTCCAGATGTTTCGTATCCAAATTGGCTGTATGCACCCTTCTGCGTTTTTTGAGTTTCTGTACCTCCAACAAGCAAGATGATGGAGTTGTAATTTTTGTTATACAGCTTGCAATCATCCAGTGCCTCAGACACAGATCCTTTGTACACATCTCCGTGAAGAACGAAAATGTTGATTTTGTACATTTTCATCATCAATTCCATCAGATACATTTCACCTGCTGTACTATTTAAATCTTTAAGAATATTTTTGAACTCATCCCTAGCCTTTTCCATTGAATTCTTATCATTTGGGTTTATATCATGTAGAAACATGATTTCTTTAGCTAGTTTACCTCCTCTAATTTTTGAAAACCTCTTGACACCTTCATTCCCCCTTAAATATTTTATAATTTCTTTCTTAACATTTATCGCCTCTCCGAACCTAAACATCAGGTCTATATCTAAAGACATGCTTTTCTTGCGTTTCATGTTCAATATGTTCTGCTTGCGGGTCAATTCCTCGATGAACTTCTTTTTCTCCTCATCATCCGCGTCATCCATCTTCTTCCTGTAAGTTTCCTCCAATTTCTCAGATTTCAAGACGTATGTTTTCTGAATCTCCTCCTTCTTCTCATCAATCTCGTCAATCCTCTTTCTATAGTCTCTGTTTGAGGCGTACAAGTAGGAATCTATAAAGTTGAATGTTGACCTCTCCATTCCGTGATATTGAAGAAGTGTCTGTCCATCTTCATCTATTTCCAGACTACCAGCAACAAATGGGTAAACGTCCCCTGGTCTCAACTGCCTGATAGTTTCTACATGAACATTGACATCTTTTCTAAATACAAAACTTCTGTTGAGGGAAGAAAACGTCCTGGAATCTTGTGGTAAAAGATAAAATTCTATACCAGAATTCAAGAGGGAACTATTGAGCATAGTGAAATTTCTGTACTCGAGATCGTTTCTAAATTGGGTGAAATTAAACAACCATTCCGTTTGTTCTCTGACCATACTCCCCCGTTCTGGAATATCGACAATAACTTCTCTTCCCATAGACTCATCCATCTTGATCAGCTGCGAAACAATCTGATTCTTTTTGAAACCACGACAGTTTAGATTTCTATTCTTGCACTCCTCCTCCAATTCTTCTTTACTCATCTCCTTCCAGGCTTTCTTTTGGTTTTTCTTGGAAGCCTCGATGTTGGAGACTATACTAAAAGCATCTGAATAGAAGGCATTCTTTCTATTGGAGAGATACATCTGTATATCCAGGTCTAAATCTTCAGAAATGTAGTTTAGTAAAGACTTAAGAATCTTTGAAGCTGAATCATCAGTTTCTCTCAATTTATGAGCTGCCGTATCAAACTCTCCCACAATAGTTTCGAGTGCATCCTGTGATAAGATATCTTTCAGGTTATAATACATCACATCTCCCATCTCTTGAATCATATCCTCTAAATCGCCTCTATCTTTTGTTCTCTTTATGAAAGATTCTATCCGGTCCTTGTCATCAATAATAATTTCCTTAAGCTCCCCCCTGACATATTGTCGAATCTGAATATCAGTCTTTTGAAAAAGTTCTTCAACTTCGTTTCCATCCATAACTATCCCAATGAACTTTCCTCCAGGTGGAAGAAGATCAATAGTTTCCAATAGTTTATTATATATATCTCCATTCTTGGTGAAGAATGTGAGAGAGAAAAAGGCAACAATACACATAACATTTTCCCCTGTAATTTTTTCTTTTATCATTTCAGTTTCCTCGGCTCCGTAATTCAAAAGATCAATCTGGACTGGATAATTTTTCATAGATGCCAATCTCTCCTTTAGTTCTTCCAAATTTTCTTCGTTGGGTTCTATAGCAAAAACCTTGTGCAACCCCCAGTTTTTCCTCTTCTTCCCAATTTGTTTTACTGGTCTTACTGGTCTGCCCTTCACGAGTCCTGGCAAAATCATTTTCTTCTCACGTTCAACTTCACCTGTACGAGATCCCCCCCATTTCATCAAATCTCCGCCTCTACCAGACCCTATGTCGATAATGGTTGAATTGTCTTTTACCCAGGATTCCAACATTTGCTTTTTAATGATATTGTGGAACCTCCTCATAACCTTGAGATCCTTTCCCTGTATAGTATCTATAGTTATTGGATCCAAGATATCTCTCCAAACATCTACGGCAGTTCTTTTATTATTGGGACGGTCTCTATCAGGTCTAGTTCTCATTGGTACAAAAGAACCATCTTCCCACCCACATTCTACTATCCTTCCATCGTAATTTCCCCCTTCATTCAGGGTTACAAACCCTCTATATGGTTTATTCTTGGTTCCCCTGAAAACAACATTGGTTCTGTCGTGACCCACCAATAACCAGTATGCAAATTCTTCCTCTACTTTGTGGACCTTTCGTTCTTCCTCAGAAAGTGATCTAAATATAAAATCTATTGTTAACTCGTTGGGTGGTTTCCACTTGTAAGTATCATTATTCTTGTACCAATGGGGTGGTTGAAAAATGATCCCATCCGATCTCTCCGAAAAATCTCTCTCTCGTAAAGAGAGAATATCAGATATTCTTTTGTAAATGTTGTATTCCACATTTGTGTACCCCACATCTCCAATTTTAAAACTATCTTGCGTGGGCTTAATATATGTCTTCAAGAGGATGGTTGTAGAATATGTGGGAATGTTTCCTGTCAATGTATCTGATAAAACAGAGAGTCTATCTTCAAATCGTTTATGCCTGATATCGAGCATTTTGATAAACAAAATGTCAAAGCAGTAATATTCATTTCTATCACTCATAAATTCACCATCAATAAGCGTGCCAGATAATTCATCATTTCCTTCACCAATTCTAGTGATATCATATTGCGAACTAACAAAGTATACACCTTCTTTCAGGACAAGAAGAAACTTTCTTTTACCATCGAGTTTGACAGTTAGATATGCCTGTTCTATGTGTCTATTTAGAAAATTGTTAATCTTTATATTCACAGGCTTGTTCATATAGCTAGTAAAGAGTGAATACTCCCGGGGTTTGATGTTTCTCTCAAACATTTCCTTGGAGAAGAGAGAATTGTGAATTTCTGCCACATATTTCCTCTCCGTCATGGTCATGAACCCATCATCACCCTCTGCCTGAATAGACCAGTCGTACACATTTTTTATTATTCTTTGGAACATTTTAAAAGTGAGTTTGGTAGATGTTCTTTCTATCTCTACCTCGTACTTTGTAAAAGATGAAGTCTCTCCGTTGTCTTTGTATTGAGTTTCTATAACCTTGGTCATGTCCACAACCACCCGGTTTTTAACCAATCTGAAACTTTCTCTAAATCTCTCACGTTTCACAAGAAGAGTGGAAGGGGGACCTCTACCTCTTTTTGATTTTTTGTGGATATTCATTGTTCTCTCCCATAAATCGTCAAAATCAAAATCAGGCTCAACAAAATTCTCAGATGAAGAGGAAATTCGTACGCCAAGTTCTGGGATGGAGATGTAATTGAATCTCTTCTTGACCTCAAAATCAATCTCTCCACCCGAACCAACAACCTGCCTGATATTTGAACTATCCTGGATAATTCTAACAACAGTGTTTGAATCAGTTATTATAGATGTGAGACCCATCAACTTGCTCCTAATATTCCCAAATCCATCTAGAGAAAGTATTCCAGGTATAAAGCTGTCTCCTCTGAATCTCCCAAAAGATGCTTCAATCTCTATCTTTTGATCAGATTCATTTAACATTTTCTTAATCTGCTCATCATTGATTTCCGAGAAATTGAAATCCTCTCGCGCAAAGGGAAGTACTGGCTGTAATGTAGGAAATACAACCAACTCAACTTCGGGTTCACGTATAGGTAAAACCGGAGATCTCATTCTGGATTGGATTGTTTCAAGGAGAGATCTCCTAAACGTAGATTTAGAAGGAACTTCCATTTGATATTAGTCAATAGAATGTATAACCAAATACAGGTTATACATGATTTTTTATCTCATTTTTCCATTACATTTGAAAATTTCCACAATATCCACCTCAAATCACATGGAAAATTGGTAACGTCAAATTTCACGTCAGAGTCCCCATTTTTACAGATTGTTGTTATTCCGCTATATGGTAGTTTGATTTCATCCCCCTCTATTGTGGGGAAATTTTCTGAAGTTTCTTCATAGTTCGATTTGGCATATTCCCAGATAAGCATGAACACAGCCCCAGCTTCACGTCCTTTCAACCCATTGAGTTTCTTTGACAATTCCCCGTTTTTATCAAATTCTTCTTGAGGAAGATCCACAACAAGGGTCTGATAAAGTCCGTAAACTTTCATTTAATCTAAAGTTCCCATTCTTTTATAAGCCGATTCCCAGGGTTTGTTGTAAGGGGTTATATGTTCAGGAATGATTAATGTGGAGTCGTCATCTTGGTCGTCGTTATCACCACCCAGTTTGTGATATTTTCCTGGGGGTGCCTGTCTTTTAGGTTGTTGTATATCTGGTGCATATACATGTGATTGATGATGAGACGGAACAAAAGAATTTTGTGGAAGCTTTCCAATCATATCTCTAATGAACTTCCCCGTAGATTGTTCACTCTTATCGCGTATGTTGAACACAAAAGATGGCTTTCCGTCGACATAAAATATAACAAATGGTACGTGTGTTATAGGTGTATTACTTTGTTGAGATTTTTTAACAACCATCTTGGATGGATCTGAATCAAGGTCATAAATTGCATATTTAATTCTTTTTTCTATATTAGCGAACTTGTTGAATATAGGAGCAAAGCTCATACAACCTCTGCAAGAATTTTGTTTAAAAAAGACTAACACTGGACCTTGTAAATTGATATTCAAGGTTTTGGAATTCCTACCAACAAGGGTAAAATCATGTGGTGCGAGAATGATGACAGACATTTACTAATTTCTTTAATGCCTCTAAAACAATCTATCTATTTTTTAACAGATAGAGTTTCTTGCAAACTTATAATATGGCAGAAAATTGTCAAGTGAAGAGTAACTGTAAAACTGGTTACACTAGAGACAAGCTTAATAAAATAGCCAGAAATTGCGGTTTGAATGCTGGTGATTACAAAAACAAAGATGAACTTTGTAAGGCCATTATTAACGCTGTGAGAAAATCGGGGGGAAGTCCAACCAAAGTACACCGTGGAAGACCCGCCAAAGGCGTGGCTCCAAAGAAGAAGGTTGCCAAAGCCCCTGCTCCAAAGAAGAAGGTTTCCAAAGCCCCTGCAAAGTCTCATATTCTCGTTAAGCAAAACCTTGAAGTTTTGAAGATGACCCAACTGAGAGAAATTGGCAAAAAGTATGGAGTCAAGGATAGAAGTAAGGCTAACCTGATCAAGAAGATTGTTGATGCACAACGTAAGAAAACCAAGGTTTCAGAAATTCACGTATCCTCAAATGGAAGGATGAAGACCAAGAAGATCGCAAAGAAAAAGAAATCTCCCGCAAAACCAAAAGGTCTAGAGGCACACTTTGAGGCAATGAATGGAAATGACCTGATAGATGAATGTTACGATAGAGATCTTGGTGATAGGTGCGAAGAGTTGGACCGAAAGGATCTGATTGACCTCTTGGTATCTTACGAATCTCTCATTTGTAAACATGATACTTGTGGGTTGGACAAGATCTGTAATGTCGACACTGGAACCTGTAGGAAAAAGACAAAAACTGGATTCTGGGGTCAAAAATCCCTGCAAAAAAAGCTTGGAGGCGAGTTTCTGTACGACGAAGAAACAGGTTTGGTTGGAAAGAGATCTGTTGTTAATGAACACCGCAGGGTGATGGGCTTGGAACCTCTTGGAGTTTCAAAACCCCCATCTCCAGTCAAAGAAAAAGTTTCTAGAAAGGTGGTTCACCACTGTGCAAGCAAGTCCAAAAGACATGAAGTTTGCAAAAGTGACGAAATTTGTCTTTATGACTCTAAATCCAAGTCTGGATCGTGCGTATTAAGATCAGATCATAAACCATCTCCAAATAAATGGAGGCTAGAACTTCCAGGTGGAAGGGTAATTCTTGGTTCTAAAGAGGCAATGGAAAAATTGAAAAAATCTCTGGGTGGAAATCTGAAAAGAGATTCTCCTAGAAAGGTAACTTTTGATGTACTGGAAGAAGTTCCAATTGCTCTTCCAGAAGAAGAACTTTCTCGACCAGGATCCCCTGTGAAACGTCCCATGGAGAAATTAGTCGTTCCCGAAGAACTTTTAGAGGTTGTCCAGCCTCCCACACCACCCCCTGTAAGACGGCAACACCCCAGGAAAAAGGGGGGACACCCCAAGGAAAAGAGGGCACATGTTGCTACTCCTCCAGTTTTAGCTCCTTCTCCCAAGAAAACCAAGGTCAGGAATGAAGAGCCAGCCGTTGGGGCTACCAGGAAAGATATCCAAAACTATTTCAAGAAATGTATTGAAGGTCTTCACTAAATTTTTTAAAAAGTTTACCTTGAAGAAGATGATAAATAAATAATCTTGAAAATAGTGTAAACAGGTATGGCCAGAAGAAATATGAATCAAAATATATTGATGGTTGTCGGGCTCGTTTTAGTTGTTCTGGTTTTATTCTCGATTTATAGAAAATATCAGGCAGAGAAAGATCACAGAGTTTCTCCCACTCCGCATCCTGAACGCAGAGTAAATCCCACCCCTGAACCCAGGCATGAGGGTCATGGTCATGAATCAGAGGCAGAATACTACAGTCTTAACGACTACGAACCGGTGGGTGAATCTGATGAAATGTTTCAAATTGGGGTAGGAACAGGCCCTGGTTTGTATGGAAGTGGTAGATTCACATCGTCTATGGTTGGAAATTAAAAAGAATTTGGTATTAGATTAATACCAAATTAGAAATTATCTAACATTCCCCCGACCATATCCTCAAATTTAACCCTTGGTTCCCAACCCAGAATTTTCTTGGCTTTGGTTGCGTCTCCTAGCAAAAAGTTAACCTCCGCTGGTCTGAAAAATTTTTCATCTATTTCAATAACAACCACATCTCCGATCAACCCCCTTTCCTTGAGTCCAGACCCTTCCCATTTTAGAGGAAGACCAAGTAACTTAAAAACCACCTCTACAAACTCTCTAACACTATGAGTTTCTCCAGTAGCCAACACGTAATCGTCAGGTTCTTCTTGATCCAAAATGTCCCTCATTCCTTTTACATAGTCTGGTGCATATCCCCAATCTCTTTTAGCCTCCAAATTTCCAAGTTTTAAAATAGGAGGGTCTACTTCAGTTTCCAGACTCTTTTTTATCAAAGAAGCTGACTTTGTGATCTTTTTTGTTACAAAATTTTCTCCTCTACGGGGGCTCTCGTGGTTAAACAAAATCCCGTTGCATGCGAACATTCCATAGGATTCTCTGTAATTAACAGTTATCCAATAACCACACAATTTGGCCACCCCGTATGGAGATCTTGGATAAAAAGGGGTGGTCTCAGTTTGAGGTATTTCAGTTACCTTACCATATAGTTCGCTTGTAGAGGCCTGATAAAACCTCGTCATTTCAGAATGCCCAGAGTTTCTAATGGCTTCAAGAATGTTCAGTACTCCCAGAGCATCCACTTCAAAAGTGTAGAGGGGGACTTTGAATGAAACACCAACATGACTCATAGCAGCTAGGTTGTACACCTCGAGTCTAGAAATATCTTGATTTGACCAAATCTCTTTAAGAATACCTGATATACAGGTTATATCTGTAATATCACCATATTTAGCAATAAATCTTGTGTTGTTCTTAAGATTTCGTATTCGTGAACAATTGTCAGTGCTACTTCTTCTTACCAAACCATAAACAAAGGTGTATCTATCGTCGTTCAATAAATCTTCAGCCATATAGGAACCATCTTGCCCGGTTACACCCGTTATTAAGGCTATTCTCATTATGTTTAAATTCACCTGTCTCTAAACGATTTTTCCTGATAGTGTACATGACAATGGTTAAATAAAATCTCATCTTTACACGAAAATTGAAATATTTATTAAGCTCTTTTTCTTATTCTTGTATGAGAAAAGGGTTTAGTTTAGACAATCTGGAAATGAGGTCAAGGTGTGAATGACAATAAACCTCTTTTTTCATCAATGATAAAAAAATCTAATATATATTCAGTATCCTCAAGATTTGTTTTCTCGTTCTTGGAACGAGAAAAATGTTTATCTATTTTATTACTATACAATTCTCCAAACAGTCTGGAAGCGAGGTTAATTGATTAAAACAACAATCCAATTCTTCACAATTTCCCAGACAGTCTGGAAGTGAGGTCAATTGATTCCAAGAACAATTTAAGGATTTAGATTTAGTCAAAGTACAAATACTCAAATACTTTGCAATTCTTCAGACAGTCTGGAAGTGAGGTCAATTGGTTTCTAGAACAATTCAATCTTTCACAGTTTTCAAGACAGTCTGGAAGTGAGGTCAATCGATTCCAAGAACAATATCATTTTTTGTAACGTCAACTTCCAGTGAAGTTGACTGGAATACTCACAATCTGACCGTGTGAATAGGAGCTTTGCTAATACTCTGAACTTCAGCCATACCAGTACCTATTCTAGCTTGTTTTCCCAACATGATGGTGGATGCTATAGAATCTATCATGTCAACTTCAGTTTTTATAGCTGCCTGAGAGGCATTGACTATAGCCTGTTCAAACATAATCTTGGATATTGGCCCAACATCTCTGGCAATTCCATCTCTTCTGACAGATGTTATTTCCCCTGATCTGAGCATGGAGTCTACAAGAAGTTGAATGTGACGTGGATTAATGTATGTTCCATCGAATGATATGACTCTCGTAATTTCCTCTATAAGAAAGGTTCTGGTAGCCTCTATACCCAATACCTTGTGTATACTCCACATATCATCACATATGGTCTTGTTAGAATCAATGCCAGGCCTGGATAAAACCTCAAGAAAGTTAATTCCCTTGGTGTCAACCTTCCAATCCTTATTGTCAAGATCTTCAACGGAGTATGCCTTGGAGATTCCATCTATTCCGCGAAGTTTCAAGCCCCTGATAAAGTCTATAGCAACATCTCTACAAAGAAAAAAGTCAATATTATCCTCTGTAACAAGGTCAGAATTTAAAAGAGGTCCTTTTTTCTTCATCATATCCTTCACATTTGAAAAATTCATGTAGACCTCTACTCTTCCCATATTTAGTGGAGAACATATACACCCCATCGTATTATCCGATTCTTTCTCTATCACGTCTGCAATGTCCTGTAATTCTATCCTTTTCAGAAAAAGTTTTTTCACGTCAAAATACAAGCCTATAACCCACGAATCTGGTTTTATCTCGGAATCTTCTCCAAACGATTTGGACAAGACCACCCACCAATCTTCGGAATAACACTTGTAGTCGAAGATTCTAATAGGGGATGTACCAGTCTGAGGATCAACATTTGGTAGATATTTCATCTCCTCCTTGATCAACAGATCCTTTACCAAGACTTTCTCAATAGATGTTCGTTTCTCAGAGAGAATTCTGAAACTATCCTTCCTGATTTTTTCAATAAGAGGCATCATCTCATCTTGATTCTCATTAGCTCTTAACATTTCCAACATCTCCTTGTTTTCAGCTAATGTTTCATCTGTAAAATAGATTGCCATTGATGATTTCTTCTGTTTAACAGATTTTGTGGAATTTAAAAGTTCATTGAACCTGGGTATTCCAACACTAACATCTTTCCCCTTGTATCCAGCAAGATGGAAAACGTTCAATGCCAATTGAGTGTTGATTTCCCCAATACTCGTAGTAGCCACCAATCCAACTGCATCTCCGTGTTGAGCCTTGGCTCCCTCAAATCTGTCTCTAACTTCCACGCAAAAATCTGCTATCTTACATTCATACAACTTCACATAATTTATAGCCTGTTTTAAAGAATTTCTCACATTGGTTATATATTGATAACAAATGGGAGATTCTACCCTGGGTCTAATAAATGATAAAAGAAGGTCAACTTCATCAGAATATAATTTTCTTGGTTTATCAGATTTCAATACCTCCTTTGATCTTATAGCATCTGAATTTAGTCGTTTAGAGATACTTTTGCAATCACAAAAGAAAGGGTATAAACCCCCTCTAACTGGGTAAAGTTTTTTGGCATCCATTCCATCATCCCCATATAAAAACTGCACTATTGAACCTGTAGCATCCCTGACAGTCCCATCTCTATAATAGATGCAATCTTCCACCTTTCTGGCAATCCTTTTCTGGATATATCCAGTATCTGAAGTTCTGATGGCTGTCGAGATAATACCCTCTCTCCCACCAGCAGCATGAAAGAATGATTCTTGGGGAGTGAGTCCCTGAACAAAACTATGTCTAACAAACCCCCTTGCTTCAGGGGAAATGTCCCCCTCCTCAAAGAATGGCAGACTTCTTTTTCCTTGATTCAAGGTCATGGGGACACGATTCCCGTTAATACTTTGTTGACCAACAGAAGCCACAATTTGCGTCAAGTTGACAAAACTACCTTTAGCTCCACTAAGCCTGGCTATATTCAGAGAATTTCTATCACCCTTGTTCATGTTTGTTTTTGCTATTCTCGTTCCCACGTTCATTCCAGAATTGAGAACCGTCATTATTTCTACCTCGCACTCCTCAGAGTTTAGGACACCTTCATTTCTCTTTTCGATAATGGCCTGAGTTTTGATGTCAACATCAGCTCTCATTTTATCAACCTCGTCATACGAGGTTGCGAAACAATCTGAGATACCCATACTAAACCCTTCATACAGGAGCCATTGGTATTGAAATTGCTCAATCTCGTATATAAACTTTTCGCAGACCTCTGGGGAGTATTCCTCCCACAAAACGTGAATGATAGAGCTTGTCACGGCCCCTATAACTTTTTTGCATAGTGGGCCACTATCAGGTAGAACCACACCATTTTCAATTTTTACAACTGGATATTTTGGGTTGACATTAGTAATCTTTTCATACCAAAAATTAGGAGGGAAAAGTATGCTAATTGCTAATTTCCCAGGAATTGATTTCCTGAAAGTTAATGCTTTTGAACCTCCAGTCCCCCTTGTAATTTCAGAATAATCTGGATAATACTTTCTGGATCTTTGCAGGAGATCTTCCAATCTGTAAATATCGATTTTTGCAGCTTCTACACATTGAATAAAATCTTCCCTAAGAATCATTGTGTCCCCTCCCTCGTCCCACCTATTTGTCAGCTTGTAGGATCCTATCAATGTATCTTGTATGCACCCATTTACAGGTGCATTTCTTTGTGATGTTATAATATGTCTAGAAGATTTCATAAGAACATGTGCCTCGGCAACAGCTTCGGGTGATTGTACTACGTGTAGATTCATCTCATCACCATCAAAATCAGCATTGTAAGATGTGGTAACAGATAGTGGAACTCTATAAGCATGACCAGGTACAATCTTTGCCTTATAACTTTGCATAGATTCTGTTCTCAGTGAGGGCTGCCTGTTGAATATGACTATATCCCCATCTTGAAGTTGCCGATCTATTCTATCACCAATCTGTAAATGGCCAATTTTTCTCATTCCCCCATGAGTATCTGTTCTTATGGGCCCATTATCTCTTCGTTTCACCCTAATTATCTTTCCCTGTTCCAACAGCTCTTGGAAATACCTGATATTACGTTTTGTAATAAACTCTGTTTTGGTCTCAATTTGGGCTATTCTTTCTGGAACTCCAAGTTCTCCTATTCCAAGCAAGTTACCACCTCCAATAATAACAGCTCGTGCTGAAAAATCAGAACGTTTTCCTATAATATTTGATTGAAGTCTTCCATTCTTCCCACTTATTCTGTCTTTAATAGATTTGTGAGGTCTTCCACCTGAAGATAACTTGGAAACATCATCTTTATTGTCCATCAACGTCCAAATGTCATCCATAAGTTTGTTTATTTCCCTCTGTCGTTCAGCTGCATTCAACTTTACCACCTTGCGCCTCGATTTTTGTATTTTTCCCTCCAATTTGGAACGGATTTTTAGAATTGAATTATACTTGTCTGTCAGGTCGTCATCACATAATTGCTGGTCCTTTTTCACATATGGCCTGGCTATAGGTGGGAGAACTGGTAAAACCGTGAATATCAATGATTCTGGTCTAAACTGATGAATGTGTTTTCGCCCTTTTAAAAGGTGGCGAATATTTTGGAATTTTTCACTTCGCAAAAGGTGGTGATTCAGGCCTATTAACTCTATATCTTCGTTCTTGATTCTGGAGAAGACATTAAGAATCTCCCCCGAAGAAAACTGGATACTATTTGTCTTGTCTCCAAAATATCTCCTGAATTCCGTCTTGTTGTGCAAAAACGATGCCAACACGTTGAAACAATCTGAATGTGGACAAATTTCAACATATTTACACTTTTCTACAACCACTTCAAACCTCTTTTCTGGTTTGATAGATACTATTCCTTGTAATTGACATTGACCAGGTGTTAATCTCATTCTTGCACAAACAGGGCAAAAGCAGTTTAAAATCTTTAGGATATAATCAGTGAATTGTTTGTTGTATACTGGAACTGGAAGGACGATATGTCCAAAATGACCCTGGCAAATCTTGTTATTTCCCCCGCAAGTTAAGCATGGTTTTCCGTTTTCAAGAACTCCCATTCTTTCATCATAGGGTGTACCAGTTCTGTCTTTGTCTGCTCCACCCTGAGAAGAATCCCTTGAAATTTCAGCTACAGAATATCTCAACCACTCTCTGTCTGTTAGTGTACCAAACTGAACATACTGGATGGATGAGATATTCATGAAAAGCAAATATATTATGTATAATGAACCTCTAATTTGATTCGTATTCTAAATACGAATAATCATTTTTTTCAAACTATCCAGAAGATTTGGAATCTTTTAAAAATTGTTGCAGAATAAACAAATGAGTTCCTATGTGTATACTCTCAACAGTTTAAACGATGAAATTAAACGCTTGAATGCACATTTGAAAAACTTAAGAGAACAAAGGAGAGAAACACAACGTCTACTAAAGGCCTATATGGATTCACAGGGAATTGTGGAAGTAGATGGTATTAAAGCTGTAAATCTTTCCACAAGACAAAGGAGACCGAGGAAGAAGAAAGCTGAGAAGGAAATCGACGCTTTGAGACTTTTTCAAGAGACTGGGATACCAAACCCAAAAGAATTCTACATCAGGTTTCAAGAAACCCAAGGATTGACAGTAACTAGAAAAATGTAAATTCCAAATACAAAATAAAACAGTTCATTACAAATGTGTATCGATGAAAAACATTCATTGATAGCTTTTGTTATAGGTACATTTTTCAACCTGGTCAACATACTCGTTTTCAAAAATAGAACCATACTCATCATTTCTGTTTTATGGCAATGGGTGTTGTTGATGCAGATTTTTGAGGCCATGGCGTGGCGCAATCAACCATCTAATGGTGTATGTAATAAAACCAATAAATTCTCCACAAATGCAGCTATGATAGCAAATTTAACACAACCGATTATTCTTGCTTTAATGATGGTTATATTCACACCTGTGAGCGAGAAATTAAAACTAACCTCTATGGCGGTTATATTTGCCTATATATGTTGGATTGTATATTCTTTGAACAATATCCCTAATCAAACCTGTCTTCATCCCAGAAAAGGATGTAATAATCTCAACTTATCATGGTGGGAAAAGGTTCCTGGTGGAGCTTCAGTATACATGGTTGCGATGGTTCTAATTGTTCTTCTATTGGTGAGGCCCATGAAATTTGCACTTTTGGAGTTGGCCTATATTCTTATATCTCTTGCCATCTCCATGAAATTTTATAGTTGTGGAACAGGTTCCATGTGGTGTTATTTGGTAGCATTTGCTCCAATCTTCACTGGATTGTTTTGGATTAAGTCTCAATAAAGGAAATTTTAGAAAAATCAATGATAACATCCTTCACAAACAAGTTTGAAACAGATATCAATTATCTGAAAAATCAAAGTGATAAGTTCATATCATCAGAAAGATTTTATTTGGTTAACCTACAGTTTCCAAATGAGGAGGGTCTTCAAACCGTGACTGAGGATTTTTTATATTCACATACTAACCAACCTGGAGTTGTATACCATCACTCTGATACAATATGGTTGGTATTTTCGTGCCTCACAGAGGGTTCACACTATCTCAATGGATCACACCAAGAGATTGTATCTGAATATTTCAATCTTATATTTTCCAAGTATGGGTTTATTCCAAGGAAAATTAACATTGTGGAATTTGAAACTCAAATTCAGCTTATAAGCTATTTTTTATGGGAGATTTTTCATAACAGCAAGAAAACAATTTTAAAATATTCTGGAGGCAAGATTATACCAGAAGATTTGGTATACAACACATACTCAGAGGTGATCAGTATTTTGAATGATCACACAGATTGGGAAAGTATACCAAGAGAAGAACGATATGGAGTGTTTTATAAACTAAAACTAACAAAAGAGGGTATAACAACCCTTTCTTTTTCAGAGTCTTTTGATTCTAGAAATTTGAAGAAGTATATCAATTTCCTAATGAATTAAAAGGGTTTTGGCGATTACTAATGAGTTCCAAAACCAGTACCATATTTCACGCTGAGATAGAGAAGGGGTATAATTTCAAGGTCCTTACAGATATACTGTCAGGTGCTTTAGAGAGAACTATTTTCAGAATCTCAGAAGATGGTATAAGAATAACAGATGCTGATTTGAAAGAACAGGTTCTTTTCAACGTATTTCTAGATAGAGATAAGCTTAAGAAATTTAGATGTCCAAACAAACCACTAAATTTCTCTATAAATTTGAAACATCTCCAGAAGCTTATCAAAAGCGTGAAAAAGAAGGATTTGATCAGACTCTCTATAAACGTTGAAAAAAGAAATTATCTCGACATCAATATCCGCCAAACATCTGGTGGAAAACAAACTGAAACAATTTCTGTGAATATTCAGGTGGAAAATGATCCTCCCCCACCACTTGTTGTTCCTGATTATTACGATGATGGCAAAGGTGAACATCAGGTGTATGATCACCCATTTGTTATATCATCATCTACTTTCCAAAAAATCAAGAAGATGACCCAGATGAAGAAGATAACAGTTTCCATTATCAAGAGTGAGTTCATAGAATTCTCCTATGATACGGGTTTGTATAGTGGAAATTTACAGGATGGAGAAAGGGAGGATTCCAGCCAGGATGAAGACATGTTTTGTGAAGATTTTCATGCAGATAATTTTGCCCTGCTTGTAAAAATTCCAGGGCTGGCAAACCAGATTAGATTTTACGCTCCCCATAAAGACAGATACCCCCTGAAGGTTGGGTGTGACATTGGAACTTTTGGGGAGATGTTTATTTACATCAAGGATCAGGCTCAAATAGAATTCGAAAATACGGTGAGAGAAGCGGCATCTGGCGAATAAAAATTAACGTGTTAAAGAAGCTTTTTTTAACTTTAAATGGAGGAAGAAATCTGCGAACATTCAAATGTTTTCGAAGATGATAATGGCCTCATTGTATGTGAAGATTGTGGAACAGAAACAGAAATTCTAGACTTCAAACCAGAATGGAATTATTACGGTTCATCTGATAACAGGTCGGTTAAAGACCCATCTAGGTGTCAACAGAAACGGTCCCTGGAAAGAGATCTAACAAATGATTTTGAATCTCATAGGGTAGTGGTAACAGAAAATATTAAATCCCAGGTAGAAGAGAGGTTCAATAGAATTGTTGGAAATACGACAGTCAAGGGTAAACTTCGACGAGCCATAGTTGCAGCGTGCCTTTTTTATGTACAAAGAGACAATGGGGAATACAGGACCTCAGAATACATCAGAAAAAAATTTTGTTTAGATAGGAGGGATATGTCCAAGGGGAACACTCACTACCTCTCAATTTTTTTCGAAGAGAGAGAAAAAACCACTTCTCCAAGTGATCTTGTACCATGGTTTATGAAACTTTCCGGTGTTGGTATGGAACATACTATTGCCATTCAACAGCTTGTCTCTGTCCTGGAAAGTTCATCATTGGATTTTAAACGAAGTAAACCTCAATCTGTGGCTGCTTCTGTAGTGTATTTTTATTTATGTTTGAAACCCGAATACAAGAAATCCCTAGGAATAACCAAGAGCGAATTTGCTAAGAGAACCCAATTATCTGATATAACCATCACCAAACTTGTAAAATCTGCTTCCAAAATAACAAACAAAAATGTAGAAATATAAAGCCCATAGTGGTTTCATCAATGGAAATTGATGAAACACAAATTCTTGGTCAATGGACGTCTATTAGAAACAAGATGATGAATGGTACGTTTTCCCCTCAAAATATCCTGTTATTAAAAATTCTACTTGACGAGTTTGATTCTGGGGAAAACGAGTTAATGACGTTGCTTTTCAGGGGATTTGCCTTCAGTTATATTTTACAGGATCCTTTGGATTAGAAATATGCTGAATCCTTTTTCGTGAATTGGAGATGATAAAATTATCTGAAGCTCTAGTAAATGTCTGACTTGAGTTATTATGCTAACAATCCTTATTGGATGAATCAAATTCAGTATGCTCAGGGTCTGGTAAACGATGGACACTATGTCAAATTTCAACAAGGGTCTCAAGGTGGTAATTACCCCATGCATATCTATGCAAATCCTGTAGCTTTTACATACCTCAAACATGGTCAAGAAACAATCAATCCCTACAACGGGGGAGTCACAAGATCTTTTGACCCAAATGTCTCAACGGAGATGAATGAAGCGGTTCAGGACTGTATCAACTCGTCACTTAACCCAGTTAGGTGTCAGATGGAAGCTGCTCGATACGCTCTTTATGCAGGCAAATCTAGACCTCAATATTGGCATTACAATTAAACAATTTATTTCAAGGGTCAAATGGTCCTTGAAATTTTACACGCTATTTTATGGGATCTTATCGTCATATATCTCTTCATATGAAGTGTCTACGTATCCGTAATAAAAATTTAACCCTTTATACAGAACCATAAAGAGGGTGTCAAAAATGACTAAAGATAAAAGAGAATATAGAGGTATATATATACTATAATCATTAGTGAAATACAAAATGGATGTCACAATATACACAAACAGCATCAATAAATTACCAAGCATGAAAAGGGTGAAATGTTTCCGTTTGTGAGTTTCCAGATATCTATAAAAACTGTAGCACGAGAACATTTGTTCTCGGTTCAATTAATCTTTAGAACTGTTTTCAAACGCATAATCTCTATCTACATCTGTAGAATTGACAACCTTTGCAAACCTGAATCCAACACTTTGGATATATTCCATTCCCTCGTCTACCTTGGGGGCACCCAAGTTATAATCAACGTGTTGCATTTCCACAACCAGATGTTTTGATTTTGATATCGTTTTCAGGCCACCTTGGATGACATCAATTTCAGCTCCCTGGACATCGATCTTGACAAGATCTGGTTTGGGTAGATCGAGCGAATCGAGTCTTACTGTTTTCATTCGTGTAGAGTGATTAAAGAATTGTGATTTCTCTTTGTAGTAAGAGTTTCCCCCAATATGAATCTTGGAAAAGTAATAGTCAACCTCTTTTTCGTTCTTGGAAAGAAGAATTGGGTAAACTCTCGTAAATGGCATACCTCTTATAATAAGGTGATTCTCAACCTGTTCATAGACTCTGTATAAATCTTGATTCGGTTCAAAACAGTAGATAATGGCATTTGGAAATATTTTATGAGCAATAGAGGCCCAATGGCCCACGCAACTTCCTATATCATAGATTACAGATGGTTGAAACCCTGTACCTTCAAGGGATGAAAGATAATCGAACATTCCAGGGCAAACCCCTTTGGGTCCGTCATTTCTATTAAAATTTTGATCTATGACGTCCATATTAAAAATAAAAAGTTACCATTTTAAACTTCAAAAAAAATGATATAAAAAATCAAGAGAACCTCAGGATCAAATGGATATTTTTTCATCTGTTGAAAGATCAAGAATCTCAAAACTTATGAACAAACAACCCTCATTGGTTCCTGTACAGAGTAGGTGTATGTGCTGTAGGCTAGGGATATCCAACGTGGTGAGCCATACCTATCACGGGGGGTGCCTTCATTATAGAAATTTTGGATTTTGTAAAATCTGTGATTTGCCCTTTAAAATCAATCCATAATTTCACCTAAATTAACCTCACATCCAGAAGGTCCTAACGGACTGGGAAATTATGAAATACATTGTGGAAATGATAAAAAATGTGCATATTCGACGTTGATTTCTGATATTGAAGGGGGTTTTTGGAGGATTTTTTCTTTATTTTTTTGTCGTTAGTTAATAACTAAGTGATTATGTCTCAAGGAAGTTATCACAATATGACTAGTATGCCTGCTCATGGAAGTGCTCATGCTGCTATGGCTCCCCACTTTGGTGGTGACTATGCTCCTGGTGTTGCTGGTGGACGTTACGGGAACCCTGCCTGTACTTTCCCCCAGGCTGCTCCTCGTAGATGTTATTGCACCAACGCTGCTTTTACCTCTCTTTGTGGTCGTCACTACCACCGACTTCTCGATGCCTACGGAAGTTCTACCCCCTGCAATCAGTAAAAAAAATGAAGGAAATTAACAGCAATTTTTCATATTTAACAAATATGAAAATGCTAATGTTATCAAAGTTGCCACCTGATTGTCAGGTTTGTATATGGAAAGAAAAATATAAAGAGTCTGTTGATTTTCTATCTCGTTTGTTCCTGAATGATCCAATTTACAATCTTCTTGAAACGTACAAAAAGAGAGTGTGGAGAGAGGATGTTGACGAATTTACAAAATACTCCCTGTTTCTAGGTGGAAATTTTTATTATGGATTAAGACTAGAAAGACCTCTTTTAAAACCTGGTTTTCGGAAAATGATCCCATCTTTAGGGTGCATTATCATCTGTGAAGATGAGATAAAAGATGAATTCTATGTGTTCAAAGGTTGTCTATCTGATGGTGGTTACAACATGACCAATATCTGTAGATATGGTGAGAGACATGACAATCTCTTGGGGTATACTAGAAAACTTCAAGAGATGGATGTCCAATCTTTCCTGATCTCTGCCTATGGAGGGTGTACATACTACTTTACAACCTGAGATGTGATGAATAATTACAAGTTGAAATGCAACTTTCTCTCGCCCTATCACATGCGAAAAAAGAACCTTCTGAATACCTGTTCATGCGCATACAATTGTTGAAGTATTGGTCACAGAGGTTGTAACAGGTATCTTTTGGAATCCTTTTAATATTCTTGATTGGACCTCCGTATCCCTCAACTAGAGGTTTATTATTTCCCAATAAGTTTATCAAAAATGCAACTGCGCAAAAGATAAATAACAGAGAAACCGTCGATACCATGCAAAATCTCATTTGATTAAGAGAAAAGAGAAGCTTTCTCTTGTAAATTATTTATAGATGTATATTAATTTCAAAATGAAAGGTATTATGCTCCTTGTCACATTTGCCCTTACCATTTTAATATCAGTGGTTGTTTTACAGCTGGCCTGGAACTCCAGTATGCCCAAGATATTTCCTGGTGTAGGGAAAGTTTCCTTTTTGTCTGCGATGGGCCTTTTGATTGTCTCGTCCATACTCTTTTCACGTACGATCTTGATCTGAGCGTTCGTTCCTATATTTGACTTTCAGATCAAAATCTGATCTGAAATCTTCTCTAAAAATGGGCCCATCCAGAATGTTTAAACATTCTTTTTGTACTCTTCAGCTGTTTCTATTATCTGATCTAGATAATCCCATAAAACAGATATATCGTCAGGTGAAAGTCTTCCAGAATTCATTATGACCTCCCCGTAATAATGAACCCTATCTTCAGGTAAACCATCAAATAGATCTCTGTTATCTGAAAAGTAGTTAATGTTTCTATCTTTTATCATATGTTTCTGAGGCAATACCTTTTGGACAACATTTTGCATAAGCTCTGATCTACCTCTGGTTCTAGTGTATGTTTCCACCAACAGCAATTCTACCTGTTCTCTAAGTTCTGTTAAAACGTTGTTCCTGAGATCTTCTATGAGATCTAGAAAAAGCTCTACCATGTATTCTTCAGCCATTTGTTACTACTCGGTAAATACTTTTAGAGGTTTTAATTTTTTTTCCCAGTAATTGAAACTCGAATGCTTATCTGTTATCAACCTCCCATCACTTAGATAGACAACTCGCATCTCTCGTCCATCTGGATAAAACCCTATCCAATTTATACCCACTGGATGTACGGGTGTCACATATTTCTTGGTGGATTTGTTCCTCGAAACTCGTGTCCAATTATTGGCAAACATGCTCTATATAATATGAGAAAGAGGTCTTAAAAGTAGTAACTCATATTTAAAATGAGCCTATCTACATTTTCAATTTTGGTGGCCATAGACGAAAACGGTGGAATAGCCAAGGATGGAAAGATTCCTTGGAAAAATCCTGGAGATATGAAATTTTTTAGAGAGTTGACATACGGGAGGGGAAATAATGCTGTTATTATGGGGAGAATAACATATGAAACTATTCCGCCTGTATTCAGGCCTCTTAAAGGGAGGGTGAATGTTGTTGTTTCAAGAACCTGGAAACAAGAAGATCACCCCGAGATATCTGTGTGTTCCTCTCTCCTGGAAGCTCTCAAAACTGTGGGATCCTCCATCAAGAAATATGATGAACTGTATGTTATTGGAGGGGAACAAATTTACAATGAGGCTCTGAACGAATTTCTATATTTATGCCGTAAAATCTATGTGACAAAATTTAAAACAGACTATGATTGTGACCAATTCTTTCCATGGGAGAAGGTTGAATCATTGGAACAGTTTCAGGATACTCAGAAAACACAGGATTATGTCAGATATTTTTTAAAGTGTGATGAGAGGCACGAGGAATATAATTATCTAGACCTTCTTTTCAGGGTATCAACAACTGGTGAAAAAAAGAGGGATAGGACATCTGTTGGAACCAGGAGTCTCTTTGGATCTCAGATGGAGTTTGACATCTCTGAAAGGCTTCCAGTTTTAACAACCAAAAAGCTCTTTTACAACCTTGTTTTTAAGGAGTTGTTATTTTTCATTTCTGGGAAGACAGATAGTAAACTGTTGGAAGCCGAGAAGGTTAACATCTGGAAGGGAAATACATCAAGAGAATTTTTGAATGAAAGGGGATTGGAAGATTATGATGAAGGTGATATAGGCCCACTTTACGGGTTTAATTGGAGACATTGGGGAGCTGAATATCAAGGTGCAGATAAGGATTATGTAGGTCAGGGTATAGATCAACTTCAAAGGTTGATTGATGGTATCAGAGATGATCCTTACAGTAGACGACACGTTCTTAGCAATTGGAATGTTTCATGTTTAGATGAAGGTGTTCTAGAACCTTGTCACGTCCTGGCTCAGTTTAACGTATCTGGAGATGGTAGATACCTGGATTGTCAACTTTACCAAAGAAGTGGTGATATGTTTCTTGGGGTACCTTTCAATATACTTTCATATTGCACATTGACATATATGATAGCACATATAGTTGGCCTCAAACCAAGGAGATTTGTTCATACTATCGGAGATACTCATGTTTATAACAACCACGCAGAACAGGTTTCCAAACAACTCAAGAGAACACCATTACCATTTCCCTCTCTCAAATTCAGGAGGTCTATGGCCTTGAAGGAAATAGATGATTTCGAGTTTGACAGTTTCATTCTAGATGGGTACAAGTCCTGGCCCAAGATTAATGCAGAGATGGCCATCTAAGATTAGATATTGTGAGTTTCTAACCTCATTTTAAGACTGAAAAACGCAACGTGAAAAATGAAATCTATATTGTAAATATAGAATTTTCATCTCTGACACAGACAGAGATTGACAGAATTTCCAACACACTACCCTAAAAAGGGCATCTGTGCAAAGGGGAAGAAATTGATTATTCTAAGATTGAGGATTTGGATTGTTCTGGGAATTATTTAACCTCACTCCCAGACTGTCTTGGAAATTGTGAAAAATTACCTTACTTCCAGACTGTCTGGAGAATTGTAAAGTATTGGATTGTCGTTTTAATCAATTAACCTCACTTCCAGACTGTCTGTTGGGCCTGAAGAATTGTAGAGTAACAGGATTTGAGAACTAAACTATATCTTTAATCTCAATCGTGAGATTAAAGATAGAAACAATTTCAATACATTTTTAGTTTTGTAATAAACAATGTGGAAGCTCTATCCTTCCATTCCCGCAAAAGATTTGGAGGTTTGTTTAGAAAAAACCTCGATGTATTTCAATCTAGACACATATAAGGCTAAAATATCCCTCTTTGAGCAATTTTTAGAAGAGACTATCAAAACCTTTGACGGGTGTTTTGGAAGGTACAAACCCAAGAGAATGATTACCAACAAGCTTGTTTGGGTAAAGATTCCATCTCAAAAGACAAATTATCAGATGAGGTTGGTCAACAACATACCGTTTGATTTTGCAAAGGCTGAATTTGATATCCATAAAATTGCCTATAAGAATCACATTGCACCCAAGCCCATAGAATTGGTTGTCTGTCAAAAAGGGAAATCATCCCTTTTTGGAGTGGTGATGGAATTGATGGACGGTGACCTAAGAGACCTGTTGTTGATGAAGCTCCCGACAGCCAAATTAAAGAGTGTTTTTTCACAGATTCGTAAAATAGTTGAAAAGGTTTATAACAAGCTTGATCTAGAGATTTTATATTTAGACATAGAGAGTATTGGGTTCAGATTAACAGAAGGTGGAAACTACACGATATTGATTTGTGATTGGGAAATGGCCAAACCCATCTCTCTGTCAGACGATATGGAACGTAAATACGTCTTCACCATATTTTCTCTTGAACAATCTTTTCTAGAGTTTGTGAACATGGTTGTTCATAGGTCAGAACATGAAAGAATAAAAGCTGCTTTCAACAAGGTGTTTCACTCATCATCTATAAATTCACAATTTCAAAATAAATTTCCTTTTCAGAATCAGAGATTGGGTAAAAATGACAAAGAGGTATAATCAAGGTTCAGTTTTCACAAATGGGGGAAGTTCCAATAAACCATAGAAAGATCTGGACTCTAGAACATGATGACAAACTTTTAGAATTGTGGAGGATGGGAGAGCCAACCCTCCAGATTGCTTCAATTCTTGGAAGAACTGAAAATTCAGTGTGGTACAGGCTGCTTGATAAAGCCGTGAGAGAGATTGATCATGGAAATTTGACCTTGGAAGAGGCATCCTTGAAATATAGAATATTAACAGAAACTATATCAAATCACATGGTTAGAACTGACCTTCAGGATAAACTAAGAGATCTGTCTCAAAAGTATGAGGATCTCAAGAATCGCGTGAGGACTGCCTCGTCTATAGAAGAACTTTTACCCCTGGATGATTGAGAAAATCAACATCACGAAATTCGTGATGTTAACTATATATATGGCATGTCCAGAGGGTTGGACCAAAAAAACTTAGGGTGTCTTGGAAAATACGGTATTTTGAAGCCTTGATATCAGATTCTTGAAGTTACAAGTACATCTATATTTCCAGAAAACATAAGACTCCATCTGGAAGAATCATTACAGTTGTAAACCCTCTACCTTCCATTTACTAACACTCAACATATAAACCTAATCCAAACATGGAATTTCTATAAGTGTCAAACAATATTTCTGAACATTGATCATCCGTATATTTCAAAAGCCAAAGGGCATTTGTACGTGAAAGTGTTCTTCCAAAGTGATAGAAATTCCCCTCAATTTCTCCCTCATTTACAACAATACATCCTGAACTTTTCAGTTTAACCAACCCACGGACTTTTCTTCTACGCACATATCTCAAAATATCTGGTAATACATCATCAAATACAGACCTCCATATACACATTTGTTCATCAACGGGTAACTGGTGAATAGCAAGTGCCATGGACATTTAGATAACAAAATTAGTTTTTTTAGTGTAATGCAAATCTTCTCTTCACTATTAACAATATGTCTACCCAAAAGGCTGACGATAAATTTTGGTTGGAAGACATCTGTATTTTATTTACAGAGCCAGCCTTTTTTCCTGGAGCCGGGATGACTAGAAATGAAAAGTTGAACGCTTTGACCAGGTTGGCTCTATTGATCACGGCCGTCCTGTACTTCATGAATTACCCCCAGTGGATAACCTTTCTGGGAATATCCATTGGAGCCCTTGTATTGATGGCGTATATAGGAACCAAAAAATCAATCACAGAGTCAGATGATGACAAGAAGGAAAATTTCACCATTGTCCCCACCTATACTGGAACAGATTTCCACCAGACGATTGTGTCGCCAACTTATTCAGAGGAATGGCAAATTCCTCCCCCTGCATATGATCTGTACACTCAAGTTCCACTACCTGATGACGAAAACACCTTTGAGATGCCCCTGAAACCACAATCCTATCCATACGGCCAGTATTTCACACGAACAAACCTGCTTCCTTCTGACGAGTATTATACTCATCTTGGTTGTGGTGGAGCCAAACAGGCAAGAGAATATCAAAACTCAGCCTTCATGAGACATCGGATAGCCTATCAGGAAAATATGAGCAGAATCTACAAAAAGAAGCTTGATAGAAGGTTTAGAAATAATGGTGGTTGCAATGATACTTTCTCCCCATATTATGGTTATTAAAAAAATTCAGTATTCACTTTGATACTGAATTGGAAAAATGAGATTTAGAAGGTATCTTTCAAGTGAACTTAACCATGAATCTTTACTCTGGTCTAAATGGTTATCTTCTACGTTCAGAAAAATATTTGAAACTCTCCACGCCCAATAAAAAATCTCCATCTGATTCAAAACTCAAAGAAAGAAAAACTTTGAATGTTTCACATCAAAATCTGAAAGTCTTACCAACTCACTATCCCAAAGGGCATCTGTGTGAAGGGGAAGAAATAGACTACTCCAAGATTGAGTGCCTGGATTGTTCTTTTAATCAGTTAACCTCGCTTCCAGACAGTCTCAAAAATTGTGAACGCCTGTGGTGTTCTAATAACAAACTAACCTCACTCCCAGCTTCTCTTCCTGAATGTAGAATATTGTGGTGTATTCACAACAACTTGACATCAATCTCAGGAAGAGATGGACTTCCAAAATGTAAATTAATATACTGTAATTATAACAGGTTATCATCACGTCCAAATCTTCCAGGTTGTGTAATAATGGGGGTTTAACAATCCTCTAAAAAAATGAGATTTTCAAAGGTAGTAACCTTTGAAAATCAACCAAAGAAATGACTTCCGAGAAACAAGCGAAAAACTTAAACCCGTTCGAACAGGCTAGATTGAGACCTGATATGTATGGTCTCAATGGAGAGACAGAAATTCAAACCAGGGAGATATTTGACGTGGAGATGAAGAGAATAGTCATGAAGGATATTCCCTATAATAACGGTTTGTTCAATATTGCTAGAGAACTGGGATCGAACATTATTGACAACAAGTGGAAGAGTGAGGAGAAACCATACCCCTCCATGAAAAAGGCGAAGATAGATGTAAATCTTGAAGATGGATCCATTTCGTTCTGGAATGATGGAAGGTGGATACCCGTGGTGAAGGAGGAGTTCAAGTTTAAAAACTTGAGAACCAAGAAGACTTCTATAGAAAACTTATATCCGTCAGAGGTGTACTTTGGAGATATGTTTTCAGGAACAAATTATGACGATACCCAGAAACGAAAGACTTCCGGGAGAAACGGGGTGGGAGCCAAGTTGTGCAACATTTTCTCTATCTTTTTTCAGGTGGAACACACTGACCCAAAAGCTGAGAAGAAGTTTCTGCAAACTTTTACAAACGGGGGTCAAGACAGGAGCAAACCCAAAGTAACCAATTACAAGGCCAAAACTGGCTATACCAAGATTACCTATATACCCGATTACGACTACTTCAAATACCCATGGGGAGAGGACCTTCCCAAGGGGGAATCCTATGGCATAGATCAAAATTTTCTAGAGGTGATGAGAACCTATGCCTATGAGATTGCCATGATCACAGGTTTAACAATTTATTTCAACGGGGAAACTATCAAGATTCCATCTCTGGATAAGTATGCCAAGTTGTTTTACTCCAAGAGCAAGTGTGTCTCTTTTACATCTCCCATTGGAGATGAATGTATCCTCATCGAGAAGACTGAGGAACCAGAGGAAAACCAGGTGAATAATATTCAACACATGTCTTTTGTCAATGGAATTCGAACAAATAGAGGTGGATTACACGTCAATGCCTGGAGAGATGCGATTTTTGGACCTTTTGTTAAAATTTTCAACTCTAGAACAAGAAAGTCCAAGGTTCCGATTAAAACTTCTGCCAAGGAGGCCTATCCATACTTTATCCTCTTTGTTAGAAGCGAGCTTGATAACCCAGAGTTTGATGGAAACGACAAGGAATTTCTTGTCAAGCCAAAAACTTACAGATTGTTTAATCCCTCTTCTAAACCTCAAAAGGAAAGTTGGGACAGAATGATTAATGTGTCCATTCAGACCATGTTAAAGTGGAACTTTGTGAAACTTTTGGAAGAAAAGCTTCTTCACAAGGTGGATAAACTCAACACGAAGACAGCCTCTTCCAAACTTGATATAGGAAGTATGAACGGAAATCTTAGGGATGCCAAAAAAGCAGGTGGAAAGGAATGGAAAAAATGCACTCTCTACATTACAGAGGGAAAGTCTGCCAAAACTTTTGCAGATGCAGGTATAGGAGAACTTGGAACCCATGATTATGACGGAGCATACGCAATCAGGGGAAAGTTGACCAATATCTATGAACTTTCCAAAACTGCAATAAGGATGGGTGAAATGGCCTCCAAACTCATCCAAGTTGTGGGTCTTGATAATTCGGATCATCCACGATACGGAAACATTAGAACTCTCAGAGATGCAGATGACGACGGAATTCATATTGATGGTCTGTTGATGGCCTTCTTTTACAAGATGTCTCCAAACTTGATAACTGAGGGTAGATTGTGGTCTTTTAGTACACCCGTTGTAAAGGTTCTTCAAAAGAAGAAGAAGAAGAAACCCATCCTCTTTTATTCCAATCTTGATTTCAAGAGATGGTACACCTCTGCGGAGAAGAATAGTATAGAAGAAGTCAAGTACTACAAGGGTTTGGGATCAATAACCCCCAACGATGCCCCTGTATATTTCAAGAATCAAAAGGTTGTGCAAATAACCATGTCTGACCTGGAGAAAACAAAACAATTTATGGACTTGGCGTTCTCCAAAACCAAGAAATGTGCAGATGCCAGAAAGGTGTGGATATCTTCCGGGATGAAGAAAGCCATCAAATTTGATGAATCAGAATCATCTGTAACATTTGATGGGGAGATGGAAGAACAAGAGATTGTGTTTGAGGGGAAACTAGAACTTTGTGATTTTATAGACAAACATCTCATCATCTACAATAGGATGGCTCTGGAGAGAACACTGCCATGTTTATGGGATGGATTTAAGGAATCCCAACGAAAGATCTTTTACGGCCTGTTGACCAAGAATTACAAAAAACCTGTCAAACTTGGAGTTGCTTCAGGGGCAGTTAAGGAGATTTCTTTTTATCATCACGGAGACAAGGCCATGGAAGATGCTATGGTCAAGATGGCACAGGGGTATCCAGGTTCAAACAATATACCTCTACTAGTCAATGAGGGTCAGGTTGGAACAAGGCAAGAGGGTGGGAAGGATTGTGCAGCTGGAAGATACCTCAGTACAAAACTCGAGGACATAACCAAAGCTATTTTCCCCAGTGTGGATTTTAACCTTTTACGACACAGGGTGGAGGAGGACATTGAGGTGGAGTATGAGTATTTTATACCTGTAGTTCCTATGATTTTGGTGAATGGATCAATGGGGATTGCCACAGGTTGGAAATGTGAGATTCCATGCTTCAATATAGAAGATATTATCAAGAAGATTGAGATATGGTTGAAGGACTCCGACGAGTTTAGAAAATTGGAACCCTTGAAACCATGGTATAGGGGATTTAAGGGGGAAATAGAGGTGTACAAGAACAAACAATCTGACAGATATTATTCCAAGTGGGCATCCAAAGGAATCCTTAATGAACTCAAATCAAATTGGTTCGAAATCACCGAATTGCCAATAGGTTTGTGGACAAACGACTTTGTCATCTTCTTGGACTACCTGTCTGGGAAAAAGCAAAAAGAGGACAAGAATAGAAAGGACCGAAAGGTTAAGGCACTTGTAGAGGTTGTCAACAGATCAACTCCAAACACAGTTTATTTCAAGATAAAGCCCACAAATGACTTCAAACCTGACATCAATGTGAAAGGAAATTTCAATAATCTCGTGTCCAACAAATCTTTCTCAATGGTTGTGGTTGACGAGCTTGGTTATCCCTACACCTTCAATTCAGCTGAAGAGATACTTGAACTATTTTGTTACAAGAGATTGGATTTCTACGAACTCAGAAAGAAATACATGTTGAAAAGGATAGAATACGATCTGAAGAAGTCTAGAAATAAATACAGATTCGTCAAGGCTGTTAAAGACAAAAAATTAGATCTCTACAAGGATGATGATGTTCTCCTGGAAGAGATGGAGAATTGGAAATTTTCCAAGATGTCGTCTTCTAGCGAGGACGATTCTGAAGGATCGTTTGATTATCTATTGAGCATGCAAATGAGGTCAATGACTCTTAAAAGATTAGAAGATCTGAAGAAAGAGAGAATTAGACTTGAAACTGAGTTTGATAATCTATCAATCACTTCTTCCAAGGATTTGTGGAGAATGGACCTGGACGAATTGAAGAAGGCCTACAAGAAGTTTTTGAAAACCAGGAATGAAGGTTAAAATGTGAATTCGTGATCAACTGATCACGAATTGTCAGAAAAAAATGATATTTAAATTACCTGATTATGACATTAATAATGGAAACTTTAATTAAGGATGTGGCAGGTTTAATATCAACTCTTTTACACAGAGTTGATATACAGGCCTTGTGTTGTACATGTAAGCATAACAGGGAGATGTTAACCTTTGAGGACATTAGGTCAGCATCTTCTTTCCATTAGAAAAATATTTTTACTCAAAGATTACACGTTGTAAATAAAAGGGGGTAGAGGTGTCTGTATTCCTCTACCAAATCCTATACCAGGTAGGTGTCATAGAATGATATATTATGGAAAGAGGAGGGGAAACGTGTGTAATAAAAAAAAATCTACAAATCAGGTATCTATTATACGCCTCGGCCATTATAAAAGTCTCACAACTACACAATATGATCTAGGATTTCATTCAGTATCTTGTCGATACTGAATTATTGGAGTTTATTTTTTCCCTGTTAAAAGAAGAACAGGATTCTTTCCTAAACAGTAACTACCCAGAAAGATAGCTACCCAAACCACAATTGTTGCCATTACAGTCCAGAAGATAACTTTCTTCATTGACCTTTTTTCCTCACCTGAATCTTTATTTTCTTCCATTACAATTCCAGGGCGTGCGAACCATAATGTCAAAGCTGCCACAAATGGTACGGATCCAGCCAAAATGCCAAAATACGGAATGACCATTTTTCCTTCAGATTTTGGAGATGACGTGCTCTTGGCAACATCTATATGTCGTTGAAGTTTCTCAACTTTTTGTTTGAACTCTTCAGCTTTGGAAGACATTGTTAATTTTAATAGAGTACCTGTTAAGACCTTTTGAGATAAAAAGGAATAACAAATTGGTAAAATTTTGCTCTCAAACTTTGTTATTGAACATTAATAATGGTCAGATACAACCAAACTCAATTAGTAATTATTGTGGGGGTTTTGGCACTAGTCGGGATTGCCCTATATTTTTTAGTTTTTAAGAAAGATAACAAGATCGCTCCTCTACCAGAACCTCACCATAAAGAGGAGTTTGCATCTTTAGCTGCTGGTGCAGTGGATAACATTGGATCTTTGTTGGACGACCAGTATGATCTTATTGCTGCTCCTGATTCTCAGGTTCCTGCCGCACACTTTGCTGACATGGTGGCTGAGAGTGGAGACCATCTCAAACAGTATATGGAACAACCGGCCAAGACTGGAGAAAGTCTACGTCCTATGGAACGTCTCCACAGACTTCAGGGAGACAAGCTCATGCCCCGAGTCTCGAGTATGGTGACACCCTTCAACATTGACGTGGCCAATCCATCTTCACACAAGTACATGGTCAACACCCCTCGTGTAACCTCAGCTCTTAAATCACGGTACAAGGATTACTCACTCTCCAGCTTCACAAGAGGTGATGTTCCAATCAACTATCACCCCAATGTTCCTCTTATCGCCAAGACCACCCAGGGAAGGGACGACCTCAGACTCGATGGTTTGTTTACCCCCATGTTTACAGCCCTATACAACAAGTATACTGGAGCTGGTTACAAGAGCTTGGTTCAGAAGGTTGCTGGAGCTGGGCAGGCTGGTGGGTATGGAGGAGCTTCTGGAGAGGTTGTTATGGATGGTTATTAGAAGTTGTACCTGGAGTACTCTATTGGAGGAGGTTAATTCTAGATTCAAAATCTAGAATTTTTGAAAATTTCAGGTGTGGCAAACGGCCTTGACATCACGAAGCTTGATAGTTATTCGTTTTTCTCCTGTAGCTATACGTGATGCCATGTTGATTGTTTGAATGAGCTGAGTTGTAGCTAAATCGCAGATGATCTCCTTGGCATCTTCAGTGGTACGCATTCCCTTGTTCAACTTCAAGGACCTAATGGTTGGGGAGAGGGGAAGACGCTCCCTTTTCTCTTCGCTGGGAGTCTTAATATTGCAGAATCCAGAACTCTTAACAGCCTCCTCCAAGATTTCACGATTAATTGTCTTTACCTTTTGGGAAAGAGCGATAGTTTCGGCATGACTTCCAAGGTGTTGCAAATCAGCTTCAAGACAATCTCTCAATTCTTTCACAGCAAGAGCTCCAATATGATTTTCTGTTACAGAGTTAACAATCCGCTTGATACTTCCAGGAGGAATGGACATTATTAACATGTTAGATGTTGTTTAAATCAATTCTCATTAGTTTCGGAATGATTCATGTTTCGTATATCTTTTGGTTTGACTCTGGGACCGCGCATTTTCTTTCCAGATGTTTGAGAACCAGTCCATTTATAGGATTTGTTCATATTAACATCCTGATTTTCACCAGTCTGAATTTTCTTTCCGGTGATTCCTTGGAAAACATCTGCTACAGCCCCACCATATTTAGATGTGATAATCTTGCCTATATAAAATATAGCTGCTTGAAAGACTATCATCCCCAATAATCTTATCTCCACAGGTAGATTTGAAGTCCAAGTTTCCTGTCGCTTCTCCCCTAATTCAACCAAGAGGGCATCATATGAATCCATCATCGCCGATTGTTGTTTAGAGAAACCCTCAAGGTCTATCCCCATCATTTCTGTCCCGATCCATTCTATCCCCAGAAATCCCAACGTGAGATAAGTTCTATACTGCTCCACAGTCTGATCCATCACCAGATCCTTCACTGTCCTCTCATAATTCAACTTCATCATCTTCAGGTCACTATGCTCGTTATATTGGGGTATATCAGTGTTCCTATGTTTTCTCTTCAAAATCCTAAACCTCCAAAGATATTCCTCTTTTTCAGCTACCTCCCTTTCTTCTGGTGACATTCCAGCATACGGATCGTCCTCATCTTCAGGCTCTTCCTCATGTTCAGGCTCTTCCTCATCTTCATATTCATCTGCAGATACAGGTTCACCAAGATGAACCTCTTGTGGTTGTTTCTCGTCTCCAAGATCATTCAAAAGATTTCTATCTGGAGTTTTGCTTTCTATAACTATTTCTGTTGGTGTAGATGGACCTGTAGAAATTCCATGATGTTGAAGTTTTTTCTGTAGTTCTTCTATCTCCTTTGGAGATTTTGTTTTTCTTGGAATGAGGGGCAATCCTTTTTTAATTTTCTTCTTGTTCTCCATCAATTCTAAATGAAGGTTCTCTAGTGGTAGAAAATCTATAGGTACATCTTTTATCTTAAATGGCCTTGGAATTTTATTGACAATGAGCTGAACCATCCCTTAGGAAATGTTGATTCAGTTTTAAAGAAAGACGATTCAGAATCGATAAAAACTTCTACATTTATGGTATAAAAAATGAGTTAAATCAGTGTGTATTATTAAGTATTAAATGTCCTCAATTACAGATTTTGATAAAAGGATTGTGGAATATATAGGGGATGCGGTAATCATCAGAAATCCACCTCCAGATAAGGAAGGGTGGGACAAAATTGCTCACCCACCTTTCGTAAAATCTTTCCTGGATTCCATTCTTTTCATGTATCCGTCCTCCCCTAATGATGACGACCAATCTCCCAAAACAATGTCTGACAGGTGAGAAGTTTCATCTCCAAACAGAGATGAAAACACTATATATATAGTGGAAAACTATAATCGTATCGTTATATAAATGTTTTCACAGACTAATCCCAAGTTTGGTGTGAGAAACGAACCTTATTCTCAAAATACTAGGTATAAATGTACGATTCCCAAAAAGTTTATAGTGGATGCTCCTGTTCAGGAAGCAGCATCCCTTGCATATGATCTGAGGGGTACTGATATCTATTATTCTGACGGTATAAAATGGATACCTCTGTCTAAAAGGCTAATTGAAGGTACAAATATTACACTTACAGATGTTGGAACAGGGATTCTTGTGGATGCTTCTGGAACAAATGCTATCACATTGCTTTCATCTGCTGGAGGTTCAATTTCTTTAGTCAATGATGGAACTGGCCCCGACCTAGCCATCAAGGGTCTGGATTCTGGAAATTTCAATATCACAATGGTTGATAACGGGGATAGAGTAACTGTCAGCACTGTAAATGGTCCTCGTATAGCAGAATGGAGAATTGGTTCTTCTGATTCATTTGTTTCAGCTAGTGGTACATCCGTGTTAAATACAACCGTACCAGCGATGTTTTATCTTGATGCCGACCCAGTCATTTACGAACTTGGGTCAGATTTCAACTCCATTGGAATCCTTAAAGATGGCTGGTATAAAATTACGTTTCAGGTTGGAGCTGCCATATCAGGAACCGGAGTTGGAATTGCACGAGCTGGAATAGGTATGAGAAAGAACGGGTCAAACTTTACAAATCTGAGATGGAAGTGTTATAGCCTAGTTGGTCCAACTGATGTAAATTCCACGGCATCCACTACAGATCTAGCTTCTGTTGGAGATGAATATAGAATTTATTGCATTGGAGATGAAACCTATGATGTTCAATTTACAGAAACCAGGTTGTTCATGGAGTTGATAGCAGACATTACTAGTCTGTAAAAATGAGATTGTTTTCAAGACGTTCTTGGATAATAATGGAAACCATTATTTCAGACATACAGTTAACCATTGTTCAAACATGTTCTGATCTCAGGGGTTTGGGGCGTGTTAATAATAATTTTCACTCTCTCTGTAAAAAGGAGGTTAGATACAGGGCTTCCAAAAAGTTGAGATTAAATGGGTTTGCATATCCCTCTAATGAACCTCCAACACATTATCCTTATCACCACCTTTTGTACGGGGAGAGAATAGATTTTAACATGATAACGTATTTTGATTGTTCCAGGTGCAAAATGGCGTTTCTCCCAGATTTGATCAACTGTGAGTATCTAAATTGTTCCCATAATAGATTAACTTCACTTTCAGGAGGTCTTAACGGACTTGCAAATTGTAAAAAAATAGATTGTTCTCACAATCTTTTGACCTCACTTCCAGCCAGTCTGTCTAAATGTGAAACGCTTATATGTCACCATAACAAAATAACAAGTCTCCAAATTGACCTTTCAAACTGCAGAGTATTAGATTGTTTTCGTAACCTATTGACATCAGTTCCAAAGCTTGAGAGTTGTAAAATGTTGAAATGCTCCAACAATATGATCACCTCAATCAAAGGTTTACCTAATTGTGAAAGCCTGATATGCAATGATAACCGTATAACATCATTTTTGGGTGTGGGTCTTTCAGCTTGCCGTCAACTTGTTTGTCACAGAAACGCATTGACCTCACTTTCAGATTCTCTTGTATCTTGTAATCTTCTACACTGTAATAACAATCAATTGACCTCACTCCCAGACTGTCTAAAAGAATGTGAAAGAATATATTGTAAGAACAACCATTTGACATCAATTCCAGATAATCTTGGGAAATGTGTGGATTTGGATTGTTCTGTCAATCAACTAGAATCTCTTTCCAGCAATCTTTCAGCCTGCAAAATGTTAATTTGTAATAGAAATAGATTAACCAGTCTTCCAGATTGTCTGTTTGCATGTAAAACATTACAGGCTCGTGCTAATAATTTAACCTCTATTCCACCCAGTCTTCCATCTGATTGTAAGTATGAAATATGAATCTTTACACAATATGTAAAGATTGAGAAAAAATGAGATCCTAATTTACATGGTTGGAAATTTCAACCATTGGTTACAATGACTACTCTCTCGACCACTACCGTCTCCAAACTTGCTAACAATCTCCATACCCATCTTTTGGGCATGGGATTATCCTTTAGAATTGTGTCTGCTGTTAGACCCAATCCTACCAAATTTCTCAACGCCTCCCAGTATCAACCTGTGGATAATGCTACCGTTTCCAAGACCAGTGGAAATGCTGCTTCATTCTCTGAGAAGGAATACGAAAAGAATGTGGAGGTGAGGTATACCCAGGATGGATTTTACGGGTTTACCGAATCACGTGTTTTGAGGCGTGATTACGACAGATTTCCAGACCAGGGAATCTTTTTCTCATCGTTTAACTACCATGACTTTGATGCTTCCACAATGTCTTGGGTTTCCAAAGACCAGTCTTCTTCCCTGAGGGGTGTTCCCCCCAAGAAGGGAGATTTGATTTGCATGCAGACTAAGTTTAACCGTAACAAGGGTAAACCTCAGGCTATGAAGTGGTTTATTTGTTCTCACCAATTTTTGAATATGTGGACCATGATTATGTGTGGACCAGATTACGACTCTTTTGAGAGGCACTACAGGGAAGATGATCCAAACAAGCTGAGGAAGTGGCTTATGTCTGGTAATAGATTGTGCACCAATAGCTACCTCAAATGGGTCAGAACTTTGGAGGATAATCATTTACCGTATGATTTGGAGGAGGGTAAGAAGAGGTATTGGCACCTCAGGACGGAGAAATATTCTAGAAGTCATGTTCATGTTTATGCTGCAATTATCACCATGTTTTCTTATGGAGAGTTGCCCAACAAGAACAATCTTCCCCAGAATAGAGACTTGAAGGCCAAGGTTGCCTACTGGGATCTTCCCAAATTCTTTGTCTCCAACTTTCTCTCTGATTGGGCTGGAGAAACTGACATTTACAACGAATTGTTGAGGCCTCTTCAACAGAGTTTTGTAGAACGGCAAAATCATATTTGTGTTGGCATTCCATATGTCGATCTTTTGACATTGGAAAGGGTTGATCTTGACACTACAGAGGGGTCGAAACCTGTTCTTCTCCCAGATTATGTCGAGAGATGTATGAAGGTGATTTCTGAGGTAGAAGAGGACTTGGAAAAGAGGGTTACGAAAACTATACTCTTTGATAATGAGAATTTTCCAGAATTACCCTCTTCACGTCCTCAAGAGAAGTTTTTGAGATTGACGGAGGAGGATTTTGAAAAGTGTGGTGGTGATTTCCAGGAGGTTGTTATTTTGTTGAGAGAAAGAAGTTCGTGTGGTTTCTTTTGGGGTGATGATTCTGATGACGAGGAATAAGAAATTTTTATCTCCCCGAAGGGAGATAAAATAGATTGTATATAATTTCTTGATTGTTGTTAATAATGACAACTCCCTCTTCAAACACCAACAGAAACGTTGTTTTGCCGGTTGTAAATAACGGTTTCAGACCTCAACTTTACATTGCAAAGAACGGTTCGTATGCTTCGAACGCTGTGTATGGATCTGGAGTTGGCCCCGATCCTGACTCTGCTCTTGCAGTCAACACCTACGATTCTGTAACTCTACGATCGTTGAACCAAACTAGAGCTAATGTGAGAAAGGAAGATAAAGATGTTTATTTCGACCTTGACATCACTCTTGATTCTACTGCTACAGACCCATTTGATGGGATAGAAGTCGCTGGTGATGAGCTTAGAATCAGGGTGCAGAAACCCCTTGCTCTGGGCGAACCTGGCGCTTATCTTAACCAACTTCCCCTTCCCGATTACAAAAAACCACTTCCCCTGTTTTTTGAATGTGATATAATCAATGTTACTACAGGTCAACCAATTCTTCCATCCCTTCAAAACCCAAGCAGCCTGCTCCAGGCCCGTATGCTTACGAATGGAGATCTCGCACTCATCAGGCGTGACATCTCCAGTGGTCCCCCAACTGATACTCCTCTAATTATACTTAATATTTCTCCTCTGTTTGGTCAATCTGTAGCAGCCAATATTAGAATTAGTGTTAAAGGTTATTATAAAACCAATTAATGTCTTTGTTCAAGGTACCCCCCGAGATATTTGAAATTGTGGTCGCCAATCTGGATGCAAAATCTACATTGCGTCTAAATTCAACCTGTAAACTTTATTTTAAATTCACACGGAAATTTATTGACCTAATAACGTTGAGGTCAATAAAACCTCAAATAGACTGGGTTAAAATTAGATGTATAAAAATACCTGGAATGAAGATCAAAACCCTGTTTCCTTCAAACACATTCCTCCCACATTTGACATATATGGATGTTGCCAACAATTTATTGGGGGTGCCCACAACTCATATGAAAAACTGCCTCTTTGAAAATTGTTTAAAATTTCCCAATCTTACATATCTAGATTGTTCTCATAACAGGTTGGATTTTCTGGGTTTAAATAAACTATATCTTCCAAAATTAAAAGTACTACTATGTGATAACAATAATTTGGGGTACGAATCACCTATAATTCCTAACACAGAATGTTTGTCATCATTAAGGTTATTATGCATCTCGTATAACATGATTATACATCAAATAATACCGGTTGGAAAAAGGGTTCCTAAACTAGAAATTGTCCTCTAGAAAAAAATGAGAGTTGTGGGATAAAGATAGTTTCAAACAAATGGCTTCAATTCTCAGAAAGATTTCTGTTTACGTGGGGTGCACAAGCCTTATTGGATTTGCGTTGGGCTTGAACAATGTTCTCTTCCAAAATGAAAATATTCCACTTGTAGGAAAAGGAATAAAAGGATCTATATTTTTCCCCTTTCATCTTCCCTGGATTGGACTTGGTGGGTTGAATGAGTACACCAAAATGGCCATCAAAAATATCACGCGTGCTCCAGAGGAGTGAAATATCTCAATTCCTTTTACACAATTCTTTGTGTAAAAATGAAATAATACATCTCAATTCATCATTGATTAATGATGTCAGAAGAAGAAAGTTTGAGCTATTCTGAAAAAGTCTATTTCCCGACCCTTTACGGGTTTGATGCTAAGGGAAAGGAACGCCTGTGGAAAATCTGGGTAGAAGGAAATGTGATCAAAAGGTTATCTGGACTTGTTTATGGGCAGCATATATCTAGTGAACGGACGGTAAGGGGGAAGAATTTGAAAAATAAAAATGCTACCACACCTGAAGAGCAAGCTATTTTGGAAGCTGAAAGATCATGGACCAAACAATTGGACAAGAATTATAAACCAAAATATGAGGATGAGGAGGGAATGCAAATGTACAAAAATGTTATGAAGGAGAAGAAAAAACTTGGAGGGCAGAATACCAATGCCTCCTCAGTCATGAATGATAGAAAACAAAAGAATATCCAAAGTGTAAAGAATTACGTTGCTAAGAACCTCGAAACCAAAGTGATCCCCATGAAGACCACTACATGGGATCTTGAAAATTCCAGAAATCCACTCTCTGTTCTTCCAAGAGTCACAAAACATTTCAACTTTGACAGGGGGATTTATGTTCAGTGGAAACTTGACGGTTGGAGGTGTATAGCGAAAAAACAAAGTGATAACTCTATTGTTTTGACCACAAATTCAAGTAAACAATACCCATGGTTCAAAACTATCAGAGAACATATTGATTTATTTTGGGACCAAGGTCTTTGCTTGGATGGTTTGGACGGAGAATTATATTGTCACCAGTTCTATGATCAAAACGGTCTGGAAATAAATCCAGAAAAGAGATTCTCTCTTATTCAGGGTATTTGTGCCCTGAGTAACAAAGAACCGCATGATATGGAAGAACAGATATGTTTTTATGTCTTTGACATTGTGGATTTATCTGGGAAACACAACCAGGACTATCGCTTTGAAAGATTGAAAAAGTTGTTTAATCCAAAACGACTAAAGAATATATTTTCCAAGGTTGACTGCAAGATAGTTCTGACAGAAACCAAAATTTTAGATTACATTGAGGAGGTTCCTGTAGTTCTTACCGAATTTTGTCAAGCTGGTTATGAGGGAATAATACTCAGAGATAGAGAATTGAAATACAAACCCAAATCCAGGTCCTTGAAGATGAGAAAGTTCAAGTTTTTTATTGACAAGGAGTATGTCATCATTGGAGTTTGTAGTGATCCTGGAGTGAGTAATGAATATTTCTCCTGGAAGTGTGAAACAGAGGATGGAAAAGAATTCAAGGCTACCCAAAAGGGAACACGGGAGGAAAAGATCAACCTGTTTGAAAATTACGTGGAATATCTTGGAATGTACCTGACGGTAACATTCCAGGAGTATTCTAACGATGGCATTCCCAGATTTCCCATAGCAAAATCTATTAGGCAACCTGGAGATTTTTGAAAAAATGAAAAAATAAATTATACTTAAGATCAAGTTGCCTTTCTTCTAAGTGGAACCTCAGAGGAAAATGCTCAAACTTCCAAAACCTCTCCCTGAAAATGTTCGTGAACAAAAGATAAAAGAGTTGGTTTTTAGAATTTTGTCAAAAAGAGCTCTAATCAAACCTTCCAAAATGAATCACTACGTGTCAGAAGAAATGATGCCGTTGTGGATAAGTGTGTTTACCCACAAATCTGTAGAAGGAGCTGAACACTATGAACTTATGGAATTTGAGGGAGATGTGATAGTAAATGCAGCTGTTGTACCTTATATCAGGGAGAGATATCCAAAAATAAGAAGAATCTCGTATCTAACCAGGATCAAACACAACCTGATATCCAAGGATTATCTAGCAAATATTTTTGAGCAGGAGAATGTGTTCCCTCTAATAAAAATTTCAGATGAAATGAGAGAATACTTTTCCAACCAGGCCAACTACAAGGAAACCACTGATTATCTTTCGCTTTTGGAAGATACATATGAAGCTTTCTCTGGAAGGGTGGCCAATATAGCCAAAACCAGGTTCGGGGGAGGTGAAAATACCTCTTCTGGTATTGGGCTTGGGTTACAGCTTGTATATAATATTACCTCAAGTTATCTTGATAACATGACAATCCCCGTAAAGTATGAGGACATTTTTGACCCTAAGACTATCTTGAAGGAATTGTATGATAAAATGGGGTGGAACATGAAACAAACATTCATGACAAAAGAACTTGTAGGAGAGGGAGGGAAAGTATATGAAACCAGAGTTTATGGTTACGTTCTTGGAGATAGAAGACCTATTCCACAAAATAAGGTTCTATTAGCATCATTTTCTTCTTTTAGAATGAAAGGATACAAGGGCTCGGAACAGCTTGCAGCAAGAAAGGCTCTGAACGTCTTGGAGAATAAATACAGAATCTGGAAAGAAATACCCGATCCAGAACTTGAAATTTAAATTTCTATTCAGTACTTGTCAAACAGATGTTGAATAGAAATTATTCCTCGGAGGTTTCCGAATCGTCGTTGTCTTGAAGCACAATACTTTCGGATGCTGTTTCTAAAAATTTCTCTTGTTCTGAAGGAGAAATGAACAATTTTTCACTTTCATAACGACCTTTCAAAACAGTGATCCCATTTACAGGTACATAATCCACTTTGATTTTGGTTGATACAGCCCCATTGTACAATCTTCCCAAACTTTGTTTGGATACAGTGATCCACTCCCCCTTGGGAGAATCCTGCCTGAAGACCTTGATTTTTTCACCTTCCAACTTTTTCATCTCATTAGCAGCTATAGAATCTATGGCCAATTTTGCATCATGTTCATTATTTACAATAGCTTTTTCCTCCTTGTTTACACGTATAAGATACAAAATTTCATCACTCCATTTAATTTCCGGGGTGTAGTATTTATCCTCCATTATAAATACATAATCATAATATATTTTAAAAGTGGGTGTGTGCGTTTTGGAAAAGTGAAAAATTGCACATGCTATAAGCGTGTAGTTTATTATATTCAAGTTCTCCATATGAACAACTCCAGTTCATTAAGTAATAATCCAATACTTTTAATAAAAGGTTTTTCTAAATGGAAACCGAGCTAATATTTAGGTTTGAGGGTAAAGATACAGTTCTAGATGTCCTGGAACATGGGGGACTACTAGTTGATTTCCTGGGAAAACCAAATAATCAGCTATGTCCTCTGGTAGGAACAGAAATCCAAAAGATTATTGTTTTGGGGGCTGGTAAATATGGGCAAGCCTTTTTGGTCAAGAGCAAGACAGATGGTGAAAGAATCTTTGTAATGAAAACTGTGAAACTAAAGGTTTCTAAAAACCTCTCACCCAGAGACTACTCCATGAATGATATTATCAAGATTATACGTTACAATTCCAAAATCAATCCAGAGATTATCAAGTGGGTGAACAACTACAAAACTGAATTCAAAAAGGATGATGTGGTTGTGGTTCCAACTTATGCTATTCAATGTCGAACAACTGAACCTATTATTGTGCCTAGATTCAACCTGAAGGGTAAATCTGTATTTCCTATAGGTAGTTACCTGTGCACAGATGAAGGATTTTCAGAGTTTGCTATAGCCTCAATGTGTGGTAGACTATATTCTATGGGTGTTTCAGTCAACTTTATCGAGATGTACAATTTTGCCGTTTGCGACGAAGAAGCTCCAAAATCCTACACTTTTATGGAACAGACAGACGGGGATATCAGGTTGGATATCAATAGAATTTTTAACCCCATTTATTCAAAGTATAATATTGAGTATGTGGAGAAATGTTTTGTGATACAGGTACTACATGCAATTGCCGTTTATCAAACTGTTTATGGAATTTCTCACAACGATTTGCACCCTGGAAATATCTTTTTCAATTTGGTTGATGAAAAGACCATGTTCAATGGTCAAACGCTATACGATGCTGATTACTTTCATTACTCTATATCAAGAGTTGAAAGGGAACCTGTAAACTTGTATATTCCAGCAATACCATACATAGCCAAGATTGCAGATTTTGGAAAAGCCTTCAAGTGGTATCCACCAAAGATTGGACAGATGGAGTTGATACAGACTGGATTTACAGGGGGTGACACCCCGTGGATGCCAAATTGGTTCATACCCCAATATGATACGAGTTTCTTCCTCATATCTATTATGGCAGAAGGACCCTCTTCGTTCGCCTCCCAAATCTTTGACAAGTTAAAAATACCACGAGAACTTTTTAGGCCTGAAAACAGACCAATATTTGCACCTGTTGATACGAATTCCAAGTACTACAAATCAATGCCATACAGGTTCAATCCTTCTGAACCTCTTTCAAAATTCACAAGGCTCCAGGCCAAGAAGATTCTTACCAACAAGGCATTGATTGGAGAATTTACCACCAAGCCTGAAAAGGGGAAGAAAATAGTTACTTTGGGTGAAATATGAAAACCGGTATTTTTCCAAGGTGTACCCCTTCGAAAAACAAGTTTTCGACATTTTTTAAATGTCGAATCAAAGGGCGGAAAGTATCTTCTCCAAATCCCTTTTTATAATAGGTTTGGGAAGGTATCCATCAAATCCAGCTCCGTAACATCTTGCCTTGTCTTCTCCTTGTACAGCCGCACTTACAGCTATAACTACAGGTGGGTCGTGAAGTGTATTTTTAATATATTTTGTAGCATCTATACCGTTCATTACAGGCATAATGATGTCCATCAACACCACGTCGACAGTGTTGGTCTTGAGGTATTCTACAGATTCCTTTCCATTTATTACGAACCCTATATTTTCTTCCCTGTATCCAAGGTTCAATAACAATTCCTTCAATGTGAAAGTATTGTACTTGTCGTCTTCTGCAACTAGAATTTTCATCTCTGATCTTTTCTTACTTGTTGTGGGCAAGCTTGGTATCTCATTGTTCTCCCCGTCACTTTTAAGAATTTTGTGATATCTCTTCAGACAGTTCAGTAATGGATAGAAAAGAGTGGTCTTTTGTACAGGTTTGAACATGTAGTGATCGAAAAACTTTTCCCCATTTTTTATATCTGCAGACGAGATTCCTATAAGACCAATTTTTGGGTATATAATTCTTATCTTTTGGGCCAACTCTATGCCTGACATGTCAGGCATACAAATGTCTATTAGAGCTACTCCAAACTCAACATGTAAAAGAAATTGCAAGGCTTCTTCGGCGCTTGATACAGATGTCGGGGAACATCCCCATTGAAAAAGTATATCTGTAAGTTGAAGTCTAATTTCAGGTCTATCATCGACTATAAGTACTTTACTATTCGCGAACAATTCTATGTTCTCTTCTTGGACTCTCTTGATGTCAAGATCTTCAGAAAGTATAATGTAAAAGGTAAAACAAGAACCTCTTCCCAATCCCTTACTTTTGACAGATATATTTCCACCCATCAACTTACACAATTCCTTTGATATAGACAAACCCAACCCAGTTCCAGATCTACCTATACTAGAGGGCAATGATTTCGCCTGGTGAAACATATCAAAAATTTTATCCTGGTCGTCAGATGATATTCCTATACCGGTATCTGATATCTTGAAAGTCAACCTCCATTTTTTATCCACATCTTCTGTATCTGTTAAAAGTCTTTCAGATGATATTCTTAATTTTACAGTTCCGTGCATCGTAAATTTAACAGCGTTCCCCAGAAGATTTGATAAAACTTGTAATAATCGTTGTTTATCACCCAACATGAGGGGGATATCTTGGGGTACACGATATTTTATCTTGATGTCATTTGTTAATGCCCGTCCTTTTACCATTCTTACAGCTTCTTTTACGCAGGTGTGTATTTTAAACGGGCGATTAGAAAGTGACAATCTGTTAGCTGACATCTTGCTGTAATCTAAAATGTTATTCACAACATTTGTAAGCTGACAAGCACATTCAGTAAGATTTGTCAAATACTGATTCTGTTTTTCATTCAAAGGCCCTGTATCAGGTAACAACGTGATCATTCCAACTATGCCATTTAGTGGTGTTCTCAATTCGTGGCTGACATTGGCTAAAAATTGATCCTTGGCTTTCTCTACCTCGTTGAGTTTCTCTATCTGGTTGACCAACGGTTCCTTGTAGAACATTACATTTTCAACAAGGGTGGATAACACGTCAAGTAATGGGTGAATCATCATGTAGTGACGGGGTTTGTAACTAACTCTCTGTCTAGAAAGGGTCAATATAGCCAAAATTTGATCTGTTTTAAAGATGGGTATAATAATACAATGTTTTACAGAAATATGTCCATTTGGAACCTTGGGATAAGATGAAATTAAAGGAGATTTGGTATCATAAACTTTCTTGAAATAACCCTTGTTCTTCTTTTTCTTCAAAGTACTTTTTACAGGGATAGTTCCTGGTACAAGTTCTGAAAGAGAGATCCATTCTAGATTTTCACCATCATCTTGACATGAACTGAAAAACGTTGTTTCTTGGGTTGAGGAACACTTGTGAAGAATTCCTCCAAAGTCGGAATTTGTGATTTTCAATATCTTTCTGACAAACTCTTCCAACAACATGGGAAAGTTCACATTGTTAGTTGCAAGTTTTCTACAGGTTGAAGATAAGAGATTACCCACAGATGGTGTAAAGAATTCCCACTTCTTCAACGGGTAACTTTCTTTTCTTTCACTCTTTTTTCTATAAATGTAGAAGTCTACCACCATTTCATCTGATTCTCCTGTTGAACTTCCATCTGACATGTCCCTTTGATGGGCTTATTAATCACCAAGTTTAGATAAGTGCAAAAAGATGAAAATATCAATGGAGCATAAATGTGTTATGATAGTCAATTAACCTTACTTTCAGATTGTCTTGAAAATTGTAACGAATTGGGATTTTCTTCTAATCAATTGACCTCACATATCTAGTAAATCTTTTTTTTCATTCCAAGAATGAGAAAATCTGGATGGGTAGTTACCCATCCCTGTGGGATAGAAGATGGTCAAATAATGAGATAATTTAAGAGAATCAAAAACCTTCTAAAAGAAATGTATAGTATTTCACATGCTGATAGGTCTTTGGTAAACCTTCTCTCTTTGAATTACCCTGATACAGGATATCAGGCCCCAACATCCAAGTTTGACGAATACAGGTCTGTGATCAATGTGATGACGATATTGGCTAAAAGTTTTGGAGATTTTCTAGATGTAGAAAAACTTGAGACAAAGGGGGTTAGTTATCTGAAAACATTGAAGGATCCAGAACTTCGAAAGTGGGCCACAAGATATTTGCACATGACCAATTTCAAAAAATGGCACCGGGGGTTGGTGATAAAGTTCAATGATTACATTAAGTGGGTGGAGAAGGAATGCAATTGTGTGGCAAACCCCAACTCCTCACAGGTTTTGGAGGCATATCTTGGGGAAGTTGTTAGAAAGGATCTTCGAATGATTCGGAGAGAATTCTCCACACGGAGAAAAACTTCAGATTGAAAAAGCCTTCCAGAATGATTCTTAACCAATTGACTTGTAGAGTAGTTTCAGTTTTGAATGTTTTCTCATCCCAAAGATGAGAAATATGAGATTGATTTCAACACCCATTCCATGAAAATTTTTGATAGAGTTCGAAAAATTTATTAAGGTATTTTACAGGGTTGCAAATAAATACACCTCTATTTCCTCTATATAATATGTCCCTACCTGCTTTGCAACCCCTTTTAAGATGATAAGGAGCCAATCTTTCGACATTTTCCATAACCCCCCAAGATACAGGGGCATTCATCCTTTCATGGATAGATGACGCCACCAAACAAAACATATAGACATTTAGGAAATAGTTTGTGCCTCTCCCACATTTCTCACCTGTATTTGTGCATTGAATTTCAATGTAGATATCATTATGTTCAGAGGTGTAATATATACTTGATATAGAAACTATTTCTCCCTCATGTTCCACAACATATGTGTATCTGTCTTGACCTGTATTATCCATATCCAATTTTTCTCCTATTTTATATCTGGAAGACAGATCATTTGTTTCAACATAATCTTTGTAATCATCCAAAATCATAATCAATACATCACCCACTGTTTCACCTCCTTGGCATAGATTTTCCAATACAAACTCTTCGGTGATAACATCCAGATCATTTGCTACCAATGGTCTTATTTTCAAGTTATTTTTAGCTAAATAATTTACTATTGTTTTCATAACCTTTTTATAACCTTCGGTTGTGCTAAAAACTATCCCACCCTTTTTAAATGTCAGAAGCCCATCACGAGAAAAAGCTTTCATTTAGTAAAAAATGAGAAAGGAATTTATTTTTTTCAAACCATATGAAGAATTATGAATAAAGATTTCGTTAAAGCTAATTTTCTAAACACGATTTTGTCCCCCTCCAAAATTTTGTCCCCTGATGAGTTGAAATCCTATGTGAAAGAAGAAGAAGTTCAAATTCAGCCTACAGATTTAATCAAGATCGAATCCAATCCCTCTTTCAGATGGCCCAGTGTAAAGTGTGAAGTTTCACATTATACTCAATCTGATCTAGAAGGAGCATTGAACTGGGTAAAATCTTCGTCTAACATCCTCATTTCAGCTGGAGCTGGTATGTCTGTTTCATCAGGTATAAAGACGTTTGAAACTATAGATATTTTTGGGGAATCTGACAATAACTACGCCAATATTATACAAACTATCAGATCGAATAAACCTGATAAAAGTTATATTGATTTGTTAAGGTGTGTTTCAACCAAAAACTATTTCGTATTCACCTCCAATGTTGATTGTTTCTTCTCCTTGGTGGGGTTTGACCAGGAGAGGTTGTATGAATGTCATGGAAATTCCAATATGTATCAGTGCAATCAGAACTGTTCTAAAAAGTATTACAACAGATTGGAATTGGTCTGCAATGATTGTGGATCAGAATTAAGACCAGCCATCATGAAATATGGTGATAAACATTGGAATGACACCTTCTTTTGTGAGCAGGAAGAAAGGTTTGAAAATTGGGTTAAATATACCAAGGAATTTGTAATTCTGGAGATTGGTTGTGGAACACAAACTCCCACAGTTAGAGATTATGACGACCTTATTTTGGAACGGAATGAAAATGTTAAACTTGTCAGGGTAAACCTGTCTGAATCGTATACTGAAAATGAAAGAGCAACAAGCCTGGACATGAAAGCTGAAGATTTTATCATTCTAATGTAAAAAATGCTTTGTTCTTATAATAAATTGACCTCACTTCCAGACTGTCTGAAGAAGCTTTGAAGGGGTTGGTATTGATCAATAAAGAATTTTCATCTCTGTCTGTATCAGAGGTTAAGGAACGGGCTTCTAGGAAACTAGATGTCTTCTTGTAATCAATTGACAGAATTACTAACACACTACCCTAAAGGGCATCTGTACGAAGGTGAAGAAATTGATTATTCTAAAAAATGAGATTTAAAATTATATTGCCCCTAATTTTGAACCCCTTCTCATGGATTCACTTTACACGGATTTGAATAACTATCTGATGCAATTCTGTTCTTCAGAAGCTTTGAAACAACTGTTTCTAACAAATAAAAAATTTCACAAGGTATCTGAAGCCGAGCTCAAAACCCGAGCTTCCAAGACTTTGATTGTGTTTGATAGAAATCTCTTTGCACTACCATTGGTATATCCAAAAGAACACATCTGTAAAGGGGATGAAATTGATTACTCCAAGATTGAGATTCTGAAGTGTTACAACAACCAATTAATTTATCTCCCAGACAATCTGTGGAATTGCAAATATTTGGATTGTTCGTTGAATCTCTTGACCTCACTTCCAGATAGTCTTGGAGATTGTGAAGAACTACACTGTGATCACAATCTTTTGACCTCACTTCCAGACTGTCTGGTAAAGTGTAACGAATTAAGATGCAATTATAATCAAATATCATCACTTCCAGACTGTCTTCAAAACTGTGAATATTTGAGTTTGATAAATAACAATGTGACCTTGATTCCCCCCTGTCTTAATTGTAAAGTCCTGTCATATTCTGGAAACAACATTGATCCAGTTTCACTTGGAATTTACATGAAGAAGATATCGAGTCTGAACACACAGTCTCAATCTGTGGTTTAAAAAGATGTTACAATCGTATCCCAATGGGATACGATTTAAATCCAGGTTCAGGTAACCACGACATCCATCCCAAACACTTTGTAAGGACATATAAAGGGGATGAAAGAAGTTGATCTTTGAGAGAAGACATGTTATTGACTAACACACAATATGATGAAGATCATTTTCCCTTAGGAATAAAAAATTAAGTTTTGGAAAAAGACTAACCACATTGGTGTCAGATTATTTTTCTTTTTTTCAAAAACATAATAGTAATATGTTTGTTGAAAGATTTGGAAGAGGTGTAAAAAACGATCCGTTCCAGAGCAATAATAGAGATAAATTGGTTCTCCCCCTTAAATATATTCCTGAATTCGACCCAACAAGAGACCTGCAACAAAGGGGTTCTATAATCTATGATCTAGCTGATAATGAAATCTGTTATTCAGATGGAACTCTGTGGGTTCATCTTTTGGGCCAAGATGCTTCCAACCAGTTTACCACAAATACATCCAATATTGGTCCTGGTTCTGGACTTTTTGCAGAAAAGAATGGAGCTACATTGAATTTTAAGGGAATTTCTGTTGGAGATGGTATAATTCTTGTAGATGCTACCGATCAAATTATTCTATCTGCAACGGGGGTTTCTCCCAATGTGGTACTTTTACCTACAGGTGGTAGCGAGTCACTTGTTTACGACGGGCTTGGTCCAGTTTTGACTATGAGGGGAATTTCAGCTGGAGCAAACATCACCATTACAGAAGAAGGAAATGCTGAAGTAATATCTGCTTCTGGAGGGGGTACCTCGGCGGTTGTCACTCTTTCCTCAACAAGTGCAACCCATTCACTGGTTAATGACGGTGTGAGTCCGGATTTTGTTCTAAAGAACCTGATTGCTGGTGCAAACATTAATATTGTCTCAAATTCTTCAATGGTTGTTATAGAATCTGCCGGAGCCACATCTGTAACCAATCTTAGTTCTACCGGTTCGGGCATTTTTCTTGTCAACAATCCCACAGGACCAAACCTCACTGTTAAAAGCCTTGTTGCAGGTTCAAACGTAACCATTATCAGCAATGGTAATGACATAACTATTGATTCTGTGGCAGCTTCTGGGGCAAACGTTCTCCTAACATCTGTTGGGTCAACTGTAACGGGAGCAGAATACTTAGTCAATGATGCTACAGGCCCAAATCTTGCTCTCAAAAGGTTGGCCTCATCTCAGGGAATTCTTCTCTCGTCCGATTCAACATCTGTTGACATTCAGAATGATACCAGGATGGCTACTATTGGAAGTACAGGTATTGACTACGTCAAGACAAACACAGGACCAACATATACCTTGAAAGAGTTTGTTTCTGGGTCAGGTATTAGTTTAACCAGCGATTCAACAAGTGTGCATATCAATTTTACTGGTACGTCAGTCAGCGATCCTCTAACTTTCGTAATGATAACAGCAGGTACACTTGTCATTCCATCAAATGCTATAAACATCCAATGTGTTGCGTGGGCAGCTGGTGGTGGTGGAGGTGGAGGACTTGAGCTTTTACAGGGTGGTGGTGGTGGTGGTGGGGGTGGAGCTATAGCTAATGTGGATGTATTCCCGGGTGATACAATTTATGTAACTGCTATTGGTCTTCCTGGTAATATAACGGCAGGTGGGGATGGAGGAGCGGGAGGACGTACAATTTTGAATGTTGTCAGTACTTTTGACACTACCGCTCCTCTCAAACCTGTAGAACTAGGTGGAGGGAGTGGGGGTCAGGCGGGGTCAGGCGGAGGTGGACCTGGAGGAACTGCAAGTCCTGTTATCCCGGATCCGAACGGTTATGTAGGTCATACTGTTAATACTGCTCCATACCGAGTATTTGCTGGTGCTCCTGGTGCTGGTCCTGGTCCATTTGGCAATGGTGGCGCCGGTGCTAGACTTACAGGTAGAAACGAAGGTGGTGCAAGAAGCACACCCCTACATTTTTCTGGTGCTGGTAATGGTGGTGGTGCTGGTGGTGGCGGAAAAGGGGGTGATTCAGTATTAGCCCTAAATCCTGGGATGGATGCAGATGTTAATGGGGGTGGTGGCGGTGGAGGTGCTGGACAATCAGCAGTAAGTACTGTATATGCTGGTGGATATGGAGGTGGTGGAGCAATATGGCTGAGTTACAGACTTCTTCTTTAAATCCAGAGTTTTTTCTTCTTCATATTCAATTTCGAATATGAAACTTTCTTCATCCAGAAGATGAAATCCTATCAACATTTAGAAAGGTCATTTATAGCCTTGAACAGTGATTTCTCCCTTTTGGGGACGTGAAAGAAGATTGTCATTGGAAAAAAGACTAACCACATTGGTGTCAGATTATTTTTTTCTTTTTTTCCAAAACATAATAGTAATATGAATACTGGAAGTTTTGGAAGAGGTGTGAAAAACGATCCATTCCAGAGCAATAATAGAAACAATCTGGTTCTTCCCCTTAAATATATTCCTGTATCAGACCCAACAAAAGACCTGCAACAGAAGGGTTCTGTAATCTACAATCTGGCTGATGATCAAATCTGTTATTCAGATGGAACTCTATGGGTTCATCTTTTGGGTCAAAATGCTTCTAACCAGTTTACCACAAATGCAGCCAACATTGGTCCTGGTGAAGGAATTTTCATAGAAAAGAATGATGCAACCTTGAATTTCAAGGGTATTTCGGCTGGAGTTGGTGTGATTATTATAGATGGTACAGATCAGATTATTTTAGCCGCAACTGGGGTATCTCAAGACGCAGTACTTTTATCTGCAGGTGGTAGCGAGTCACTTGTTGTTGACGGACTTGGTCCCACGTTGTCTGTAAAGGGGCTTTCAGCTGGAGCAAATATCACCATTACGAATTTGGGAACTTCCCTTGAAATAGCCAGTTCCGGAGGGGGAGGCACATCGGCAGCTGTCACTCTTTCTTCAACAAGTGCAACCCATTCACTGGTTAATGATGGTGTTGGTCCAGATCTTGTCCTAAAGAGCTTGTCTGCTGGTGCAAACGTTAATATTACCTCAAACTCTTCAGGTGTAACCATAGAATCTGGGGGAGCCACGTCTGTAACCAATCTTGGTTCTACTGGTTCGGGTATTTCTCTTGTCAACGATCCCACAGGGCCAAGCATAACTGTTAAAAGCCTTGTTGCAGGGGTGAATGTCACCATCGTCGATAATGGCGACGATATAACTATTGATTCTGTGGCAGCTTCTGGGGCAAACGTTCTCCTGACATCCGTTGGGTCAACTTCTACATCGAAGTACCTGGTTAATAATAGTACAGGTCCAAATCTTGTTCTCAAAAGTTTAACTGCTTCTCCTGGAATTCTTCTCCCAACCGATTCAACATCTGTTGAAATTCAGAATGATACAAGACTGGCTGTTATTGGAAGTGCTGGTGTAAACTACATCAAGACAGACATAGGGCCAACATATACCTTGAAGAAATTTGTTTCCGGGACAGGTATTAGTCTGACCAGCAATTCGACAAGTGTGTTTATCAATTCTACAGGTGCGATCAGTGGCTCTCTTCTAAGTTTCTTAATTACAACAACTGGAACAATTTCCATCCCTACAAATGCTATAGATATCAAATGCGTTGCATGGGCAGGTGGTGGTGGTGGAGGTGGAGGAGTTGGAGTTGCTAATGGTGGTGGTGGTGGTGGTGGTGGTGGAGCTGTGGCTAACGTGGATGTATATGCTGGGGACATAATTTCTATAGATTATATTGGCAATCCTGGTAGTGTATCACCAGGGGGTGCAGGTGGAGGAGGAGGACGCACGGTTTTTTCTGTCTTCAGTACTTTTGACACTAATGCATCTGTCAAACCTGTAGAACTGGCTGGAGGGGGTGGAGGATTACCAGGGTCGGGTCCAGGAAACGGTGGAGCTGGAGGAACTGCCAGTCCTAACGTTTCAGATCCTGATTTTCCATGGTCTATTGCTTCACGCCCATTCAGCGTGTTTGCAGGTGCCGGTGGTGCTATTAGTGGTAGTGCTGGCGGTGGTGGAGGAACTAGACTTACAGGTAGAAACGAAGGTGGTTCAAGAAGCACTTCTACTGTTACAAGTGGTTCTGGTGGAGGTGGAGGCGGAGGTGGTGGTGGAAAAGGAGGGGATTCAGCGCTCACGGGACAACCTGGGATAGATGCAGATCTTAATTCTGGAGCTGGAGGTGGTGGTGGTGGGCAAGCACCAGCCTTCCGTGTATATGCTGGTGGACACGGAGGTGGTGGAGCAATGTGGCTGAGTTACAGACTTATCTAAAACCCCTGGGGAAATTCTTCACAATATGAAATCTTTTTTGCATACCCCAAAGGGTGTGCAAAATCAAGAGTTTTCATCTTTTTCATGTCATCAATAATTTGAAAAAGATCATAATATTTCAAGCTTGAAATTGATTGTTTGTTTTTTCTTCCTTTTTTGGGACGTGAAAGAAGATTATGTTTTGGAAAAAGACTAACCACATTGGTGTCAGATTATTTTTTTCTTTTTTTCCAAAACATAATAGTAATATGTTTGTTGAAAGATTTGGAAGAGGCGTAAAAAACGATCCGTTCCAGAGCAATAATAGAAACAACCTGGTTCTCCCCCTTAAATATATCCCTGAATCAGACCCAACAAAAAATGTGCAACAAAAGGGTGCTATAATCTATGATCTGGCTGATAGGGAAATCTGTTACTCAGATGGAACTTTGTGGGTTCATCTTTTGGGTCAAGATGCTTCTAATCAATTTGTCTCAAATGCAGCCAACGTTGGTCCTGGTTCTGGACTTTTTGCAGGAAAGAATGGAGCTACATTAAATTTTAAGGGTATCACTGCTGGAGCTGGTTTATCTATTATAAGTGCCACAGATCAGATTGTTTTATCTGCAACTGGGATTTCTCCTGATCTGGAACTTTTATCTGTAGGTGGTAGCAGATCACTTGTTTTTGATGGAGTTGGTCCCACGTTGTCAGTCAAAGGGATTACAGCTGGAGCAAATGTCACCATCACAGATTTGGGAACTTCTCTTGAAATATCCAGTTCTGGAGGGGGAGGTACTTCGGCGGTTGTCACTCTTTCCTCAACAAGTGCAACCCATTCACTGGTTAATGACGGTGTGGGTCCAGATTTTGTCCTAAAGAGCCTGTCTGCTGGTGCAAATATTAACATTCTCTCAAACTCTTCTATGCTTATTATAGAATCTGCCGGATCCACATCTGTAACAAATCTTAATTCTACGGGTTCGGGTGTTTCTATTGTCAATGATCCCACAGGACCAAACGTCACCGTTGAAAGCCTTGTTGCAGGTGTGAATGTCACCATTGTTGATAATGGTAATGACATAACCATTGATTCTGTGTCAGCTTCTGGTGCGAATGTCCTCCTGACATCTGTTGGATCAACTGTAGGAGCAGAATACTTAGTCAATGATGGTACGGGTCCAAATCTTGTTCTCAAAAGTTTAACTTCTTCACAAGGAATTCTTCTCTCATCCGATTCAACATCTGTTGGTATTCAGAATGATTCAAGGGTAGCTGTTATTGGAAGTATTGGTGTTGATTATGTGAAGACAAACACAGGACCAACATATACCTTGAAAGAATTTGTTTCTGGAACAGGTATTAATCTAACCAGCGATTCAACAAGTGTGTATGTTAATTCTACTGGTGCTATCGTTGGTTCTCCTCTACAATTCCTAATTTTGACAGTAGATGCTACGATTACTATTCCCACTTTTGTTGTTCCCACAAATGCTATAGATATCAAATGTGTTGCGTGGGCAGCTGGTGGTGGTGGAGGTGGAGGACTTGGAATTATTAACGGGGGTGGTAGTGGTGGTGGTGGTGGAGCTGTGGCTCATGTGGATTTATTTCCCGGGGATGAAATTTTTGTAACCGCTATTGGCATTCCTGGTGGTGCATCACCAGCTGCGAATGGAGGAGGGGGAGGACCTACAACTTTTCATGTTTCCAGTACTCTTGACACTACCGCTCCTCTCAAACCTGTACAACTAGGTGGGGGAAGTGGGGGTAAGGCGGGGAACGGAACCATTCTATCCGGAGGAGCTGGAGGAAGTGCCAGTCCTACCGTTCCAGATCCAAATTTTATAGGATCGACTTTTAGCACCGTTCCATACAGAATGTACTCCGGCGCCAGTGGTGGTAGTAGTGTCAATGCTCGTGCAGGAACTATACTTACAGGTAGAAATAAAGGTGGTGCAAGAGCCACTAGTTCTGGTTCAAGTGGTGCTGGTGGTGGTGGTGGTGCTGGTGGTGGAGGAAGAGGAGGGGATTCAGTATTAGCCCTAAATCCTGGGATGGACGCTGATGTTAATTCTGGAGCTGGAGGTGGTGGTGCTGGGCAAGCAGCAGCCTTTTCTAGCTACAGTGGTGGACTTGGAGGTGGTGGAGCAATATGGGTGAGTTACAGACTTGTCTAAACCTGGATTTTTTTTTTCATATTCAAAATTGAATATGAATTGATTTATTCCTCCTCTGCCTCTGGAATTGGAAAGATGGTATTCAGATGGTGTTCATTGTTCAACTTCCTATATCTTTTTTCAAGAACTCTTGCAGATGGAAATTCATGTTTAATATCATTTATATCTAGATCCCAATCCATAGTCCTCTTCACTGGATCCCACCATCCCAAAAAGTATGGAAACATGCAAACTCCAGATTCTAGTTTGAGACTAACAACATGAATAACAAGGTTGTTATCCAATAGTTTGAATTCATCATCTCCAGCTACAATTCGTCCTTCAATAACATCCCAGTCTGTAATCAAATTCGTACAGGGTTCTACTATCCTAGCCATTATTTAATCCCTAATAAACTTTTAATTTCGGAATGAAGAATAGTAACAAATAATAAATGAACAGTAAACTAAACACGTTTAATTCTTCCTTTAGAAATGAGGCCTTCTCTTTAACAAAAGCCAGTTCGAGTGTAGTCCCCGTAAAATTCATAAGGAGTTCAGCTATTGCTCAAGAGGCTTCGGTTGCATATGACAAACTTTCTAAAAACGTGTATTATTCCAATGGATCAAGTTGGATTGGCCTTAGCAAAATATTGGTAGCTGGAGCAAATATAATTCTAACAGAGACTGGAACGAGCGTGATAGTTGAAGCATTGGGAGGAACCTCATCTATCATTCTCTTGACATCAGCTGGAGGTTCAGAATCCTTAGTGAATGATGGAACGGGTCCTTCACTAGCTGTGAAAGGATTGAGTCCAGGTGCAAACATTACACTAACAGATAACGGAAATGAAATTGTTATCGATGCTACTCAAACCGTTACTCTCTTGACATCAGCTGGAGGTTCAGAATCCTTAGTGAATGATGGAACGGGTCCTGATCTAGCTGTGAAAGGGTTGTCTCCAGGTGCAAACATTACCCTTACAGACAATGGAGATGAAATTGTTATTGAGGCTGCTAGTGGTACCTCATCTATCACTCTCTTGACATCAGCTGGAGGTTCAGAATCCTTAGTGAATGATGGAACGGGTCCTGATCTAGCTGTGAAAGGGTTGTCTCCAGGTGCAAACATTACCCTTACAGACAACGGAGATGAAATTGTTATTGAG
>Ga0210123_1000063_pt1 | contig 63880 bp, 50 predicted proteins | sample Muzzi_PWB_D2_FD_185535 | JGI IMG/M metagenome (GOLD analysis project Ga0210123, IMG submission 185535) | Wetland microbial communities from San Francisco Bay, California, USA, that impact long-term carbon sequestration - Muzzi_PWB_D2 (SPAdes) | ecosystem: Environmental > Aquatic > Marine >... | reverse complement strand
CCCGGGCTTCTGATGCCTTGCATTGCCAAGCGACATGGCGTTCGACTCTCCTTCTCGTTCGGCCCTTCGCCCCATGCTGGCAGCTACTATGACCTCTGCTGACTTCTCGCTCCGGCTCAGCACCGTCACCCTTTCAGGCACAAGGCGAGATCTCCCCAGGTAAGAACACGATCCTTCACCGCACAACCGCCGGATTTACGCCGCCTGAGCCTTGACCACAAGAGCTTCGCAGTATATTGCCCACTCGCCCTGCTCGGCACCGCCTCGTATCCGGTTCTTGTCCATCGGCTCACGGCTTCGCTCCACGCTTCCTCCCCACGATCGGTCACCCTCACGCAGTTGCGCTTCACTTCGTTCGCTGTGGTCAACTCACGGGAGGACTTGCACCTCCAAGATCGCGCCCATGCTGGGCGCACAACAAAAAGACCCCGCTGATGCGGGGTTCCAGGACTTCATTGATCGGTCAACAGTAGTCCAAACGACCACCGAATATTGAAAGAAAATCGATTAAGCCGGTTTCCTGCGTCTGCCGTTCTGATGAGCATTGAAACATGCTGTAATCTGTCTGTATATTCGCTGAAAACCAAGAGTATGAGGGCCTGTTATGCATCCACATATTCATCGAAGAATAATAACGCCATGTACTGCAGGTACCACTGCGTTACTGGCCGCAAACACTGGCGCAGTGGAGGCCGTACGCACTGAAGCCGGACAACAACTTGCAGAGATAGATCACCCGTCTTCCGAAAGTGTTTCTACCAGGATTTTTACCTCCTCTAATTCATGTTGATACTGCTTTAACGGTTACGTTGCTTTCTTGCGCCTTGCCATACCGACCAGTCCCAGCAGGCCGGAACCAAACAGCCATACAGCGGAGGGGATCGGCACAGGTGAACTGCCAAACATGGCCGTGGGAACTTCGCTCATGATCCAGTCCTTGTAATAGGCTGTGGACATGCCAACCGTCCAGTAACCATTGGTCCAGTCGAGGGGTTCGGTCGGGTCCAGATCGTTCTCGTCGAACAGTAGCGACATTATGCCGGCCACCACTGGACCGCCACCGTAATCGAGCAACATAGCACCGCCGCTGTCACCGGGTGCGCCGCCCGCCCCCGCCATACTGTAGGTACACAGCAATGCCGCATGCGAGCAGTCGTAGGGAAAGCCCGGGTCAAAGGGCGTAAGACCCAGAGTCACAAAAGGGTCTACGGCATCCGTCTCGATGGTGACCTTACGCCGTACAAGCGGATCGTCCGGATTCAAGGTGCCGTCAACCTCGGTCAGACCGTAGCCTGCGAGCGTAGCCGTTCCCGGCAGACTGCCGTCGAGTGTGACATTCGACAAGGTGGCAAAGGAGGCGTCGATGATACCCGGGGTCGGAAGAATCGGATCGTATGCTGACACTTTTATCAACGCCAGATCATCATGAAACTCGCCCGAAACGTAGTCAGGGTGGGTAATGACTTCATCAAAATAAATGTAGGCGCCTTCTGCACCGGTGAAGGGGTCGCCCATCACCAATAATCCGGGGGCGGACTCTACCACATGGGCAGCGGTTAAAACCCAGTTCGGATCGAGGGCGACGACGCTACCGAGTCCGAGGGTGGTGGTAATCGTGTAACCGACGGACGAATACATATTGGAAACATCGTTCTCTCCCAACACAATCGCGTGGACGTTGGAGGTGAGTGCAAAGAATAGTATGAAGTAACGGATAATCGCTCTCATCGTATCTCCCTGGTCTCAGACACTTATTTTGGGCAGGCACGATTCGCGCCAACCATCTCCTGAATTCGAATAATTGAGCTGAGCATTTACCCAATTCTCCACTAATTCAGTTGAGTGCAATATTGTCCTTTTAGACAATATACATAACAAATGGGATTTGCCAGCGAAGCCCGGGCCTTTCACCCTCGCCCGCTGGTTGGCTGCCCGGTGCGGCTGAGGCGGGCACAGGTTCCTGCGGTTGCACCGGCAGAATCATTCGGTAACCTGCCTTCGGAATATCGCTGCGACAGATGTAATGATGGGAAAGGAGTTCAAGTACTACGTACCAGGACACGGGCGCACTGGTGACATCAATATGGCCCGAAACTACCGTACCTACCTGGATACATTGCTGTCGACAGTCCGGGAACTTTATGCACAGCAATTAGCCGATTACGAAATAAAGCCCATAGTCGATCGCTGGCGAAAACGAATCACACCCTCTCCTGGCATGTCCCGATCCCGGACAGTTCCCGGTGCCCTCGCCCGCCCGTTTGCGGCGATATTCAGTGGCCACACATGGAGCGAGAAGAGGCCGGATCCAACCAGATTTTGAGAAAGCTCACTCTCTCAGTGAGCTTCCGCAATAACGTTAATATGTCCTTTCTTTCCTCATCAGTGCAGTTAGTATTTTCCAGCCGCATACCCAGCTGGTTGACATATGCAACGATATCGGTGACGGGCATGGTATCCATCCTTTCCAGTTCATTTGCCAGCATCATATTTCTCTCAGTGATTTGTAGGACCCAATCACTGCTTTTAACGGACCAAACCACCCTTCCTGAACCTTTTTGACCCATATCAACGGCCTTTCAGCCGTTCCTGTGCCGGCCTTGAAAGAACCGGCCGGCAACAACAATCAGTCTGGCCGCCCAATGGCGGATGCACCCTCTCCCGGGCCGCCACGCGGTTACGCCTTGTCCGCTCCCAGGCGGCGGAGAAATTCGCCCATGATCAGCCGGTAAAGTTCGTCACCAAGGTAGAGGTCCTCGACACCGCGGTCGATACTCGGGTTGTCGTTGACCTCGATGACGTAACCCTTGCCGTCACGTTCCTTGACATCGACGCCGTAGAGTCCGTCGCCGATCGGCTGGGTGGCCGCCAGCGCCGAGTGCAGCACATCGCGGGGCACTTCGAAGGTGGGCAGCGTAGCAAAGTCACCGCTCGCAACACGTCCCTTGCCATGGTGGAATATCTGCCAGTGGTTCTTGACCATGAAGTAGCGGCATGCATAGATCGGCCGGTTGTTGAAGATGCCGATGCGCCAGTCGAAGTCGGTGTAGAAGAACTCCTGCGCCAGCAGCAGTGCCGACTTGCGGAACAGGTCCTTGATGCTGGCCTTCAGCTCTGCACGGTCACGCACCTTGACAATGCCGCGCGAGAAGGAGCCGTCCGGTATCTTTATAACCATCGGGTAGCCCAGTTCAGCCTCCAGCCGTTCGGCGACTCCCGGTTCGTTCCTGTGCAGCAGCAGCGAGCGCGGCGCCTGCACCTTGCGCGTCCGGAACAGGTCGGCCAGATACACCTTGTTGGTGCAACGCAGTATGGACACCGGGTCATCGACAACCACCATGCCCTCGGATTCGGCCTTGCGCGCAAATCGATAGGTATGGTGATCGATGGCCGTGGTTTCGCGAATGAACAGGGCATCGAACTCGGGCAGGCGCGGATAGTCGCGCCGCGTTATCAGCTCGACATCGATGCCAAGTTCGCGGCCGGCGCGGATGAAGGACTTCAGGGCGCCGCGGTCACTGGGCGGCAGCGCCTCCCCGGGATCGACAAGCATGGCAAGGTCGTAGCGGTAGCGCTTGCGTTTGCGCGCCCCGCGCCAGATCTGGCGACTGTAGTGGTCGAGGGCATCGGCGAAGGCCGTCTGTGCCGCGTCATCCAGGCCGCGCGGCGAGACAGCCTTGAGCGAAACAATTTGCCAGCGCTGCTTGTAGCCCAGTTCGATTTCCAGCAGCGGACAGGGAAACAACTCGAACAATCTGCGCGCCAGATTGCGATAAACCGGATCCGGCGTGGTACCGAAATAGCTCCTCACCAGCAGTTTTTCCGAGTGTGCGTGCTCCGCGAAACTGCGCTCCAGCGACGCGGCGAGTTCACCTAGTTGCAATTCGTAAAGGGCGCGCTTGCCGAGGTCATTGAGGACCTGCACCGAGGGAATGACATGGTGACCACGCGCCTCGGCCAGCAGCGAGCAATAGTAGCCGTCCGCCAGATAGCGGTAGCTGTTGCAAAGGTTGATAACCCGCGTCCGCTGCACCGCGTTGAAATGACCGCTGTCGAGGTAGGTCGCGAAACTCATGACCTGCTCGCTGGGGTAAAACGGCGCCCAGTCCTTCAGGTCATCGACAACGATAAGGGTTTGTGACATAGCTTTCCGCCAGGCTAATGGTTTGTGTAAACAGACGCCGATTTTGCGCGCAGAATCGGCAAACCGGCAAGCAGATTTTTCCAGCCATGCCGGTGTATTTACCTTTGCATTCGCCTGCGCCGGGGCTATGCTTTATCCGCTAATCAGCAGTGTAGATATCATGCCGTCACCAACAAATCCTGATGATCCTGACCTGGCGGTCTTTCCGCACAGCTATGCAGATGCCCGCGTCTTCTGGAAACAGCACCTCCTCAACCTGCGCATGCCGACGGCGCAGCGCAGCTTCAGCGCAGCGCAAAACACGCCCGACGGCACACCACTGGCAACCGACAGTGCCTGGATCGGGGCGCAAACAGCACCGCGTTTACTGGTCATCATCGGGGGCACCCACGGGATCGAGGGCTTTGCGGGCACCGCCGTAATCTGCGATCTGCTGGCAGGTCTGACACGCGAGCAGCTGCCCGGTGACCTGGCCATACTCTGCGTGCATGCACTGAACCCCTGGGGCTATGCCTGGCACCGCCGCTGCGATGCCGATGGCGTCGACCTGAATCGCAACTGCATCGACTTCGACCGGCCGCTGCCGCAGAATCCCGGTTACGTGGAGCTGCGGCCATGGCTGTTCGAACCCGACAGCGAACGCCGGCAGCAGGCATTTCAGGCCTACATCGATGCCCATGGCCAGACGGCCTTCGAGATCGCCGTCAGCGGCGGTCAGTATCATGACCCGACCGGCCCCTTCTACGGGGGCCGCAAGCCCTGCCATGGCCGGCGCGTCGTGGAGGCGCTCATTACCGACTACCGGCTCGGGGACAGGCAACTGGGTGTCATCGACGTGCACACCGGGCTCGGGGCATGGGGAAATGGCGAGATTATTTGCGACCACCTGCCCGGCAGTGACGGCGCGGACACCGCACAGCGCTGGTACGGTGATGCCTGCACCCTGCCCGCCCTGGGCACCTCCAGTTCGGTACCCAAGACCGGCCTGCTCGATTACGCCTGGCATGCCGTCATGCCCGCCGGCAGCTGTTACATTACCCTGGAGTACGGCACTTACCAGACGCAGAAGCTCTTCGATGTGCTGCTGAAAGACCACCGTTTCTGGGCGGAACACGGCGCTGCCGCGGCCCGCCACCCGGAACGCGCAGCCCTGGTCAGGGACATGCAGGCACACTTCTGCCCGGATGAACCCGGGTGGCGCAGGCAGGTACTGCTGCAGGCGCGCCATGTCATTCGCCGGGCCCTGGCCGGGCTGCTGTCATGAAGGACGCCCCGGTCCGGCTACGCGAGGTCGAGAGTAATGACCTCGAGGCCCTGTTAAGCCTGGAGCAGGCGGCGTTCAGCACCGACCGTCTCAGCCGGCGCAGCTTCCGCCACTGGATCAGCGGCGGCAAACGCGCCTTCCTGGTGGCAACCGTCGATGCAACGCTGGCCGGTTACATCCTGGTGATTTACCACCGCGGCACCCGCCTTGCACGGCTGTATTCCATCGCCACCGACCCGCGCTTCCGCGGCCGCGGTATAGCGCGACGCCTCGTCGAGGCCGGTGAACGTGCCGCCAGCGACAGCGGCCGCTTCATCATGCGACTGGAAGTCGCGACCGAAAACCGGCCGGCCATTGCACTGTACGAGTCGCTCGGCTACCAGAACTTCGGCGGCTACCACGACTACTACGATGATCACGGCGATGCCGCCCGCATGCAGAAGCGCATTCATCACTACCGGGTACTTGAGAAGCATGCCGATGTCCCGTGGATGCGCCAGACGACGACGTTCACCTGCGGTCCGGTGGCGCTGATGATGGCGATGCGCGCCATCAGTGACGCTTACACACCCTCGCTGCACGAGGAACTGCAGATCTGGCGCGAGGCCACCACCATCTTCATGACCTCGGGCCATGGCGGCTGCCACCCGCTGGGCCTCGCCCTGGCGGCACGGCAGCGCGGCTTCCGGGCCGAGACCTGGATCAACCAGCACCAGCCGTTGTTCGTTGACGGCGTGCGCGACGCCAACAAGAAGCGCGTCATCGGCATGGTGCACGAAGACTATCTGCAGCAGATGGAAATGCAGGGCATCGGGATCCATTACGACGACGTCTCCCAGGAAACCCTGATACAGGCCCTCGACAACGGCGCCATCCCGATTGTACTGATCAGCACCTGGCGCCTCGACGGCAAGAAAGCGCCACACTGGGTCACGGTCAGCGGCTACGACAGCGATTGCCTGTACATGCATGACCCCGACCCGGAAGATGTCAGCAAGACACCGCTCGACGGCCAGTACCTCCCCATCGCCCGCGAGGATTTTGTCCGCATCTCCTGCTTCGGCCGGAGCCGGTTGCGCACCGCTGTAATCGTCTCACGTGGCTGATTACGGGTCGCAGCTGTCGCCGGGTTGTTGTTGCAGTTGCCGTTCCTCGCGATACATCCCGATCAGCCGGCGAATACCGGTTGTTGGTGCGAGGGTGGCGAATTGGTAATGTTCACCTGATAATCGGCAATCTGGACTGGCACCCCTGCGCCTGATGTGAATTTAATTCAGTAGCACTACAAAACGGGGAACCAGATTCTGGTGGACACTCGGATATCTATTGCACAGGTGCGTATTCGCCGGATTTGGAACGGATTATGCGCACCCGTCGATTCCGGTAACATTCTTTCCCCGGGCAGAAGAATCGTCAAATTAAACGGGGCGGAGCACAATGTACTACGGTGAAAGGCTCAATTGCATCAGCCATCTGGTGGGTGCTGTACTTGCACTGGTCGGCCTCGGCGCCCTGCTCACGATTGCTATCCAGACGCACGACCCATGGACCATCGCCAGCTTCACGGTATTTGGCCTTTCATTGGTGCTGCTCTACACCATGTCGACCCTCTACCACGGCCTTCACTCACCAGAATTAAAACGCATCTTCAAGCTATTTGACCATATCGCCATCTACCTGTTGATTGCAGGTACCTATACACCCTATATGCTGGTCAGCCTGCGTGATGGGAATGGCTGGCTGATCATGGGCATCGTATGGGCCCTGGCCGGAGTGGGCATACTGACCGAGATCTTTTTATCCGGCCGGGCCGTCAAGGTCGGCCAATTGATCATTTATCTTGCAATGGGCTGGGCCTGTTCATTTGACTATGCCAGCCTCAAGGCAGCGCTACCCGAGACCGGAATACAGTTGCTGGTTGCAGGAGGCCTGGCGTATTGCATGGGCATTGTTTTCTACATACTGGATATGCTGCAAAGGCTGGATCACAGCCACGGCATCTGGCACTTCTTTGTTCTAACGGGTTCCATATGCCACTTTATTTCCATCATCGGCTACGTCAGGTAAGCATATTGTTGATCTGCATTTTAAGGAAGTTGATTAACTGGACTTCCGTCACCGGCGAAAGCCGGGCAAAAGCGCGTAGCGCGTTGAACACCCAACGGGCAGCCCACAGGGTGAGCGTAGCGAATAATCCGGGACCTCATTGATGCGTAGCCTATGGATTCCGGGTCTCCACCACGCCTCGTCCGGCGGGACGAATTGATCGGGGTTTTATTAAGGGTTATCTTGGACCAATGATTAAATATCTTTCCCGTCATTCCTATACCATGGGTTGGTTCCTTCAGGAATGGGGGCGGCCTTTACGACACGACATAGTTCAGCAGGGTTATAAGAAATTTCTAAAAGCTCAAAAGCAGAAGCTCTATTCAACATATATTTTTTCTGACCTGGAACGGATTAATTCACGCGGAATAAAGACGTTATCCAATGTCTGGAGGCAGCTTGAGACACACCAGGTTCGCTTGCTTAACCATCCTGAAAAAGCGCTTAAGCGGCTCCCGCTGCTTAATAAGCTTTATCAAGAGGGGATCAATGATTTTAATGCTTACCCCATCGTTTCAGGCCAGAACCTCCGTCCCGAGAGATTTCCGGTCTTTATCAGAGAGTCAAATAGTCACGCCGGTCCGGCGACAGATTTGATTTATAACCAGGATGAGCTGGATGAATGTATCCGGAAGATGAGCGAAACTGGAAAGCTTGGGGTTGATCCGATTGTGACAGAGTTTACGTCTGTCATGGAAGGTGACGGGCATTATCACAAGTATGGGGCATTCTGCATCGGGGAAAGTATTATTCCCGCACATATCAACGCCGCGGAGCACTGGATGGTTAAATCAGATAACTCTACTCTTGATGACAGAATGATGGCCAGGGAATCGGACTATGTTAAATCGAACCCCCATGAAAAAGAATTAAAGGAAATTTTCAGACTTGCCAGTATCGATTATGGACGCATCGATTATGGATTCTGCAACGGACGTATCCAGGTTTTTGAGATCAACACAAATCCCACCATACTTTTGCCCGGCAATTCAAGGCAACTGGCTCGCCAGCAACGCAAGCAATATGTAGCCGATCAGCTGATAGCAGCATTTAGACATTTGGATGCGCCGCAGTGATCATTCAGGAATCCGGAATTTGATCGCTTGTTGATGCGCAAGCGGCCCTCGGTTAGCATACAGCCCATAGCCTGCCTCAGGCTGTCTAGTTCTCACGTTATTTCATGGTCGTCAATTCTGCACAGCGGGCCTGAAGACGAAGATTCCATCATTCCGGAGGCCACCGTGAAACCTGTGGTAAGCAGTGATCGCCAGGGTCCACACAGTATATCTACCATTGCCAATGCCCGGAATGAAGCTGGTCCCGCAGAGGGTGTTGTTTCGGGAAAAGCGCGGCATCTGGCAGCAATGGCATCCCTTAGCCAACTGGTTGGGGCATTGATTGCCGAGGGCATGCTGCAGCGCGAATCATCCACACCGCAAAGCGCCTTACCGGAAAGGCATTCCTGTCGGCTCGGCGATTCACAATGGCGACTTGAAGTTTCCGGGGGCCGGGAAAACCTGGGGTTATTCCAGCATTTTGAACACTTCACGGTCGTCTCGCCCGAAGGCAGGTATCGTACGTTACACCATCCTCGAGAACTTCTGTCGGTGCTTGCGGGGGCAAGGGAGATTTCACTCGAAGCCGCAAAACGGCTCAGTGAGGAGATTTCTGAAAGCATCATTAACGATGCCGCTTGCCGGCAATTCAGGGCGAAACGGGATGCCCGGATCAGTGCGGCCTTGTTGCGTCGTGGCAAGTCTTTCTGGGAGTGGCTGACCGGGGAAGGAACCTGCGGCAACCCGGAACTCCTCCTCGAACAATGGAGCGCGATTGGCCATCCCTACCATGTGATGAAGAAGTCGAAGCAGGGACTGGCACTCGAGGAGGTTGTGGCCAATGCGCCTGAATTCACCGCACGGGTTCACATGACTCTGCTCGCCGTTCGGCGCGAACGCCTGCATCTGGAAACCGCCGCAGGGCAGGACAACTACATCGACTACATGGCGTACCATTTTCCGACGTGGATTGACGAGTGGTCAGCGGCATTGCGGAACCTGCGTCTGCGCGCCGGGGATTTCGTACCCGTTCCCGCCCATCCACTACAGGTCGAACATGTCTTGCCGCGACTGGGTACAGGCACAGATCAGTGCGACATCGTGGTACTGCGAAACCTGCAGCTGAGTGCACGACCCACAACCTCATTTCGCACCCTGGTACCCCGCGCGAGTACTTGCCTGCCCCACCTGAAACTGGCTGTTGGTGTCCGCCTGACGACGGTACCCCGTACCATCTCGCCACGCTCTTGTGAAATGGGCCCGCGAATCAGCACACTGCTCCGTGATGTACTCGCGCGTAATCCCGATATTTCAACCCGTCTATCGGTAGCCCCCGAGATCTACGGCATGCACTTCGTTGCCTCCGGCGGCGAGAATGCGGAGCTGGAAAGCAATGTCGCCGCCATTGTCCGCGAAAATCCCATGCACCAGGCCGGCCCGGGCGAATGGTTGGTGCCTGCCACGGCATTCTCCGTTTTGGCACCCGGTTCCGGGAAACCTTTCCTGGTGGATATCCTGGCGAGTGGCGGAGATAGTTCGTTGGCGGCGGCAATAACCTTTTTCCGGCAATATGCTGAAATACTCCTTTCCGGACTGCTCACGCTTTATTTGAAATATGGAATCGCGCTGGAGGCACACCAGCAGAACACCTTCGCGGTGCTTCGTGGCGACGGCCGGGTCATCCGATTCGTCGCACGGGATTTTGGGGGCATCCGTATTCACAGGCCCACCCTGGAGGCGCATGGCTACCACCTTGAACTGCATTCAGATCGTCTGACGGTCCGTGAAGACCGGGCGGCAGTGCGCAAAAAACTCCTCACACCGACTTACCATTACCATCTCGGTGAAATTGCCGCGACCCTGGGGTGCTATTACGGTTGCGGTGACAGGCCCTTCTGGAGCGACATGGCGGATATTACCGACGGGATATTCACTGCGCTTCGCGAGCAAATGGAACCGGCTCACTGGTTTGCCGAAAGAGCGGCGATCCTGAACGCTGACTGGGACTTGAAAGCCACCCTGCGCATGCGCCTGGCCGGCTCAGGGGGCGACTGTTACACCCCCTATGCCAATCCACTGAATAGGCGGGATCAGGCAGACTGACCGCGATGACCCGAGCTTCAGCATAGTCCGATGAAACACAGCAGCCTCCTTCTGAGAGACATTTACGGTACCGAGTCGATGCGCGTCCTGTGGGACGAGCGCAACCTTGTGCAGAAGTGGCTGGAGGTGGAAGCAGCTTTGGTATCGGCCCACGCGGAGCTGGGTACCATCCCCCCGGATGTTGCCGAGACCATCATTGCCCAATGCCAGGCGGGCGAACCCACGGCAGAAATGATCGTCGCCGTAAAGACCGAACTGAAACACATTATGGTCGCCTTTATCGACTCATTCACACGTCGCTGCGGGCCGGCGGGAGAGTACTTTCACCTCGGCGCCACCACACAGGACATCCTGGATACCGGTTTAACGCTACAAGCCAGGGACTCACTCAAGCTGTTGCTTGATGACATGCTGCACCTGCAGGATGCGCTGCTTGGCCTGGCGCACCACCACAAGACCACCGTGATGATGGGACGCACCCATGCCCAGCATGCAGGCCCCATGACCTTTGGCCTCAAGGTCGCCATCTGGGCGAGCGAAGTCAGCAATCACCTGGATCGACTGCTTCAGTGTGCGGAACGCCTGCTGTTCATCAGTATGAGCGGCGCAGTCGGCACCAATGCCAGCTTTGTGCGTTTGCTGGGGCAGGACGGCACCCGTCGCTTTCACAAGCTGGTATCCGAACGGCTCGGACTGGCGGTACCACATGTAGACTTGCATCAGCGAACCGATCGTTTCTACGAACTGCTGGACATGTTCGCACTGTTCGGGACTACTCTTGGCAAGATCGGACTGGAGATCCGTGACATGCAACGCACCGAGGTGGGTGAACTCGACACACCATGGAAGAGCGGCCAGCACCATGGCAGCAGCACGATGCCACACAAGCGCAACCCGTCCGATGCCGAAACACTCGCCAGCCTGGCCAGACTGCTGCACGGTAACGCCACGGTTCTCTCCTCGCAGCAGATGCAGCATGAACGGGACGCCAGCTGGATGACCCTGGCCCTTGCCTGCATACCGGACAGTTTTCTGCTCATAGCCGCGGGATTGAACAGCACAATCAGCATTGTGGAAGGACTCCGCGTGAACACGGCCGCCATGGCGAAGAACCTGGACATCGAGGGCGGCCTGGCCATGAGTGAGGCCTTGATGCTCGCAATATTCTGCAAGACGGAAAAGAAACATTCAGCGCACCGCGCATGCTTTGAGGCCTGTAATACCGCGCGGGAAGAAGGCCGCCCGGTGCGGGATGTATTCCTCCATGACAAGCGGTTTCAGGGACTGCTTGATGAAGCGGAGCTGGATGCAGCCCTGGACCCGCTGCAATACATCGGCAACAGTCCGGAACAGGTGGAAGCGGTAGTGCGGCATGCGCGCGCGCAACGCAGGGATGTTGTTGCCCGCCGTTGCCGGTTGGGAATATAGTGCACCCTGTCAGTGGCGATGACTGGAACCGGACAAGAGCAAGAAATGGTAATTGACAAGGAAAGGCTGATCGGAAGCTGTGTACAGCTGCCGAAAAAATTCGATGTTGACAGAATGCGAGCGGAAATCCTGTCGATTCCTGCCGGGCTCTGGGGTGAATACCGCGCCGAGGAGCAGCAAGAAGCTGTCGCTGTTTTCCTTAAAGGCTACCCCCCGATCCAGTTCAAACCTGACGAAGAACGACCCATCCTTGCAAAACTGCCTTATCTGCGCCGGATCATTTACGAGCAACTGCCCGGAACGCCCAGAAAGTGCCTGGTGGCAAGGCTGCCGGCCGGCGCCACGATACCCATGCACGTGGACAGCGGCAAGGATATGGAAGATTATTTTAGCAGCACGCTGCGCCTGCACATCCCGGTCCGGACCAATCCAGACGTGTACTTCTTTATCGCACCGAGGTTTTTTTCAATGGGTGCAGGCGAACTTTGGGTGATCAACAACCGGGTGGAACATGGCGTCATCAATGCCCACCCGCACGATGAGCGCGTACACCTGATCATCGATGTGGACCCCGACGAACATACGTTTGCCATGATACGCGCAGGGTGTCGGCCCGAGGGCTGGGACGATGAAGCGGGTCTGCAGCGCCTGCAGGACGGCGCGGAAGCGCTGTTGGAGCCTGCTGCGTCAGGGTTACCCGGCCACGACGGCCAGGGGTAACCGCACGTGTCCCGGGAGCCCCCGCTGGAGAAACAGTTCCTTTCGTTTGAATCCTTTGCTACACACTATGACAGCATTCGCCCGGACTACCCCGCGGCGCTCGCTACCGACATCCGGCACTATTGCGGCCTGACACCACGCAGCCGGATACTCGAGATTGGTACAGGCACCGGCAAGGCCACGGGGCTTTTTACCCGCCATGGTTTTAATCTCACGGGCATCGAGCCCAGCGCGGCCATGGCCGCTACCGCTCGTTCAAATCTTGCCGGAAATACGGGTGTGGATATACTGGAAACGACTTTTGAAGATATCGAGTTTCCTGCAGGCACTTTCGACCTGATTTTCGCCGCCCAGTCCTTCCACTGGGTGGATACTGCCGCCGGTTTCCGCAAGGCCCATCAGTTGCTGAACGAAAATGGCATGCTTGCAGTATTCTGGAATTTGAAGCGTCCCTTGCCCCCACACCTGCAGCGTGTATTTGACGAGATTTACCGAAGGCATTTTCGGCGTGAACCCTGGTTTTGCATGGACGAGGACTGTCTGGACAGGAGTGACAGACAAAGGCGTGATCGTATCGAGGCCAGCGGCCTCTTTTCCGTTGCGGTCAAGCGTGTCTACGAATGGTCACACAAATACACCGGCACGGAATATGTGCGCCTGCTCGATTCGTACACCGACCACCGCCGCCTGCCCGATTATGACAAACGGGGACTGTACGCCGGCATTGCCACGGCGATTGACCGCCATGGCGGCGTACTGGATTTACCCTATGTTACCTTTGCCTACCTGTGTACACGGTGTTGATGCCAGGCACACGAATACTCCGGTTTAGGGGTACCCGCCAACGCCTTGCATCAGGTGCCCGGCATTGAGCACCACCAGGTGAAATTCCCGGCCTTGTACCCTGGCCGCCAGCCATGGGCGCACAATTCTGAACAAATCCTTGCTGGCCGCCAGTCCGGGTATGGGAATACGCATGTCATCATGACTGTTCAACAACACCTGGTGTCCTGCACTGCCGGCAATCGGGTTAATTTCCAGTGCGCCCCAGTCCATCATGACGCCCTGTTTGATCTTGCGTTCCAGTGCATGGACGAGAGCATACAACTCGGCAACAATCTGACTGCAGACCGCGCGTTTTTGCATAATCCCCGACATTTCCAGGAACTGGAATTCCAGGCCATCCTCTGTCATACAGACCGGCCCGGCATACTGGCTGAAACTCCAGTACGCCGCGTTGTCCCTCCTTTTACCGGCAATTACAGTCGTATCGGGTTCGGACAGATCAAACTCGACCAGCAGTCGCTCACATAAATACAATGCACAAAACTTCTCAATGACCCGTTGTTCGTAAGCGGCCTGCTGCCCAATGAACGCCCCGGTCACGATGACCGGTTCACCACCTACATACAGATTGACGCCCCCGCCCGCACCAGTGATGATCTCGACGGGGGTTGAGGGTGTGATCGAATCGGCCAGGATCTTCATCCTGGCTGCATAGGCATCAACCGCGGCGGCCCAGCGCGCAGTATCACGTGCACGTGCCGTATGCCTTGTTTCGAGCCGCGCGCGGCTTGCTTCCCCGGTATACATATTGGCCATCTCGGTAATTGCCAGCCATGCAAAATCCCGGCGCATTGGCAGCGGTGAATCCTCGACAACCACGGCGATCTGAAGCAGCAAGGGCTGCTCATCCGGCGCACCCGGCACGACGTCCCGGGCAAGCACCTGCGCTGGTGACAGGCCCAATACCAGCAGCAAGGCAAAGAATCTGCACACGACTACATGTACCGTGCCGTCCCTGGAAGCGTCGCACCCGGGATGGTGCTTTTGCCCCGCAGATACGGCCCTGCATGGTCCTGGCAATTCTTCACTCAAATGCACCTCTTCCTCGGCTTATGCGGTTTTCAGTGTACTGCCGGGCACCTTACTGCTCATCAAGACGGCGGGACCACGGCGCAAAGCAGTATTGTTGCGGCTGCTCGCATCCGTAATCAACAGCGGCACGGGATTAATACCCAGCATAGCCGGGGTATTTACCTGTGACTATACATCTCCTGCACAACAGGCAAACCACGGCTTACGATGCAGAGGCGGAAAAGACTTGGTATCCTCCCGCCTGTTGATCCGGCAACAGTCGTTTCGCCAGACTGCACCGGTGAGCCGCCGTCAGGCGAAAAACAACGTACACCAATAAATATGTGGTCTTCCATGAAAAATACCGCCAGCAGACAGGTACCCGCTGAAACCAGTGTCGTGCTTCGTTACCTCGACGACTATGCCGAAATGTTGCAGGGCGAAAACAGCGATGGATTGCTGGCTGAACTGCGCAAAACCAGTATTCGCGAGGGAGCCCGCGTATTCCCGCTGCTGGTACACAATGACGTCGCTATCCACATCCTGGATGAGACCTCGCTGATGCATACCGGAACTTTCAAGTCGATTGACGGCTGCGTCACAACCGCCCTTTGCAAATTGAGGGGTGACACGCAGGTCGTTTTCGAGTCAGGTGGCAATAATGGCACCGCACTGGCGGCCTATTGCCAGCAGGCAGATATTGAAACCTTTTGTTTCGCGCCGGGCAGAAACCTGTCACTTCTCGACAGCGGTATATTCGGGCATGACAGGACACACCTGATTGCAGTCACTGACAGCGGCCTTGTAAAAGATGCCGCCCGGCATTTTTCCAGGACAAGAGGACTGCGCTTCATCCCGGAGCCCGGCTGGCGACTTAATGCATCGATGTTCAGGGGCTTCTTTATGCTGGAAATACTTGAAGACCAGGGCTTTGACTGGTTAACACAGGCCATCAGTGCCGCCTTTGGTCCGATCGGAATTTACCATGTCCTGCAGAATCACAGCAGGGGTCCCGCTTCCCTGCCCCGCTTCCTCGGCGTCCAGCAGCAAGCCAACTGCCCCATGTTCACGGCATGGAACCCCCGGAAGAAAGACGACGGACACAACACAGACACGGATGAAGAACTCCTCTCAAAGGTCATGTACGACGTAAAACCACAAACCCACAATACCTATGCGGACCTTGAAAGCCTCCTGGCCGTCAGCGGTGGAGAACTGACCACCGTCAATGCACGGGAATTCAACGCATTCATGGAAAGACGTTTCAGCGGACGCAGCATCCTCGACCTGCTCGATGAAAACGAGTTGTGCATAACCCGTGGGGATGACGGCATACGTGAAAAAACCGGGCTGCTGGCCCTTGCCGGCCTCATTAAAGAGATCGACGCGGGACATATCCTTCCGGGTTCGCGGGTACTCTGCAGCCTTTCCGGTGGCGCAAGCAAGGCAGACGGCAAGGCGCAGGCCGGGCATCAGGTCTCCAGCCTGGCAGATGTCGACAAACTGTTCCGCAAGGTTCTTTCCTTTGGATAGTGACATTCTTATTGTGCTGGATAGCACGATTATGTCAGCTGGCGCTTTTAGTCTTTTGATTGACCTCCCCAGGCAACATGACCTCAAGGTGGACGTTCAAATTGGCCTGGACGTTGCAAAGACATCAAGGTGCGTCTTCAATCATGTGGATTTAACGACCACCCCGAAAACGTATCTGGACTACTTCAAAACATTTCCCGGCGGCATAAATACCTCACTTGTTGATATCAGCAAGTCGCTGATCTGTCGTGAATCACTGGTATCCCCTGATGACGGTTATCAGGGCGCTGTTATTGTTAAAACAAATCTTAATTGTGGTGGCACACCTGAATTTGACGGACTCAAAAGATCAGGAAGGCTTCCTCAGGGGCTGATAAAGCAGAATTATTCCAATGCCAGATTCATGGACCCCGGCAATTATCCGATTTATAAAAACGTCTGTGATGTTCCGCCGGGTGTGTGGGAAAATCCCGATCTGATCGTTCAGCAATTCCACTCGGAAATGGATGACCGTGGACGCTACTGCCTGAGGCATTGGTATGTCCTGGGCAGCAAGGGCTTTCAAACCATGAATGTTTCAGAAAAGCCAATCGTAAAAGGAAGGAATATCCTGGATCGGCAACTACTGGACGAGCCCATACCTGCAGCGCTGCTTCAGGAGAAAGAGCGACTGGGCGTTGATTACGGTCGAATTGATTACATTGTTTCCGACGGTGAGGCCGTCCTGTTTGATGTGAATCGCACGCCTTCTATCCGGAAAGAAACAGCGGCTCGTTACCAAAAACAATTCCAGGAAATCTCGATGGGAGTTTTTGATTTTCTTGATTAATGCGTATCAGGCAGGCATCCATGTGTCGCAGGCAGCCGGTCTTCCAGAGGAAGAACCCCGCCTGTCCTTCCCATAAAATATCAGAATGCTTCAACAAACGCGTGCTTGTGGCCGCAACTTGCCCTAACCGGGCGACTGGCGAATGGCGGGAGTGCAGCAATACTTACCGATCGCATCCGGCAATCAGTACTCACACTTTCGGCGACTTCCTGGCATTCATGTTTCGGGGAATTAACGACCGGCAAAAACAACTGCTGGCTGCATCTTCAATACCGGGCGTGCACTGATTGCCGCCGCTGCTATGCTTACGAACAGATCGCCGACAAGGCTTGGTGTGGCCAATGCACCAGCCGGGTTAATTTTCTTTGGCTATCTGGAGCTGCCTTAGAGCAGTGCACAAGCGCTCCATTGCCGCCGAGCCCTCGTTGGGTGGCAGGTGCAGATTTATGAATACCAGTCGCTCAGGGTTGCCCTCGGCCGCCGTCAGGGCGGCTTCCAGCTCGCCTTCAGTCCTGACCTCCAGGCTCAACGCGTCGCCGCCGAACGCCGCCGGCAGGTCGTGGTAGCGCCACGGCTGGATGTCGTTATAGGGGCCGTCATGTATAAGCCGCTCGATCACGTAACCGTCGTTGTTCAGCAGGAAGATGATCGGATTGCGGTGGTGGCGCAACAGGGTGGAGAGCTCCTGGGCTGTCATCTGGAAGGAGCCATCGCCCTGGAGCAGCACCGCCCTTTTGTCCGGCCGGGCCAGGCATACCCCCAACGTCGCCGGCAGGGCATACCCGATGGACAGATAATAGGCCTGGGAGATGAATCCCTCGGGGTCGCCGATGTAAAGCTCGCTGGCGGCGAACATGGCATCCCCGGTCTCGGCCAACACCAGGTGATCCGGCCGGAGAAAACGGTTGAGCCTGTCGTAGAAGCGCGCGACACGCACGGGTGCGGAACTGTCCGCCGTATAGGCGCCCTTGGCCGTATGGGGGTCCTCGGGGTGATCGACGATGCAGCAGTGGGGACCCAGCTCAGCGGTCAGCGCCTCGATCAGGTCGCCCATCCAGACCTGCTCGTAGAAGTGGCTCGACACCCTCACCCGGTCCTTGTGTGCGCGCACCATGTTCTGCTCAGGCAGGTGGGCGGTGAATCCGCCGGTGTTGACGTCGGTGGTCATGACGCCGAAGCACAGCAGGCCGTCGGAGACCTCCACCTGAGCCTTCACTGCATCGCGGCTGAGTGCTCCCATGTAGACCCCCATGAACAGTGGGTGCTTCTCGGGCAGGGCCGACTTGCCGTCAATGGTAGTGGCATAGGGTATGCCGGTCTTCTCGGCCAGCCGGAGCAGGGCATCGCCCAGGCCGAAGCGGTGGACCTCCACCCCAGCCAGGATCACCGGCCGTTGGGCGGCGTCGACCATGGCCGCGGTCTCGCGCATGCACTCCGCCAGGGCCGGTGCATGTGAGCTGTGCGGACGATGGAAATCCAGTGCCCCCGGGGAGCGACAGGGGGTGTCTACCATGTCCACCGGCAGCTCGATGTAGACGGGCAGGCGCTCGCTCAGGCAGTTAACCAGCACCCGATCGATCTCATCCGGTGCTGTATGGGAATTGGTGAGTTGCACCGAGTCCACCGTCACCCTGGCGAAGATCTCCAGCTGCAGCTGATAGCTGGAGAGGGTGTGATGCATATGGGTGCCAGCGATGCGCTGTGAGGCACGCGGGGCGCCGCTGATGAAGACTACCGGCGCGCGCTCGGCATAGGCCCCGGAGGCGGCATTAAGGATGCTCAGGCCTCCCACGCCATAGGTTACGCAGGCCGCGCCTATCCCCTTGAGCCGGGCATAGGCATCAGCCGCATAGCCCGCGTTGAGCTCGTTGCAGTTGCCGATCAGGCGGATGCGGCTCTCCACCACCTGGTCCATGAAATCCAGCACATAATCACCCGGAACGCCGAACATATGTTCCAGGCCTGCCTCCTCCAGCCGCCGAAGCAGGTAATGCCCAACTGTCATTTCGTGCATCGTGCTCTCCGAATCCCGGAACCGAACTGCGTCGGCGCACATGGGATTATACAGGTGCCGGAGACGCTTTGTCGTCACACCACTTCCTGTGTATAGCGAATTGCTGTTCAGGCGGCAGCAGGCAGGTGATAAAGGCCACGGCAACGACAACTTTTTTCAATGCTATGTGGCCGATGAACGTCGTTATACGAATGCTCCGCTGAAGGTCCACCTCTGTACGCTGCCGCCTTTGCCACGGACTGTTACCACATGAGCTTCCCTGCCCAGAAACAGAGTGACATTCGTCGGCTGATATTTGAAATGGCCACAGGCAATCACGGCCTGTCCCACGGATACCCGGCGGGCCCCGGGACAGCTCGGCTTGCAAAACGAACAAGCTGCAAACGTCATCAACCGCATGTTCCGGCATTCTTTCCTCCTCTTAATCATGGCTATAAACCATGGAATGATGGGTATAGAATTGGTATTTCTTTTTATCGATGGTCACTCCTTAAGGGACTCCCTGCCCGTATGCACTGGCGCGCAATAACACGAATGTTCGGCATTCTGCTTATGCTTTACAGCCTGAGCTTCCTTCCATCCATCGGAATTTCCTTGCTGTACGGCGATGATGAGTTGGTTATTTTCAGTGCATCCATGCTTATTACCACCGTGGCCGGACTGATTCTATGGTTGCCAAACATCAAGCAGCACAGCGAGTTGTCTGTCCGCGACGGCTTTTTTGTTGTTACCTTGTTCTGGGTAATATTGGGCGTTGCCGGGGCACTGCCGTTTATCCTCGGACTCCATCTCGGGGTGACCGATGCCATTTTTGAGTCGGTATCCGGATTTACCACCACCGGCGCGACGGTCATTACCGGCCTGGATCAGCTGCCGCCATCGATCCTCTATCACCGGCAGCAGATCCAGTGGCTCGGTGGTATGGGCATAATCGTACTCGCCGTCGCTATATTGCCCCTGTTGGGAGTGGGTGGCATGCAGCTGTATCGGGCCGAGGCGTCCTGGGTTGTCAAGCATGACAAAATTACTCCCAGAATCGCCGAAACAGCACGTTCATTGTGGATGATTTACGTCTCCCTGACCGTTGCCTGTGCCACTGCATTCTGGCTTGCCGGCATGAAGATCTTCGATGCGGTTGGTCATGCGTTCGCCACCGTTGCAACCGGCGGTTTCTCGACCCATGATGCGAGCATCGGCTACTATGACAGCCCTCTGATCGAGTCCATTGCGATCGTCTTCATGCTGGCCGGCGCGGTGAATTTCGCCGCCCACTACATGGCCTGGCTGCGCAAGTCAGTCTATCCATATGGAGCCGACCCCGAGGTCCGGTGGTTTGGACTGATCTTTCTGTTCTCGTCGTTGTTCGTGGCGGCAAGTCTCTACTGGATAGGTGTCTACCAGGGAAGCTGGGAATCATTGCGCTATGCGACCTTTCAGGTGGCCTCGATACTTACCAGTACCGGCTTTTCTACCGCCACTTTTGCCGACTGGCCGCTGCACATTCCACTGGTTCTGGTCATCCTTTCGTTCATTGGTGGCTGCGTCGGGTCGACGGCGGGAGGAATCAAGATTCTTCGCATCATGCTTCTCGCCAAGCTGGGCGTGCGGCAATTATTCCATCTGGCCCACCCCCAGTCCGTTTCGCTGGTCAAGCTGGGGAAGCGACTGGTTTCGGATGATGTGCTGTTTTCCGTATGGGGTTTCTACGTGCTGTATATCGTCACCACACTGCTGCTTACCGTTGCAATGATGGCGGCCGGGCTGAATCTAGATTCGGCCTTCGGCGCAGTGGTTGCCACCATCAATCTGCTTGGTCCCGGTTTGGGTGAAGTCGCAGTCAACTTCACCTCGGTCAGCCCGACGATCAAATGGTTAGGCATCTTCGGCATGCTGGTAGGCCGGCTGGAGGTCTTCACCCTGTTGATCCTGTTCCTGCCCGCATACTGGCGTCACTGAATACAGCGCACGCACCAATGGAGTTTTCATGAAAATCATTATCCTGGGCGCTGGCCAGGTCGGCAGCAGTGTTGCACAACGCCTCGCAAGTGAAGCCAATGACGTTACGGTAGTCGACCAGAGGCCCGACCTGCTGCTGGCGCTTCAGCAACTGATCGATATTCGTACCGTGGTTGGCCATGCCTCTCACCCGGACGTGCTGTTGCGTGCCGGAATCGAGGATGCGGATCTTATTCTCGCAGTCACCAACAGCGACGAGATCAATATGGTTGCCTGCCAGATTGCACATTCCCTGTTTCATACGCCCACACGCCTGGCACGAGTGCGTTCACGTGACTACCTGGCGTACTCAAAACTCTTCGCGCCGGAAGCGGTGCCGATCAATTTCATCATCAACCCCGAACAACTGGTCACCACCTATATCCAGCACCTGATCGAGTCCCCGGGTGTCTTGCAAATCCTCGACTTTGCCGACGGCAAGGCCCAACTGGTGGCTATTCAGGCCGATCCTGACGGAGCACTCGTCGGACAGCAGCTGCGCTCTTTACCAGAACTTATTCCGACAGTGGAAGCCCGCGTCGTCGCCATCTTTCGGCAAAACCGCTCCATCATCCCCGAAGGGCAGACAGTGATCGAGGTCGGCGACGAAATCTTCTTCCTGGCTGCACGGCGCAATATTAAATCCGTTGTGGCGGCGTTTCACCGATCCGACAAGCCCACCCGAAGAGTCATTATCGCCGGCGGCGGCAATATTGGAAAACGCCTGGCTGAAACGATCGAATCGGATTACTACGTCAAGATCATCGAGATCGATAAAGAGCGTTGCCTCGCACTTGCCGAATCCCTGCACAAGGCAATCGTACTGCATGGTGATATTGCCGACGAAGACCTGCTCATGGAAGAAAATATCGAGAATACGGATATCTACTGTGCCCTCACCGACGATGAGGCAGCAAACATTCTTTCCGCCATGCTCGCAAGGCGTCTGGGTGCACACAAGGTGGCGTCCATCATAAACCGATCGAGTTATATCGATCTCGTCCAGGGGACTGCAGTAGACATCGCCTTTTCACCCGCGCAGGTGATCATCGGCGCGCTGCTGACTCATATACGGCGCGGCGATGTAGTGGCCGTGCATTCCCTGCGACGGGGCGCCGCCGAGGCAATAGAAATCATCGTACATGGTGACCGCCAGACTTCTCAGGTAGTTGGCCGCAGCATCGATGAGCTGGCGCTTCCACCGGGGACAACTATTGGCCTCATTGCCCGTGGCGACAAACTGATTTTTCCTTACCGGGAAACTGTAATCGAGCAGGAAGATCACGTTATCCTGTTCCTTGCTGACAATGAAATGATCATCGATGTAGAGCGCTTATTCCAGGTCAATATCTCGTTCCTGTGAGTGGCCAGTGATTTTGTCTTTCTGAAAGGGACCTTGCCGTGAAAAAACCTAATGAACTCGAACTGGATTGCCTGAAAAAGATTGCAAATGACCCGCCGGGCACACTATCACCCTGTGCCGAACATATTGTGCGCCAACTCAGGTCTCTGGGACTCATTGAGCAAGCTTCACGCATCAAGATACCTTTGGAAATAACACGTACAATATACAGGCTTACGGCGAAAGGGCACACAGTGCTTCGTCGGTGCTGACCGTCATCTGTGAAAGTGGTGCGGTCGGCATGTTGGCGCGGGCGGACGGGGGTAAATGAAACAGCCGGCCGAGAACCAAAACCTGTCGTAGTGGTCCGATCATCCAGATGACCCGGAGGAAGAACTACTATGTGGCTGTATGATAACGAGTCGTGTGCTTATTCACTGGATTTCATGATATGAGAGGAAAATCGAAGCTGCCGGTCCATAGACCAGGACCCGGAAAGAAAGGCTCGAGGCGTCCCGGTGTTGTGCTGGTACTGCTTGCGTTGACACTGGTGGCTGTGCCGCTGGGGTTCTATGTGTCCCGGCATCGACCGAACCTCTACGACCATACGCGTACTGATCTGCTGGAAGCGAAGCGGGAATTCAATATCTATCACCACGACATGGAAATGCTGGTGCAGGAAAAACAACTCAGTACCGAGGCCCTCAAGGCCTCTCTGAAGTCCCTGCAGGAAGCAGCCTCTATGGATCCGGAAGACGCTGCAGAAATCAAGGCCATTGGCACCGGACTGCAGAGCTGGGAACAGCTGGCCCGCACTGGAACGCTGTCCTCCGAGGATCTGGACGACCAGTACCATTCGTTGGCTGCGCGGGTGCAACGGCTGGTAAAAAAACGTACCGAAGCCTCGCAGACCAGGGAAAGTCCCGGAACACCCTAGACAGTTCTGCGGCCACCCGGTCACCTCGTGTGCAGAACCTGTATGAACCGGCCAGGACCTCAACCCTGGTGAAGCCGGTAACCGCTGGATATCCGGATGACTCTCCCGGGCAACTATGCTATTTTTTACAGGCTATTGTGCTGGCCTGAACGTTGAAACCGGCCCGTCTGCAGATCATCCTTGCAGTCACCACCGGGTTCGCTCTGCGTAATCCTGCCATTACTTTTTCCTCCCCGGAATAAAGAAATTATTCGGTATGCACGTGCTGACATCGCTATTGTTGATACCGGTGCTCGGCGCCATGTTGATCGCCTTGCTGCCAGGGCAGCAGGTTCGCCTGATTCGCAGTGTCGCCCTGACCGCCGGGGCAGCGGCCCTGCTGTTCGCCTGGGGATTGTTAACGCTATTCGAGCCGGGCACGGCCGCACTGCAGTTCGTCGAGGAGACACCCTGGAACCCGCGTCTCGGGACTTCCTATTCACTGGGCATCGACGGCATTTCCTTCCCCATGGTCCTGCTGGCGACCTTGTTGACCTTCATTGCGATTCTCGCCTCGGCCAGTATTCGGGACAGGACCAAGTGGTATTACATGCTGGTCCTGCTGCTGGAGGCCGCCATGCTCGGCGTCTTCATGGCCCGCGACTGGACGCTGTTCTACCTGCTATGGGAGCTTACCCTTATCCCGCTGTTCTTCCTGATCGGCGGCTGGGGCGGCAGGCGCCGCCACCAGGCGGCACTCAACTTCGTGCTGTATACGATGGGCGGCTCGGTGTTCATGCTGATCAGCCTGCTGGTGCTGTTCGACACAGCCCCCGGACAGTCCTTCGCTATGGACACCATGGCCAGCGGCGCCCGGGCATTGCCCGGGCACACCCAGGTCATGATCTTTCTTGGTTTCCTGATCGGTTTCGGGGTGAAGATGCCCATCTTCCCGATCCATGGCTGGCTGCCACTGGCGCACGTCGAGGCGCCCAGCCCGATTTCCATTCTGCTCTCCGGCATCCTGCTGAAAATGGGTTCCTATGGACTCATCCGTGCCGCCTCCATGCTTCCGGAAGCCATGCTGGCCCTGCAACCACTGCTGGCCGGACTGGCACTGTTCAGCCTGATCTATGGGGGGCTGCTTGCCTGGCGGCAGACCGATCTCAAGGCAATGATCGCGTACTCCTCTGTCAGTCACATGGGTATCGTGCTGCTGGGTATCGCCACGCTCAATATTGCCGGCCTGACCGGGGCCGTGATGCAGATGATCGCCCATGGCCTGGTGGCCGGCTCCCTGTTCCTGCTGATCGGGCTGCTGTATGAACGTACGCATACCCGCGATATCAATGACTACGGCTCGCTGATGCAGGTGACACCCCGGTTTGCCTTCTTCACCTCACTGGCACTGTTGGCCGGCATGGCCATCCCGGGCACGGCCGGCTTTATTGCCGAGCTGCACGCCATTATCGGCGGCTTCGAGTCCTGGGGCTGGACAATCCTGCTGGTCAGTATCGGCATGCTGGTGACCGCCGCGTATTCGGTGCGCACCATAGGCCGCCTGTTTACCGGGCCGGTGCACAGCCGGATGCGCGAGCTGAAGGACCTGCAGCCCACGGAACTGACCGCAGCCGGGGTACTTGCCACAGGCATTATCCTGCTCGGCATTGCGCCACGACCTGCGCTGGAACTGATGGCCAAATCGATCGCGCACTTGAGCTCGGCATTCACCGGTATCCAGGGAGGCTGATACGGTGTCCGACGCGCACAGCTCAATACCGGCGGATATCCGCTCACTGCTGCGCCAGGTGATCGGGCACTTCGAGCACATACTGCCGGCACAGGCCGCCATCAAGGACTTTGTCCACCACAACACACTGCACGGCTTCCAGCATCTGCCCTTCCCGCAGGCGCTGGCGGCGGCACACAAGGTGACCGGCGCCTGCGGCTATTTGCCGGAGGAACAGTTCCGGGACTGCTACCGCGCCGGACGCATTACCCGCGAGGACCTGGGGCAGATCCTGGATGCAGACTCCGAACTCAATGCCGACGAAGACATTTTCAACGCCAGTGGCAAGCCGCTGAAACGCCGCGACGTCCTGCTGGCCGCACTGCTGCATCCCCTGAAGACCGTTACCGGCTGCCAGCTCAACTGGCAGGTAGAGGAACTCAATGCACTGGCCGCGTTTCAGCCCGATGTGGACGCGGACAGCCGCGCACGTCTGCTGGATGCCGCCCGGGAACATGGCCAGGCAAACGAGGCGGCTGCCATCGATGAACTGTGGGCCGCCTGCCTGAATACCCTCGGACTGGACCACTACCTGCTGCACCCCGAGGAGCTGCTGGACATATCCCCGGAACAGGCGGAAAGGATGCTGGCCGCTGTCGTAACGGAGGAGGAACACAGCGCACCCGGCCAGTTGCTGATGGACCGGCTCATCGAGCGCAAGTCCGAGACGCTGCTGGAGGCGCTCTTCACGCAGCCTGGCCGGGACCTCACCCTCGCAGGCCTGCTCAAGGTGGTCACCGGCGAAGATCTGATGGACGCCATGCGGCCACTGCTGATTCGCCACGTCGCCTCGTTCCTGGACCAGGGCGTGGCGGCCTGGAATGCGCCGGACCGGCAACTGGGTTTCTATGCCGTGTGGCGGGAGAGCGCCATGCGGGACCTGGCCTGGGTCTTCGACGAACTGCCGGACTGGCGGGACAGTATCGAAGCACTGCCGGATGACCCGCTGGATGCCATACTCATCGAGCTCAAGTGGCTCGACCTGGCAGAGGAACACTGGGCCGTCTACCTGGAACGGCTGGCACTGGAACTGCCCGGCTGGTCGGGTATGTTCCAGTGGCGCCACGACCGTCCGGGCTACGACGGGCTGAAGCAGGTACAGGTCGACATGGTGGATTATCTTGCCGTGCGCCTGGTGCTGGAACACCTGTTTGCCCAGCGCCTGTGCCGCGAACGCTGGATGATCGAGGCCAGCTTCGACGTCATCCGCTGGTACTTCCGGCATAACCGCGCCGAGTTCATGGTGCGTTACACCGTATATAACAAGCACCTGCCGGAATACCTGGTGACCCTGGCACAGCAACTGCTCGACTGCTCGGCGCTGTGCGTGATCGACAGCACGCAGTGGCAGCATCTGGCGCATATGATCTGGACCTGGCAGCAGAGCCCGGCCTCCGATCGCCCGTTTGGCTACAGTGTTCAACGCAGCGCCTGGCGACTGTTCCGCCTGGCGCAGCACCTGGGTGTGTGCGGCGCTGACATCCGTGATCTGGATCGCATCACCGTCAACCGCATCTTCGACTGTATCGACAGCCTCGATCCCGAACGCGCCGGCTTCATCTGGCTGCAGGCCTATGAACGGCATTACCGCGAACAACTGTTCAATGCCCTGGTCAACAATCACGGGCGCGGCCGCTGGTCCGCACGCGACACGCGGCCCGAGGCCCAGCTGGTGTTCTGCATGGATGACCGCGAAGAGGGTTTCCGCCGGCACCTGGAAGAACACAACCCGCACCTCGAGACCCTCGGTGCGGCCGGTTTTTTCGGTGTGGCCATCAACTGGCTCGGCCTGGATGACAGCACGGTGACCGCGCTCTGCCCGGTCGTGGTCACACCCGCACACGAGATACGCGAAACACCGCAGGCCGGACAGGAAGCACCGGGGCGGCGGCACGCCCGGCGCCGTGCACAGCGCCAGCGCCTGAAAGACCTGCTGCACCAGGAGACGCGGCGTAACCTGCTGCGCTCGACCCTGCTGATACTGCTGGCCGCACCGGCTGCACTGGCGGTCTTGATCGGCAAGGTGCTTGCACCCCTGTCAGTCGGTCGCCTGTCGGAACGGCTGCGCAGCGGCTATGACGGTGAAGTAGCCACCCGCGTTGCGATCGACACCAACGACCCCACCCCGGCCACACCGGAACAGCCGCGCCCGGGATTCACCGACGCGGAGCAGACCGACCGGGTAGAGGGCTTCCTGCGCGCCATCGGCCTGCAAAGCGGCTTTGCGCCGCTGGTGGTCATGATGGGCCATGGCTCCAGCAGCCAGAACAATCCCCACCTGGCGGCCTATGACTGTGGTGCCTGCAACGGCCGTCACGGCGGACCGAACGCCCGCGTATTCGCCGCCATGGCCAACCGTCCGGAGATCCGTGCCCTGCTCCGGGAACGCGGCTGCGACATCCCGGAAGACACCTGGTTCCTGGGCGCCGAACATGACACCTGCGATGAAAACATCACATGGTACGACCTGGATGCACTGCCGGCGGCACTGGAGCAGCCCTTCGAAAAATTACGCCAGGACCTCGACAGTGCCGTTCTCGGGTCCGCCCACGAGCGTTCACGGCGGCTGGCCTCGGCACCCGGGAATCCAACGCCGCAGCGGGCACTGCGACACATCATGGGACGCGCCCGCGACTTCAGCCAGACACGCCCGGAACTGGGTCATGCCACCAATGCCGCGGCCTTCATCGGCCGGCGCTCCATGAGCCAGGGCGCCTTTTTCGACCGGCGCGTGTTCCTGATCTCCTATGACCCGACCCGGGACCCCGAGGGCATGGTGCTGGAAGCCATCCTGCTGGCTGTCGGCCCGGTGGGCGCCGGCATCAACCTGGAGTACTACTTCTCCACGGTCAACAATGAACGCTACGGCTGCGGGAGCAAGATCACCCACAATGTCACCGGCCTGTTCGGTGTCATGGAGGGGACCGGTTCCGACCTGCGCACCGGCCTGCCGAAACAGATGATCGAGATCCACGAGGCCATGCGCCTGCAGGTGGTCATCGAGGCCGGCATCGAGGTCGTCGCCGCGATCTATGAACGCCAGCCGCCGTTGCAGGAACTGATTGGCAACGGCTGGCTGCTGCTGTCCGTCAAGGACCCGGACAGCGAGATCATCCAGGTGTTCACACCGGGTGCGGGCTTTACCCCCTGGCGCGGTAACGTCACCCCTCTACCCAGGGTGCGGCGTTCACCCGAGTGGTACAACGGACACGCGGACACGCTGACACCCGCGCTCATCGAGGCGGAGGCCGCAGATGCATAAACTGGTCTGGCTGGTCCCGCTACTGCCGCTGCTGGCCGCCGGCGCCATCGGCATGGGCTATATTACCGGCCTGAACCGCGGCGAGGCCGGCGAGAAACAGACCCGCCGCATTGCCGTGGGTGTCGCGCTGTTGTCCCTGCTGCTGGTGCTGCTCATTGACGTTTATGCCCTGCTGGAAGGCGCACCCGGACAACTCCGCTTCGGTACCTGGCTGCACAGCGGCGAGTACGCCATCAAGCTGTCTTTCACGCTGGATGCCCTGGGACTTTCGATGGCCACCCTGGTTGCACTGCTGTCGACGTTGACCCTGCGCTTCTCGGTCAATTACATGCACCGCGAGGCTGGCTACCAGCGTTTCTTCATGGTCCTGTGCCTGTTCATGGCCGCCATGCTGCTGATTGTCATGGCCGGCAATGCCCTGCTGGCCTTTGTCGGCTGGGAACTCGCCGGCGTCAGTTCCTACCTGCTGATCAGCTATGGCGTTGACCGCAGCACGGCCTCCATCAATGCCACCCGCGCCTTTGTCACCAATCGCATCGGTGACGCGGGTTTCATTATTGCCATTGCAGTGTCACTGTTCTGGGCAAACAGCGTCGAGTGGCCAGCCGTGCTCGCATGCGCCACAACGCTGGAAAAACTCAATGTCGGTTTGATTGCAGCCGCCTACCTGCTCGCGGCACTCGCCAAGTCGGCACAGGTACCGTTTTCGCCCTGGATTACGCGCGCCCTGGAAGGCCCGACGCCTTCAAGCGCGATTTTTTACGGCGCGCTCATGGTGCATGCCGGGGCCTACCTGGTGATTCGGCTGCAGCCACTATTTGAACAGGTGCCGGTATTGATGCTGGCACTGGTCCTGTTTGGTGGCGCCACCGCCGTGTATGGTTTTCTTGCCGGCCTGGTGCAGACCGACATCAAGAGCGGTCTTGTCTTTGCCACGCTTGCACAGGTCGGGCTGATCTTCCTTGAATGCGGACTGGGCTGGTTCACGTTTGCGGCCTGGCACCTGGCGGCGCATGCCGCATGGCGCGCCTACCAGTTCCTCAGCGCACCGGCACTGATGCACTTTATGGGCCGGCCGGCCCGCCCGGTGCCACGCTGGCTGGCGCACAAACGCTGGCTGTACACCGCCTGCCTGCAGCGCTTCTGGCTCGACAACCTGGCCGACTGGCTGCTGGTCAGGCCCACCCGTGCACTGGCACGGGACACCCAGTCATTCGACCAGCAAGTCGTCAACCGGCTGGTCGGCCTGCCGGACTCCGCCAGCGCGGTGTCGTCACTGGCACAATGGGAAACCATCAAGCACGGCCAGGCCGGACGCATCGTCGGCGACAGCGGCGACATCGGCCATGGCAGAGGCGCCGTGGGCCGGCTGATGGAAGCGGTGGCCACTGTGCTGCACTGGTTCGAGGAACATCTGATCCTGAAAGGCGGGGATGAAGGCATCTTCAGCCTGGTGCAGCGTCTCGGCATCGGCCTGATGAAGATCGAGTCGCTGCTGAGCGAACCACGCTACCTGATCCTGCTGATCGTGATCACCTTCATCGTGGTTTTGTGACATGAACCTGGCCGAACTCCATTGGACCACGCAGTCCAGCTACCCGATACTCGCAGCCCTGCAGCTGCTGCCGCTGCTGGCCAGCGTGCTGCTTGCATCACTGCGCGGCAGGGCTGCCGTGTACCCGGCGGCCATCGGGCTGGGCATGGCGGAGCTGCTGCTGGCACTCGACCTGTACCGCCATTTCGACCCTGCGGAGCCGGCCATGCAACTGGCCGAACAGCTGCCGCTGCTTCCCCTGCTCGGCTACCATGCTGCCGTCGATGGCATGAGCGTCCTGTTCATACTGCTCACCGCGGTGCTGTCGCTGCTGCTTGTGCTGTACGCGAAGGTGCGCAGGCTGGCACGACCGGCAACGCTTCTGACCATGGTGTTTGCCATCGAGGCCGTGCTTCAGGGGATGTTCGTCACCCTGAATCTGCTCTGGTTTACCCTGCTGTCTGCGGCCGAACTGCTGCTGATCGCCTGGCTGATGCAGCGCTGGGCGAAGGCGCCACAGGACGACATGGCCATGAGGCGCTACCTGCAGTTCATGGGGATCGGCCTGTTGCTGCTGCTTGCCGGTGTCTTCATGCTGGGCTGGAACCATGCCATCGCCACGGGTGGGCAGTGGAGCTTCGACCTGCACGACCTGACCCTGGTCCCGGTCCCCGTCGAGATCCAGTCGGTGATCTTCTTTCTGCTGTTCTACGGACTGGGCGTCCGCATTCCGCTGTTTCCGCTGCATGGCTGGCTGCCGCTGGTCGCGGAGCACGGCACCATTGCCGTTGCCGGCATCTTCCTGCTGGGGCTCAAGACCGGCATCTACGGGCTGGTGCGTTTTGTCCTGCCGCTGCTTTCCGAAGCGGTCGTGCGCTGGCATCACTGGGTTGTGGCCTTCGCGCTTGCCGGCATCTTTTACGCCGCGACCCTGGCGCTGATGCAGGTCAACCTGCGGCGCATGCTGGCGTTTGCGGTAATCAGTCACACCGGCCTCATGATCATCGGCCTGTTCAGCCTCAGTCACACCGCTTTTCAGGGATGCATCCTGCTGTCCGCGACCTTTGGCACGGCCACCGCCTGCCTGCTGTTGATGTCGGGATTTGTCTACCGCCGAACACGCACCCTGCTGCTGCCGCGCCTCGGTGGCCTGTTCGGCCACCTGCCGGTAATCGGCACGGCCTTCCTGTTCGCCGGACTGTCCATTATCGGCATGCCGGGCACACCGGGCTTTCATGCCGTGCACCTGATGCTGGAGGCCGCCATCCTGGAGTTTGGCGCCATGCTCACGATTGCAGCCGCACTGGGCAATGTCGCTGCGGCGGCCTTTCTGCTGTGGGCCTTCCAGCGCGCCTTCCTGGCGCCGCTGGCAGACGACGTCCCGGCACCCGAAATCGAACCCCCGATACCGATGGAACGCGTCATCGCCGTGATGTTGATCTTGATCCTGCTGGGCACCGGGTTCTACTCCGAGCCCTGGATGAACCTGATCGAGCATTCGTTCGATGGCCTGACGGCCATCTATGAAGGCAACGGCCACGCCGGCAACCCTGGCCCGGAGACGCACGGATGATATCGATGCCCGTTTCCGGTTTGCCACTGCTGAGCCTGATGATCATGACCCTGCCCATCGGGGCCGGGCTGATCTGGCTCGTACCCGACCCGCGCAAGGCGCGCTGGATCGCACTGCTGACGGCGCTGGCCGACCTGGCATTTACATTGGCAATCGTAACGGGCTTTGATCGCTCGGCGGGCGGTTTTCAGTTCGTTGAACAGCTTGACTGGATACCGACCCTGCACATCCACTACCACATCGGCGTGGACGGCATGTCGGTACTGTTCCTGCCACTCACCGTGCTGCTGTTCATCGGCGTCATCCTGGCCTCCTGGACCAGTGTACGCACCCTGCCACGCCTCTACTACACCCTGCTGCTGATCCTGGAGAGTGCGACTCTGGGTATATTCTGCGCCCTGGACACTATCCTGTTCTTCCTGTTCTGGGAACTGACGCTGGTCCCGATCTTTTTCCTGATCAGTCTCTGGGGTGTCGGCCCGCAGCGGCGCTACGCCGCTGTGAAATACACGCTGATGATGCTTGCGGGTGGCGTGCCGCTGCTGTTCGGCTTCCTGCTGCTGGCATTCAAGCATGCAGACCTCAACGGCATGGGCATACCCGACGGCCTGGTGTTCGACTACCCTGACCTGCTCGCCACCCCGCTTCCCGCGGAACTGCAGACCGCGGTATTCTTCCTGCTGCTGCTGGGCTTCGCCGTCAAGGCACCGGTGTTTCCGCTGCATACCTGGCTGCCGACCATCGCCATGGAAGGGCCGGCCTCCATCGCGGCCATCATGACCGGCCTGAAACTGGGCGTTTATGGACTGATTCGTTTCACCGTCCCGCTGGCCCCCACCGCCGCCCGGGAATATCACTGGCTGATCGCCGGCCTCGGTGTAGTCGCTATCCTCTACGGCGCCCTGATGGCACTCAGCCAGACCAACCTGCGACGCATGCTGGCCTTCTCCAGCGTGAGCCATGTCGGCCTGGTGCTGCTGGGCATTGCCTCATTCAACCTGCAGGGCATCCAGGGTGCGCTGTTCCAGTTGCTGAACTTCAGTATCGTGGCGGGCGGACTTTTTCTGCTGGCCGGCTTTCTGCATCACCGGATCGGCTCGACCGACATCGTCAGCCTTGGCGGCGCAGCAGGCAGCATGCCGCTGCTTGCGACCTTTTTCTTCCTGTTCGGCATGGCCAGCATGGGGGTCCCCGGCACCAGCGGGTTCCCGGCCGAATTCCTGCTTGTTCTGAGCGCCCTCGATACCCATACCGGTGCCGGCCTTGCGGCCCTCGCGGGGATGGTTCTCGGGGCGGCGTATTTCCTGGGCATCTACCGACGCGCCTTTCTCGGGCCGATACGCAACAGCGCGGTCTCTGACGCCATCGACCTGCGGGCACGCGAACTGGGCATAATTATCGCGATGGGAATACTCATCCTGGTTGCCGGCTTCTACCCTGACAGCGTGCTCGAACTGACCCGTGCAGCGAGTGAAGAATGGGTCGGAATACTGCCGGGCAAGTAGCCGGCACATGACCGTGCAATGATCTGTTGGGGGAACTACTGCATGAAGAACTGCTTCCTGCGCAACTCTATCTTACAGCCCAACTCACTGTCAGGAGAATCAAGGGCGGCTCATGACCCATTCTTTTGCAGCCTCAAGTTCACCCGCAGAAAAATGCCTGATCTCGGCTGACACAAAATGCGACGCCAAATGCTCTGCGACATTTCCCAGAGCGGAATCGGTTACGAGGCCGACCTTCTTTATGTGCCGGTGATGATCGCGAACGAAGCGAAAATGGGCCGCCATTGCTCCGAGACTTTCCCATCCAGGAAACTCAGGGGCCTCGATGACAAGACCGGCGAGATCTCCGGTTTTTTCAATGTAAGGGTCGACTGTTTTTGCGAGTTGCACAAAGTCGTCCTGTTCCAGCGATAAAATTGGTCGTATATACAGAACAGAGTGCGCAGTATCGAGGGTGTGTTCGATCATGTATGGCTCCTTCAGATTATTGACTTATAAAAACCAAGTCCGCATAACGCCATAATAATACCAATGACACCCATGATGATTGTAGAGGCATGATTATTGAGCAAGCCCCGGGCTATCCAGTAACTTTCCAAAACAATAAATCCAGCTGCAGCACCATAGGCAATATAAAGTCCCTTGGGCTCAATATCCGATGAAATGATGTAAATGACATACAGGACAAATGCGACGCCAAGGGGCGGCAATGAATATAACCAGTCCTGTATATCTTCAGGCCACAGGTGGGTTGCCAACAGTTTGTTAATCTTGTTTGCAATTTTCATTATCTTCCCTCCCTGAAAATCAAAACATGCCGGTTTTAGCAAGCGGCAGGATGCGGCTGACGGGCGTGCTCGATTCACACAAGGGACCAAACCTGACCTGTTTGGCTGGATATCCGGAGCGTACACCCGGCATATAAATATCGCCAAACGCTAATAAGTTCGGGAAAACAGTTATACAGGACTTGTGGAGGCAGAAACCATGCAGGCTCCAAGAGGGCCGATAGTCGATGTTTAGCTGAAGTCTCAGCCGCCTTCCCCGGGAACTTTCCGGTCCGGCCCGAGTTGACTTCAGCACAATGCAAGCCGCGCATCATCCTTTCCTGACACCCTCAATAAGTAGATAAACATCATCTTTCAAGAAACGTTTTCCGGTAATATCAAGATCAGCAGACTCTTCAATGAATTGAACTGTCTTTCTGTCAAATCTGGCGCCATAGACTTTTTCAACAAAAGCAGAAAAAAGATCCTGACGTCTTCTTATTTTCCTGTTTTTTGAATAAATCATTTCAAGCAATCTGAATTTCCCACCCGGTTTCAGAACGCGGCTGAACTGCTCCAGTGCCATAGGTTGGAATTCATCTGGCATGACACAACAAAGGAAGGTGGAGATTACCCAGTCATACTCATTCGAGTTGACCAGATGCATACTGCTGGCATCGTCATGTAGAAGTTCTATTTTACAATTGGCCTTCTTTGCCTTCCTGGCGGCCTTTTTTAACATGACATCACTCAGGTCGACGCCTGTTAATTCAACGCTCTCATGATAGTGTTGGAAATTTCTTCCTGTTCCTACCCCTGCCTCAAGCACCTTGCCACGCAAATCACCCAATAAGCGTGGCCGCCATTCTCTGTAAACCCGCTCCCATGGATAGTCCAGGATGTCATAAAACATGGCCGTGATATTGTATTTGGCACGCAAAGACAGGTTTTCATCTCTCACGAAAATACCTTTTTTATATATCGACCATGTTTAAAATCGTCTGCTGGAGCAGTATTGCTTTCAAGCGGCTGGAAGATCAGGACCTTTCACGACTCGACCGTCCACTGCGCCAGCTGGCTCATTGTGCTGAATTGCCTGATCAGGTATCCATAATGTATTCTTGACTAATTTAGTCAGGTATTATATTTTACGGCTGATTCGAATCAATAAATCCATTCTGGCTGAATACAGACTGGTTTCTTTTTATCGGTATCCCCCGGCGACAAGGGCACAGGCGTGTTATGACTCAAAGAACCTTCATATTTACCAGATGGATGCTGATGCTTGTATCCATTGCACTCTCCCTGATATTGGTATTTTTCCTGGAGGTGCAATTGTAGAACGTCAGAGGCAGGCAAGTTCAATCTCCCCGGGCCTCCCGAGGATGATGTCAGCCATGCGGGCGAACATGCAAGAACGAGAAAATCTGCAACAGTAATTAACATATATCAGTGAGGTTAAGCAATGGAATTACCTGAACGCGACGGTGACGGATACCTGGTCGACAGCAGTGTGTGGACGCCGGAGATAGCACGCGCCATGGCGCAAGTCGATGGTGTGGAACTGGACGATACAAAGTGGCAGCAAATACTCAAGGCGCGCGAATATTACGAGGAGCATGCTGTGGTGCCGCCCATTCGCAAGTTTTCAAAATACATGGGCGCGGACCAGAAAGCGATGTTCAAAATGTGGATGACCGGCCCGATGAAGCCGATCACAAAGTACGGGGGGCTGCCCAAACCAACGGGTTGTGTCTGAACGCAAACGATGACCTGAAGGACACGAGTGTGCGCAGGGTGATTCGACTACAGCGCTGATGTTGTTAACCGGTTGTTTATATCACTGGCGACCAAACGTCCGCTTTGGGGGCCGGTCCACTCCCGTCTCTGAAGGCTCTATTAAGTTCATTCCTGTCATCAAAGCTGAACTACCAGGCCAATCAGGCCTGATCCAAACAGCTACACCGCAGCCGGTACAGGTACTTGCGATGCCTCCACTTGGCTGAACCTCATCTGGTGGGAAGCCAAATGCACGGTATTGTCACCGCCCCTACCGTCGTCGCCGACTACGATGATAATCCGGTCAAGGAAACTACTGGAATCGCCGATGGCGCCAGGGAAGTATTCCACGCAATTTGTGTTGTCGGATGGACTTTCGGGGGCAAGGTTTTTATGCTTCCTGTACTTGAATGTGGTGGAGTAGCGTGTGTCGAATAATAGACACGAATGGATTTCGATCTCGGTAAACGTCAAGCCTTTGCCGGGTGGCCAAAGCCGCAGGCCTTTGGTTTTCGCCGTGTTCTCGTTCCGGGATGACGCGCACCTCGTGCCGAACTTGATCGAGAACATTGAGCCGTTCGTCGATGGATGGATTGCAGGCGAAGAAATGGCGGGCAGCGGGCGTCTTGCCAGCCCACACCGGGTCCGAAAAGCTTTACTCGAGAGCGCCGCGGAGGCCGGAGCGCAATGGATCCTGGCCGTGGATCCAGCCGAGCGCTTTGAAAGCGCTTTGGCAGACCGCATCCGCGATTTGACCGCTGTGGAAGGCCCCGTCGCCTACGCGTTTCATCTGCGGTCCATGTACTCCTCGCATACGCACCGGGTCGACGGACGGTGGGGGACACAGGAGGGCAGAAGATTATTTTCGATTTCCCCCGGTTTTCTGTACGAACGCGAAATGCCATGGGACCACTGGTATCCGAGTCACGTCCCTTACCGCTACGTTCATTCCGGCCTGAACCTCTACGATTTCAGAACGGCAACCGCGCAGCGCCGTAGATTGAAACGGGACACCTACATCTATTTTGATCCCCTGATTGCCCAGCGTCCATTTATCCACGATTACCTCATCAGCGAAACAGGAAGCCGCCTGGAGCAAAATTCACCAGATTGTCCCTACAATCCGGAATTTGTGGAGGACCATGGGCTTTGGTCACCCTCTCCACCAACCGTGCGATCGCCTGGAGAAGATGCCAAGACCAAATTCAAAGAGAGCATCAGAAAGCTGACCAGCGACCCCAGGTCTCCTGTATTCGGGAAATCGCACCCCGGTTTCAGGCGGGGAATTGAGGTCGTGGACGAGAACATGTTCAACAGGCTTACCAGTGAAAATATCGACAGATTCGCATCGATCCACGGTTATCTGCCCGATCTCTTCGAGCCGAAAAGATTTCTGGAGAAAATACTGTGGCGCAAGTTATTTGGAAGTCTGCCGGTTCCCCAATCGGGGAATAAACTCCTCACCGGAAACTTCATACCCGCGCGTCTCGCAAATCGACTGCGAGTGCCGCGCATCGTCTGGCGATCGCGCGGGGCAGCATTGCCAGAGAATGATTCGGTTCCGGAAGGTTGGTACTATTTAAAGTCGAACCATGGCTCAGGAAACGTCATTCGCTTGCGCTATCCCCATGACGACGCAGAGCGGCAACGTCTGCAGAAATTGACGGCACAGTGGCTGCAACAGGCCTTCTACCCGCAGAACTTCGAATGGTGGTACAACGTCTTCCCTCGCGAGATATTCCTGGAAGAGAGCATCGAAGATCCGGCCGCAACCTGCACCTGGTCGTACCCGGCGTTCTCCGACGACGTTCCCTACGTTAACGTGAGCAGAAAGACTGCGACCGGAGTACAGGCAATCCGGCTATCGCTCGATCTGGATCCGCTTCCAGAAAAATACCAGCCCCAGTATTACGAACGGCTGGCCACGTGGCATGGGAGCTTTGACGCTCCTGGCGTGGCCGAAATGGCGCGGGAAATCGCCGGGCCCCTCGGGTTTGCACGTGTCGATTTTCTGTTTAAATCCGATGGCACCTGTTACCTGAACGAGGTCACGTTGACGCCAAACAATGGCATGGCGTACATGCACCCGGACCTGGATGTCCGACTCGGCGCGATGTGGAAGAGCCTGTCTCCCTCCGGGACCCGTCCCGAGGCACAAAAAAGCTCAACCCCCTGAGGGACAGGGCTTTATCTTTCGCTGTATGGCGTGGCGGGATTCACGAAAATTCCTGTTAAATTTATCTGCCCAGGCTTTCTGCTACGGATACATGCGGGACGTTACTAATGAGGAACAAGGCAAGCCGACATCGCTTACCTTGCCCCACATTAGTAAAAAAGTTTAATAACACTACCCCCACCCTGTCCCGCCCCCTTCAAAGGGGACGGGGACGCAGGCCAGAATGTCGGGATACTTTCGTACTCCTTGGTACAACCAGATATATCAAGCATTGGAAATTCTGTGGAATTCAAGAATTTTTTCTACAAAAGCATGCATCCCCATATTGTCTTTCCACTCACCGGCAAGCCGCTGGGCCTTTATTTTTAGTGTTTGAAGAGAGTTCAGTGCTGAAATAACCGCCCGGGTATACGCGTCAATGCTGTTCTCCTGGAAGGTAATTCCTCCGCCATCCTTTTGGTGCAACACGTCCGACATCCAGGTTCCGTTTGGGACTATGGTGACTTTACCCAGGGCAAGCGCCTCTGAGAAAACGCCTGATGTTTGTAGCCTGTAGTTATTTTTATTGTAAGGAAGAAAAACAATATCCGATGAGCTTAATAGACGATAATAAGTTTCCTGGTCGACGTCCCCTGAAGCCAGGTAAATACGGCCTGCCTCAATTGAATCACTTAACTCTGAACGCCATTGTTCTGCCAATTCCGGTGGATTTCCGTGCAAGAGAAAACGTATATCCGGGTTGATCTTCCAGACTTTACGTATCAAGGGAACAATGAGGTCTGGTCTTTTCCCTTCATGCATGTGTCCAAGAAAAGTTACCACAGGGGTACCTCCATCAAGTTCCGGGACCGGTTCACCATCAAAGTCATGACAAACAGGAAGGGGAAAGGTGTGAACTGTATGGTTAAGTATCTCCCCCATTACCCTGGAAAATACCGGGTTGCCTGTTGTGAGCAGAATCCGGGTTGCCGGTATCTGTGCAAGGATTTGCTTGAGACCAAAGCGATACAGTTGAGTGACCAGGGGGTTTACACGTAACTTATCCCGGGATTCTCCAGGGAGCGTAATATTGTCCCACGTGAAATTGAAGGCCAGAAAGGGCCGGTGATTCTGTTGTCGTTTCTTCAGCCACTTTGCTATTCCCAGCAGTTCATGTTGTGTTGTTACCGTTGAAATCAGGATGTCGTCAAACCCCGGTCCCTGATCACCAAGGGAGTTCAGCGCAAATGCTATCTGATTACCCAGGAGGAAAAAGGATTCGAGTGGCCCGGAAACCGGATCATATGAAGCCGCATCATAGGGTTTGCTGGGAAACAGCGGCATGGCATCCAACTCGTCACGGATATCATCCCCCACTTGTTTGTTCGAAAGAACCAGGGTTTGGATTCCCAGTTGTTTTGCAAGCTTGCGAAAGCTTAGCGCCTCCATATAGTGATGGCCGGTGCGGTCTGTTAAACCGTTTTCGATAAGGAAAAAACGTATTTTACGGTGACGTGGAGGCACTGGCATCGGTAAATCATTCCTGCAATGATCAAAACCTTCCTCGCTGGCAGCGCATAAGCTGTTTTTTACAGCGGCGTATATCGGACAATCAATATTCCAGGGTTTATACGTATCCCAGTAATGATTGATATAAACATTATGCTCAACATCCAATCCAGCAGATCTTGCAGTTCCATCATTGGAAAAAACCGTGTAACCCGCACAACTATTCCACTCAAACCCTATATCCGGATGAATGGGGTTATACCCTATTTTTCGTATATATGAATTTAATATTGATTGGTCCGTGCCTGGAAAACTTAGCTTTTTATCTTCCATAAGTTGCTGAATAAAATTATCGAACTGGAAAATTTCCGGATCACTAACAGCCATCACCCCGGTATTAATAAACTTATCCGGAAGATGGCTGGTATGCCCGGGAATATTTTGATGGTTCACAGCAATAAGCGGCTTCGACTTTGCCGCATCCAGTAACGGTTGGATGCTGGCCAGAATAAAAGCGTCCGCGTCAACAAAAACAAAGGGTTCGTCATACAAACTGAGGTTATACAGCTTGAAGAATATGTTGTGCTGGGCCTTGTCGTTAAGCCCCCCAAACACAAATCTATTTGCCAGCTTCTGCCTGCTAACAACCGTGATGTTCTGATGTTTGGCAGCTTCATCTGAAACAGACGGCGGTAATTCACCAGCTTGTTTTAATATCTCTATGGGTAATCCAGCGCAGTGTTTCACTGCCTGCTGAATCCACGCAATGCACATGACATTGTAATTCAGCCTGTCGGGATAATTAAAAATCGTGACCAGTTTCATCTTCTTCCCATTTTGACTCTGCCTTTTATTTCCGGGTAACACCTCCCGGGGCCATACTGGATGTTCATGATTGCACATCCACAGCCAGAGATTTGAGAAATACAGAAGCGATTGAATCGTGCCGGTCAGATATTACGATAACCTGTCACAATCTCAAGGCACTACATTAAAAAACGCTCCTTGTTGATAAAAGGCCAGGGACTGATTAAATTCATTGAACCTCCATGAAAATAATTGCGTCCACCTTTTTACTATTTCCTTCTCGCCTTCCCGATCAAAATCGTCCAGGAATATCGCGAAATTTTCCATCAACCTTTGCTGGATAAAATGGGCGGCAAATCCTCTGCTCAATTCGCAGCCGGCCTCCCATGCCGATGGTCCATCTATCAGTACCGAGTCAAATCTGGTATCTGTCCGTATTTTCTGCCTCAGAATTTCTTCGTCATACCAGTAATTATCATAGAACCCATGATTATTTTTAACCAGCGGTGAGTGTATAAGCGCAACACGTTGAGCAAGCCCCTCTTTCAATAGAAGACTGTTTATATGTTGCATCCATTTGTGATTTTCCTCTACCGATATAAAAGAGGCCGATATATTGTTAATCTCCAGCAACTTGGCGATTATCAGGGTAGACCAGCCTGCACCGAATTCGATAATGCTGCTTCTCGAGTTCAAGACGATGTCATTTAGCACCACCTCCATATTTTCTAAAGAAATTGACGAGGAGGTATGAGGTATATAGGAATGAAATTTCAGCCCGCTATTTGTCAGAAAATAAGACATGGTCGTACCACCATAGTATTTTTTGGATGCAATCAAGACAATACTGCTCAAGTTCCATGAACCGCACACGGAGAATAATCCTGCTATCTACAATCTACAAATGATACGCCTAAAGTTATTGTTTGATGGGCTTGCCGTTTTTTGTTTGGCGTTGAAGGTCCGGGTTTGCACCCTTGCCAGACATTCAGCCTGAAACGCCAAACTTCCGCCCTGGATCGTTCTTTTCCGTTTAACCGGTAATTCAATCAGTTAAACCATAAGCACCCTGCTTATGGCAGTTACTTGCCGTGCGATTTACCCTCGAAAGCCAATTTTGACGGGGCCGGTAACGGGGATAACCGGCTAAAAGAAGACCTTTAGCACAATCAAAAACGGCGACTCGAAGGCCGCCGATTCATGCTGAGACTGTTTTAAGAGCTACGTTGCATTCTTGCATCTTGCCATGCCGACCAAACACGGGAGGCCGGATCCGAACAGCCAGAGTGCTGATGGAAGGGGGAGCAGTTAGCGAACACCGTCGACTTCATGTAAATTCTTCCTGTCCTCCACAGTAACCGGCCATGAAACTTCACACGATTGAATACACGACCAGTGAAAAACCGGACTTCGCACAATTATATTCCGCCTATCAGGAACATGGTGCAATTCTCTTGCGCGACAGCCTGATGAACCTGGATAATTTTGAAGCACTGACAAACTTTTTCTGCGACACTTTTCATCATGTCGGCGGACGATCTGCGATGCGTCAGGACAAGGGCGATGGATTCACGACTTCCGTATGGCCGGGCAACATGGAGAAACTCGCCCACACAGAAGGCTCCTTCAGACCCGTGCTCCACCGACCTGATACAGCCTTCTTCTGCTGCTTAACCCCCCCGGCCTCAACTGGAGGCGAAACAACACTGTTTGATGGCGCAGAAATGCTGGCACTGATTCCTGAGGAACTTTCCAGACGCCTCATGACTCAAGGCATCATTTATGAAATGACATGGAAGCCCGAGCGCTGGGGTGCCGAGTTTAATATCGATAACGAAGCGGAACTCAGGCAGTTTCTAACCCGCTTCCCTGATGCTCGCTATACGCTTAACAACAATATTCTGCACCTGTTCTACACGGCGCCAGCGATAGTCAAGGTCAACGGTATCTCCGCCTTCGCAAACGGCATTTTGAATCACCTGCCGGGCATCTCTCATCCTGCCTATACCGGAAAACCTGTCTACACAAAATCAAGCAATCGCGTCTATTTTGGCGATGGAGAGCCCCTGTCCGACGATGTTTTCAATACATTAATAGACGTGCAGGATCAGGTTGTTTACAAGCACACATGGAAGAAGAATGATGTGGTCGTCGTCAACAACATGCGCTACATGCATGGTCGGACGATGACAGCGGAACCGTGTGAAAGATCACTTCTCAGTCGTTTCGGACTCACACGGCAGGGTGAGACAACGTGACCTTTCACATATCAGAATAGCCAGGGGATGAGCCGCGGCACCGGGTCACGGTCAGCCCACAACCCCCGCTCGTGCTCCCTGGCATCCAGCTCAGCATCAGAATACTGCACGCGATCAGTTGCGGTCTGCTCGTTCTGGTACCTCGTGCGGGATCAATCGGGGTCTGACCATCGGTCAACCAAGGGCGTAGTTCAAAATCTTGTAAGCCAGTTTGGCGGCGAGAAAGTCGCAGGCGTGCAGTTCGGGACGAGGTGCGAGTTCATTAATATCGGCGCCCACGATGGTTGAGCTCTGCGCAGCGCCACGAATGATCGGCATTACATCGTCCCAGAACAAGCCACCGGGTTCCGGTGTACCGGTTGCCGGCATCAGGCTGGCATCGAAGCCGTCGAGGTCGAAGGTGAGGTAAACCGGCCGGCCCTTTAGTGGCGCGAGAATATCGCCCAGGTCCCACTGCGCTTTTTCCCGTGCCCAGTGAACATGAATACGTCCGGCATTGGCTTCGAGGAACGGAATTTCTTCGGCGGAGATATTACGGATACCCAGCGACACAAGTTCGATGTGTTCAAAATCGAGACAGCGGCGCATTGCAGACGCATGCGAGTAGTGTTCGCCTTCATAACCATCGCGCAAATCAGCGTGCGCGTCAAAATGCAGAATAACGAGATCATCATGACGGCGCGCAAACGGGCGAATAGCGCCCGCGGTAATTGAATGTTCACCGCCAAAGGTCATGGGAAACCGGCCGGACTCCAGCACCGCCTCTACCAGCCCCTCGATCTGCTCAAGCGCACACGGAATGCCCGCGGCGATCGCCGGCTCACGCAGCGTCGCCACGCCGTAGCTGGCAAACGGCTCGCACCACAACTCATCGTCGAACAGCTCCACCTGGTGCGAGGCCTTGAGCATGGCCGCAGGGCCAGCGCCGGTGCCGGCGCCATACGATACGCTGGCCTCCAGCCCATACGGGATAATCACCGCGCCTGCATCGACCGGGTCCCCCGCTCGCCCGGGTTCAAGACCCAGAAAGCCTTCGAGTGACGGCAGATAGTCGAAACGCGGGACGCATTTGGCAACAGCGGAAGTGCTCATAACAATGTCACTACGGGCCGCTTACTTGCCAAACAACCTGGTGAAGTTGCGCCGTGGCCGCTCCTTCCAGGCACCGCGATGCCAGGCATCGGATGCCAGCAACGGCAGCACACTGGTTGCCTCTGCATACACCATCTGCTCTTTTACCGTATCAACCTTGCCCCATGAACAGGCTTCTTTCAGCGTCGAACTGGAGCATGCGCCGTCGCGCACGTCGGCCACGGTGATCTGGATAGCGTATTTATGCATATCCACCTTCTTGCCGAGTATCTCGGCACACACGACCGTGTCCTGCGCAAAGTTCTTTGGCACCCCGCCGCCGATCATCAGCAGGCCCGTTTGACCGGCCGCGATTTTCACGTCGGTGAGTTCGCGAAAGTCACGAATCGAATCCAGCGTCATGTGCCTGTCGGGGTTATTGTTCTGGTGCACCACCAGGCCGAAACCGGCGCTGGAGTCGGTGAATGCCGGGCAGAAAACCGGTACGTCATGCTCATAGGCCGTTTGCACCAGCGAGTTCGGCTTTTTAGCGTTGCTTGTCAGCCAGCGTCCCATCTCGCGGATGAACTCACGCGAGGAATACGGGCGCGCTTCCAGGGCATCGGCAATATCGCAGATCGCCTGATCGCAGGACTGCAGCTCGCTCTCATCTATATAGGTGTCATAGATGCGATCGATGTACAGCTCGCGCAGCTGTTTATCATCGACTTCGCCCCCGGCCTGGTAATGCCTGAAACCAAGCGCTTCAAAAAAGTCCATGTCGACAATGCTTGCGCCGGTCGCCACAACAGCATCGACCATATTGTATTTAACGAGATCAGAGTAGAGCTGCATACAGCCGCCCGCCGACGTGCTGCCGGCTATGGTCAAAATTACCGAACAATCGGGGTCCGCGACCATTTCATTGAAAATGCCGGTCGCACGCGCCAGATCGCGCGAGCTAAACGACATACCTGCCATCGAATCAATAATCGGGCGTGCATCAAAACTCGTGATATCGATGTGTTCAACGGTTTTACTCAGCAGCTCCGCTTTGGGATCTGCTTTCAGTTCGGGTTCTGGCATGGTTTCATTCCCGGTTCAGAAAAGGCATTGCCACTTCGGCAACATTGGGCTGGCTCGTGGAATACAGGCTCAACATGGGTTCGTCGGTGAGGATGATTTCATCCCGTTCACCAAAGCCGTTGAAATTGGTGCGCATGGCGTCACCGTAGGCGCCGAGCTGACCGAACTCGATGTAGTCGTCCGCCCGCATCGACGCCGGCAGCTGGTAAGGCCGGACGATCGCATCGATGCTGTCACAGGTCGGGCCGTAAAAGTGAAAGGCGGTATCGTAGTCGCCGCGCAGCCAGCGTCCGTCGCGGACCACGCGCACGGGGTAGGGAAAATCGACATGGGCCGCGTCGAACAGGCTGCCGTAAGCACCATCATTGAGGTACAGCCAGTCACCCTTGCGCAGCGTGACCGCCAGCAGCATGGATGCCGCCTCGGCAACGAGCGCCCTGCCCGGTTCACACTTGAGCCGGCAGGTGTCACTGGTCAGCGTCTCGTTAAAGGCCGCGCTGATAACGTGCATGTATTCGCTCAGCGGCTTCGGATCCAGCCCGGGATAAGCCGCCGGAAAACCACCCCCTACATCAAGCGAATCGAGCATGACTCCCGTCTTCCTGATGAGACGGTTCGCGCGACTGATCGCACTCGCATAAGCCAACGGGTTCATTGCCTGCGAGCCGACATGAAAGCATATGCCCAGCTCTTCCGAGCTGGTACGCGCGCGCAGCAGCAACTGCTCGGCTTCATCGGGATGCGCGCCGAACTTGTTGCCCAGCGGGAGGCGGCTCGTGCTGTTGTCTACTGTGATCCGCACGTGGAGCCGAAGATCGGCAGCCCGTTGAGTGGCCGCCAGGATTTTGTCGAGTTCGTCCATGCAATCGAGCGAGAAATCACGCACGCCGTAATCAAAATACATGCGTCGAATGTGCTCAGGGTGCTTGACAGTATTCATGCAATACAGGCGGACACCGGCATAGTGGCGCACGAGTTCGACCTCGGCCAGTGACGCGACATCAAAATGCCGGATACCAGCCGTGTACAACACCTCGAGGATCAACGGTGACGGATTCGCCTTAACGGCGTACAGCACATCGCCAGGAAAATTATCCAGAAACCAGCGCGCACTGCGCGCAGCCGCATGCGGCCGGTGGCACAGTACCGGATTAGCAGGATGAAATTTTTTCAGGTGGCCGCAGACTGACTTGAAGCTTTCCACGCATAAAACCTCCCGGTTGCCGCCACTTGATGTTGCGGCGTTTAAAGGGCCGGAGACGCGGCGCCAGAAGCACCGTCTGCCGGGGCGGCAGAATATATAGGTATTTGCAGGACTGCGCCAGATTTTTTTAGCGCCTGACAGCGGGCCAGATTTACCCTCGCCGGCCCAACCCCGCTTTGGCGTCTGGCACTCATGACTTGATGAAAATACTACCCGCTGGCTTACCGCCGGCTATCCTCGCTGCAATGGCCTCCCCGCCCGCCAAATCCTCCAAAAGTTTTCGGCGGAGACGAATTCCCCGGGGCCAGCAGCAGGCTGCCAGCGACCGGGCCCTGGACTGGCAGGATTCGCTGGTTCTGAAGCCCCCGGGCGGGGACAAACCCCTGTGTCAGCCGGTTGCCGGCCCGGCTCCTCGACGGCGCGACGCTGGTGATTTCGCCCCTGCATGAAGGTCTTGCACCGATAGATCAGCCACTGTTTTCAGGAATCAACCCGAATTCAAATCTGTCGATTTTGATGCCTTCGGGAAATACATCTTTCAGGCGTCGCTCAAACTCCTGGTAAACCTCCGCTTTATGCTGCTGGACGTCATAATCGCGACTCCCCGAATCAACACCTTCCACCTCCAGATCCATCCTGAACTCTATATCCGGGGCAATTTGCAAGCGTATCTTTGCCATAAAGCATTCCTCCTTTTTTGATGCATGTTCTCCACCCTCGCCCCGCGGCTACATGATGAGGGTAGTTGCGCAGGGCAGGAAACTCCCTACTGCTATAAGGTTGGCACATTTGTCCTGTGTTGCAAGGAGGATTCACGATTCAGGGATCTGCTACCATCGGACGTTGATTCTTTGCACATATTAATCCACATCAACGCATATGCTCGATATTATTGCTACACTTCGTTATCAACCAAGAAGCCGGAGGATTTAGTATGGATACCAAACTCGCAGAGGTTACCTTACATATCGATGAAGCTACGTCACACGATGAACGTGAAAATTTCCGTGATGTCCTGTTGGCCATGGATGGCGTACTGGCTGCAGCGTATCATGATGAAAAACCGCATTTAATGCTGATTGAATACAATCCGGATACCATCCATTCCATCGAGTTTGTCAATACAGCAAAGAAGCATGGCCTGCATGCTGAATTGATCGGGTTTTAGGTCTCACGTCAACTGGGAAGAGCATGGAATTTTACTGGTGGAGGGTGCAGCCGAGTGGCTGCAAGTGGCCGGTAGCATTGTAAAACCCGAATATCAGATGGCCCTCCGGGTCGTGTCTGGATGGCGTCCGTTAGTCGGCATTAATATCACAATCAAGGTTTGCTAATTACTTCAGGTGACCTTGACGATGATGGAAAAAATAAAATCGAATTGCATCATTCCAAGTGCCGCTTTTTCTGTGCCGCGATCCCAGATAAAACAATATGATGCTTCAATCAAATCAAGCCCCAAGATCGGGGACCTGATCTTTGGCGAAATCTGCAGTCTCGGTCATCACCGGCTGGTCGAAAGTAAAACTGCCCGTTTACATACAGTCAATGTCGGCACGCGTGCAGTATTTGTTTATGGCACCCGTTATACCCCCCGATCAGTTTGAAGGACTGGTTCCCGATACCATGGACGAGGATGCAGACCTGTTCAGTCGTGGCGACATAGTTGGTGAAGTAAAATCACAAAATCAGCTGATTGGCACCCAGACAAAGGTGCATGTACTGGGATATATTTGCAATTTCGAAGGGAGTGTAATAAATGCCAGGGATTATGTGCTGTTGCATCCAAAAAAGATGGCACGTAAAACACGTGGCGCAAAAGTTGTCCTTTGTATTGGGACCAGCATGAATACGCGTCGGTGATTCTCCGATTATCGGCGCCGGCGTCTATGCCGACAACGAGACCTGCGCCGTATCTGCAACCGGTTTGGGCGAAGATTTCATGCGTGCGGTCATTGCCAAAACCATCGCGGATTACATCTACATGAAAGGCATGGATGCAGCACAGGCTACAGAAGCAGGCATTCAATATCTGACCCGCAAGGTTAATGGACGTGGTGGTGTAATCGTGATCGACAGCGCTGGCAGCTGTTCAAGCGGTTTTACTACAAGAAAAATGATTCACGGGTGGATCGAACATGGCGGCAAAACCATCTGCAGGTTTTGATTGAATATGTGAGCCTGGTCGCTATTACCAAACGGCCCGCACCAGGCTGATCTCGTGGTCCGCCACGAATGCCGGCAGTTGAACGCGCAACATTTCCCATTCAGCCCCCTCGCCCATCTGCTCCAGGAGGCCCCCGATCAGCGCATACTTCTTGCTGGCAATCAATCGTTCCGGCGCCACCGGTTGGCCACTCTCGATCAGCCGCAGCAACTGTGCGGCGGCCTCGGCCAGGGAGAGGCCGCGGCGGGTGGCGATACCATCAAGATCCAGACCCTCCTGGTAGGCCAGCCAGGTAGCACGGAGCACCGGGTCCAGGCCAACCGCCTGCCCGCCCTGCCCGGCACTGTAGAGTGCAATGGCATCCAGAAAGTCGCTGCCGTATTTATCCAGCTTGTGCCGGCCTACACCCGTGATATTCAGCAGCTCCGCTTCATCCATCGGCTGGTCGCGCGCCATCTGCACAAGGCTGGCATCACCGAATACAATATAGGCCGGGACCCCCTGTTCATCGGCGATGCGCTTGCGCAGATCGCGAAGCTGATCGAACAGGATCTCGTCATAAGGCCCGTGTGCGGCATCCATCCCGGGGCGCTTCTTCTTCGTCTGTTCACGAATACGGGGCTTGGCCAGATGCAGTGCCTCTTCACCGCGCAGCAACGGGCGGGCCGCCTCGGTAAGCTTCAAGACTGAATAGTTGGCAATATCCTGAACCAGGTAGCCATGATGAATGAGCTGGCGGATGATGGACGTCCATTCCTGCTCGCTCCTGTTGCTGCCCAGGCCATAGGTGGAGAGCTGCTGGTGATTGCGTGAACGAATGCGCTCGTTATCGGCACCCCTCAGTACATCCACTACATGTGCCACCCCGAAATGCTGGCCCAGCCGGTAGACGCAGGACAACGCCTTTTGGGCGTCCAGCGTGGCATCGAATTGTTCCGGCGGGTCCAGGCAGACATCACAGTTGCCACAGTCCTGTTCGAGGCGTTCACCGAAGTAGTTGAGCAGCACCCGGCGCCGGCAGGTAACACTTTCGGCCAGCCCTACCATGGCATTGAGCTTGTGGACCTCGATGCGTTTTTGTTCCGGATTCTCGTTGTTCTCGATCAGGCGCCGGGCCGTCCCCACGTCCTGGGCGCCGAACAGGAGCAGGGCCTCCGAGTCCAGGCCATCGCGGCCGGCCCGTCCGGTCTCCTGGTAATACCCCTCGATATGTTTGGGAAGATCATAATGAACAACGAAACGCACATTGGGCTTGTCGATGCCCATGCCGAACGCCACCGTGGCGACCACCACCTGCAGTTCATCCCGCAGGAAGTCCTCCTGCACTTCCCGGCGATGGGCGGCTGGCAAACCGGCATGGTAGGCCTCGGCACGGACACCCTTTGCCTGGAGTCTTCCGGCCACCTCCTCCACCCGCTTGCGGCTCAGGGCGTAGACGATGCCCGCCTGGTCCGTGCGATTCTCCAGAAAACGCGCCAGCTGATCGAAAGGCTTGTGCTTTTCCAGCACCGTGTAATGGATGTTGGGGCGGTCAAACCCGGTCACGTGACGGCTGCCCTTGCCGAGACCGAGCACGCGCACGATGTCATCACGGGTCTGGGCATCGGCCGTTGCCGTAAAGGCGGCCAGCGGAATGCCCGGGAAGTGGTCGCGCAGCGCCCCCAGTTGCTGATACTGGGGACGGAAATCATGACCCCATTGCGACACACAATGGGCCTCGTCGATGGCGAACAGGGCGATGTCAATGTCCGTCAACCGTTCGAGAAAGCCGGCGCTCATCAAACGCTCCGGACTGATATAAAGCAGGTCCAGTTCACGGGCATGCAGCCTGGCCAGCACCTGGCGCGCCTCCTCCGAGCCAAGCGCTGAATTGTAGAAGGCGGCTGCCACACCATTGGCCTGCAGGGCATCCACCTGGTCCTTCATCAGCGAAATCAGCGGCGACACGACCATGGCCACGCCGGGTCGATGCAGCGCAGGTATCTGGTAACACAGGGACTTGCCACCGCCGGTCGGCATCAACACGAAGCTATCGCGACCGGCAATCAGCTCTTCGATGATGGTCTGCTGGTGGGGGCGGAACCCGGCATAACCAAACACCCGCTGGAGGGTGTCATGGAGGTCTTCGGTCGTCGGGGCGGGTGGCGGATTCATGGGCGTCCATTGTACCCGCCCTTCCCTGTAACCCCTAAGGACTAATGCTATTCATGCTGTCATCCGGCCCGAATTTCTCAACCTGCGGCCACTACTCCCGACCTTCCAGAGTCTGCGTTTCGATGCCCCGTTCGGCAAGCGCCTGCCTCGATTTATCAAGCACTTCAAGATCTTCGAACGGGCCAACACGTACGCGGTGGTAGACATCTGCGGTAGTGATGCTGATTTCCTGGATGTCTCCCCTGAACCCAAGCCGGGTAAGCTTCGCCAGTAATGCGTCTGCGCCTGCCTTGTCACGGAATGACCCGGCTTGCAGATAATGGCCTGTTGCCGGGGAGGCTCCTGCCACAGCGGCCGGTTCTTCCGCCGCCGCTGCCGGCTGCTGCGCGCGCATCCGGGTTGCATCTTCCGGCACGGCCGCATCCCTGTCCGAAAGGGTTTCATGGAACTCGAATCGTGGTTCGGGTGCTGTTGGCGCTTCCCGCTTTTCTTCTGTTTCCACAGGAACCCCTGACGACAATCTCCCGGGCTGCATGATTTCCTTGAGACTCCGTAACGGTGCATCACTCGCCGGGGCCACCGCATCCTGCGCGGGAACGACATCATAGCGGACCGGTTGCTGCGGCACCTCCAGTATCAGCAACACGCTTAACACGACCACACCCACCAGCGCCCCGCCCGCAAGCCAGTGACCACCAAACGGTGAGAACGCCCTGCGGCGCACGGACGTGCGCGCCATGTCCATCACCGCCCGGTCGAGGCGTGCCGGCGGTGTCTCCTGTGAGGACTCCCGGTACAGTTCCGAGAGCCTGCTATCGTGTGCTTCGCTCATGACTCGACCTCCAGGCATTCCTTTGCAATTGCCGCACGCAGCCGGTTCATGGCATAGCGCAACCGGCTCTTGACTGTTTCTGCCCCGGTGCTCATCGCCTCGGCGATCTCCGCCATTGACATACCCGCCTCATGCCTGAGCAGAAAGGTCTGCCGCTGCATATCCGGCAGACCCGTTACCAGCTGCAGCAGCTGTTCGAGGCAGTCACGCAGGTCCAGCAGGCGTTGCGGGCCGGGATTCGCATCCACTGCAGCCATCCCGGGGCCGTCATCGTCCACTGCCGGATACCCGCCTGGCTGCACCCCCTCACGGCGCCAGTGGTCAATCAGGCGATTGCGCGCCAGCGTATACAGCCAGGTCCTGAAGGCCGCCTGCGGACGGTAGTCTCTGCGGCCCTGAACCACTCGTGCCCACACATCCTGGAACAGCTCCTCTGCCACGGACCGATTGGTCTGACGCAGGAAGTAGCGATACAGGCCGCCGCGATGCTGTTCATAGAGCCTCTGGAAGGCATCCAGATCTCCCCCTGCGTAGCGCAGCATGAGACTCTCGTCACTGCCTGGTTTTATCGCCCGATCAGCCATTGGTTGAATCCGTTACTTCCTTCCCGAGACCGGCACCCAGCATATCAAACACCCGTCCCTTACAACGAGGACGCCAGGTTCGCGAGCTGCATGAACTCGCCCCGGTAACCAAACGGGTCATCCCCGCGCGCACCGCGTGCCAGCGCCAGCACCTCGGGGTAACTGAACTCACCCGTGTACTTGCCACCGCGCAGGATCTGCCCGAGTCCAGCCACGGCCGCGGCGAAGCGATACGGCTCGGATGTCTGTCCGAGTTCCCTGACGATATCCGCCTTGCGCACCGGCTGCTCGATCAGGGTACTGGTCCCGTTATCCGGTTTCTTGTAGCGCAGCCTGACCAGCGCGAGTTCACCAGGATTCACCAGGTCGCGCCGTTGTGGCTGGTAACGGCCATCGTCCAGACGCTGGCCGGCGCTGCCAGTCAGCGCCACCTCGTAGATGGCCGTCACCGAATGCCCGGCACCGATCTCGCCGGCATCAACCCTGTCGTTACTGAAATCCTCGCGCGCCAGTGCCCGGTTCTCGTACCCGATCAGGCGATACTCCGCCACCGTGGCCGGATTGAACTCCACCTGGATTTTCACATCCTTCGCAATCGTCAGCAGCGTCGAGGACATCTCATCGACCAGCGCCTTGCGTGCCTCGCTCAGGGTATCGATATAGGCATAGTTACCATTACCGGCGTCGGCCAGCTGCTCCATCAGATGATCGTTGTAGTTACCGCTGCCAAATCCCAGCGTCGTCAGGCCAATGCCCTGCTCGCGCCGGTCTTCAACCAGTTGCTTCAGCATTTCGAAATCAATCGTACCGACATTGAAGTCGCCATCGGTTGCGAGAATGACGCGGTTGATTCCGTCCTTGATAAAGGCCTGCTCTGCAAGCGCATAGGCCATGCGGATTCCGGCGCCGCCATTGGTGGAACCCCCGGCCGTCAGGCCATCGAGCGCCGCGGTAATCGTGGCCGCCTGGTCACCCGCTGTCGGCTCGAGCACAACGCCGGAGGCACCGGCATACACAACCATCGAGACCCGGTCATCCGCCTGCAGCTCGCGCACCAGCAAGCGCAATGCCGATTTCAACAGCCCCAGCTTGTCGGGTGATTGCATGGAACCGGAGACATCCACCAGGAACACCAGGTTCGCGTCCGGCAGCTGCGCTCGCGGCACGTCATAACCCTGGATGCCGATGTGCAACAGGTGCGTATCAGGATTCCAGGGACTCGGGCCAACCTCGGTGGTAATCGAGAACGGCGTGGCCCTGTTTTTTGGACGCGGATAATCATAGGAAAAATAATTAATCAGCTCCTCGGTACGAATGGCATCCTTCACCGGCCGGTTGCCGGCATTCAGCATACGGCGCATGTTGCTGTAAGCGCCGGTATCGACATCGATACTAAAGGTCGAAAACGGATCTGCAGACGCGCGGTGCAACGGGTTGTCGGAGAAATGTGCGTAGTTCTCCCGGTTGAGCGGTTCCGAGGCCACACGCAACGATGCAATGCCGCTTGCAGGCATGGCCTCGTACATCATCTTGCGGCCTGGCGCCTGAGGCTGCCGTGCATCGGTATCGGCCGCACGCACACGCTCCCGTACCAACTCTTCATGCCCGCGGACTTCATCGGGCATCCGGTGCTCCAGCCTGACCGGGGCATCCGCCGTGGTCCGCTCGACCTGCCCCTGCCCGCCTGGCTCGACCGTACAGGCGCCTGCAAACAGGATCGTAACGGCTGAAACGAGAATGACTTTGTAATCAATGCGGTTCATGGTGCCTCTCCATTCTGGTGATCGTTACCTTTATAAACGCAGCAGGGCTTGAAACGGGGTTAACTTTTTATTGTTTTTTTGAGCGGGCAATGCCTGCACGGCTGTTCATGATCCTGACAAGCGGCCCGGGTTCACCTCCCAGCCAACGGTGCGCTGGTAACACCGGTCGCACATCGGCTGAGCATTCAACAGGGCGAGTACCCCGTGACTCGTCTTCCGCTGTGCGTGTAAAATAAATCCGCTCCCATTTATCGATCCAGAGGTAAGCCCCGAATGCGCCTGATGACAATTGGCACTGCCCTCCTGGTCACACTCATCGGTTTCGTGATCGCCTGGCAGTTCGTGAATCCCGCGCCACCGCACAGCCTCACCATCGCAACCGGTCACATGGATGGCGCGTACTACCTGTACGCCCAACGCTACAAAGAACTGCTGGCGCAGAATGGCGTCGAACTGGAGATCCAGACAACGGCCGGCTCTATCGAGAACCTCGAATTACTGCAGAATAACAGCGTCAGCCTGGCATTCGTGCAGGGTGGCACTGGGGTGGGAGTGGATTCCAGCAGACTTACCAGCCTGGGCAGCCTCTATTACGAGCCCTTGTGGGTCTTTTATCGGGGCGAGCAAACACTCACCCGGCTGGGCGAACTGCAGGACAAGCGCATCGCCATCGGTGGGCACGGCAGCGGCACGTACGCAATCGCAAGCAGGCTGCTGACGGACAATCACATCGACACCGGGGCCGGTAATATCCAGCAAATCGGCGGCGCGGCCGCCATGCAGTCCCTGCTGCAGGGCCACACCGATGCCATGTTCCTGGTCGCCGCGCCGGAAGCACCCCTGGTGCAACAACTGCTACACAGTAAGGATGTTCGACTGATGTCATTTGCACGCGCCTCCGCTTACATACGGACGCACCATTTCCTCTCCGCCGTCACCCTGCACGAAGGCATCATCGACCTGCAGGCCGACATTCCACCGCACGACACGGTTCTGCTTGCGGCCACGGCGAACCTTGTGACGCATGACGATTTCCACCCCGCACTGGTCAGCCTGCTGTTACAGGCCGCCACCAGCGTGCAGGGTGCCGGCGGGCTGTTCGCAAAGCCCGGTGTCTTTCCCAACAGCGACAACCTTGAATTTGCGCTGGATGATGAGGCACGCCGCTTTTACAAACATGGACCACCCTTCCTGCAGCGCTACCTGCCCTTCTGGACGGCCAACCTGATCGATCGCCTCAAGATCATGCTGGTGCCACTGCTGACGCTGCTGCTGCCACTGATCAAGATCATGCCGCCGACCTTGCGCTGGCGGGCGCGCAAGAAGATCTATCGCTGGTACCGGGAACTGCAGGCGCTGGACACCGGGACAGCCGCAAGTCAGTCAGGCGAGACCCCGGAATTGCTGCTGCAAAGACTGGATGAACTGGAAGAAGAAGTGCGCAAGGTCAGTGTGCCCCTGTCCTATGCCGATGAGCTCTACAGCCTGCGCCTGCATATCGGCCTGGTCCGCAACAAGCTGCTGGACCGTCGGGCCTAGTTCCCGGTCTCGGGCGTGCCTGGGCCAGGGCCCATCCCGTCGTTATAGGGAATGAAGGTTCTATCCAGCGCTTCATTCACCCGGACTGCAAACCGGTCAATGCCGCTGTAATGTTTTTGCCTGAGCTGCGCACCCAGTACGGCTTGCTGCTCTGCAAGAGCCTCCAGTATGTCTGTACGCATCTCTTCCCTGTTAAGCGTCTCGTCCAGCTCAACAAGGGCCTTGTCAACAGCCAGCCAGGCGGCCAGTCCCGCGGTAACGCCGCATAGAATCGCCACCGGACCCGCCGGGGCACACAGCGTGGCACCCAGCCCCGCGGACAATGCGGTCGATGTCCCTTTTTTTGCGAGCGTCTTTGAGACAACGGCTGCACCCGCATGAAAGGATTTCTTGGCAGCTACCTTCCCGACGACGGCGGCAGCCGCTTTCTTGGCCAGAACCTTGCTGGCCACGATGCCCACACCAACACCGCTGGTTAGCGCCGCGGCAGCCCTGAACTTGTCACGGTCCAGATCAGCCAACGGTGCAAGATCGATGCGGCCGGCAGCGCACGGGGCCTCTTCAAGTTCTGCTTCAAGGTAGGAAGTCATCGCCGCAAACCGCTCGGCGGACAGGTCCCCAAGCCTGCTGTCGAGATTGTCCAGCCGGGTTGCAAAATCACTGCGCGTAAACAGGTATTCCTCCAGCTTCTCACTCAGGACCGTCGTTACATCCTCGGTAAAAACCGCCGCGAGGCGCTGGTATTCACCAATGACCGTGAAGTACCAGTCAAGATAGGCGTCGACGCCCGCCTCGATGTCGACGAAGATGCGGTCGAGCCCCTGGTCGATGCCGGAATCGACCGCATCGAGGGCGTCCTGGCGTTCGCCCGCTATCGACTTGTCCAGTTTCATAACCAGCCGTGTGCGGCTGGCCTCATCCGGTTTGCAGGGGTCTACCGAATCGGACATACGGCTCACGCCTCTCTCGATGACCTGGGGAGTGAACTGGCCCAGCTTGATGGACGCATAAAGGAACGGCAGCGCCAGCAGGATAATGGTCAGGAAAAAGCTGCGGGAGAAAAGGCTTTCCACCGCGCGACCTGCACGCCGCGCCTCCCGTTTATCAAGCAGCACACTGATACCCAGTAGCAGAGCGGTATACAGCCAGGCCACCGTGACGGCCCGCAGCAGGAAAAACGACCAGGCACCGATTTTTGTGGACACATCCGGCAGGTTTGGTATGACGAGTTCGGAGAAATGCCAGGACAGCGCTTCAATCGCTGCCAGTACACCGGTACTCACACCCCAGAGCACGCAGCCGGCCGCGTCATTCGACTGCCTGAAGACCTGCTCCGCAACCTGGTACCAGTCCAGGTGCCGGGTGTCTGCCGCTCCGACAATAAAGAAGTCAAACACCACCATGGCGCCGGACAGGACAATGCCATTGATGAGAAACAGTGGCCAGCGCCTGGCAACGACTCCCATGTGCCGGTCCTTGATGCCGCCTTTCAGTTGCCGGGTGACCGGTCCCACAATCAGTGACAGGAAAATTCCGTCAACAGCGAGCACATACCAGTGTAGTGGCGACAGGCGGGAGACCAGGGCGAGCAGCATCCAGGCGAGCAGCATCGAGATAACGACCTGGACACCCTTGGTTACACCCCCCCTCCACAGGAAGCCCCGCACCCGGCTCTCTGGCCGGGCGGCACCGGCAAGTACCAGGCGTCTGCGGAAAAGCAGATACTCCGTGCGGTACTGCCAGACGGGAAAAGCGATCAGGCCGACAAGCGCAAAGACAAGCCAGCACGGCGCCGCTGTGACGGCATGGGTAAAAAACAGGAGTGCGCCTGCGGCCAGGACCATGCCCAGGGTACGCAGCACGACCAGACGGCGCCGTTGCCAACGGGATCGAGGTGTCAGCTCAGCGGATGGCCCATCGGAAGACTGCATGTCTAAAGCGATAAAACCCTGAGAAAAACCACACGGTTGCGATCAGCGGCGTTCAAATACCACCACGCTGCGGGGCTGGACGGTATAGGCGGGGTCTGACTGCACCGGTTGATCGCCGGGGCTCATGATATCCTGCGGGGATTGTCCGGCCGTATCGATAGCCAGGCACCAGTCACCCTCGGCAATCCCTGGCAACGGCATGACCAGCTTTTCCGGTTTCATGTTCATGACCAAGAACAGGTCTTCCTCCCAGGCATCGACGGCACCCAGCGTACAGGCAAGGACCTGCACATCGGGATCCTCCCATAATGGCTGGTTATGACGTTCACCATGCCAGGTAATATCCGGGAACATGTGGCCTTCCCGATCCAGCCCGCTCAGAAAGCGGCCATGCATCAGGCAGGCGTGGCGCTTGCGAAAGGCTATCATGAGCCGGGTAAAACGCAGCATCTCCCTGTTTGTCTCCGTCAGGGACCAGTCGAACCATCCCAGTTCATTGTTCTGGCACCAGGCATTGTTATTACCACGCTGGGTTCGCAGAACCTCGTCACCGGCATTGATCATGGGCGTTCCCTGACTGAGCAGCAGTATCGCCATGAAGTTTTTCGCCTGCTTGCGGCGCAGCGCGAGAATCTCCGCGTCATCGGTTTCGCCTTCAGCGCCGCAGTTCCAACTGAGGACATTGCTGTTGCCATCGCGATTGTTCTCGCCATTGGCCTCATTGTGTTTTTGTTTGTAGCTCACCAGGTCATGCAGGGTGAAGCCGTCGTGGCAGCTGATGAAATTGATGCTGTTGATCGGCAACCGGTCCTCGTCCTGGTACAGATCACTGCTGCCGCTAAGGCGCCGGGCCAGTTCACTCTGCAGCCCCTTCTCGCCACGCAGGAAGCGCCTGACAACATCCCGGTACTGCCCGTTCCACTCGGCCCAGCGGAAACCGGGGAAATCACCCACCTGGTAAAGACCGGCCGCATCCCAGGCCTCGGCAATAATGCGCGTTTCACTGAGCACGTTTGAAAACTCGATATTCCACAACACCGGGGCATGGTACAGCGGCTTGCCGTCCTCGCCGCGTGACAGCACGCTGGCCAGGTCAAATCGGAAACCATCCACGTGCATTTCGCGCACCCAGTACTCGAGACACTCCAGTATGAACTTTGCAACCAGCGGGTGGTTGCAGTTGACGGTGTTGCCGCAACCGGTGTAATCACGGTAGATACCGCGGTCCGCCGGGTCCAGGTGGTAGAAGGTCTCGTTTCCGATACCCTTGAAATTAATGAGCGGCCCACCCGCACCGCCCTCGGCCGTGTGGTTGAATACCACGTCGAGGATGACACCGATACCCGCCTCATGCAGCGCCTTTACCATGTCACGGAACTCGTGGGCATGGGCATTGGCATGCCTTGATACACAATAACCGGGATGCGGACTGAAATAACTGTGGGTACTGTAACCCCAGTAATTACCGAGACCCTGGTCCGCCACACCCGCCGGTACATCCTGTTCATCAAAGGCCATAACCGGCAGCAGTTCAACATGCGTGATGCCGAGTTCCATCAGGTAGGGAATCTTCTCGATGACGCCCAGGAAGGTCCCCGGCTGCCTGACGCCGGCATTCGGATGCCGGGTAAAACCACCGACGTGCATTTCGTAGATAATCGTTCTCTCCGGACGAATACACCCCAGTGTTTCATCCTCCTCCCAGTCATACTCGCAGGAACGCACCACACCACGCATCGAGGTGGCCATGTTGCTGCCGGGTGCTGCTGCAGCGGCACGCTTCCACAGGCGATCGGTCACGCCGCGTGTCCAGGGATCAAGCAGGACCTTCTCGCGGTCAAAACAAAGCCCGGATCGATGCACATCATCCGGCCCATCGATACGCCAGGCATAGTAGACGTCAACCGGCAGGTCGATAACAAACACGTGCCAGAAAAAGAAGGTGCGGTGCGTGTGCGCCTCCAGGGGGATCACCTGGAAGGGTTGCGGGTCATCGGCATTTTCAAACAACAGCAATTCGACATGACTGGCATGCCGGCTATAGATCGAGAAATTGACACCCCCTGGCGAAGGTGTCGCACCCGCCGGGTAGCGGTTGCCTGGATGGACGCGGCAGCTTGTGATGTGCTTCTGATTCAATCAGGCGGATTCCTTCAGTACACAGCTTTTTATATTGACGTCGTTGCCATCCGCTACCGATTTGACCTTCCAGACCTCCTCGCAATATTGCCTGATTGCGCGGTCAGAGGAAAACTTGCCGATACGGGCCGTATTCAGAATCGAACTGCGCAACCAGGCATCACGGTCGGCGTAATGCCGGCTGACCTGTTCCTGGCAGCTAATGTAGGAGCGGTAATCATGCATCAGCATATACTCGTCATACCCCAGCAGGGAATCAAGCAGCGGCCTGAACAGCTCCGTATCACCGTTCGAGAACACACCGGAACGAAGTGCGTCAAGCACCCGGTGCAGTTCTTCGTCCCGCTGGTAGCAGAGCTCCGGGTGATAACCCCCGGCCTTCAGCTCACGGATCTCCGCGGCCGTTGCGCCAAACAGGAAAAAGTTTTCCTCCCCGACCTCTTCACGAATCTCGACATTGGCCCCGTCAAGCGTACCGATCGTCAGTGCACCGTTCATGGCGAACTTCATGTTGCCGGTGCCCGATGCCTCCTTGCCCGCCGTGGAAATCTGTTCTGACAGGTCTGCCATCGGGTAGACATGATGCCCCGTCTTGACGTTGAAATTGGGGATGAATACCACTTTCAGGCGGTCGGCGACCAGCGGATCATTGTTGACGACATCTGCAACGGAGGTGATGAGCTTGATGATCAACTTCGCCATGGCGTAGCCGGGCGCGGCCTTGCCGCCGAAGATGAAGGTACGGGGCTGAATATCGATGCCGGGATTTTCCCTGATTCGCTGGTACAGGGTAATGATATGCAGGATATTCAGATGCTGGCGCTTGTACTCGTGGATGCGCTTCACATGCACATCAAACAGGCTGTCGGGATCGACCACGATACCGGTCCGCTGCTGGATAAAGGCCAGCTGCTCACGCTTCTTGTCCTGCTTGACCTGCCACCACTGCGCGCGGAATTCCTCGTCATCGATGAACGCCTCGAGTTTTCGCAGCTCTTCCAGGTTTGACACCCAGTCCATGCCGATGCGACCGGAGATCAGGGTCGCCAGGTTGCGATTGCACAGTGCAATCCAGCGCCGTGGCGTCACACCATTGGTGATATTCCTGATCTTCTGCGGGTATAACTCGTGAAAATCATTCAGCGTGTACTGCTTCAACAGCCGGGTATGCAACTCGGCCACACCGTTGATGGCGTGGCTGCCCGCACAGGCGAGATTGGCCATGCGCACGCGGCGGCCGTCGTCTTCCTGGATCAGGGACATGCGCACCACCCGCCGCTCATCACCGGGAAATTTTTCCCGCACTTCCCTCAGCAGGCGTGTATTTATCTCGTAGATAATTTCCAGATGACGCGGCAGCACCCGTGCAAACAATGACACCGGCCAGGTCTCCAGCGCCTCGGGCAGCAGCGTGTGATTGGTATAGGAAAAGGTGCTGCGGGTGATCTCCCAGGCCTCGTCCCGGTCCATGTCATGCTCATCAACCAGCAGCCGAATCAGTTCGGGAATGGCAAGCGACGGGTGGGTATCGTTCAGCTGTCCCGCCCAGTACCTTGCAAAGTCATGCAGGCTGCGTCCGAAGCGCAGGTGAATCCGGATCATGTCCTGCAGCGAACAGGATACGAAAAAATACTGCTGTTCGAGCCGCAAGCGCTTGCCCTGCTCGGGCTCGTCGTTCGGGTAGAGGATCTTGGTGAGATTGGTGGCGGCGACATTGTCCTCGACGGCACCGTAGTAATCACCTTTATTGAATATCATGAAGTGGAAATTGCGCGGCGCCTCGGCCTTCCAGAGTCGCAGCAGTGCCACCGTGTCGGCGAGAAAACCGGTAATCGGCGTGTCATAGGCCATCCCCTTGACGATGCGCTCCGGGGTCCAGCGAACCTGCCGGCGGCCATCATCCGTTGTGTGCTGCTCCGTGTGGCCGCCCAGCTTGACCTTGAAGGTGGTCTCCGGCCGGGCAATCTCCCAGGGATTGCCCAGCTGCAGCCAGTGGTCGGTCCTTTCAAGCTGCCAGCCGTCCTGTAACTGCTGGTCGAAGATACCGAATTCGTAGCGAATACCGTAACCGATGGCCGGAATTTCCCTGGTTGCCAGCGAATCCATGAAACAGGCCGCGAGCCGACCCAGCCCGCCATTGCCCAGCCCCGGCTCTTCCTCCTGCTCGAACAGATCATGGACATCGATATCGAGCTCCTGCATGGCCTGCTCGACGGCATCACACATCCCCAGGTTGATCATGTTGTTGGCCAGGTGCGGACCCGGCAGGTATTCCGCAGACAGATAGCTGACCACGCGCATGTTACCGGTGAAATAGGTATCGATGGATTTCATCCAGCGCTCCAGCATCCGGTCGCGCACGGTATAGGCCAGTGCCAGGTAACGGTCGTTCAGGGTGGCCGTCCGGCAGTTCTTTGCCTGCACGTAAAACAGGTTATTCAGGAAGGCCTCGCGAATTTCCTCGACCTCGAATCCGGTGCGAATATTCATGCCGCTTCCCCCGCCTCCGCCCCTTTATCAATATAAACGTCTGCGCCGGCATGTCCACGGATCCTTGCGATCGGCAGGTCCTCGCCGCGCTTCCAGCGCTGTACAGCGGTGTGTTTTCCGGCCCCGCTGACCATCACCAGCACCTCGGCCGTGTCATTCAGTGCCGCCACCCCGAGACTGACCCGGTCCGCTGGCGGCTTCGGTGCATTGTGTACCGCAAGGACCGGCTTGCCAGCCGCATGCACCTGCCCCGGAAACAGGCTGGCGGTATGGCCGTCCTCTCCCATGCCCAGCAGTACCATGTCAAACGGCCGCGCCTGTTCAATAAACGGTGTGTATGCCTGCGCCGCGGCCTCGGCACCGGTCTCGGCATTGATTACATGGATGTTCGCCGCCGGCAGTGCAACCCGCCCCAGCCAGCGTGCGCTCGCCATGGTGCTGTTGCGTTCCGAATGCCCTGCCGGCAGGCAGCGCTCGTCACCGAAATAGACCTGCCAACGGGACCAGTCGGTGGTGACGGCGGCCAGCTGCTGGTAGACCGCCTCCGGGGTGCTGCCACCGGCCAGTACGATCCGGAACACGCCGTGCCTGCCGATCGCATTGCGGGCGCTCTCGAGAATGCGTTCACTCACGGCCGTCGCCAGTGCCTGTGGATCGGGCATGAGGTGCCAGCGGGTTTCGCCAGTGTCCGGCAAAGACTCCCCGCCCGCCATCATGTTGCCTCCCTGCGGCAGACCTCACAGGCATGCCATTCGCGCCCGTCACGCGCCAGCAGCTGCTCACCCGCAGCCGGTCCCCAGGTGCCGGCCGCATAGTTGGGAAAGTCGCGTGCCGGCAATGCCGACCATACCTCCAGCACCGGGTCGACCAGTTCCCATGCGGCCTCGATGTTGTCGGCCCGCTTGAACAGGGTGGCATCGCCGGTCATACAGTCGTGCAGCAGCGTCTCGTAACCGCTCGAGGGTCTGTGATCGAAGTAGTCCTCGTAGCGGAAGCTCATCTGTACCGCGCCGAGATGCGTGGTATGCCCCGGTATCTTGGCATTGAAATTCATGCTGATCCCTTCATCGGGTTGCAGTCGCATCAGCAGCGTATTGGCCGGGACATTATCGCGCTTCAGCTGGGAATTCCTGAACATGGCGTTTGGCCCATGCTTGTACTGGATTACCACCTCGGTGAAGCGGCCCGGCATGCACTTGCCGGTGCGCAGGTAAAAGGGCACCCCGGCCCAGCGCCAGGAATCAATCATCAGTTTCACGGCGGCGTAGGTTTCCGTTTTCGAATCAGCGGCAACCCCCGGCTCGCCACGATAACCCTGGTGGTGCGTACCGTCAGGCCGGGTGCCGGGGCCATACTGGCCGCGCACCGTTGAGGTCAGCACCTCGCCGTGACTGAATGGCTGAATGGCGCGCAGCACCTTGGTCTGTTCATCGCGAATGGCATCGGCATCGAAGGAATTGGACGGTTCCATGGCGACGATCGAAAGTACCGCCAGCAGGTGATTCGGGATCATATCGCGCAGCGCACCGGATTGGTCGTAGTAGCCGCCGCGCGACCCCACACCGATGGACTCCGACACCGTGATTTGCACGTGGTCGATATACTGGCGGTTCCAGATCGGCTCGATGGTGCTGTTGGCAAAGCGAAACGCCAGGATGTTCTGCACCGTTTCCTTGCCGAGGTAATGGTCGATGCGATAGATCTGGTGCTCGTCCATGACCTCGTGCAATTGCCGGTTCATGTCACGCGCCGACTGCAGGTCATGGCCGAAGGGCTTTTCGACAATCAGCCGCCGCCAGTTTCCACCACTCTCGTCAAGCAGGCCGACACGGCCCAGGCCGGCCGCGATACCGGCGAAGAAACGCGGCGGCGTGGCCAGGTAAAACAGGAAATTCGGGACCAGCCCGCCGGCACCGGTCATTTCGGCCAGTCGTTCGACCAGCCGCGGGTACAGCTCGGGGTCAGCAAGATCCCCGGACAGGTGGTGCACATATTGCAGAGTGCGCTGCCAGTGCGCCTCGTCCAGTCCGGCGCCGAGAAACCTGCGGCTGCCGTCATCCAGCCGTTTCCGGAAGGACTCGACGTCCGGCGCGCGGCGCTCCACAGCAAGCACCGCGAACTGTTCGGGCAACAAGCCGTCACGGTACAGGGAATACAGTGCGGGGATCAGCTTGCGCCGGGTCAGATCTCCGTTGGCGCCGAATATCACCATGATGTGGGGTGGCGCCGTTTCTACCGTCGATTGCTGTTGATTATCAGTTTGCATGGGATTACGTACTAAAAACCTCCACCTCGTATCAATGCAGGGTACGCCGCGGTCAACACCCGTGCCGGCGCAGTGGCCCCGTATACAAGACGAGACACTACCGGGTCAAGTACAACAACTGTGTTGACCACGGTCAAGCTTTCTTCTATTTTTTCACTCATAACCGCTCCCTGTTGTCACATAACTGTAATGCCTGTGTTTTTAGTTGACACGCGCCAGGATCTGCAATCACGGGATATGGCAAACAGGCACATCACTATGTAGCGCCAACCGGGGCCTTTACCGTGGCACGCACTACGGCAACCAAAAACCTGGGGGCAAGCCAATGCAGCAGTTTGAATACGTACGCCGGTTTCGTGAACTCGGTATCGACGATGTACCACTGGTCGGCGGTAAAAACGCATCACTGGGCG
>Ga0210123_1000062_pt1 | contig 64714 bp, 61 predicted proteins | sample Muzzi_PWB_D2_FD_185535 | JGI IMG/M metagenome (GOLD analysis project Ga0210123, IMG submission 185535) | Wetland microbial communities from San Francisco Bay, California, USA, that impact long-term carbon sequestration - Muzzi_PWB_D2 (SPAdes) | ecosystem: Environmental > Aquatic > Marine >... | reverse complement strand
CGAGCGAACAGTCAGGCAACCCCTACCAGGATATCGCCCTTAACTTCCGGCACTTCTTTTCCCGCAAGGTTATGTTCGTGAAGTATGCCTCGGCCTATGTGGTCTGCCCCGGCGGCTTCGGCACGCTTGATGAACTGGCGGAAATCCTCACGCTGGTCCAGACCGGGAAAACAAGACGCATCCCCATTATCCTGGTCGGCTCGGAGTTCTGGTCCGGACTGGTCGGCTGGTTCAGGGATACACTGGTGACTAAAGCCACAGTCTCGGCCGACGACCTTGATCTGTTCAAGATACTGGACCACCCGCAGGAAGTCGTTGACGCAATATTCGATTATTATGAACACAAGAGCTTTGAACCTTCCGAACTGGAACAGGAAAAACTGCTGGAATTATAGGAATACAAACATGCGAAAACTTTTCATTATTTTTCTCCTCGCTGCGTCACTTCCCGTGATTGCGGAACCACCGGCACTGGAGTCCCTGCCCTCGCCTGCGACACAACAGACCGGCCCTGTGGGTGAAGAAATGGAGCCAGAAGTCAAGATCATCAAAAGGGACAACGCCACAATCGAGGAATACCGCATGAACGGCGTGCTCTACATGGTCAAGATCGTACCGAGTATTGGCCTGCCCTATTACCTGATAGACGGGGACGGTGACGGCTACCTGGAATCCAGGAACAACACCCTTGAACCGGGACTTATGGTGCCGCAATGGATGATCTACCGCTGGTAACGGATAACGACTGTCTGCGTGTCCGGTAGTGAGACGCGCCACAGGAGCATGCGGAAGCGTTGCAGGAATGGCCGTGAACTGGCGATGAAGTGACTCCAACCGGTTCCCGATACTGTTTTTTTGTACACACGTCGATTTGATTGAAGCCCCCTCTCCCCAACCCTCTTACCGGAGGGAGAGGGAGAAAGGCCACAGGATTAACAACAGAACATGTACCCACGACTGCGGGCAATCGCGAATAAACTGGATTGGTTTGCAGAAAGAACCGGTCGTTTTATTGCCTGGCTGACCCTGGGAATGGTTGTCATCACCTTTACTGTCGTCGTACTGCGTTACCTGTTTCATAGCGGCTCCATCGCCTTGCAGGAATCCATCACCTACCTGCACGCCACCCTGTTCATGCTCGGTGCAGCCTGGACCCTGAAGCAGGATGGACATGTACGTGTGGACATCTTTTACAGCAAACACAGCCGGCGTACACGTGCATGGATTGACCTGGTGGGAACACTGCTGCTGTTATTCCCGGTATGCGGATTTATCCTGTTCTCCAGCCTGGACTACGTTGCGGCTTCATGGTCGGTACAGGAAGGCTCGCAGGAAGCCGGTGGACTCGATGCCGTATTCCTGCTGAAGACCACCATACCGGTAATGGCCGTGTTGTTGATGCTGCAAGGCTGCGCCATCATCCTGAATAACATCCTGATTATCACCGGCAAGAACCAGCCGGACAAGGCCTGACCAGGCATGGCCGACCTGATTCCACTACTGCTGTTTCTTGTTGTTTGCCTGCTCCTGATGAGCGGTTACCCGGTCGCCTTTACGCTGTCGGGCACGGCACTGGGTTTTGCCTTTATAGGCCAGATGACCGGCAGTTTTGATGCGGCCTTCCTGGGCGCATTGCCAAACCGGCTCTACGGGATCATGACCAATATCACCCTGATTGCCGTACCCCTGTTTGTTTTCATGGGCGTAATGCTGGAACGCTCACACGTTGCTGAAGACATGCTCGATATCATGGCCGCGTTATTCGGGCGCATACGCGGCGGGCTGGGTTACTCGGTGATCATCGTCGGAATGCTGCTGGCTGCGAGTACCGGGATTGTCGGCGCCACCGTTGTCACCATGGGCCTGCTGTCCCTGCCAACCATGCTGCGCCATGGCTATGACCCGCGCATCGCCAGCGGAATTATCTGCTCCTCGGGCACACTGGGACAAATCATTCCACCGTCCATCGTGCTGGTTCTGCTGGGTGATGTACTGTCATCGGCCTATCAACAGGCACAACTCGACATGGGCATCTACTCGCCGAAAACCGTTTCAGTGGGTGACCTGTTTGCCGGTGCAATCCTGCCTGGCCTGCTGCTCGTGGCCCTGTACCTGCTGTATCTCGCCTACATTGCCGCGACCCGGGGGGATGCGCTGCCGGCAAAGCCCGCCGTGCCCGTGGATTCACCGGACAGGAAAACACTGGGCGTGCGTGTCCTGCGTGGATTATTACCACCGCTGCTGCTGATCGTCGCTGTACTCGGTTCAATACTGGCCGGTATCGCAACCCCTACCGAGGCCGCCTCGGTCGGCGCCATTGGTGCCATGCTGCTGGCAATCTTGCGAAGAAATTTCAACCTGGCAACCCTGCGCGAAGTAACACAGAGCACCACGCGCATCACCTGCATGGTATTCATGATTCTGATTGGTGCATCGGTTTTCTCGCTGGTGTTCCGGGGCTTTGGTGGTGATACCGTGGTGGAAGCGCTGCTTTTCGACCTGCCAGGCGGCCGAACGGGCGCCATGCTGGCAGTGATGCTGCTGATGTTTCTGCTCGGTTTTGTACTCGACTTTATCGAGATCACGTTTGTAGTGGTCCCCATCGTCGGCCCCGTACTGCTGGCCATGGGTTATGACCCGGTCTGGCTGGGCATCATGCTCGCAATAAACCTGCAGACATCGTTCCTGACGCCGCCCTTCGGCTTTGCCCTGTTTTACCTGCGCGGTGTTGCCCCGGCCGAAGTTACTACCCGTCACATATACCAGGGTGTCATGCCCTTTATAGGGCTGCAGGTGCTGCTGCTCATAATCCTGGCCCTCTGGCCACAACTGGCCACCTGGCTGCCAGCCCTCATCTACAGGGCCTGATTTGTCTTAACCACCCGATCTATGCGAATATTGCGCCATTGAGACACCGTACAAAGGCTACCCATGAATCCATTCAAGCGTCTGCTCCCCGTCACCGTCTTTTTACTTGCGCAGGCAATGAGCGTAGATGCCAGTGCAACAGACTGGATCGATGCCGTCTCAATCACCTACGGCCAGGATGATGATTCCAATGAAGTCGACGTCTACCGTGTTGGTCTGCAAAACCGCTGGGAACGTACCTGGTTCAAGGACGGTGCCTGGTATCTCGGCGGATACTGGGACGCTGAGCTTGCGTACATGGATTCAGACCTGAAATCCAGTGACAACAACGAGCTACTGGACATCAGCCTGACACCGGTATTCCGCTATCAACGCGATGCCAATCTCTCCAGCGGGGTCACCCCGTATGCCGAGGCCGGGATTGGTCCACACCTGCTTTCAGAAACGCAGCTGGGTTACAAGAAATATTCCACTGCATTTCAATTCGGCACGCTGCTCGGACTGGGTCTTGGCTTTGGCGACAACGGACAGTATGAAATCGCCTACCGCTTCCAGCACATCTCCAATGCCAGCATCAAGACACCAAACGATGGCATGAACCTGCACCTGCTCCGCCTGGGTTATTCTTTCTACTGATTTTTGATGGGGTTGAGCTTCGGAATCTGCAGACATTCCTATCGCGGATGAGATCCGCTCCTACGCTTGACCAAACACCTGCAGGAGCGCCTGCAAGGCGCTCCTGCAATCAAAATCAACCCTCGCGTACATTCAGATAGGCGCGTTCCGATATGTCATGCCAGGCAACCACCTGCTTCTGAAACGCCCGGTACGATTCAAATACCCTTGCCGACAAGGCATCCTTCTCCGCGATCTCGGCGACAACCTCTTCCGACAGGGTCCGCAAATGATCCAGCACTGCCACGGGAAATTCCCTGACATCCACGCTGTGTTCGCCAACCAGCGTCTGCAGCGCCTGGTTGTTGCGTGCCGTATATTCCGACAGCATGTCCGAGTTCACCACCCGGCAGGCATTCATCACAATACTTTGCAGGTCGGCGGGCAAGACATTATAGGCATCCCGGTTAATCAAACTTTCCAGCGTGGTACCCGGTTCATGCCAGCCCGGGTAATAGTAATATTTTGCGACCTTGTACAAGCCAAAAGACAGATCGTTATACGGACCCACCCACTCGGTCGCATCGATCGCTCCGGATTGCAAGGCCGTAAAGATTTCACCGCCGGCAACCTGCACCGGTGTACCGCCGGCACGTTTCAACACCTCGCCACCCAGTCCCGGAATACGCATCTTGAGACCGCTTAAATCTTCAAGGTCATTGATCTCCTTGTTGAACCAGCCGCCCATCTGTACACCGGAGTTACCGGCGGCTGCCGGGAGTACACCAAACGGCGCGTATACCTCCTGCCACAATTCCATACCGCCGCCGTAAAACAGCCAGGCATTCATCTCCTGTGCATTCATGCCGAAGGGTACCGCGGCAAAGAACTGTGCAGCCTCGCTTTTGCCTTTCCAGTAATAGGCAGCACCATGCCCCATTTCCGCGGTTCCGGCGGAAACCGCGTCGAACACCTCGAATGGCGGGACCAGTTCTTTCGCACCGTACACCTTGACCTGGAGTCTCCCGCCGCTCATTTCGCCAATCAGACGTGCGAGATTGTTGGCGCCGGTGCCCAGCCCCGGAAAGTTTTTGGGCCAGGTCGTCACCATCTTCCAGCTGAAGGTCTGTTGACTGCCTGCGGCCGCCCTGGGCGAAGCCGTCTCCTCCTGACCGCAGCCGGTCAATGCGGCGCCCGCCAACAAGGCGCCAGCACCGGCGCTGCCGAGAAAATTTCTTCTTTTCATATCAATCCCTGTAAAAAGTAGAACAAGCCGGTCATTGTACGATGGAACACTGAAAAACGCTGTTCCTGCCCTGCATCGGCCCTTGAGCGGCGGTACATTCTTCAGCTTGCACAGTAGTCTTGATATTACACATAGTTATGACATAGTATTCAGCGAACGCTTCCGGTATTGAATATAGCGTACTAATTCTAAAAATATTAATGTTGGCACTCACGCAACACTGCTTGCACAGGTGTGCCAACACTACGAGGGGAGACTAGGGACAGGATCATGTTGAGTGATCTCAATAGCATCCGCAGGCGCTTCATAGCGCTGATTATTTTCGGTTTGGTCATCGCTCCGCTGGCCGGCCTGGCCACGGCCCAACTGTTTGGAATCGTCACACTCCCGGAGCTGCAAACTACCCGCACCCTGTTAATCCTGGCAGGCTTTGTAGTGACAGTATCCGGCTGGGGCTATTTACATTTCTCAAGATATTTCAGTAAGTTACCAAATAACTTGCGGTCCAGCCCCCTGTCAGTTGTACTCCCGGATCCACAGCAGCAGCAACTGGCACACTTCACGCGTGATTACTGGAGTTTCATCCTTTTTTATGCGCTGGTGACGCCCGCGCTGTTTTTCATGGCCGCCGACATACCCATCGCAACGCGACTCGGGCACTTTATCCAGTTGATACTGCTGCAACTTTCAGTTGTCACCCTGGTGGGGCTGCCAACCTATCAGCTGGCCCTCGATCAGATCGGCAAACTGGCAGGCCACCTTAGCCTGCTGAAGATCCAGGTCAGCCTGAAATCGAAAATAATGCTGCTGGTCGGTTTTGTCCCATTGCTGTCCTATACCCTGCTGATGAATTATCACTGGCAGCAAACCGGCAACCTGACACACGGGCGCATGGCCATATGGCTGATGCTGGTCTGCATAACCAGCCTCATCACCCTGTTCTCGGTCCGCAGCGTGACACAGGCACTGGAGCCGATACAGACCCTGCTGCTGAACAGCGGTGCTTCGTTAAACGAAGAGCTGGCGAAACTGCGGCCGCAGTCAACCGACGAGATCGGGTTCATGACCCACACACTCGGCAAACTGTTCCGCAAACTCGATGCGCAGGAATCATATATGCGCGCCGTGGTGGAAACCGCTGCCGAGGGCATTATCGTGGTCAATGCCAATGGCCTGGTAGAGACGTTCAATCCTGCCGCGGAAAAAATATTCGGATACACGGCGAGTGAAATCCATCAACACCCGTTGCAACAATTGTTACCTGACGTTCTTGATGCCAATAATGCAGTCCAGAGCAGTGAATCGGTGCGCGAGCTTGAAGCCTGTCACCGTAATGGCACACCCATGAAAATCTCTGTGCGCATCAGCGGCATGCAAATTGGAGACGAACACATGTTCACCTGCATGGTCGCCGACATCACCCGGCGCAAGGTAATCGAGACCCGCTTGCGCGATGCTGAAAGCCGTTACCGGGACCTGGTTGAGACAGCGCATGACATGGTCTGGACCATGGACCCACAGGGTTGCCTGACCTACGTAAACCGCGCCTGCCAGAAAATCTATGCCTGCACGCCGAATGAAATGTTGCAGCATTATCTGCATGAATTTCGCTCACCCGATCATCCAGCACATGACCGTGAAGCGATCGAGTCGCTTATGCGCGGCACGGACGATGTGCAGTTTGAAACCGTGCACCTTGACAGTGAAGGCAAGCCGCATTTCCTCATTTTCAGCGCCAAGTCCCACAAGGATGATTCCGGCAAGGTGATTCGCATCAGCGGCATGGCACGGGATATCACGGAACAGAAGGCCTTTCAGCACCAGCTTTCCTATCACGCTGAACATGATACCTTGACAGGCATCTTCAACCGGAAATATTTTCAGGAAGAACTCGAGCGAACCGTCGCACGTGTTGCGCGCAACAGTTCAAACTGTGCCCTGTTTTATATTGATCTTGACCAGTTCAAGTACATCAATGACACCCTGGGCCACGCGGCCGGCGACCGCATGCTGGTCGACATTGCCGCCCTGCTGTCCACCCATGTCCGCGAGGGTGACCTGCTCGCTCGTTTCGGTGGCGATGAATTCACACTGCTGCTCTACAACATCGGCCAGCAGGATGTATTACGTGCCGCCGAAAATTTCCGTGCCCTGTGTGATGACTACAAGTTCGCGGCGAATAACATGTCATTCAATATCAGCTGCAGCATCGGTGCATCGTTGATTGATGGTACGACAAATTCTGCCGAAGAAATCCTTTCGCATGCCGACCTCGCCTGCAACATGGCGAAACAGCAGGGACGCAACCGGGCGCATCTTTACAATCCCGCCGACCTCGACAAGGATGGCATGGCCGCCGATATGGAATGGGCGGCACAGGTTCGTGAAATGCTTGAACATGACCGCTTCCAGCTGGTCTACCAACCCATTGTTTCGGTCAGCTGCGGAGAGATACTCGATTACGAAGTGCTGGTCCGCATGGTCTGCAATGACGGCAAGATTATCTTGCCCGGCGGCTTCATGCCCGCTGCAGAACGTTTCGGCCTCATCCATAGCGTAGACCGCTGGATCGTCCGGCGCGCCATCCTGCAACTGGGGAAAATGCATGAACGCGGACAGCTCGCGAATTTTTCCATCAACCTGTCCGGCAAGGCCTTCGAAGACCATACCCTGCTGCCCTTGATACAGGATTTGCTGGAAACAACCAACCTTGATCCGGGTTGTATCACGTTTGAAATTACCGAGACGGCCGCCATTGCAAACCTCGCGGCTGCGGAGGACTTTATTTCTGCATTAAAAGACATTGGCTGCCAGTTTGCGCTTGATGATTTCGGCTCGGGCTTTTCATCATTTGCCTACCTGAAATACCTGGCGGTCGACAAGCTCAAGATCGACGGCGCCTTTGTAAAGGGCATGGCACACAGCTCGGTTGACCAGGCCATGGTGGAATCCATGAACCAGGTCGCACATGCCCTTGGCAAACAGACCGTCGCGGAATGTGTCGAGAATGAAGAAACACTGATCATCCTGAAAGAGATGGGTATCGATCGCGCCCAGGGCAACCATATCGGCCGCCCCAGCGAAGTGCCTTCACTCATTGTACTGCAGGAAACACGTATCGAGGCTGCGGCACAGCCGAATTAAACACGCATCAAGAGCCTGTTTATACCCGTTTATTGCATTGCCCGGTGCCCATTCTGCAGGCCGCGCCAGTTCCTCAAGCCGCACCTTCCAAATAGAAAGAAATGATCCGTTGCCGCATGTCGTCAAAAGGGGGCCGGTAAGAGAATCATCCGGTGTTACCACAACACCATTGCCCCATTCCCCTCGAATAAAACCCGTTTATTTACTATTATTTGTACGCCATGGCCAGCTAATGGGTTAAGGTAGTCGAGAGGCGGCCCGGCAACATCGTGTATCCGTCCTCGATACATAAACAATACAGAGGAGCAGACTGTGAAAAGCAAGGAAATTAAATTCAGAGTAATTGTTGTGGCGGTCAGCTTGCTGCTTGCCAACCCCGCCGGTGCGTTCGATATGGGCAATATGATGAACCCATCCAAGATGATGAATCCATCCAAGTGGACGGGCAGTAATAATAATGATCGTTACGATGATTATTATGATGATGGACCTGGCTATTATGGTGGCGGTCCCGGCTACGGTTATGGCGGCGGTCCCGGCTACGGTTATGGTGGCGGTCCCGGCTACGGTTATGGTGGCGGTCCCGGCTATGGTTATGGTGGCGCTCCCGGCTATGGCGGCGCTCCCGGCTACGGCGGCGGTTCCGCATACGGCACACAGGGAACCGGGTCCAATGAAGAAGAAATCATGCGTCTGGAAGAGCGCCTCAGGCAACTCAAAGGTGCCGTGAGGTAGGGTTTACAGCGTTGGGCCATTAGCAATGTATCAATGAATGCGGCGATCTACGGATCGCCGTATTCATTTGTGGATGCCTGCCCGCCAGGTCTGAACCGGGAGTTCGGCGTTTCGGGTTAAATCCCTGAAGCCATAACTCAGGGACCAAACCCTTCCAGGTTGGCATACGCCAGTACCAGCCACTTTGTGCCGGCGCGCGCGAAGTTGACCTGCACGCGTGCATTACTGCCCTGGCCTTCACAGTTCAGTATCACGCCATCACCGAATTTCCTGTGGCGCACATGCTGGCCCATGCGTAATCCTGCAGGTGCTGTGTCGGGATACACATTTTCATTCGCAGCAAGTGACGGAGCTGTCGAACGGATCCCCGGGCGCGGCCGTATCTCGTCAATCAACTGTTTCGGTATCTCGTCAATGAAGCGTGACGGCAGGCTGTAGGTCTCGGAGCCATACAGGCGCCGCCTTTCGGCGCATGTCAGGATCACCTGCTCGCACGCACGGGTTATGCCGACGTAACAAAGCCGGCGTTCCTCCTCCAGGCGCCCGGCCTCCTGTACCGAACGCTGGTGCGGAAACAAACCCTCTTCCATACCGCAGAGGAAGATGATCGGGAATTCCAGACCCTTGGCGGAATGCAAGGTCATCATCTGCACGCAGTCCTCCCAGGCGTCAGCCTGTCCCTCGCCGGCCTCGAGTGCCGCGTGCGAGAGAAACTCGGACAGGGGATCCATGTCGCTATCGGGATCCGGCTCGTAGCCGCGTGCGGCATTAACCAGTTCCTGCAGGTTCTCGATCCGGGACTGGTTCTTTTCGCCCTTGTCCTTTGCAAAAAAATCCAGCAACCCGCTTGGATGCATCACGTGTTCAACCTGTTCACCGAGTGGCAGGGCATCGAGGCCCGCGGACATTGCATCGATCATTTTCAGGAAAGCCAGCAGTGCATTGCACGCACGTGACGACACCAGTTTCCCGTTGACCACGGTAATCGCCGCCTGCCACAGGGGCTGACTGTCCTGCCTGGCCTGCAGGCGAACGGCATCCAGGGTCCTGCCACCAATACCGCGTGGAGGATGGTTTACTATGCGCTCAAATGAGGCGTCGTCATCGCGGTTACTGCAGAGGCGCAGGTAGGCAAGCGCGTCCTTGATCTCGGCGCGCTCGAAGAAACGCAGGCCGCCGTATACCCGGTAGGGAATCCCGCACTGCACAAGACGTTCCTCGAAAACGCGGGACTGGGCATTGGAACGATAAAGGATGGCAATATCGGCACGCAGATTACCCTTGTCTACGTGATCCTCGATACGGTCGCTTACAAAGCGCGCTTCATCCTGTTCGTTGTAGGCGGTATAGAGCTGGATCGGCAGGCCTTCCTTACCCTCGGTCCATAACTGCTTGCCCATGCGCCCGGTATTATTTTCAATAACGGCATTGGCGGCCTTCAGTATGGTTTCAGTCGAACGATAGTTCTGTTCCAGGCGGATAACGCGCGTCTCCCCGAAGTCCTTCTGAAAACGCAGGATATTTTCCACCTTCGCGCCACGCCAGCCGTAGATCGACTGGTCATCATCACCAACAACCGTAATACGCCCGCTGTCACCGACCAGCATGCGCAACCAAGCATACTGGATTGTGTTGGTATCCTGAAACTCGTCCACCAGCACGTGATGAAACCGCTCCCGGTAATGCTCCAGCAAGGCCGGCTGCTGCAGCCAGAGTTCGTGTGAGCGCAGCAGCAACTCGGCAAAATCGACCAGCCCGGAACGCTGGCACAGGTTTTCGTAGGCCTGGTAGATATCCAGCTGCCGCTTGAGATACGGATCGTTACGGTGCTCGATGTGTTGTGGCCGGCGGCCTTCATCCTTGCAGCCGTTGATAAACCATTGCATCTGCTTTGCCGGCCACTTTGCCTCATCCAGTTCCATGCTGCTGATCACCCTGCGCACCAGTCGCAACTGGTCCTGTGAATCCAGTATCTGGAAGGCCTGCGGCAGCCTGGCTTCCTGCCAGTGCCTGCGCAACAGGCGATGTGCCAGCCCGTGAAAGGTTCCCACCCACATACCGGCCGCCGGCGCATCAATCAGCTGTTCAATCCGGCCGCGCATTTCACCGGCTGCCTTGTTGGTGAAGGTCACAGCAAGAATCGAGTAAGGCGACAGGCCTTCCACGTCCACCATCCAGGCAATCCGGTGTACCAGTACCCGGGTCTTGCCGCTACCGGCACCGGCCAGCACCAGCAAGGGGTCAGGCGCGGCACAGACAGCTTCACGCTGCGCCTCGTTGAGTGATTCAATAATCCGGGAAACATCCATGGGACATCATTCTAGCAAAAGGATGGGCCGTTCCAGCCAGCTTTTATCATGCCGCTGTCATGGCAGGCATAGCTTGCGAATCCTGCTTGGGTCTGTTACTTAATGGGGCGTGCACGATTTTTTCACACTGCTGATTTTCACAATACCGGTGGCCGGCCTGACATGGTTCGCCTGGACATGTACAGGCTCATACCAGCGCAGAAAAAAATCAGCCACCCTGGAGAAACTGCGCCGCAGCAACAGGTACTGTGGCGTTGCCATTCGCAACCGAAACTGCCCGGCCGCACGCCGTTTTACCGGCAGTTTTTACAGTTTTGAAGAAGTGCCCGAACTGCCGCTTGCGGGTTGCAAGGCGCTGCGCTGTACCTGTGTCTATGCCGGCCTGAATACCCGGCGCTACCAGGAACGCCGCAGCCGTCATGACCCCAGGTCAGCCGTCAGGTTTGACCCTGACCACCCTGACCGCCGGCAGCGAAAGGACCGGCGCAAAAGCAACAGAATAAAGTGGCAGGACCCTGCCGGTTAACGAACCCTAATGCTACCCGCCGCTCAGGCCACATCCGCCAGCAGCTTGCGATTCTTCGGTGAATTCAGGTTGACTATCCCGGGCCTTTTACCACCCAGGTAGACTTCCAGCGTGACGGTCGGAATCCTGGACATATCAACCAGTGGGTGCATGGTGCATCTCTCACAGGCAATGAGTTTTGGCGGGGCACCTGCCGGCGCTTTACCTACAGGCCGCTCACGCAGATTCTTGCAGGTGGTGATACTCAGATAGGCTTCCTGGGGAATGCAATAAAACATTGAATCCATGCTGGCTACTCCTAGATGGTGGTCGATAATGCCTGATAAAGCCCGACACTATACCATCTATATTTTTTTGAATCAAACTAAAGGTTGTTTATCAATGACTTAGATTGGCGGCCAGGCTATACAGACGTATAGGCCGCCATTGCGCAGGACCTCTCTGATCCATCAACAAGAGATTGATTATACAGACTATTCTACGGTAACGGACTTGGCAAGATTGCGTGGCTGGTCAATGTCAGTACCCTTGAGTACGGCGACATGATAGGCCAGCAACTGCAAGGGCACGGAGAAAATAATCGGCGCAATACTGTCATCAGTTGGCGCAACCGGCAATACCGTTATACCTGGGGCACTGGAAATGCCCACATCGGTATCGGCGAAAACGATCAACTCGCCGCCACGCGCACTCACTTCCTGCATGTTGGATTTCAGTTTTTCCAGCAATTCGTTATTCGGCGCGACCACCACGACCGGCATTGATTTATCCACCAGCGCCAGTGGGCCATGCTTGAGTTCACCGGCCGGATAGGCCTCGGCATGAATGTAGGAGATTTCCTTGAGCTTGAGTGCACCCTCCATCGCCACGGGGAACTGTGCGCCCCTCCCCAGGAACAGTGCATGCTGCTTGTCGGCAAAATGTTCTTTTGCCAGCGCCTTTATTTGCTCATTCAAGGCAAGCGCGTGCTCTACCTTTCCCGGCACGCTGCGCAATTCATTCACCAGGCGTGACTCGGTCTCTGCCGACATTCCAAAGCGTCGACCCAGCACGATCGTCAATAACAGCATCGCTACCAGCTGGGTGGTAAAGGCCTTGGTCGAGGCCACGCCGATTTCGGGGCCTGCATGGGTCATCAACACCAGGTCGGATGCCCTTACCAGCGAACTTTCCGGGACATTGCAAATGGAAAGTGCCCTGCCAAAACCCAGGCGCCGCGCCTCATGCAAACCGGCAAGTGTATCTGCTGTTTCACCCGACTGTGACAGGGTGACAATCAGGGAATTGTTACGCACAACCGGGTGTCGATAACGAAACTCGCTGGCCACCTCCACACTGCAGGGAACGCCCGCCAGTGATTCAAGCCAGTAACGCCCGACCATGCCCGCATGGTAACTGGTACCGCAGGCAATTATGTGCACCCCGGCCACCTTGTCACAAATCTCGCCGGCACCATGGCCAAACGCCGCCTCAAGAACCCGGCTGCTGCCGATCCGGCCTTCCAGCGTATCGGCAATGGCACGTGGCTGCTCATGAATCTCCTTGAGCATGTAGTGCGGGTACACGCCCTTGTCGGTGGCATCCAGCATCAGGTTTGAAACCCGCACCTGACGCTCAACCCTTGCGCCATCCTCGCCATAGATGCTCAGCTCATTACAGCCGAGATCCGCCACATCCCCGTCTTCCAGGAAGATGAAATTCCGCGTTTCCGCAACCAGTGCCGCCACGTCCGAGGCGATCATCATTTCGCCCTCGCCCACTCCAACCACCAGCGGACTGCCACGCCGCGCGGCAATCAGCCTGCCCGGTTCATCCCTGCTGATGACGCCCAGTGCAAAGGCGCCCTCAAGATCTTTAATGGTCATTTGCACGGCTGCAAGCAGATCCTGTCCGTTCTCAAGGTAATGATGGATCTGGTGGACAATAACTTCCGTATCGGTTTGGGAGGTGAAACGGTAGTTGGCCTGCTGTTGGCGGCCACGCAGCTCATCATGGTTCTCGATAATACCGTTGTGTACCAGTGCCACACGCTCATGGCAGACATGGGGATGTGCATTTTGCTCGCTGGGCGAGCCGTGCGTGGCCCAGCGCGTGTGGGCAATGCCGGTTTTCCCGCTGATGGGGGACTTCTCCAGCGCCTTTGCAAGCATCGAAACCTTGCCAACGGTGCGCACCCGCTCGAGCAGGTTCTTGTCGCTCTGAACCGCTACACCGGCAGAGTCATAACCGCGATACTCAAGACGCTGCAGGCCATCCAACAATACCGGTATGACATCCCGTTGCGCCACGACACCCACGATTCCGCACATAGCTGTTATCCCTGGTCTTTCTTCACCGGCCGCTTCCAGCCGGTCCTGGTTTCCTGCGGCGCACGACTGAGCGTCAGTTCCCCGGCAGGGGCATCCTGCGTGATGGTCGAGCCGGCACCGATCGTCGCGCCGTCTTTTATTTCAACCGGCGCAATCAATTGCGTGTCCGAACCAATAAAGACGTTATCGCCAATCACCGTACGATGCTTGTTTGCACCATCGTAGTTACAGGTAATGGTGCCGGCGCCAATGTTCACCCCGCTGCCCACGCTGGTATCACCAATATAACTCAGGTGGTTGATCTTCGAGCCTTTCCCTACGTCCGATTTCTTGATCTCGACAAAATTTCCAATATGCGCATTTTCAGCCAGCACCGTTTCCGGACGTATGCGCGCAAACGGACCGATACGGCTATTGCTGCCAATAACCGCGTCCTCGATGACGCAATTGGCAAGAATCTCCACCCCGTCGCCAACCCGTGCGTTACGCATCACCACATTAGGTCCAATCTGGACACGATCGCCCAGCGTGATATCACCTTCCAGAACCACGTTCACATCGATCACAACATCCTGCCCGGCCTGCAACCGCCCGCGCAAATCAAAACGTGCCGGGTCGATCAGCGTGACGCCTGCCTGCAGACAGGCCGCGGCCTGGCGTGCCCGGAAACAGCGTTCCTGTGCCGCCAGCTGGGTGCGATCGTTGATTCCCAGCACCTGTTCTACATCGGTCGCAGAAATACCGCGCACGCCAAAGCCATCAGATACCGCGCGCGCAATGACATCGGTTAAATAAAATTCACCCGAGGCATTATTGTTATCGATTGCATCAACCCAGCCACGCAAACGTGCGCCACTGGCCGCGAGAAAACCGGTATTGATTTCCGGGATGGCACGCTGGGACTTGCTGGCATCCTTTTCCTCGACAATGCCGCTGATGCTGCCATCCGCATGGTGCAGGATGCGCCCGTAACCCGTCGGGTCTTCCAGCTCTGCCGTCAACAGGCCCACGAAGCCCTGTTCAGCGATCTCGCACAATGGCCTCAATGTCGCCGAACCGACAAGCGGTACATCGCCGTACATCACCAGTACGATATGCTCGTCCGGGATTGCAGGCATGACCTGCGCCACGGCATGGCCGGTCCCCAGTTGCTCGGCCTGTATGACCCAGTGGACATCAGCCCCCGGAAAGGCTTCACGTACCCGCCCGGCGCCATGGCCGATAACCACATGGATATCTTCAGCATCGAGACGGCGCGCGGTTTCAATAACATGATGCAGCAGGGGTTTCCCGCCCAGTGGATGGAGCACCTTGGGAAGGCTGGAACACATGCGTGTCCCCTGTCCGGCGGCGAGAATAATAATACTCAGTGGCATACGGTACACACTAGCTGCTAGTCGGAATGAGCCTGATCAACCCGGAGTATACAGAAAGAATAATACGAGACACCCGGCACCCCCGGAATGACAGGTCTGTGTCTTTAACGGCAAACAGCGAGATTTTTGTAGGACGCCTTCTCGTCCGGTTTCTATCCATAAATGCAGTAATTTCTCGCGCAAAGACGCAAAGGCGCCAAGAGAAAACCCCCAAAAACCATGCCACAGAGGGCACAGAGTTCACGGAGAACAAAAATCACTCTTTTGCAGGTCCCGCATAAAAATATCTTTAGGTATTAATATTACCCGGTGACGACAACACGAATTTCTCTGTGGCAATTAATTTTGTTTTTCTTTGCGCCTTTGCGTCTTTGCGCGAGTCACTTTTTTTAAGAGACCCCGGCAGCCGGCTAGTGCAGGACCGGCATGGGCATAGGGGTTACGCCATCGACGAGCTCTTCAGGCGTCGCATCTCGAATGCCGGTGACCTTGATGTGGAAGGTAATCGCCTTGCCGGCCATTGGGTGGTTGCCGTCCACCGTCAATTTGCCGTTCTCGATGCGGGTGACGGTGAATTTCATGGCATCACCCTGATCATTCATCATCTCAACCTCGGCACCGATATGCTGGAATTCCGGCGGAACATTCTCAAGGTCGTCGGTATAGGTCAAATCCGGATCATGCCTGCCAAACCCCTCTTCAGGGGTAAGCGTTACCTCTACGGTATCACCGACGACAGAACCCTCGAGCGCCTGCTCGACCTTTTCAAACAGGTCGTGCTTGCCACCGTGGACATAATTGATGGGAATATCCGACTGCTCGATAATCTCGCCGGACTCATCTGAAATCGAGTAGGTAAAAGTGACAACCTTGTGCTTGCAGGCAAATTGATCTGCCATCAGCTCTTTTCACGCAGCTTGCGGATAGCAGCCAGTTGCGCCATGGATTGTGACAGTTCGGCCTGTGCCTTCGCGTAATCAATATCAGCCGATTTGTCGGCCAGCATATGTTCAGCACGCTCCTTTGCTTTCAGCGCATGTGCTTCATCAAGATCGGCTGCGCGAATCGCGGTATCGGCCAGTACCGTTACGATATGCGGCTGAACCTCCAGGATGCCGCCGGAGACAAAAAATGACAGCTCCTCGCCTTCCTGTGTCTGCACACGCACTTCACCGGCCCTGAGGTGTGTCAGCAATGGCGCGTGACGCGGCGCGATGCCCACCTCTCCCATTTCGGCGGGTGCAAATATCATCGTCGCCGTACCCGAAAAGATTTCGGCTTCGGCGCTGACGATGTCGACGTGCAGGGTCATGGCCATTGTTACAGGGTCCCGGCCTTTTCCACGGCCTCTTCAATGCCGCCAACCATATAAAACGCCTGTTCAGGCAGGTCGTCATGATCACCGTTTATGATGGCCTTGAACCCGGCAATGGTGTCTTTCAGCGAGACGTATTTACCCGCGGTGCCGGTAAAGGTTTCAGCCACGAAGAACGGCTGTGACAGGAAGCGCTGGATCTTGCGGGCGCGGCCCACGACCAGCTTGTCTTCCTCGGACAGTTCATCCATGCCAAGTATGGCGATGATGTCTTTCAGTTCCTTGTAACGCTGCAGGGTACCCTGTACCGCGCGCGCCGTATCGTAATGATCGGCGCCGACCACGTTCGGGTCGAGAATGCGCGAAGTGGAATCCAGCGGGTCCACAGCCGGGTAGATACCCAGCTCGGCAATCTGGCGTGACAGCACCAGCGTGGCATCCAGATGTGCAAAGGTCGTTGCCGGTGACGGATCGGTCAGATCGTCCGCGGGTACATACACGGCCTGGAATGAAGAGATGGAACCCGTCTTGGTGGAGGTAATGCGTTCCTGCAGTACACCCATTTCCTCGGCCAGCGTCGGCTGGTAGCCCACGGCCGAAGGCATGCGTCCCAGCAGCGCGGACACCTCGGTACCTGCGAGGGTGTAACGGTAAATGTTATCGATAAACATCAGCACGTCGCGGCCTTCCTCACGGAAATGCTCCGCCATGGTCAGGCCGGTGAGTGCAACACGCAGACGGTTACCGGGCGGCTCGTTCATCTGGCCGTAGACCAGCGAAACCTTGTCGATCACGCCGCCTTCGCGCATTTCATGGTAGAAGTCGTTGCCTTCACGGGTGCGCTCACCGACACCTGCAAATACGGAGTAGCCGCTGTGCTCGACGGCGATATTGCGGATCAGCTCCATCAGCGTCACGGTCTTGCCCACGCCGGCGCCACCAAACAGGCCGATCTTGCCGCCCTTTACGATGGGCATGACCAGGTCAATAACCTTGATGCCGGTCTCAAGAATCTCCAGCGTCGAAGCCTGGTCGGCCAACTTGGGTGCATCACGGTGAATGGGCAGGAAGGTATCGGCGCCGATATCACCGGCATTGTCCACCGGCTGGCCCAGCACATCCATAATACGCCCAAGGGTCTTTTCACCGACCGGAACCATGATGGGACTGCCGGTGCCGAGCACCTCAAGGCCGCGTTTTACGCCGTCCGTGGAACCCATTGCAATGGTGCGTACCACGCCGTCACCGAGTTGCTGCTGCACCTCAAGTGTCAAACCTGCCTCTTCAACCCTCAGCGCGTCATAGATCTTCGGCACGCTGTCACGTGGAAATTCCACGTCGACCACTGCGCCGATGATTGAAACAATATTGCCAGCACTCATGATGTTTTCCTCATAATCCAAATCTCTATCCTGCAGGAGCACCTCGGAGGCGCGAGGAGGTTTCTTTAAACAACAATTCGCGCCTGCGAGGCGCTCCTGCAATAAATTTTCAGTCCCGCGCTAAACCGCTGCAGCACCACCGACGATCTCGGAGATTTCCTGGGTAATTGCCGCCTGCCGCGCCTTGTTGTAGATCAGCTGCAGCTCATCGATCAGGTCGTTCGCATTATCAGTCGCCGACTTCATGGCGACCATGCGCGCTGCCTGTTCACAGGCCACGTTCTCTACCATGCCCTGGTACACCAGCGACTCGATGTAACGAATCATCAGGGAATCCATGACCGGCTTTGAATCCGGTTCGTAAATGTAGTCCCAGTGTGTTTCCAGCTCTTTATCCGGCTTGCCCTCGACCGGAATCAACTGCTTGATCACCGGGTTCTGTGACATGGTGTTCACGAATTCATTGTGCGCCAGGTACAGACTGTCGATACGGCCTTCCTCGAAGGCATCCAGCATCACCTTGACGGTACCGATCAGTTCAACGATCGACGGCTCGTCACCCAACTGGGTGGCGCTGGCGCTAATATCACATTTCAGGCGTTTGAAAAACGCATTGCTCTTCGAACCGATCAGGGTCAGTTCGATGCCGATCCCCGCTTCATCCCATGCGCGCAGCGAACTGACAACCGACTTGAAAAGGTTGATATTCAGGCCGCCACACAGGCCACGGTCGGTGGAAATGATGATGACGCCGACCCGCTTTACCTCGCGTGTTGCCAGGTACGGATGATGGTATTCCGGGTGCGCGTGCGCCAGGTGCGCAATCACGTTCTGCATCTTTGCCGAGTACGGGCGTGTCGCCTGCATACGATTCTGCGCCCTGCGCATCTTGCTCGCCGAGACCATCTCCATGGCCTTGGTGATCTTCTGCGTATTCTTGATACTCGCAATCTGGGTGCGGATTTCTTTCGCGCCTGCCATATCTCTGTCTCGCTGCTCTCAGTCCCGTTCGCTGACCCGAAAAAACTACCAGGTACCGCTCGCCTTGAAATCCTCGACCGCGGCCTTCAACCCGGCAGTGACCTCATCATTGTAATCACCCGACGTGTTGATCGTGTCCAGCAGTGCCGCCTGGCTGGCGTGCATGTAGGCATGCAGGGCATGCTCGAAATCCACGATCTTGTCTAACTCGACATCGTCCAGGTAGCCTTCTTCAGCGGCATACAGGGACACGGCCATCTCGGCCACCGACAACGGTGAATACTGTTTCTGCTTCATCAACTCGGTCACGCGCTGGCCACGCTCAAGCTGCTTGCGGGTGGCTTCATCAAGATCGGAAGCAAACTGGGAGAATGCCGCCAGTTCACGGTACTGCGCCAGCGCCAGGCGCACACCGCCACCGAGTTTTTTAATGATTTTGGTCTGCGCTGCGCCGCCGACTCGCGATACCGACAGGCCCGCATTAATGGCCGGGCGAATACCCGCATTGAACAGGTCGGATTCCAGGAAGATCTGGCCGTCCGTAATGGAAATCACGTTGGTGGGCACAAAGGCCGACACGTCACCGGCCTGCGTTTCAATGATGGGCAGCGCGGTCAATGAACCGGTCCTGCCTTTCACTTCGCCATTGGTGAGCCGCTCCACTTCCGCTGCGTTAATGCGCGAGGCACGCTCCAGCAAACGCGAGTGCAGATAGAACACATCACCCGGGTAGGCCTCGCGGCCCGGCGGACGGCGCAGCAGCAGGGACACCTGGCGATAGGCCCAGGCCTGCTTGGTGAGATCGTCGAAGATAATCAGGGCATCTTCACCACGATCACGGAAATATTCACCCATGGTAGTACCGGAGTACGGGGCGATGTACTGCAGTGCAGCGGATTCGGCGGCCGCTGCTGCCACGACAATGGTGTGTTCCATGGCGCCGTGCTCTTCCAGCTTGCGCACCACCGTGGCAATAGAAGAGTTCTTCTGGCCAATGGCCACGTAGATACATTTAATGCCGGTGCCTTTCTGGTTGATGATGGCATCAACCGCCACGGCGGTCTTGCCGGTCTGGCGGTCACCGATGATCAGCTCGCGCTGTCCGCGGCCGATCGGCACCATGGCATCGATTGACTTCAGTCCGGTTTGTACCGGCTGGTCAACCGACTGGCGTTCAATAACCCCCGGCGCAATTTTTTCAATCGGCGACGTCATTGAAAACTCGATCGGGCTCTTGCCGTCAATCGCATTACCGAGCGAATCGACAACACGGCCGAGCAGCCCCTCACCAACCGGCACCTCCAGGATACGGCCGGTGCATTTAACGCTGTCGCCTTCCGAGATGCTCTTGTAATCACCGAGGATCACCGCACCCACGGAGTCACGTTCCAGGTTGAGCGCCAGGCCGAATACGTTGCCGGGAAATTCGAGCATTTCGCCCTGCATGGCATCGGCCAGCCCGTGAATACGCGCAATACCGTCAGACAGGCTGACGACCGTACCCTCGTTGCGCGCCTCTGACACAACCTCGAAATGCTCGATGCGGCTCTTGATCAGTTCGCTGATTTCAGTCGGATTGAGTTGCATAGTTTTTACCTTGAATAAAACCTGAATAATGGGTCAGTGTGTTAGTGCGTTACCGAGACGCTCCAGCTTGCCGCGTACGGAGCCGTCGATCACCAGGTCACCGGCACGAATGATGGCGCCGCCCAGAAGACCGTGGTCAACCGAACAGCTCAGCTCAACCTCGCGATCGAGGCGTTTGCGCAGGCTTGCCACGACACTGGCCTGTTGCGCCGCGGTCGCCGGAAATGCCGTTACCATTTCTGCCTGGATCGTACCCTCGGCGGCACGCCGCTGGATTTCAAACAGTGCGGCAATCTCGGGCAGCAGTTGCAGACGCCCGTTGCTTGCCAGTACACGTAAAAAATTGGCGCACTTCTCGTTTAAATATTCGCCGCCAATACTGATAAACAGGTCGGCCCGTTGTGCAGCACTCAGTTGTGGATTCTCGATCAGTTCCCGCATGGCGGCATCGTCGGCAATACCTGCGAGCAGTGCCAGCATGTCCGACCAGTCTTTCAGCGTGTGATGCGTATCGGCGAACATGAATGCTGCCTGTGCATAGGGACGTGCAACAGTAATTGCCTCGGCCATCAGATTTCAGCAACCAGCTTGTTCATCAACTCGGCATGTGCGGCTTCATCGACCTCGCGCTCCAGTATCCTGCCGGCACCGGCAAGTGCAATGGAAACAACCTGCCCGCGCAGGTCTTCCTTTACGCGGACAACTTCCTGTTCGATTTCGGCCTGTGCTGCCGTCATCAGGCGCTGGCCCTCGGACTTTGCATCGTCCCTGGCCGCCTCAATAATCTCGGCAGCGCGCTTGTCGGCACGGCTGATAACTTCGGCTCCCTGATCCTTGGCTTCACGCAACAGTTCCCTGGCGCGTGCTTCGGCCAGTTCCTGTGCATGCTTGCCATGCTCGGCAGCCGCCAGGCCATCGGCAATCTTTGCCTTGCGCGCCTCGAGGGCATGCAGTATCGGCGGCCATACATACTTCATGCAGAACACGACAAACAGGAAAAAGGCGATTGCCTGTCCGATTAAAGTGGCATTGATGTTCATGTCAGTACCTCTGCAGTTATATCAGCAGCCTGTTTAGCCGCCAACCACTGCAAACAGGATGTAGAGAGCGATACCCACAGCGATCATCGGTACCGCGTCAACCAGGCCCATGACGATAAAGAACTGGGTACGCAGCATCGGGATCAGTTCCGGCTGACGTGCAGCACCTTCCAGAAAGCGGCCGCCAAGAACACCAATACCCACAGCGGCGCCCAGTGCACCGAGGCCCATCATCAAAGCGCCTGCGATATAGAGTAATGCGTCTGCCATTTCCATGTTTTTCTCCTAAAGTGTAACGTGCTAATCAAAAGTAAAAATCAGTGCTGCTCCTGATGCGCCATGTCCAGGTACACAATCGTCAGCGTCATGAAGATGAATGCCTGCAGGGTAACAATCAGAATGTGGAAGATCGCCCAGCCAATCTGCAACAGACCGCCGAAGGTACCAAGTACCAGGCCGCCGCTGTACATGATCGCGATCAGGATAAAAATCATTTCACCGGCATACATGTTGCCGAACAAACGCAGTGACAGTGAAATCGGTTTGGCAATCAGGTTAACACCTTCCAGCAACAGGTTGATGGGTAAACCCAGTTTCCCGAATGGCTGGAAGGCCAGTTCAGCGAAGAAGCCGCCGGGACCCTTGATCTTGAAGCTGTAGTAAAGGATCAGGAAGAACACGCCAAAGGCCATGCCGAACGTCGCATTGGGATCGGTCGTCGGGACAGCTTTCAGATAGGGGAGACCAGCCAGCATGGCGAGCTGCGGCAGAAAATCGACAGCGATCAGGTCCATGAAATTCATCAGGAAGATCCACACAAAAATGGTAAATGCCAGAGGCGCAATCAGCGGGTTTCTGCCACTGAAGGAACCCTTGACGCTGTCTTCGACGAATTCAACAATCCACTCGGCAAAATTCTGCAGGCCGCCCGGCACGCCGGCGGTTGCCTGTTTCGCGGCGCGGCGGAAAAAATAGAGAAAAAACAGGCCCAGGCCGATGGAAAAACCCAGGGTATCCAGGTGAAACGCCCAGAATCCCATCTCCTTCGCCTGTTCGGGTGAATGCGCAATACCCCATGAACCGTCCGGCAACTGGCCATAGGTCAGGTTCTGCAGGTGGTGCCTGATATATTCAGCAGAGGTGTGAGCTTCGCCCGACATGATTAATCCGTTTTTCCGGTTACAGTAAAAACAAGGGCCAGCTGGCCCACAATAAATCCCGTTAGCAGCGCCAGCGGGTCCAGCTGCCAGGCGCCTAATCCCAGCGCAAACAAAACCCCAACCAGCAGAAACCGCTCCAGCGCCGTTTGATACAGCAGCCGGATACTCTGCCCGGCGCTCAGCGCCCCGCCCGTGTCGGCCTTGTGCCGCCGTAATTCCAGCAACAGGCGATTGGCGCAGGCTATCGAGCCGCCAAACATTGCCGATCCTGCCTGGAAGCCCCCGTAAAGCATGAAAAAAACGACTGAGATGATGCCTGCCAGCAGCAGTTGAAGCATTATCAGCTTGCGAGCGCCGCCTGCCAGGTGCACAATTTCAGTCTATTTATCAGTAAGTTACAATTAGGCAGCCCAATAGCTGCCGGGGATCTTTTATACCCTGAGAGTCGCTGTTAACGGCCACAAGGCAGCCGCGAATTATAAGGAGATTCTATGAGTGGGGTCAATAAAATCAGGTGAAAAGCAGTCATTTATCTTTAGCGGTGCCAGGCACACCCGCCCTGCCGTATCACGATTACCGGCAGATGTGGTTACTGCACGGGACTGTATTCAGAGCCCGGTTGACGTGTAATGGTCCTTTCTTCCTGTTCAAGATACGGAATACCCACGAATTTTTTGACAGTAATCCTGGCGCCATCATCCCGCACATAGCTGTGTGTGGTACAGCCGCAAGACAGGGTCAAGATCAGTACCAGAAGCAGCAAGGTAACCGGTTTTCTGCACCGTGGATTTTCACCGTGTGCTGTAAACAAGAAGACTGTCCCTCCGTATTTCATGATCAGTGGATGTGCTCGAGGATGCCATCGAGCTCATCAAGGCTGTTGTAGCTGATCTCCAGCTTGCCCTTGCCGCCCTTGCCCTGGCGCAGTTGTACACTGGCGCCGAGTTTGTCGGACAGTCCGGTTTCCAGCCTCTGGATATCCGGGTCCCTGGTTTTGGCCGCTGACTTCGTGGTACGTTTTTGCTGCAGTTGCCTGATGAGTCCCTCGGTAGCACGCACGCTCAGCCCGCGGGCAATCACCTGGCGGGCCGCCTCGATTTGCCTGACACCGGCCAGTGCCAGCAGGGCACGCGCGTGTCCCATTTCAAGTTCGCCGCGTTCCACCATTCCCTTGACGCCGTCATCGAGATCCAGCAGGCGCAATAAATTCGAAACCGCTGCACGTGAACGGCCGACGGCCCCCGCGGCCTGTTCGTGCGTCAGCTCAAACTCGCCAATCAGACGCTGCAGTGCGCGCGCCTCTTCAAGCGGGTTCAGATTTTCACGCTGAATATTTTCAATCAGTGCAATGGCAATCGCAGAGCGGTCATCCACCTCGCGCACCACTGCCGGGATTTCGTGCAGACCTGCCATTTGTGCCGCACGCCAGCGACGTTCGCCGGCAATAATCTCGTAGCGGTTTGTGCCAATACTGCGCACCACGATGGGCTGCACGACGCCCTGTGCAGCAATGGAATCCGCCAGGTCCTGCAGCGACTCCGGGTGCATATCGACACGCGGCTGGTACTCACCACGTTCAATAACATCTACCGGCAGTGCACATAACTCGCCGTTTACAGGCGGCCCGGCCACAGCCGACGCAGGTACCGCCCTGAGTTCCGGCGCCGCCTGTTCCTGGCGTGCCGCCGAGCCCAGCAATGCATCCAGCCCCCTGCCTAATCCACGTTTTCTTGCTGTCATTTCGGACACCGTTTTAATAAAAGTTCATTACATACTTGAAGAGCGCGACTGATCCGCATTGCCGGCGGCAGGCACATCCTGCTCCTGCTTTGCCGCGCTGTGGCGGCGTATGTATTCACCGGCAAGTGCAAGATAGGCCAGCGCACCGCGCGAGCTCCTGTCATAACAGAGTATCGGCATACCATGACTGGGCGCTTCCGCGAGGCGCACATTGCGCGGAATAATAGTACGGTATAACTTGTCGCCAAAATGTTGCTGCAACTGCGCCGACACGTCATTGGCAAGGTTGTTACGTGCATCATACATGGTGCGTAACAGGCCCTCGATTTCAAGTTCCGGGTTAACGGTGCCACGCACCTTCTCCACAGTATCCAGCAAGGCGGATAATCCTTCCAGCGCATAGTATTCACACTGGATCGGAATCAGTACGCTGTGCGCCGCTGCCAGCGCATTAATGGTCAACATGCTGAGTGAAGGCGGGCAATCGATAATGACCAGGTCATAGTCATTTTGTACATAGGTCAAGGCTGAACGCAGCCGGCGTTCGCCGTTGCCCTTGTCCAGCAACTCGACTTCGGCCGCTGTCAGATCACTGTTGCCCGGCAGCAGGTCATAGCCGGCATTGGGTGCGTACACCGTCACTTCACGCACTTCCGCATGATCCATCAGCACCTCGTAACCGGTCTTTCTGGCTACATGCTTGTCAATGCCGCTGCCCATGGTCGCATTACCCTGAGCATCCAGATCAATCAGCAACACGCGCCGGCCTGTCTCGACCAGTGAAGCGGCCAGGTTGACGCTGGTGGTGGTTTTGCCAACACCGCCCTTCTGATTTGTGACTGCGATTATCTGTCCCATGGTTTATTGCCTGTCTGCTGACCCGATATCTTCGGCCGCATGCATGATGACCACGTGACGCTCCGCATCCAGCCCGGGCACCTTCAATGCAACGACTTCATCAATCAACGACCGGTCTTCCATGCACTCGATTTCAGTCATCGGGTAGACGCCCTTCATGGCAAGCATCTTCCCGTTTTTGCTGCAAAGATGAGCGCTATGCCTGTAGAAATCCGGCAGATCTGAAAAGGCACGGCAGATAATCGTGTCAAACAACATCTCTGGCCGGTATTCCTCCGCCCGGGTATTTTCAAGCGCGACATTTTCCAGCCTCAGTATGCCGAGCGTCTGCTGCACAAAACGCAGCTTCTTGCTGCTGCTGTCCAGTAATACAAACTCGCGTTCCGGACAGGCGATTGCGAGGACAATACCCGGCAGGCCGGCACCGGTTCCAATATCGAGTATCCGGTCACCGTTTAAATGGGGAATCAGCGTCAGGCTATCGAGGATATGACGGGTAATAATATCGGCAGGTTTGCGCACCGAGGTCAGGTTATAGACGCGGTTCCAGTTCAACAGCTCGGTAACATATTCCATTAACAGGTCGTCACCGGCGAGGCGTTCCTCCAGGCCAAGCTCGTAGATACCGTCCTCCAGCAACTCGCCGGGGTCAACGGCGTTGTTGTTGCGTCCCTTGCGGTTACGGTTATAGAGTCCGGTATACATAGCCTGTCATTAAGTAATGGCCTGTTCAGGCGATCTTTTCCAACGCCTTGTGTTTTTTTAAATGAACCAGCAGCAACGACACAGCCGCCGGCGTTACGCCTGGAATTCGCGCAGCCTGACCAATGGTCTCCGGTCTGACGGCCAGCAGTTTCTCGCTCACTTCATTTGAGAGCCCCCGCACCGCATTGTAATCGAAATTCACGTCTAAAGGTTGTTCACGATTGAGATGTGCCCGACGTATTTCTGCCAGCTGTCGATCGAGGTATCCGGAGTAGCTCGCCTGGATGTCCACCTGCTCGGCCACCTGCTCATCCGCGACACAGGGTCCAAGCCCGTCGATCGCCGTCAACGCCCGGTAGCTGACCTCCGGGCGACGCAACAGCTCATGGGCAAACTGTTCGCGACCCAGCGGCTTATCAAGTATTGCTGACAGGGCCTCCGCCTGCGGGGTGGCGGGACGCACCAGCAGGCTTGCAAGGCGCTGCTGTTCGGCCTCAATGCCCTCGCGCCGGGTGCTGAACCGGCGCCAGCGGAAATCATCGACCAGCCCCAGTTCGCGCCCGGCCGGTGTCAGGCGCAGGTCCGCATTATCCTGGCGCAGCAGCAGGCGATATTCGGCACGGCTGGTAAACATCCGGTACGGTTCGCTGGTGCCGAGCGTCACCAGGTCGTCGACCAGTACACCAATGTAGGCCTCATCCCGCCCCGGGTACCAGGGCTCCTGGTTCTGTGACTGGCGCGCAGCATTCAGTCCGGCCAGCAGGCCCTGGGCCGCGGCCTCCTCGTAGCCGGTGGTGCCATTGATCTGCCCGGCAAAATACAGGCCGCTGATCACCTTGGTCTCGAGCGAGTGCTGCAAATCACGCGGATCAAAGAAATCGTATTCAATGGCATAACCGGGGCGCGTGATATGGGCGGCCTCAAACCCGACAATGGAATGCACCAGTGCTTCCTGCACCGTGAAGGACAGGCTGGTCGAAATACCATTCGGGTAGACCTCAAAGGTATCGAGCCCTTCCGGCTCGACGAAAATCTGGTGCGCATCCCGGTCGGAAAAGCGCACCACCTTGTCCTCGATCGACGGGCAATAGCGCGGCCCCGTCCCCTCGATGGCACCACTGTACATCGGCGAGTCCGCCAGCCCGGCACGTATAATATCGTGGGTGCGGCTGTTCGTATGGGTGATATGGCAATCCAGCTGACGCGGATGATCTTCCCGCGAGCCCAGAAAGGACATCACCGGCAGCGGTTGATCACCGGGCTGTGCCTGTAACTTCGAGTAGTCGATGGTGCGACCGTCGATACGCGGCGGCGTACCGGTCTTCAGGCGTTCCACGCGCAGGGGTAACTCGCGCAGGCGCGCGGCCAGCGCATTGGCCGGCGGATCACCGGCACGGCCACCGGCAATATTGGAACTGCCGACATGAATGCGGCCGCCGAGGAAGGTCCCGACCGTCAGCACCACCGCGGGTGCAAAAAATCGCAGTCCCATGGCGGTCACCACACCGGTCACCCGGCCAGCCTCGACGATCAGGTCATCGACGGCCTGCTGGAACAGCTGCAGGCACGGCTGGCGTTCCAGGCTGCGTCGTATCGCCTGGCGGTACAACACCCGGTCGGCCTGGGCACGGGTTGCGCGCACGGCCGGACCCTTGCTGCCATTCAAGACCCGGAACTGGATGCCGGCCCGGTCGGCGGCCAGGGCCATCAGTCCACCGAGCGCATCGATTTCCTTCACCAGGTGGCTCTTCCCGATCCCGCCGATTGCCGGGTTACAGCTCATTTGCCCCAGCGTTTCCAGGTTGTGTGTCAGCAGCAGGGTACGCGCGCCCGTCCGTGCAGCCGCCAGTGCGGCCTCGGTTCCGGCATGGCCGCCACCAACCACGATCACGTCATAATTTTTTTCTGATCCCGTCACCCTTCCCGGCCTGCTGAAAAAATTAACCGCGATTCTACGCCGTTCGCTGAATTTCAGGTAATCTGCCGCCATGCCGAATCGGCTCTCTCAAAAAACCTATATATCGGTATATATTGTGGTAGACTTGAAGATATCACACCATATAGGGTAAAGGTATGAGACTTTTAGAGTTCAATCACGCTGACAGTGGCGCAGGTCCGGAGCAGCCGGCCCACATGGCCGCCCAGAATAAAGGCCTCCCCGGCACACCCGCACCCCGGGTTCACCCGGTCCGAAAGCCGGCCCACAGAGGTAAATCCACGGCCCGGATTTTCCCACTCAAGGGAAAAAGCATCCGCACAACGGCACAAAATGGTCCGATTGACCTCGAAATGTTGCAACAGCGCCTCGAATTGCTGGAAAAACGCATCATGATTCGAGCGGAAAAGAACCAGGCCGCCATCCCGGGCGCGGAACTGGAAGAACTCAAGCAGCGCCTGCTGAAACTGGAGCGCAACATCAACAGCGAACTCTGGGCCGCCCGGCAACGCGAGTACACCATGCTGGAAATGTTGGCCAAACCGACGCTGGACAAGCGCATCAGTCAATATATCACCCGCACCATCACCCGCATCAGGATCCATCACCTGCCCGCCAGTGGCCGCTGGCTAAAAGCCGAGGCCTGCGAGTGGCTGCAGGACAGGCTGCCGCTCTGGTGGCCAACAATCGCCAAGGCCTGGCAGGAATCATTCGACAAGGCACGGGGTACTTCACACGACTGAGCGTCTGTGCTGACTACAATCCCTGGTTAGTATCCGTCCATAAAGACCGGTTATCTTCTCTTGCGGAAATTAACCCTAACATATTGAATTTTGAGGTTTAGTAAAGCAAATATCACCGGTTTGATGTGAATACCATCAGACTTTGGCACATTTTCTCCCGGCCTTAAGGTTCTCTTAAGCCACGTTTTCTAGACTCCTTGGTAATTTAAGGAGGCTAGAGAGAAATGCATACATTCAGCCAGCAAATCCTGCCTGCAGACAGCGGCGCTAACCGTGCCCGTGAAGATAGACTGGAGCGCTTGCAACTGCGCGTCTGGAAGGCAGGTGACCCGGAGCGTGCCGCAGCAGAGGCCTTTATACGCGGTCGCTTCCAGGACATCTATGCCGCGGATGTGCACATCTTCATGCCCTACCTGCTGGGAGTCACAAACGAGAGCAATGACATTACCGCCGTTATCGGCTTCCGCCCGGCAACCCGTGATGGCCTGTTCCTGGAAAACTATCTTGACCTCCCGGCAGAGAACGCGCTGAGCGAGGCAAGCTGCACCCGGGTACAGCGTCAACAGATTGTCGAGGTGGGCAACCTGGCCTCCAGTGACAGTGAATCATTTCGTATCCTCATGATTGGCCTGGTTACCCTTATGGACCGGATCCCGGGGACAAACTGGATCATGTGTACCGTGGGTGATCGACTGTTCAACCTGTTGCACCGTACCCGTTTCTTCCCGCTGGTGCTGCAGCAGGCCAACCAGCAGCGACTGTCCCCGCAACATGGTAATTGGGGCAGTTATTACCAGAATGCGCGCAAGGTGGTGGCCGGTAATGTCGGCTACGGACTGCGTGAACTGAAACGCAAAAATCTCTGGTGCCCGGCGCTTGCCCAGCAGGTCAATCGCATATTCCGGGACGGATTGTTCACCTGATCATGCTGCATTCACGGCTGCAAACCCTTGCCGGTGAACAACCGCAACAGCCGGCCCTGAAAAATCAGCAGGGTACGCTGAGCTATGGCGAGTTATATGCCGCCGTTCAGGTCGCGTCAGAGGAATTACGCACGCAGGATATCAATTGCCTGGGCCTGTTGATGGATAACAGCCCCGCGTGGGTCATCATGGACCTTGCCGCACTTGCTGCCGGCATTACCGTGGTCCCGCTACCCACCTTCTTTTCAGAAACACAAATCGGGTATGTTATCCAGGATGCCGCTATCGATGCGCTCTGTACCGACATGGGTCTTGCGCACGCACGGCCCGGTTTTGAAACAGGCGATGCGCCCGTCCCGTCGACCCGGCTATACGTTGCAACACACCCGCAACCCGGACAAAGGCACCCTGCAGGGACAGCAAAGATTACCTTTACTTCAGGTACTACCGGCCAGCCGAAGGGCGTGTGCCTGAGTGCCGAGGCGATGTTTGCAGTGGCCGACTCGATCGTCCGGCTAACCGCGGACTGCAACATCAAAAACCATACGTGCCTATTGCCTCTGTCCCTGTTACTGGAAAACATTACCGGCGTATACGCGCCGCTGTTGGCAGGCGCGACCATTGCCCTGCCTGGCAGTGATGAACGCGGCCTGCATGGCAGCCAGCAACTGGACATGGAAAAACTGTTTCAATGTCTGCATCGATACCGCCCGGACAGTCTGGTACTGGTGCCGCAAATACTGAAGGCACTGACACTGGCATGCGAGCGCGGACTGGCCGTCCATGACAATCTGCGGTTTGTCGCTGTGGGTGGCGCGCGTGTTTCCAGCGGACTGCTAGATGCGGCACGCCAGGCAGGGTTACCGGCCTACGAAGGTTATGGCCTGTCGGAAGCGGCCTCTGTAGTCAGCCTGAATACACCGGCTTGTGAGCGTGTGGGTTCGGCCGGCCGGCCGTTACCGCATGTTCAGCTGAAGATTGCCGATGATGGTGAAATTCTCGTCTCCGGGGCCAATCTGCTTGGCTACACAGGGCAAGCCCTGCAGAAAGAAAAATGGTATGCCACCGGTGACCTGGGGCATATTGATGACGATGGATTCCTGTACCTCACAGGGCGCAGGAAAAACCTGTTCGTAACCGCCTATGGACGCAACGTCAATCCTGAATGGCCGGAAAGCGAACTGATCCGCTTTCCGGAAATTGCACAGGTGGTTGTGTTTGGCGAGGCCCGTGAACGCAATGTTGCCGTAATCCTGCCGGCCAATGACAAGCTGCCCGACCAGTTCATCAACAAATGCCTCGACACGGCAAATGCAGAATTACCGGACTATGCCCGGGTACACGAGTGGGTTCGAGCCCGGCAGGCCTTCTCCCCGGAGAACGGCTTGCTGACAAGCAGCGGCAAACCCCGGCGGGATGCGGTCTGGTCTTGTTACCAGGACTCTATCGAATCAATCAACACCTCGACCACGGACGCAAGGAACGTTTGCTAATGGATTTCTTCAAGCAGCTGCAGCTGGCCACTGAATCCGAACGCCGGGAATTACTGAAAATCCCGGTGATTCAACAAACCATGGGGGGCGCGGTCGCCATTGAAACCTACCGTGCGTTTTTGACCGAGGCCTACCACCATGTGAAACACACCGTGCCGCTTCTTATGAGCTGCGGTGGGCGCCTGCCCGAACGCCTGAACTGGTTGCGTACAGCAGTGGCCGAATACATTTCTGAAGAAATTGGCCACGAGGAGTGGATTCTCAACGATATCAGGGCAAGTGGTGGTGATGCGGAAGCCGTGCGCAAGGGTCAGCCCGGGCTGGCCACGGAGCTGATGGTTTCATATGCCTACGACACCGTACACCGCACAAGCCCGGCCGGATTTTTCGGTATGGTATATGTCCTTGAAGGCACCAGCATTGCACTGGCAACCCGCGCCGCGGAAATTACACGCACCGCCCTGGGGCTGCCGAAGGAGGCATTCAGCTATCTCGAATCGCATGGATCACTGGACCTGGAACACATGAAATTCTTCGAGCGCCTGATGAACCGGATCGATGATGAAAATGACCGGCACTGCATCACCCATGCCGCAAAGGCCTTCTTTCATTTGTATGGTGATATCTTCAGGGGCCTGCCGATGGCCGCAGCGCAACGGGAAACGGCCTGATGAGTGAGCACTACCATATCCTGTTAACCGGCGCCGCCGGTGGTATCGGCAGCACCATTGCCAGGCACTTCGCAGCCGCTGGCCACACGCTGCTGCTGACCGACATCAACAGTGAGCCACTTGAGAAACTGGCCACGCAACTGCGCTCCGGTCAGGATGCAACGGTACAAACCCTTGCCGTCGACCTGATTAGTGAGGCAGGCCGCCAGCAACTCGCATCAAAGGCCCGTGAATTTAACGTGGATGTATTGATTAACGCCGCAGGTTATAACCGCTTTGGCCTGCTGGAAAATATAAGTGATGCCGATGTCGAGCGTATTTTTTCGATCAATATCATTTCACCCATCCTGTTATGCAAGGCACTGCTTCCCTGGCTGAAGACGCAGGAATCCGCACATATCGTCAATATCGGTTCGACATTCGGCTCTCTCGGTTACGCCGGCTTTGCCAGCTACTCGGCCACCAAGTTTTCCCTGCGCGGCTTCTCGGAAGCCCTGCGCCGCGAGATTGCCGACACGGGTGTAAAGGTGCATTACCTCGCACCGCGCGCGGTCAGAACCGCCTTTAATGAAGATGCTGTTAATCGCATGAATGAAGCACTGGGTGTTGCCATGGATTCACCCGAAGTCATACCCGGTGCCATTGCACGCATGCTGAAACGTGGCCAGTCGGAACATTTCATCGGCGGGCCGGAAAGGTTCTTTGTAAAGCTGAATGGCCTGTTTCATCGTCTTGTTGACAAGGGCCTCGCCGGTCAACTCAAGACCATTCAGCACCACGCACGTCTTGCCACCGGTCACGGTAGCCCCGATAACGGGAAATGCACGTAACCGTCAGCAAAAAACCAAGGGGATTTTCAATGATTCGTTCCATCAACCCGACCCTCATACTGATCATTATGCTGCTGGTCCCGTACACCGGCAGCAGTGCAGCCGACCTGTCCGGTGACATTGCATCGCTGCAGCACGAATGGGCCAGGATTAAATACCAGACCCCTGAAAACCTGCAGGAAGCACAGTTCGAGGCGCTGGCAAAAACCGCGGAGACCATAACGGCACGCTACCCGAACCGCGCTGAACCACTCATCTGGGAAGGCATTATCCTCAGCACCTGGGGCGGTGCCAAAGGCGGCCTCGGCGCACTGTCGCTGGTGAAACAATCACGTGACCGCCTGGATAAGGCACTGGCAATCAACCCGATGGCGCTGGATGGCTCGGCCTACACCAGCCTGGGCACACTGTATTACAAGGTACCCGGTTGGCCCATTGGCTTTGGTGATGATGAAAAGGCCGAGGAGCTGCTTACAAAGGCGCTCGTAATCAACCCGGACGGCATCGACCCGAATTTCTTTTATGGTGAATTCCTGCTGGGAGAGAATCGTTACCAGGAATCCGTCAAGGTCCTGAACCATGCATTACAGGCCGCCCCGCGACCCGGCCGCGAGATAGCGGATAGCGGGCGTAAAGCGGAAATTCAGCAATTGCTGGCCGAGGCACGCAAACAACTCGACTAGGCCATACACGATTTTATCCTCCCCCTTTGGCCTGCACTTGTTGCAGGCCTTTTTTTATGCAGCGCATTAACGCTGGTTAAAAACCTGGCGTTTATACCATACCCCGAGACCGGGTCAGTGCAGCTGCATCAACAGGCTGTGGCGTTCCCGCCCGTGGGCCGGCGTATGTCCGCATCACTCAAACCTTCCCTGATCAGTGCGTCTGTCAATAACGGCAGACCGGTTACATCAAACGGTGCGGTGACGGCGCCATAAAAATCAGAGCCCGGGGCGGCACGACAAAGCTGAAGGTGGTAACGGCAGACAATAGCAGCAGTACCAGCGCTGCCGCTTTACCGCGTGACCGGTTCATACGATCAGCTAAAATTCATATTCAAGTGTGAACTTGTAGGTCTTGTCAGCAGCATCCCCATCCACACCAAAGATGACGCCCGCCTCCCAACCCAGCTTTCTTCCCGCACCCAGGCGCAGGCTGCCCAGCAGCACCGGGCCGACGCCCTGGCCGCCCTGGCTGCTATAGAACTCGATTGCCGGTTCAAGCAGCGGTGAATAACGATATCTTCCCTGCAGGGCCAGCGCCGTTTCCACTTCTCTATTGACATCGCTGCCCCACTCATACTCAAGAGCAAGGTTGAGCGTTCCAACCCACCGGCCCCATTGCCTTTCTGTCAACACGCTGGCAGAAAGCCCGTTGATGTTGTCTTCAACAGAGCGTTCATATTCAAACAACATTCCCCAGTCGGCCGCGTATTCCCCCTGCTCGGTTATCTGCCAGAGCGCCTCCAGCTCGATTTTATCCGTGTCGATACTGTCATCCCGGTTCTTTACACCGATCAGGTAGATTTCGGCAAACCAGTTGTCGTTAAGCGACTGGCCATAGCCGAGCCGGTATGTATGGGCACGATTATGCTGCCGGTCATTGTCACTCTGATACAGGGCGCGCAATTCGATCTCTTTTTCCAGTGGCTGCACATAGGGGTGATACACCTTGTCGATATTGTTCCCGTCGGCCAGCAGCGGCCGCTGGGTGGAAATACCGGCAAGCAGAATTAAAAACAAACAGGAATATTTACGGGAAATCGCCACAACAATTGTCCCTATGAGTCGACTATCAAACGGGTGGTGGCACGGTAGCGCCATTGGCAGACAAGAAAAACAATGGCCAGGAGCAACAGCCCGCCAAATTGAAAACCGGCCTGGATGGCTGTCGGTGTCGCTTCATAACCGATCAGCGCATAGAGCAACTGGCCGGTAACTGACGTTTCTGAAATCCACCCGGAACTGTCCCAGATGGGCAGCCGGGCCGGCAACCAGTCTGCCTGAATGAGTAACTGTGCCGCTTGCAAGGCCATGCCAGAACCAACCAGCATTAATACGACAACACCGATGCCGATCGTCCGGCGCTTGGACAGGTTGCGCAATGTATAGTAAAAAAGCACGCTCGCACTAACACCAATACTGGCACCAATTGCCGCACCGAGCAGCACTCTGAACAGTTGATCAGAGCCCCTCAGGAAGCCATACAAATAAATCGTGACCTCTGCCCCTTCCCGGGTCAGTACTAGGGCAACCGTGAGAATCATCACGAAGGCAAGCAAGCGCCCGGACTCGCGGGTATACAGCTGTCTGGGCAACAACACCATTGTGACGGCTATCAGCGAGAAAATACCAGCCTGCAACAAGGCATTGACAACCTCCTGTCCAACACCGTCAAACCATTCCGAGATGGCGTCAATACCGATGGCATAAACCATTGCACCGATCATTCCGGACAGCAGGGCCCATGAAACCCAGCGGAAAGACCGTTCCAGGCTTTGGGTCAGTACCAGCAACACGCTTATCAACAGCGCGGCCTCCAGCACCTCGCGCAGAATAATAATGACCGAATTCAACAACACGGCAAATTCCTCATTCAGCGATGATCTTTCCCTGCGCCGTTTCCGGATAAAACTCCCCGAAAAACGGGTATTCGCCGGCTGGTAAAGGCCCGATAAAAATCGTGGCCTTGCGATTGCCCGTGATGACCTTTTCACGATTCAATTCGTAACTCTCGAATTCTTCAGGTGTCGCATCACGGTTATAGACGACAAGTTTGATCTTGGTATTTGCGGGTATCGAAAACTCGGACGGGATAAACAGGTGATTACGAATTTCAATATCGAACACCGGCACTCCCGCAGACACAACGGATGAATACAGCATGCCGTAAAATAAAAGAGAGATGCATGTTCGCGCTGTAAGCCGCCTACGCACTGTTTTTCTCATCTGACTCTGGCACCGACCCGCCGGAAAACACGATACTCACCGACAAACCACCCAGCTCCTCCGATCTGCCAAGTGTTATCTCTGCCTGATGCAGCTCAACAATTTGTCGGACTATGGATAAACCAAGTCCGCAACCCGGGACGCTTGAGGCGTTCCGGTCGCCGCCAACACGCTGGAAACGGTTAAAAACACGCTCATACTCGTCTGCGGGAATACCGGGGCCTGAATCTTCTACACGCAACAGTAGCGCGTTTCCTGTACCGGTAATTGTAACAAGTATTGATCCGCCTTCCGGGGTGTATTTAAATGCATTACCGAGCAGATTCTGCATTAATGTTTCAAGTGCGAATTGATCTCCCCGCAGCTGGCGATTGACTCCCCTGAACTCCAGTTGCTGGTTTTTCTCCTCCAGCAAGGCATACTCGCCCACGATAACATCCTGCACGAGTGTATACAGATCCAGGACAGTAAAGTTGGCAATAAACTGGTCATTCGTGGTTCTGTGCAGGGCGAGTATCTGCTCAATCAGGTGGCCCATCCTGTCGGTCTCCATGACCAGCGCCTGCAGGCGATCATCGCCCTCCGGCAGTTCCTGGGCAAGGTTATGCAAATGAATTTTAAGCGCGCTGACAGGCGTTCGTAATTCATGCGCCGCATTGGCAGTAAACTGCTTTTCCCTTTCAAAGGACGCCTTTAGCCGAAGCAGCAAATCATTCGCCGATATAGTCAACCTTTTCAATTCGACAGGCTGGTACTTTAGTGAAATCGGACTTAAATCATCCGCTCGTTTGTGGCCAAGTACATTCGCAAGGCGTTCCAGCGGCGCAAGGCCCCGGCCAACAACAATCCAGATAACCACTGCCAGCACCGGCAGCAGTACCACTACCGGTATAACCGAATCAAGCACAATATTCTCGGCCAGCGAGTTTCGAATATCCAGACGCTCTGCTGTTATGACCCAATGGCTGGTTATTTCATCGAAGAGGCTATACGTGCGCCAGCGGTGGTTATCAAAGTTACGGTCATGGAAACCGCTTTTCAGCGGCGCGATCAGTATTGCAGGTGCATTGGCAGAGCGTAACAGCAGTGTCCCGCCCTGCCAGATCTGGAAGAGATAGCGCGTGGTTTCAAGGGCGGCCGTATCACCCGGATGGTAGGCCTCACGGACCACTGAAAGCAGCTGGGCGGTATCGGCCAGTTCGCTATCAAATATTTTCTGGGCATTCAATATTCCTGAACGATAGCCGTGTAATGCTGAAATAAAAACACCCAGCGTCATAATTGAAAGAATGACAACAATCAGAAAAATACGGATTGAACTCACGTCTTTTTGACCGTGTAACCGACACCACGTACCGTTTTTATAAAATCCGGCACCAGTTTTTTACGTAAATTGTGGATATGGACCTCGATCGCATTGCTTGCGACCTCTTCACCCCAGCTATACAGGCTGGATTCCAGGCTGGCACGTGTCTGAATTCTTCCGGCATTTTCCATCAATGCCTTCAGTAACATGTATTCGCGCCGGGAAAAATCGATAAGTGTGCCGTTGACAAGCACCTGATGTTTTGCGGTATCCAGGCAGACATCACCGACCTGTATTTCACTGGAGGCACTCGTGCTGATACGGCGTTCGAACACCCTGAGCCTGGCCAGCAACTCCGGCATCTCAAAGGGCTTTACCAGGTAGTCATCCGCACCCCTGTCCAGGCCGGACACCTTGTCTTCCAGCGTGTCGCGCGCCGTAAGCAACAACACGGGAAGGTCCGGGTGTTTAATACGCACCCGGCGCAAAACATCCAGGCCATCCATATCCGGAAGTCCCAGGTCCAGGGCCATGATATCCGGTGTATCGCTTTCCAGTGAGTGGAGTGCAGCAGCGCCATTCGCGACATGGTTAACCGTAAAGCCATCACGGCGCAGCGCCTTTAGCAACCCTTCCGCCAGGGAGATGTCATCTTCAACCAGGAGTATCTGCATCTGATTAAGTCACCATACGAGGAACAATTAATCGCGCCTGCAAGGCGCTCCTACCGGGGATGGATGGAGGAGCGCCCTGCAGGCGCGATAGCTTCACACGTACAAAATTATTTTCCCGATACGGCCCGCAAGCCTTCCCAGAGTATCGCCAGTTGCTGGCGGTACATTGCGCCAATCGCCGCCGGGTTGCTGTGCTGCAGGGCCAGCGGCACACCATAGAAGATCGACACCAGGCCGACCATGGCGGCCGTCACGGCCGTATTTTCCGGTAACTCACCTTGATCGATGCCCTGTTGCAGCGCGGCACGTAATATATGTTCAAGGCTGTCATCCGGCATTGTTTCAATACCGTCCAGGTCCGGGAATGCAAGCAGACGTTCTGCCCGGGTAATCTCCGGGTTAGCAGCACGCTGCCGGGCGCGCGCCTCGTGGGCAATAATCTCCCCCATCAGTCCCGGCTTTTTCTGTACCTGGATTGCAGTGTAACGAAACATGGCATCGATGACCGCCAGGCCTGAATGCTGTGCGGCCGACTGTCGTCCATACCAGTTCAGCTCCAGCGTCCAGAGGTGGTCCAGATAGACGATGAGGTCGTCCTTCTTCGGGAAGTAATTGAAGAACGTGGCCTCGGACACCTGCACCCGTTCACACAAAGCCTTCACAGCGAGTGTCTCAAAGGATGCCGCCTGCATGTGCTGTGTGGCCACCTCGGCCAATGCCAGACGGGTCCTGGCAAACTTGCGTTCGCGCAGCGATGGTCGCTTGGATTCATTCATATATGCAGTTTACTATAAAAATATGTCGCACACTAAACTTATAAGCCATTGATTGAAATATATAAAACCTTTAAATCAGATGGGCCTGAAAACAAACCTTTTTAATACACAGAATATATGGGGAATACCCTCACAGGGCCTGAACCACGGCTTTTTTATCCATTGAGCACACCCTGTATCGGCACAAATACTAAGTGATAATTATTCATTAACAATAAGATAGCCTATTATATAGGCTTACTATATTATTTTTGTACGCAATAATAATATACAAGTTTTCTGGATGTCCTGCCACCTTCAGCAACAGGCATACTATAATATTTGTGTATGCCATAAATATCACCCGCTCAAGGCGAGCAGGGCATCCCACACCTCACCCGCCTGACCCCTGCCGCAGTACGATCAGGCGGTAACTCTTGTATTTCTCAAACACCGCCTGGCTACGATTGCCTGAGAGGTACTTGTACCGGGCCCGTGCCAGTTTGCGGCGCAACAGCCATTTGATCAGGCGGGTCATCTTCGGGTAGGCGCCCTGCAGGTATAAATGGATCGACCCGGCGGCCGGCACCAGCCGCCGGGTCAGCCACTCATCCAGCAGGGCGATATTGGGGCTTACCTGTTTTGTCAGGTCTTCATCCCGCTCGATCTCAAAGGCTGATTCACCCACGTGTCGATAGAAGTCGCTGAGGATGTGTCCGCCACTGAAGCTCCGGTCACCGGCTTCGCCGTCACAATGCGCGGCGGTCTTGAAAAAATCACAGATCACCACACGGCCGCCGTTCTTCAACAGGCGCGGGCAGCTTGCAAAAAATTCCGGCAGGGGAATGTACTGAAAACTTTCACTGAACAGCAGCAGGTCATAGTGGTGCCGGTATGCATCAACCGGTAACGATTCAAAATCGGTTTCAAACAAGCGGGGCGAGGTGGCACTGATTCGCGCCAGGCGTTTGCGCACCTGTTCATTCAAATGCGCAGACGGGTTCACTGCATCCACGTCAAAACCGCACTCCAGCATCTGCTCCAGCATGTGCCCGGTGCCGCACCCGACATCGAGAATCCGTGGCCGGTGCAGGCCGGCCAGCAAGTCTCCCAGCAGATCAAGCAGATGCCTTGTATAGCGTTGCTGTGCCCGCGGAATATTCGCGAGTGACAGCGCCAGATCCGGGGCCCACAAACCGTAGTGCAGGTCCTCAACATCGAGTAACTGCTGCGCCAGTACCAGCCCCAGCTCACGTGAACTCATTTTTTCTGCATCAGGCATCTGAATGGAACCCCACCGGAGGCAAGCCGTTTATATACAATAAATACAACATGATATGATTGTATTTATTGCATACTAAAAGTTTATTGTTTTGACTATTATAGGTTATATGCCCGGCTCAGATGCAACCCCCGGCTGGGTTAACCACGTACAGGCGGCCACGCTCAGCGCTCATCGTCCTGGCGCAATTGCCTTGCGTAGATCGTGCTGTATCGCTGATTGGAATAACCCAGCGCGACCGCATGCCTGTTGAAAAATTCCTTCAGCAGGGCATAGCCAAGCTCGATATGTTGATCCATGAATTCCGCCAGCTCGTTGCCATCGATATGTACCAACACGCCCTGCGTCATGGCGACGACCGAGGCGCTGCGCGTGGCCTTGCCGAACAGGTTCAGCTCGCCAAAAACGTCGCCTGCACTTAGCTCCAGCAAACCCGATTGCATGTGCCGCTCCTCGGTGACTTCGACATCCTTGTTAACACGCAGGACGCCGCGTTCAATCAGGTACAGGTCCCGGGCGTTATCGCCCTCTTTGATAATGGCTTGCTCCGGGCCAAAATCCTCCCGCCACCAGGCAAGACGCTGCGGGAAATCAGGGTGCTCGAGAATGGTCTGCAATGTCGCTGACATTCATGCCTCCAAGGGATTCGTTGCATACAATATACATCAGGCCGCGTCCGGGGCCTCACTTGCCGATACAAAAACTGCTGAAAATCCGGCCCAGCAGCTCATCGCTGCTGACTTCACCCGTGATTTCCCCGAGCCGTTCCTGGGCCAGGCGCAATTCCTCGGCGAGTAATTCGCCGGCGTGCCGCGTCTTGAGTTGCATGACACCGGCCTCGAAACGGTACTGTGCGGCCTGCAAGGCCTCGAGGTGGCGTCGCCGCGCACTGAAGCCGCCCTCGGACTGCTCGGCATAACCGATACTCTGCTGCAAATATGCCCGCAGTGCATCCACCCCGGGGCCCGTCTGTGCGGACAGCGCCACGACGGGCTCTCCGGCCACCGTATCCAGGCCGGGGCTGCGGCCTGTCAGGTCGATCTTGTTATAAATATGCGTACAGGGCACGCTGGCTGGCAGCCCTGCCAGGATCGCTGCATCTGCCGGTGTAAAACCCTGCTGGTCATCGATCACCAGCAGCACCCGGTCGGCCTGTTCCAGCGCCACGCGGGTGCGCTGCATGCCGGCCTGTTCCACCGGGTCGTCGCTGTCATGCAGTCCGGCGGTGTCCAGGACATGCAGGGGCAGGCCGTCCAACTGGATGTGTTCGCGCAATACATCGCGCGTCGTGCCGGGAATTTCCGTCACTATGGCGGCGTCACGACCGGAGAGGGCGTTCAACAGGCTGGACTTGCCGGCATTGGGCCGTCCCGCGATCACGACCGTCATGCCATCACGCAACAGGCAGCCCTGTTGAGCATCGCCAATCAATCCCGCAAAGTCCTCCTGCAATTGCTTCAACATCTGTGCAAGGGCCTTGTCTGACAGGAAGTCGATTTCCTCTTCGGGAAAGTCGATGGCCGCCTCGACATACATGCGTATCCGGGTAAGCAGTTCCACCAGCGCATGGACGCGCTCCGAAAATACACCCTGCAATGAATGCACGGCCGCACGTGCGGCCTGCGCGGTGCCGCTTTCAATTAAATCGGCAATCGCTTCGGCCTGGGCCAGGTCCAGCTTGTTATTCAAAAAGGCGCGCTCGGAAAATTCGCCGGGACGGGCAGGGCGCGCACCGAGTGACAGCACGCGCTGCAGCAACAGGTCCATTACCACCGGGCCGCCGTGTCCCTGCAGCTCCAGTACATGCTCGCCGGTGAATGAAGCCGGCGCCGCGAAGTACAACACCAGGCCGGTATCAATCAGGCGGGTGTCTGCTTCGAGAAAGTCATGGACTTCCGCGCGGCGCGGCACTGGCAGACGGCCGAGTAATTGTTGTGCAATGGCTGGAACGTCCGGTCCCGACAGGCGCACGATGCCGACGCCGCCGGGGCCGGACGGTGTCGCTATCGCTGCAATGGTATCCGTGGTCATGTTAACCACCGCCGGGGAAGAGGGTGGTGCGGGCTACTTTCCGCCGGCCTCGATACGCCTGGTGATCATCCATTGCTGGGCGATGGAGAGGGTGTTGTTGACCACCCAGTAGAGCACCAGACCGGACGGGAAGAAGGCGAAAAACACGGTGAACACGACCGGCAGCGCCATCATCACCTTGGCCTGGATCGGGTCCATGGGCGCGGGATTCAGCCGCTGCTGGATGAGCATGGTGATACCCATCAATAAAGGCAGAACGTAATACGGGTCCGGCGAGGACATGTCGGTGATCCACAGCATGAACGGTGCCTGGCGCATTTCGACACTTTCCAGCAACACCCAGTAGAGGGAGATAAATACCGGGATCTGCACCACGATCGGCAGGCAACCGCCAAGTGGATTGATCTTTTCCTTTTTGTACAGCTCCATCATGGCCTGGTTGAGCTTCTGGCGGTCATCGCCGTAACGCTCCTTCAGTGATTTCAGGCGCGGGCTCAGCTTGCGCATGTTGGCCATGGAACGATAACTGGTCTCGGACAGTTTGTAGAAGGCCAGCTTGATGAGCACGGTCACAAAAATTATGGACCATCCCCAGTTACCGAGAAAACCATGCAATGTTTTCAGCAGCCAGAATACCGGTTGTGCCAGCACGGTGAGCAGGCCGTAATCCACGGTCAGCTCCAGCCCCGGTGCCACCTGCTTCATCTTGTCCTGCAATGTCGGCCCGATATAAAGCCTGGTACTGAAGGTTGTGCTGTCACCTGCGGCAACGCTGCGTCCCGGTGAAATCAGCCCGATGACATAACGCGCGTTATTCAGTACCTTGGTATAGTAATGATCGTCCTCGCCGCGTTCGGGAATCAGTGCACCGACAAAATAATGCTGGACCATGGCGGCCCAGCCATTGGTTACGTTGCGGTCCAGATTCGCCTTCGTCATGTCTTCAAACTTTATCTTTTCGTATTTTTCTTCCGGGCTGTACAGTACACCTCCCATGTAGGTATAGATGAATGTGCTCTGACCGGTTTCTGCTACCTGGGTCCGCTGCAACTGGCGGTATTGCCGGCCACTCCAGTCGCTGCCGCCGGCGTTGTGAACCTCATGTTCCAGGTCCACCGCATAGCTGCCGCGATGGAAGATATAACGCTTGATGACTTCGACGCCTTCCGGACTGCGCCAGTGCATTTCCACCTTCAATTCATCATCGGAATCCGCCATCTGAAAATGGTCCTGTTCCGCGGTGTACACCACATGGTGCGTGGGTTCGGTACCAGAACCGGTGCGCAGGCCTGACTGCACAATAAAAAGGTTCGGCAGACTATCATTCAAGAGGCGGAAGGGCGGGGAATCCGGCTTGGTGGTTGCCGGGTACGCAAGCAGGTCGAGCTGGCGCAAATCACCACCGGTGGTATCAAGCACTACCCTGAACAGGTCGGTTTCGACAGTGATGCTACCACTGGTCTTGAGCAGTGCCGTCTCCGGGACAGCGTTTGCCTGTGCAAGCTCGCCGGTTGAGCCCGGTATGTCATCTGCCGTACTGCCAGCAGCAGGCATGGCCTCTTCTGTCGGTGCGGTCGGCTTGACAGGCTGCGGACCGTAATCCTCCTGCCAGGCCTGCCACAACAGCAAGATCACAAATGACAGTGCAACAAACAGGATCAGACGTTGGTTATCCATGGTGGTGGCCGGTCTCCTTTTCCGGTACTTCATCAATGCCGCCCTGACTCCAGGGATGGCAGCGCGACAAACGCATCAACGCCATACCGGTACCACGCAGCGCGCCAAAACGTTCGACAGCGGTCTGCGCGTAACAGGAACACGAGGGGTAGAAGCGGCAATGGCTGCCAAGCCATGGGCTGAGCAGATAACGATAACCGCGTATCAATTGGAGGATGAGCCAGCGCATTTTTCGATTAACCGTGTCCAGAGTTTTTCCAGGGCCGCATCGAGCGCCTTGTTGGATTGAGTCGCGACACCGGCACGACCCAGTACCACAATATCCAGCGAATCCAGCCGTGTTTGCCAGTGGCGGAAACTTTCACGTATGACCCGCTTGATGCGGTTACGTGCTACCGCGTTGCGAGCCACCTTGCGTGAAATCGCCAGCCCAAGCCGGGGCCGGTCATGTTGGCTGGAAATCGCCAGTAGCGTAAAGCTGCGATCAGTCAGCCGATAACGGCAATGCTTGAAGACCTGCGAATAATCAACCGATTCTGTCAGACGTGCCCGTCGTGGGAAACGCGTCGCGCCGGAGCACAAGGGAAATCAGACAGACAGCCGGGCCCGGCCCTTGGCGCGGCGTGCATTGATGACACGGCGGCCATTCTTGGTACTCATGCGAGCCCGAAAGCCGTGGGTGCGCTTACGCTTCAGCTTGCTTGGTTGATATGTTCTTTTCATGACACGCTACATCCAGTGGTTTGCTCAATCAAAATCTTTCCTGCCCTGGCAGAAAAGGGCGCAAAGAGTACTGTTTACAAAGGTGTACTGTCAACCTGTATATAGACTCAATGACCTGGAAGAGGTGTGGATAACTTGATTCGACAGGTATAGACTCCTGCCCTCGGCTGCAATGGTCGGACAACAAGAAATAGGGGGATTTACAGGTGGATGCAACACTCTGGCAAAAGTGCTTGGTTCGTCTGGAAAACGAGCTGCCGGAGCAGCAATTCAACACCTGGATACGCCCGTTGCACGCGGTAGAATCCGGTGAGGATCTGTGTCTCCTGGCTCCCAACCAGTTCGTACTCGACTGGGTACGAAAGCATCATTTCGAAACGATTTCCCAGGCCCTGCACGAGCTGGGGCCCGATTCCAACACCCGCGTGCAGCTTGACATTGGCAGCACGCACAAGGCCCCGGACCCGGTACCGCAGCAGGTACCGGAACTCAGAACGAAGACAACCCCGGTGCATCACAAGAGCAACCTGAACCTGGATTTCACCTTCGATTCCTTTGTTGCCGGCAAATCCAACCAACTGGCACGTGCCGCGTCCATACAGGTCGGCGAAAACCCGGGTGGTGCCTATAACCCGCTGTTTATCTACGGGGGCGTTGGGCTCGGGAAAACCCACCTGATGCATGCCGTTGGTAACCTGATTGTGCAGAATAAACCGTCTGCCCGGGTGGTTTACCTGCATTCCGAGCGTTTCGTGGCAGATATGGTGCAGGCACTGCAGCACAACACCATCAATGAATTCAAGCGCTTCTACCGAACGGTAGATGCCCTGCTGATTGACGATATCCAGTTTTTTGCCGGAAAAGAACGCTCTCAGGAAGAATTCTTCCATACTTTCAATGCGTTACTTGAAGGTCAGCAACAGGTCATCCTGACGTGTGACCGCTATCCCAAGGAAGTGAAGGGCCTCGAAGAGCGCCTCAAATCCCGCTTTGGCTGGGGGCTGACAGCGGCCATTGAACCCGCGGAGCTGGAAACCCGGGTGGCGATTTTGATGAGCAAGGCCGGCCAGGGCGAGATTGAATTACCCAGTGATGTGGCCTTCTTTATCGCCAAGCGGTTCCAGTCCAATATCCGCGAACTGGAAGGGGCCCTGCGGCGCGTCGTCGCCAGCGCCCGCTTCACCGGTCAGCCGATTACCCTGGACCTTGCCAAGGATGCGCTGCGTGACCTGCTTGTCATGCAGGACAAGCTGGTCACGATCAGCAACATTCAAAAAGTAGTGGTTGAATATTACAAAATTCGTATAGCCGAGTTGTTGTCCGCACGACGTACGCGCACCATCGCACGTCCACGCCAGGTTGCCATGGCACTTGCCAAGGAATTAACCACCCATAGTTTGCCGGAGATCGGTGATGCCTTTGGCGGACGTGATCACACCACCGTTTTGCATGCCTGCCGCAAGATTGTTGAATTACGTGAAAGTGACCCGCGCATGAACCAGGATTACAATAATCTGTTGAGAACCTTGACAACATAAAGTGGAAAAGCTGTGGATAATTCTACAACTGCATAGTTATCCTTTTTTATCCACAGCTCGCGCACAGGTCATCACTCAATTAAACATAAAAAGACAGGTAATGCAGCTGATTGAATAGAGTGGTGTTTACGGGCTTATCCACAGAAAGTGGCTGGCCTAATAAACACAACAATAAAAGATATTTAACTTATATATTATTAATATTATGAAATTCAGTATTCAGAGAGAAGCCTTTTTAAAACCCCTTCAGCAAGTCATTGGCGTTGTTGAACGACGTCAAACACTGCCGGTGCTTGGTAACGTTCTGGTAACGACAACCAAAAAAAATATCAGGTTAACAGCGACGGACCTCGAGGTGGAGCTACAGGCACAGGTTGCCGTGACGGTTGAAGAGACCGGTGATATTACTTTACCGGCACGCAAGCTGCTCGATATCTGCCGTGCCTTGCCGGAAGAAGCACAGCTTGATATCTCGGTAAAAAATGATCGTTGCCTGATACGCTCCGGCAAGAGCCGTTTTACCCTGGCAACATTACCGGCCGACGAGTTTCCTGTTGTTGAGAAAATAAAAAGTACATGCCGGTTTTCCATTCCTGAAAAGGATCTGCACGCACTCATTGAGCGGACTGCTTTTGCCATGGCACAACAGGATGTCCGTTATTATCTGAATGGCTTGATGCTGGAAACCGCCGCCAGCGTGTTGCGCGCGGTAGCAACAGATGGACATCGCCTCGCGATGTGTGAATTGACACTGGATATCGGGGAGGGGGTCGGTCATCAGGTGATTGTCCCGCGCAAGGGGGTGCAGGAATTACATCGTTTGCTGGGCGAGAAAGACGGCACAGTGCAAATTGAAATCGGTGGCAATCATATTCGCATGACGACCGATGAATTGCGTTTTACTTCCAAGCTGATTGACGGACGCTTTCCTGATTACACCCGCGTTATTCCCAAGTCTGCCAACAAGTGCGCACTGATTAATCGTGACCAGTTACGCCAGGCGCTCACCCGTACGTCGATTCTGTCGAATGAAAAATACCGTGGTATTCGCCTGGAAATATCTGAAAATAACCTTAAAATTCAAGCACATAATCCAGAACAAGAGGAAGCCGTGGAAGAAATTGAGGCGCGTTACGACGATGAAACCATCGTCCTGGGTTTTAATGTGACCTACCTGCTTGATGTACTGAATGTCATCGAGTCTGAAGATGTGGAAGTCCATATGAGTGATGCCAACAGCAGCGCCCTGATCAACAGGCCAGGCGTTCAGGCTTGCCGCTATGTGGTCATGCCCATGCGTCTCTAGTGGTTCCGGAATATCGCTACACATCCATTTCAGCCGATTTCGCAGTCATTGGCGGCTGCCTCCTCACATGCCGATTCCATGGCCCTGCTGCTTTTTGAAATACAGGATTTTCGTAATATTCAACATAGCTCGCTGGCCTTTTCACCTGGTCTGAACCTGATTACGGGCAAAAATGCCGCCGGTAAAACGAGCCTGCTGGAAGCTATTTACTGCCTCGGACGGGTCCGTTCTTTCCGGACCTCAGACTCAGGTCAATCAATCCGATACGGACAAGCGGCCTACCGACTGGTCGGCCGGGTCGGCCAGGATGGGGGGCGGAGCATACCGATCGGAATCGAGCGACAGCCGGCCGGTCTCAGGGTTCATCTCGATGGGCAAGCCATCAAGCGCTTATCGGATTTGGCAGGACGTTTCCCGGTGCAGGTCTTTAGCGCAGATACCCCGACGATTCTGAATGGCGGTCCGCGCTACCGGCGCCAGGCATTGGATTGGGCATTGTTTCACGTGGAACAGGCCTACCGGGAAATTTGGCAACGCTACAGCCGTGCGTTGCGACAACGCAATGCGGCCTTGCGTACACAGCAAACCGCCGCCGGGATCCATGCCTGGGATGCAGAGTTGGTTGAGGCCGCGGAGCGAATGGACCAGTTCCGCAGTGCGTACCTTGAATTCCTGACGCCACACCTGCTGCAGGAGATCGGGAACCTCTTGCCCGGGGCGGAATTATCGATCAGATACCAGCCAGGTTGGCCAGCCAATACCATCCTGTCTGAAGTCCTGGCGAAGGCCTTGGAGAAAGACCGCGTCCGGGGTTTTACCCAATTTGGTCCGCATCGTGCTGATTTCAGCCTGTTGATTGATGGTCACGGTGTTTCCGCCCATTGTTCACGTGGGCAGCAGAAAGCCGTGACCGTGGGTTTTCTGCTAGCCCAGGTAAAACTGCAGCGTGACAGGGCGGCTCCCATGGGGGCTTTTCTACTGGACGATTTATCCAGTGAACTGGATGCAGGGCACCGTGCCCTCATCCTTAATGCCCTGCGTGAACTGGATACCCAGGTGTTCGTGACCGCAATTGAGGACGCTGACATTAATGCAGCGGACTGGGAGGATGCGAGAAGGTTTCACGTGGAACATGGCGACATTCACGAGGCGCAATAAGGTATAATGGCTCGGTTCACTACAGGGAACTAAGATGGCAGAGAAAAACACCTACACTTCATCGAATATCAAGGTTCTGAAAGGCCTGGACGCGGTACGCAAGCGCCCGGGCATGTATATCGGGGACACTGATGACGGCACCGGTCTGCACCACATGGTCTTCGAGGTCGTCGATAATTCGATTGATGAAGCACTGGCAGGTCACTGCAGTGAAATATCGGTGGTTCTACACGGCGATCACTCGGTGACGGTCCGTGACAATGGTCGCGGTATACCGGTGGATATGCACTCGGAAGAGGGGCACTCTGCGGCCGAGGTGATTATGACGGTGCTGCATGCCGGTGGGAAATTTGATGACAATTCCTACAAGGTCTCCGGCGGCTTGCACGGCGTGGGGGTTTCCGTGGTGAATGCGCTTTCTGAAAGCCTGCGCCTGACCATCCGCAGGGACGGCAAGGTCCACACCATGGAGTTCAGGATGGGTGTGCCGGTCGCGCCGCTGGAAGTCATCGGTGAGTCCGAGCACACTGGCACCGAGATCCGTTTTTTGCCCAGCCCAAAGATCTTTGCCGATATCGAATACCATTACGATATTCTCGCGAAGCGCTTGAGAGAACTGTCGTTTCTAAACTCCGGTGTGCGTATACGCCTGACCGATGAGCGCACCGACAAGCAGGATATTTTTGAATATGAAGGCGGTATCCAGGCCTTTGTTGAGCACCTGAATCGCAAAAAGACGCCGTTGCATCCCACCGTCTTTTATTTTTCCGCTATGAAAGATGAAGTCGGCGTTGAGTTGGCCATGCAATGGAATGACTCCTACCAGGAAAACATCTTTTGCTTTACCAATAACATCCCGCAGCGTGATGGGGGTACCCACCTGGCCGGTTTTCGTGGGGCCCTGACGCGCACCCTGAACCAGTACATGGAGAAGGAAGGCATGATGCGCAAGGCCAAGGTAACGGCTACCGGTGACGATGCCCGCGAGGGCCTGACGGCCGTGCTGTCGGTCAAGGTGCCGGACCCGAAGTTTTCCTCCCAGACCAAGGAGAAGCTGGTGTCATCCGAGATCAAGGGTATTGTCGAGTCCACGGTGAGTGAACAATTCCAGAACTACCTGCTGGAAAGCCCGGCTGAGGCCAAGGCGATTACCTCCAAGATTATCGATGCGGCCCGTGCCCGCGAGGCCGCCCGCAAGGCGCGTGAAATGACGCGCCGCAAGGGTGCACTGGATATTGCCGGTCTGCCCGGCAAACTGGCCGACTGTCAGGAACGTGATCCGGCGTTGTCCGAACTGTTCCTGGTAGAGGGTGATTCCGCCGGTGGTTCCGCCAAGCAGGGCCGTGATCGGCGCACCCAGGCCATCCTGCCTCTGAAGGGCAAGATCCTGAATGTCGAGAAGGCGCGCTTTGACAAGATGCTCTCGTCGGTCGAGGTTGGCACCCTGATTACCGCGCTCGGCTGCGGCATCGGGCGCGAGGAATTCAACGTCGACAAGCTGCGCTATCACCGCATTATCATCATGACCGATGCCGACGTCGACGGCTCTCATATCCGTACCCTGTTGCTGACGTTTTTCTACCGCCAGATGCCGGTACTGATTGAGCGCGGTTATATATATATTGCCCAGCCGCCTTTGTATAAAATAAAAAAAGGCAAGCAAGAACAATATGTTAAAGACGATATAGCGTTGAACGCCCTGCTTTTGTCGGCAGCGATCGATAATTCACAGCTGTATGTGAATCCGGAGGCGCCTGCCCTGAGTGGGCCGGCGCTGGAAAGCCTGTCAAACGAGTACATGGGTGTGATGACCTCGATTCGCCGACTGTCCCGGCGCTATGACCCGGACGTGCTGGAGAAGATGGTTTATATGCCGGTACTCGGCGAGGTGGAACTGCAGGATAGGGAAGGTATGACGGCCTGGTTCAAGCAACTGGAAGAGTGGATGAACGCCGGTTTGACCAGTGGCCAGCGTTACCATACGGAACTCACCCCGAGTGAGGGCATGCCTGGATTCACCGCAACGATCAGCAAGTGGACCCATGGCATTGTCGCGTTTGAGCAAAAAATCAGTCACGAATTCTTTGCCAGTGCCGAGTACGAACGCATGACGGCACTGGGCAAACAACTGGACGGCCTGCTGAGCACGGGTGCCTATGTACAACGGGGTGAGCGCCGTCAAGATGTGGGCACATTTAAACAGGCCCTCAACTGGCTGATGGAAGAGGCCAAACGTGGTCAGCACATCCAGCGTTACAAGGGCCTCGGCGAGATGAACCCTGAACAGCTATGGGAAACAACGCTGGATTCGGCAAACCGGCGGCTGTTACAGGTGAAGATCGAGGATGCCGTGGGCTCCGATGATATCTTCACCACCCTGATGGGTGACCAGGTCGAACCACGCCGCGACTTTATCGAGCAGAATGCCCTGTCGGTTTCCAACCTCGACATCTAGGGACTCCTTGCTTGAACCCGGCATTGCGAGGAACACAGTGACAATGCAATCTCCGGCTAATGGATTCCAACTTACGAGATTGCCGCGCTGCACTCGCAACGTTAGAGCAATCGGAGATTCGCGGGTCAACCCACGGCTGCGATAAACAGCTGCAAGCCATGAACTCCGGCGATGCCAGAATAGACCGATATTAGCATAGCCTGATGAGTAAAAATTTATAACAATATGTATTATATTAAATTAATATTATTGTGCTCAGTAATATTAGGGTATACAAACTAAAATACCTCCTCCTGGATATATAATCAGGCTTGGATTGAAACCCCGCTTCAAGGAGACAAGTAAAATGAATAAAGTGAATACCGGCGATCTTATCCAGCACTCTTCCCTGGTTGGTGACCTGAGTGAGGCGCAGTGCAACGACCTGTCTTTGATTGCAAGCACGCGCTCCCTGGATGACAAAGAGGTCTTGATCGAGCAGGGGCAAATCGATGAAACCCTGCATATTGTTTCAACCGGAGCGCTTGCCGTGGAACGCACCACAGCCGGTGGTGACACGATCACACTGCATATTCTCAAGCCGGGTGATCTGGCCGGTGAAATGGGGTTTGTTGACGGCAGTGAACACACGGCAACCTTGCGCTCGATTGGACCAACCAGTGTTGTTAGCATAGGGCGCACGGACCTCGAATCCCTGCTGTCCACTAAACCGGAGCTGGTCTACGGGCTGATGCGCGGCATTGTGCGTACGGCACACCGTATCCTGCGTGAGATGAATCTGCAGGCGGTGGAACTGAGCAATTACATCAGCAAGAGTCACGGCAGGTATTGAGCGCACGGTGGCAGCTGATTATTGATTCCCCTGTTTCAGGGGTTCATCACATCAGCGTAGCGATCTCCGCCATGCGATCCTCGATCCAGCCGGAGGCCTCATCCATGATCTCCTGAGCAGTTTTACCCTGCGGTGAGATCGGTGCACCGATGCGTACCTGGATGACGCCGGGACGCTTTATAAAGCTGCGGCGAGGCCAGTATTCACCCGCATTGTGTGCAACCGGCACAACTGGATAGCCCGTCCTTTCGGCCAGCACGGCGCCGCCAACCCGGTAACGGCCTTTCTGTCCGGGAGGGATGCGCGTACCTTCCGGGAAAATCACGATCCAGTTGCCGTCATCCAGCCTTGCCTGGCCCTGGGCTACCAGTTCATTGATGGCCGCACGACCGGTGCCGCGCTTGATGTGGATGCATTTCATCAGGGCCAGTCCCCAGCCAAAGAACGGGATCCACATCAGTTCGCGTTTGGCGACCCACACCTGCAAGGGAAAGATTTCCTGCAGGGCAATGGTCTCCCAGGTTGACTGGTGCTTGGCAAATACGATGCCGGCTTCAGTACCGATGTGTTCCTCGCCCTGCACCTCGTGAGTGAGCTTGCAGGTAATTTTCAGCCACCAGAGAATAAAGTGTACCCAGACCTGCAGCAGTGACCAGCGTGTCCGCAGAGTGAAAGGCACGGTGAACAGCAGCAGGATGGCAAACAGCACGATGGACACCGGGAATACGACCCAGAAGGCCAGTGAGCGCAGCCAGAGAATTATACAGGGTGAATCTTCGGCCATTGTCTGATTACGACCCTTTTAAAAGACTGTCAACGGCACTGTACAGATCATTGAAGACCGGTACGGCCTTATCGAGCCCGGGATTATTGATGGTGCGGCTGCCCTTGCCGGTTGTCACCAGTATAGGGCTGGCTCCGGCGGTCTGCGCGGCCTGGATATCGCGCAGGGAATCACCGATGGCCGGAACACCTGACAGTTCTATATGCAGCCGGCGGGCAATGTCGTGCAGCATGCCGGGTGCGGGCTTGCGGCAATCACAGTCATCATCCGGCCCATGCGGGCAAAAGAACACCGCATCGATTATGCCGCCGGCATCGCGCACCTGCCGGTGCATGGTTTCATGTATGCGCGCCAGGGTGTCGAGGTCAAACAGCTTGCGTGCAATGCCGGACTGGTTGGTCGCCACCACGACGTGCCAACCGGCCTGGTGCAGACGTGCGATGGCCTCGAGGGAACCGCGCAACGGTTTCCACTCGGCCGGTGACTTGATGTAGTCATCGGAATCTTCATTGATGACGCCATCACGGTCGAGGATAACAAGTTTCATTCCATGTCCCTGAACTCTGAAACCCGGATACGACCATTGATCATGCGGGATTCACGTGATTCGATTTTTTTCATTTTCTCCCAGAAGGCCTGCCTGAGGTCGAAGTCCGCGGCAATCGCGGTGCCGATTAACAGTATGAAAAGATCGGCACACTCCTCGGCCAGCTGTCTGGTGTCTTTTCCCTTGGTCACGCAGGCGGAGATTTCACCCAGTTCCTCGGTCATCAATGCCACGCGGTAGGCGAGCTCTTCACCGCCGGTATTTTTAAAATCATGCTTGTCATGAAATGACTGCACGGCATCGAGCATGCTTGAGTAGGAATCATCATTGGCCATAGTGCTTTACCCGAATTGCCGGGTTCGCTGCGGGGATGCCGCGAACGCGCAATTATTCAAACCATAATCATAGCCATTTACGGCGCTGCGGTGGAGCAGGCTGCTCAGGACTGCAGCTTTGAAATGTCCGCGATCCGCAGGAACAGTTCAGAGAGCACATTTAGCAGTGCCAGCCGGTTGTCGCGCAAAGCCGTGTCATCTGCCATGACCATGACATCGTCAAAGAAGGCATCAACCGGTGCTTGCAAGGCCGCGAGTTCCTGCAGCGCCCCGGTATAGTCGCGTTTTTCAAACAGCGGACCGGCCTTTGTTTCGAGTGCAGTGATGGCAGCGGCGAGTTTTTGCTCGGCCGGGTCTTGCAGCAAATCCTGTTTGAAGGTGTCCGGGATAGCCGTATCGGCCTTGCGCAGAATGTTGCGAATGCGTTTGTTTGCCGCGGCCAGACTTGCAGATTCAGGCAACATACGAAAGGCGTGGACTGCGCGCATGCGCTGGTCGAAGTCTAGGGGACGAGCCGGTTGTCGTGCCAGCACCGCCTCGAATTCGTCGGGTTCATAGTCGCCCTCGATGTAGCAGGCGCGCAGGCGCTCCATCATAAAGGTGAACAATTCAGCGCTGATTTTTCCGGCATTCAGCCCGGCGGGAAATGTTGCAGTACAGCTGTCAATCAAAACACGCAAATCCAGATCGAGCTGTTTTTCAATCATGGTGCGCAGTACACCGAGTGCGGCACGGCGCAGTCCGAACGGGTCCTTGTCACCCGTGGGTGGTTTGCCGAGCGCAAAGATACCGGCAAGCGTGTCGAGCCGGTCCGCGATGGCAAGTGCCTGCCCGGTGATGCTGGCCGGCAGGTCATCGCCGGAGAAGCGCGGCTGGTACTGTTCGTCCATGGCGGCGGCGACGGCTGCATTCTCGCCATCATGGGTTGCGTAGTAGCGCCCCATGGTGCCCTGCAATTCCGGAAACTCCTTCACCATGCTGGTCAACAGGTCACACTTGCACAGGGCGGCGGCACGGATGGCATGCGCGACATCCTGCCCCAGTGTCTTTGCAATAATGGCCGCGGTAACAGCGATGCGTCTTTGCTTGTCGCCGAGTGAACCCAGCCTTTGCTGAAAGGTGACGCTATCGAGTCGTTCGGCAAGACTTTCCAGTGACTGTTTACGGTCCTGGTTCCAGAAAAACGCGGCATCCTCGAGTCGCGGCCGGATAACGCGTTCATTGCCGGCCTGGACCTGGTCCGGGTCACTGCTGGCAATGTTGGCAATGGTAATGAACTTCGGCATCAACTGGCCGTTGGCGTCCGTGACCGGAAAAAATTTCTGGTGGTCCTGCATGCTCGAGACCAGGGCCTCGGCCGGGACATCAAGAAATCGCCGGTCAAACCCGCCGGTGATGGCAACCGGCCATTCCACCAGAGCAGTGACTTCATCGAGCAGCCCGTCTTCTATATGCGCAGTGCCACCGAGCGCCACTCCGGCCTCGATGACCTGGGTGCGAATGGATTCCCGGCGTCGCTCCATGTCCACCATGACCTGGCCACTTTTCTCCAGTGCCTCAACGTAGGCGTCCGGCCTTGATATGGCGATGCGCTCATTATGGTGAAAGCGATGCCCGCGGCTGTAGCGGTCACAGTCTATACCCAGGATATTGGTATGGATCGGTTGTTTGCCATGCAGCAGTACAATCCAGTGCAGCGGGCGTACGAATTCTATATCCGAACTTCCCCAGCGCATGCGTTTCGGTACCGGCAGTTCTTTCAGGGCCCGTTCAATGAGTCCGGGTACCACGGCCGCGGCCGTTTGCCCTTTTTCAACGGAACGTAATCCCAGGCAGATGCCCTTGTCGGTGACCAGCTGCTCAAGTTCATCCACGGAAACACCGCAGGAGCGTGCAAAGCCCTGTGCCTGTCTGGTTGGATTGCCATCATCGTCAAAAGCGGCCTTCAATGCGGGTCCGCGTTTGACCACTTCGCGGTCCGCCTGGGTCAGCGGTACATCCCTGACAAGCAGGGCCAGCCTGCGCGGCGAGGCGTAGGCGTGGCTGTCGCCATGTGCCAGGTGGTTTTCGTCCAGTAATTTGCACAATGAGTTGTTGAAGGCATCACGCAGCCGCAGCAGCGCCTTGGGCGGAAGTTCTTCAGTGCCAATTTCAACCAGCAGGTCCATTGCCGTCGTCATGATGCGGCATCCTTGTTGAACAGCATCGGGAATCCAAGTGATTCGCGGCGTTCATAATAGGCTTCTGCAACCTGGCGTGCGAGCGTGCGTATCCTGAGAATATAGCGCTGGCGTTCGGTGACGGAGATGGCATTGCGTGCGTCCAGCAGGTTAAAGGTATGAGAAGCCTTGAGCACCATTTCATAGGCCGGTAATGGCAGGCCGGCTTCAATCAGGTGGCTGCTTTCGCGCTCACACGCATCGAACCAGTACAGCAATGAAGCGATATCCGCCTGCTCGAAGTTATAGGCCGACATTTCCACCTCGTTCTGGTGAAACACATCGCGATAGCTTACCGGGCCGTCCGGGCCCTCGGTCCATACCAGGTCGAACACGCTTTCAACCTCCTGCAGGTACATGGCAATACGCTCCAGCCCGTAGGTGATTTCGCCGGTAACCGGTCGGCATTCGAGTCCGCCGACCTGCTGAAAATAGGTGAACTGGGTGACTTCCATGCCATTCAGCCAGATCTCCCAGCCCAGTCCCCAGGCGCCGAGGGTGGGTGATTCCCAGTTGTCCTCGACAAAGCGAATGTCATGTACCAGCGGGTCAATGCCGAGTTCGCGCAGCGAGTCCAGGTAGAGCTCCTGGATATCGAGCGGTGAAGGTTTCAATACCACCTGGAACTGGTAGTAATGCTGCAGCCGGTTCGGATTTTCGCCGTAACGTCCGTCCGTTGGCCGCCGCGAGGGTTGCACGTAGGCACAACGCCAGGGCTCAGGCCCGATGGCGCGCAGGAAGGTGGCCGGGTGAAAGGTTCCGGCACCGACTTCCATATCATAGGGTTGCAACAAGGCGCAGCCTTGCCGGCTCCAGTAGTTCTGGAGCGCAAGGATCAGGTCCTGAAATGTCATTGTTGTGTCCGGCACGGTTTATTGTTCGCGGTTGTGTATGCAGTTTGCAAGCCGCCCAGTATAGCGTGCAGTGCTGCAAATTTCCCCAAATGGGCGCCGCGGGTCTGAATTCATGCCAGAGTTCTGTATTTTTAGCGGCGCTTAGGGTAAATCTGGTTGTCATACCGGTATCAGCCGACTAAAGCATGCACTGGCGATGGTCGACAGAATACCTGTATCCCAGAGGAGGAACGGCATGACGCAGCTGATTCTCGAACCGACGGCACAGGCCCAGTGGCAATCACTGGTGCACGAGGCGCAATGTGCCTGTGATCACCAACTGGATGAAACACTGGAGAGTTATCTGGTGTTTCTGCTGATGCGCTTCGCTGCCAGACCGCACTGCACGGCCCGGATCATGGCTGAAGATTACCTCAGGTCACAGACGCTGCGGGGCGAGCAGCGCGCTGAAAAACTGCGTGATGTCGGCGATCACTGTCTGATATTTTCCGGACTGTTTCCACAACTGGCCGAGCGGCGCATGGTGCGTGTCAGCTACTTCGTGGCCATTGGCCAGTCGTCCTACCGGCAACTCTCGGATGTGACGGATTGTGGCTGGGCTGTCGTCTATCAGCGTCTGTCCGAGGCCTTTATTGTGCTGATGGATATCCTGCATGCCATGCGCGAGACGGGTGGACAGAGCATATTGACGCCACTGCAGGCAATGGACCTCTGGCAGGATACCGGCAGTCGTCGCTGTTATCAGCAGGTGTGTGCAGAAGGAAACCTGGTCCCTTTCCCCTGTACACCGGAAAAACACTGAGTTCCTTGTGCTGCTGGTTTAACCCGTGTTTATCCATAGACGCTGTAATTATTCTTGCCGGGACGCAAGGCTCGCAAAGCTAAAAACTATGTTATAAAGAGTGTATTAATATTCCTTTCCTGGCGTCTCTGCGCCTTTGCGAGAGGTTTTCTTTTATACAATGAAACTGCACCATGCCCCGCATGGGGTAGAATTGCCTGTGTAAACAATCAACGGTCTTTTTAACATGATGCAACAGCGTAAAGCGGTAGCACTGATTTCAGGCGGACTCGATTCGTTGCTGGCTGCGCGTGTTGTGATGGAGCAGGGTGTGCATGTCGAGGGCATCAACTTTTTTACCGGTTTTTGTGTTGAGGGGCATACGCACGCAATCCGTAAAAAGGAGCGGACACGCCCACAGCGCAACAATGCGCTCTGGTCAGCCGAGCAGCTCGGCATCAAGTTACACCTTGTTGATATTATCGATGAATACAAGGATGTCGTGATCAACCCGAAACACGGTTACGGGGCGAATCTAAACCCCTGTCTGGATTGCAAGATTTTCATGGTCAACAAGGCGCGTGCATGGATCGAGGCGAACGGCTTTGATTTTATTATTACCGGCGAAGTGATTGGTCAACGTCCGATGTCGCAACGCAAGGATACAATGCCGGTGGTCGCGCGTGATTCCGGCGCCGAAGACCGCCTGGTGCGCCCGTTGTGTGCACGGAATTTACCGCCCACATTGCCCGAGAAAGAAGGCTGGCTGGATCGCGACAGGCTGTATGCGTTCAACGGCCGTTCACGCAAGCCACAGATGGCCCTGGCGAAGCAGTTTGGTTTCGAAGACTATGCGCAACCGGCCGGTGGATGCTGCTTCCTGACGGACAAGCAGTATTCCGTCAAGCTGTCCGACCTGTGGAGCACCCGCGGCAAGCGCGATTATGACCTGGACGACATCATGCTGCTGAAAGTCGGCCGACACTTGCGGCCGCGCCCGAATTTTAAAATTATTGTCGGTCGTGAAGAAGGGGAAAACCGCTTTATGGAAGGTTATCGCAAGCGCTTTACTCACATGATTTCCAGCAGTCACACCGGCCCGCTGGTGTTGCTCGATGGTGAGGACATCAACAGGGATGACCTTGCGCTGGCTGCGCGCCTGACGGCGCGCTTTGGCCAGGGACGTGACGCGGGGCTGGTGACGGTTGAAGTCCATGACAAGGGAGTCATGCAAAACATGGAGGTCGTGCCGATGCCAACCGAACAGATTCCGGCTGACTGGTATCTATGAGTTCTGTTTTCATTGATGCTCGTAACCTGCTCTGCCCGATGCCGGTGATACGCACCCAGGACCGCGTGGCCGGTTTGCAGCCGGGCGAACTGGTTGAGGTGTTGTGTACGGACCCGGGCGTCGTGTACGACATCCCGGCCTGGTGCCGGATGCGTGGCCACGAAGTTTGCAATATTGAAGAGCAGGAATATGAAATCACCATTACCATCCGCGTTGGAGATAAAGGTTGACTGATTCATGAGCCATACTCACCTGCCCGGCCCGATGGGTGCGCGTTACCAGGAAGTACGCAAGGTGACACTTATTGGCGCCGTCCTTGACCTGTTGCTGGGTATCGTCAAGATTGTAATCGGCATGTCTTCCGGTTCCCAGGCACTGGTCGCGGATGGCGTGCATTCGCTGTCTGACCTTGCAACGGATTTCCTGGTCCTGTTTGCCGCCAAACATTCCCATCGCGAAGCCGATGCCGAGCACCCCTATGGCCATGGCCGGATCGAGACGGTTGCTACTGTCATACTTGGTGCGGCCCTGATTATTGTTGCTATCGGGATCAGCTATGACGCGGTACATCGTATGCTGGAACCGGAGTTGCTGATGCATCCCGGTCTCCTCGCGCTGTCGGTTGCCTTGATATCCGTTGTATCAAAGGAAGCGATTTATCAATACACGGCCAGCGCAGCACGCCGCCTGCGTTCGAAAATGATGCTTGCTAATGCCTGGCACAGCCGCAGCGATGCCATTTCCTCGATCGTCGTGATGATTGGTATCGGTGGCACAATGGCGGGTTATCCGTATCTTGATGCCGCTGCAGCGGTTGCGGTTGCCCTGATGATTGCAAAGATTGGCTGGGACCTGTTGTGGAAAAGTCTGCAGGAATTGATTGATACCTCGCTGGAAGATGAGCAGGTGGACGAGATCCGCAAGTTCATCATCGGTGTACACGGTGTGCAGGCCTTGCACATGTTGCGCACCCGGCGCAGTGGGAATGATGCGCTGGTCGATGTGCATATCCTGGTTGACCCGGCGTTAAGTGTATCCGAAGGTCACCAGATCGGGGAGCAGGTACGTGCCGGGCTTATTGAGCAGGTGGAGGACATCTCGGATGTGACCGTGCATATTGATCCCGAAGATGACGAACTTGCACCCAGCAAGCGCTTGCCGTTACGGAATGAAATCCTGCAACAGCTGGAGCAGCAATGGCAGGACCTGGAACTGGGACCGGGCATCGACCAGGTAGTGCTGCATTACCTGGATGGTCAGATACACGTGGATGTCTTTATGAAGATGGAAGACCTGGAAACCGATGCAATGGCCGGGTTGTCGGAGCGCATCCGCGCGGCCGCACGCCGTATAGACGATGTTGGTGAAGTTACTGTCAATTTTCGAGCATAGTCAGCACCAAAATAGCGCACATTTTCTTGGGTATGCTCCAATATGGTGCAAACGATGATCTGCTCGGTCGGTGTAACCCTATGAAATATTGGCAGTTGCCTGTAAAACCGTTCATGGCATAATTCGTGCTCTTTGATTTTGCAGAATCACGGTATTTTTTGAGCATGCCGTCATCCTGATGATGGTGTATTGAGTCTGTCGCGCTGGATTAACCTGGAGGAGTTGTAATGTCTGTAGCAAATGTAACGAAGATGATGAAGGACAACGGCGTCAAGTATGTTGACCTGCGTTTTACCGATACCATCGGCAAGGAACAACATGTAACCCTTCCCGCCAGCCATGCAAAGGCTGATATTTTCAAGTCCGGCAAGATGTTCGACGGTTCCAGTATTTCCGGCTGGAAGGGCATCAACGAGTCCGACATGGTCCTGATGCCGGATTCCACCACAGCCGTTATGGACCTGTTCAGTGATGAGCCCACCATGATCCTGCGCTGTGACATCCTCGAGCCCACCACGATGAAGGGCTATGAGCGCGACCCGCGCTCCATCGCCACTCGTGGAGAGGCCTATCTCAAATCAACCAAGATTGCCGATACCGCCTATTTCGGCCCCGAGCCTGAATTCTTCGTACTCGATGACGTACGCTGGGGAGCCGACATGAGCGGCTGTTTCTGCAAGGTGGATTCCGAAGAGGCCTCGTGGAATGCGGAACGCGTTTATGAAGACGGCAACATCGGGCACCGTCCTACCGTCAAGGGCGGTTACTTCCCGGTCCCGCCGGTTGACTCCCTGCATGACCTGCGTGGCGCCATGTGTCTGGCTCTGGAGGAGATGGGCGTAACCGTCGAGGTGCATCACCACGAAGTCGCCACCGCCGGCCAGTGTGAAATCGGCACCCAGTTCGACACCCTGGTGCGGCGTGCCGACATGAACCAGATCCTCAAGTATGTTGTGCAAAATGTGGCGCATGGTTACGGCAAGACCGCAACCTTCATGCCCAAGCCGATCGTGGGTGATAACGGCAGTGGTATGCACGTTCACCAGTCACTGGCGAAGGACGGCAAGAACATCTTCATCGGCAACAAGTACGGTGGGCTTTCCCAGCAGGCGCTGTACTACATTGGCGGTATTTTCAAGCATGCCCGTGCCCTGAATGCCTTCACCAATTCCAGCACCAACAGCTACAAGCGCCTGGTGCCGGGTTTCGAGGCACCGGTGATGCTGGCCTACTCCGCCCGCAACCGTTCCGCGTCGATACGCATCCCGTTCGAATCCAACCCGAAAGGCCGCCGCATCGAGGTGCGTTTTCCGGATCCCGCTGGCAACCCGTACCTGTGTTTTACATCCATGATGATGGCAGGTCTGGACGGTATCAAGAACAAGATCGATCCGGGCGATGCCATGGACAAGGACCTGTACGATCTGCCGTCGGAAGAAGTGGCCAAGATTCCTACGGTCTGCAGTTCGCTGGACCAGGCGCTGGAAGCACTCGACAAGGACCGCAAGTTCCTGACTGCGGGCGGTGTATTCACCGACGACATGATCGACGCCTATATCGATCTGAAGATGGGAGAAGTCACGCGCCTGCGCATGACCACGCATCCGGTCGAGTTTGATATGTACTACAGCCTCTGATCGCTCGTTGTAATTGCCTGTTCAAGAAGCGCCCCTTCGGGGGCGCTTTTTTTGCCTGCAGGGAGGCAGGTAGATCGCGGGAAGCAGGAAGCCGGGAGCGATCTCTCAAAGCTGCACATTTTTTCAATCTACACCCGTACAACCCTGTACCTCATCGCGGGAGGCAGGAGAAGGCGAGACCGTGAAACGGTCGAGAGGCTGGCCTGGGGCAGGTCGGGATCGATCGCTCAGGCTGCCCGTATATTTGATAATCTTTTTTTGCAGCTGCAGATTTTTCCCGCGCTGCCGTTCTCTACCAAGTGCTGCGCCTGCGGTGCGTAGTTACAGGAAACGACCAACGGCCACTATTCACCGATAATCCGTGTTGCATACCCGGTGTGACACAGCTAAGGTGTTTATTATGAAGCGATTACTGATCTTGCTTGTACTGATTACCTGCACTGTCCAGGCAGAGATCTACAAGTCTCAAAATGAAAAGGGTGAATGGATCTACTCAGACAAGCCATCACCAAGTGCGGAGCGTATGAAATTACCGCCTTTGTCCACCTATACGCCATCACCGCAGTCGCGGCATTTTGCTGCTACTCCGAAACAGGAGGCGGAGGATGTATATGAAAGTATGGTATTTGTCGAGCCGGAAAATAATGCCACCATTCGCGATAATGAAGGGGTGGTGGACGTAAGTGTTAGAATTGAGCCGCAGCTGAAGAGCCAGCAAGGACATAAAATCCAGTTTTACCTGGATGAAACGCCCTATGGTGAAGCGGTCGCTAGTTCAAATATGACTTTAAAAAATGTAGAGCGTGGCGCGCATGTTCTCAGTGCGCGGGTGCTGAATGCCGAGGGCGGGCTTGTATTCAGTGCCAGTCCAGTGACCTTTTATCTGCACAAACAGTCTGTTAATCAGCCGAATCGGATAAAGCCTCAGCCCTTGCCAAAGCCTCAACCCTTGCCAAAGCCACAGCCCTTACCCAAGGTAAAATAAAAAATCCCACCGGCCGGATGGCCCCTCGTAAAACCTCCGCTGGCCTCATCGCACCATATTGGTGCATAATAAGCGCATCCATGCGGTTGCCTGCCTCAGTTGTAACGCCGTAGTTTTTTACTATCTATTTAATACTTAATGATAAATTTATTTTTTCGTTGGCTGGGCGCTGACTGGTTGAATTCTGGTTTGTTTCTTGCAGTACCAGTAGGTATGTCAGAAGCACATGTGTTTTCCGAAAAGTCAGCCGAGCAAATAGTCGAGTATTTAAGTACGGCGGTGCTGGTTTTCAATACACAGCTGCAGCTGGTTTTTGTCAATGGTGCCGGTGAAATGATGTTTGCACACAGCTCACGCCACCTGTGCGGGCGGTCAGTACATGAGTTGCTTGTAAATTCTGAAGCGATGGTGGCTCAGCTGGCGGCTGCAATTACTTCAGAACAGGTCGTGATTCAGCGCGGTTGCCTGCTCGAGTTGCCCGATGCAAATGACCTGCGGGTGAATTGCACGTTTACCCCGATCCGGGAAGCCGGGGGTATTGACCGTGTGCTGGTGGAACTGCGCCAGGTAGACCATCACCTGCGTATTGAGCAGGAGGAACATTTAATCAATCAACAACAGGCCACACATGCGCTGGTGCGCGGGCTGGCCCATGAAATCAAAAACCCGCTGGGTGGGCTGCGGGGTGCAGCACAATTACTCGAGCGCGAAGTCCATGACGAATCACTAAAGGAATACACGCAGATTATTATCAGTGAAGCAGACCGTCTGCAGGCCCTGATAGATCGCATGCTCGGCCCGAATACTGTCCCGCAGCTGCAAGCCGTTAATGTTCACGAGATCCTGGAGCATGTGCGCGAACTGGTGCTGGTTGAATCGGGCGATGGTTTGACGATTGATACGGATTACGATCCGAGTCTGCCGGATCTGAAGGCTGACCCGGATTTGCTGATACAGGCACTCCTGAATGTTGTACGAAATGCCGCCCAGGCATTGCAGGGCGAAGGCACCATCAGGCTGCGTACCCGGGTACAGCGTAATTTCAATATTGGGTCACGCAGGCATCGCCTGGTCGCGTGTATAGAGGTGATCGATAACGGTCACGGCATTGATGAGGTGCTGCAGAAACAGGTTTTCTACCCGATGGTTACCGGCCGCAGTGATGGTACCGGGCTGGGGCTTTCCATTGCACAGGCATTGATCAGCCGTCACCAGGGCCTGATTGAATGCAGCAGTAATCCGGGTGAAACCGTGTTCACAATACTATTACCACTGGATGTGAAGGTATGAGATGAGTCATAGCAACAAAATCTGTGTCATCGATGACGACCGTTCAATACGTTTTGTGCTTGAAAAGGCACTTGAGAACGCGGGCCTGCAGGTTAACTGCTACGCATCGGCAGACAGTGCGCTGGATGCTGTTGCCAGGGAAGAACCGGCAGTAATCGTTACCGATATCCGTATGCCGGGTATGGATGGCCTTGAACTGCTTGAGCGGATTAATCAGCAGTTCCCGGAGTTGCCGGTCATTGTCATGACAGCGCACTCGGATCTCGATAGTGCCGTATCGGCCTACAAGGGCGGTGCGTTTGAATACCTTCCCAAGCCGTTTGATGTAGACACGGCCGTGGCACTGGTAAACCGCGCACTGGATGTGCGTGCGGAACAGCCGCCTGTTACGGCTGCGGTTGAAGCCGGGGAGGCCGTGCCGGAAATCATTGGCAAGTCACCTGCCATGCAGGAAGTGTTTCGGGCAATTGGCCGACTGTCTAATTCCAATGCCACGGTATTGATCAATGGTGAATCGGGTACCGGCAAGGAGCTGGTTGCGCTGGCGCTGCATCGACACAGCGCGCGTGCTGAAAAACCGTTTGTTGCGCTCAATATGGCGGCCATTCCGCGCGACCTGCTGGAATCTGAATTGTTTGGCCATGAACGCGGTGCATTTACCGGTGCGCAGAACAGTCGCTCGGGACGCTTTGAGCAGGCCAATGGCGGGACGTTGATGCTGGACGAAATCGGTGATATGCCGGCGGAACTGCAGACCCGCTTGCTGCGGGTGCTGGCAGATGGCGAGTTTTATCCGGTGGGTGCACATACACCGAAGCATGTCGATGTACGTATTATCGCGGCGACCCACCAGAACCTGGAGCAACGGGTGCGTGAAGGAAAATTTCGTGAAGATCTGTTTCATCGCCTGAATGTTATCCGTATAAAAATTCCATCGCTGCGTGAACGTGCCGATGATATTCCGTTGTTGTTGGGGCATTTCCTTGAGAGGGCGGCACATGAGCTCAAGGTTGAGCCAAAGACGGTGACCCCCGAGGTCGAAAACTTCCTGTCCGGACTGCAGTGGTCAGGCAATGTGCGACAACTGGAGAACCTGTGTCGCTGGTTGACGGTCATGGCGCCTGGCCAGCAAATACGCAGTGAGGATTTACCCGATGATCTGCTTGAATCCGGCACGGACTCCGGTGCTGCCGGAACGGACTGGCAGTCCTTGTTGCGACTATGGGCAGCCCTGCAACTGGCCGCTGGAAAAACCCCGTTGCTGGACGCGGCACTGCCGGCCTTTGAGCGTATTATGATCGATGTTGCACTGCAGCATACCGGGGGCCGCCGCCAGGATGCCGCACGTCTGCTTGGCTGGGGACGTAATACCCTGACACGCAAGTTGAAGGAGTTGGGTTTGCAGGACAGCAGTTGAACCGC
>Ga0210123_1000061_pt1 | contig 64934 bp, 54 predicted proteins | sample Muzzi_PWB_D2_FD_185535 | JGI IMG/M metagenome (GOLD analysis project Ga0210123, IMG submission 185535) | Wetland microbial communities from San Francisco Bay, California, USA, that impact long-term carbon sequestration - Muzzi_PWB_D2 (SPAdes) | ecosystem: Environmental > Aquatic > Marine >... | reverse complement strand
GGTCGCCCGCCGCTTCGGCGGCGGTGGCCACAAGAACGCCGCCGGCTTCGTGCTCGAGGGCAAGCCCTCGGCCAACCGTGACCAGGTGGTCTCCTCGCTGGCAGAGATCCTGGGCTGAGGCGGGGGGACCCGCACAGAGCGACCCCGCCCCGGACCGACCACCCCACGAACCGGACACGACACGAACCAGCGAACCAACAGGCGCCCCGCCCGACTGGGAGGGGGGCGCCACGGCATCGAAGCGGACGAAACGAGATGAGAGACGGACTTCTGTTGATCGACAAGAGCCCGGGATTCACGTCCCACGACGTGGTCCAGAAGGTGCGGCGCTTGCTCAAGCAGAAGAAGATCGGCCACTGCGGCACCCTGGACCCGAACGCCACGGGCCTCCTGCTGCTGACCCTCGGCCGCGCCACGCGCCTGACCCGGTTCCTGATCCGAGCACCCAAGGTCTACGAAGGCTCGATTCGCTTCGGCGCGGCCACGGATACCTACGACTCCACCGGCCAGGTGACCGCCGAGGGCCCTACAGAGGGCATCACGCGGGAGAAGGTCGCCGAGGCCATGGCCCGGTTCGAAGGCACCATCGAGCACGCGGCGCCCCCCTACTCCGCCAAGAAGGTCGGCGGCAAGAAGCTCTACGAGCTCGCGCGGGAGGGCGAGGAGGTCCCCCGCGAGACGAAGCAGGTGACCGTCTACGAGTTTAGCCCCCAGGGGGAGCTCGAGCAGCCGGCGGAGGGTCCGCTCATCCGGTTCAAGCTCGGCTGCGCGTCTGGCACCTACGCCCGCACCCTCGCCCACGACCTGGGCCAGGCCCTCGACTGCGGCGCCCACCTCGAGACCCTGCGGCGGATCAAGATCGGTCCGTTCGAGCTCGAGGACGGCCTGACCGTCGACGCGCTCGGCGCACGCCTGGTCGAAGCCCTGGGCGAGGACGGGGATCCGCGCTCGATCGAGAGCCCCGGCGAGCTCCTCGGCTCCGCGTGGGTGCCCTTCGACCAGATCCCCCTCCCCTTCCAGCGGGTGACCACCGACCACGGCCAGGAAGAGCGCGTCCGCCATGGTCAGACCGTCCTGGTGCGAGACCTGGAGGGTGACGAGGGGGACTGGATCAAGCTGGTCAACCGGCGCGATCAGCTCATCGCGGTCGGGACCGTCGTCGAACGAATCGGCGAGCGCGGCGTGGGAATCATCCAACCGCGCGTCGTCTTCGGCTAGAGAGATAGCGATAGAGAGGGACACGCATTCGAGAGCTCGCGCGGCGAGCACGTCGGCCCTGCCGCGACGATCGGCGGCATGGTATAGACTTCGGCGGATACGAAGAACGAGGAGAAGGCTTTGGAAACGCAAGAGAAGCAGCAAATCATCGAAGACTACAAGACCCATGACACCGATACGGGATCGCCCGAGGTCCAGGTGGCGATCCTGACGCACCGGATCAACGAGCTGACCGAGCACTTCAAGGTCCACAAGCAGGACCACCACGGCAGGCGCGGCCTGCTCAAGCTGGTGGGCCGGCGCCGCCGCCTGCTCGACTACCTGAAGCGCAAGGACCTGCAGCGCTACAAGACGACGATCGAGCGTCTGGGCATCCGGAAGTAGCCTCCCCTCCCGCCCCCTTCCGGTAGACGGAAGACTCCGGTACCCCGTGCACAGGGCACGGGGGCAGCCCCTCGGCGCATGAGCCCGAGGGGCGCCGCTTTCGCCATCGCGGCAGGCGGTGCGCGAGTCCCGCCACCGGTCGATCCGACCGGATCGCAACGCGGCGATCGCATCGGGCGCGCCGCCCCGCCGTGGCCGGCAGCCGCCGAGCAAGCGCTTCAGCACCTCTCAGCGCCTGAAGCAAGCGGACGAGACAAGACGAAGAGAAGACAGAGAAAGAGACGAGAACACCATGAACCTCAGACGAGAGATCACCATCGGCGAAGGGACGCTGATCCTGGAGTCCGGCAAGATGGCCAAGCAGGCCAACGGCTCCTGCACCGTTCGGATGGGCGATACGGTCCTGCTGACCACCGCCACCTTCGACCCCTCCCGCACCAATCCCCACTTCTTGCCCCTGACCGTGGACTACCGCGAGGGCACCTACGCCGGCGGCCGCATTCCCGGAGGCTTCTTCAAGCGCGAGGGGCGCCCCTCCGAGAAGGAGATCATCACCTCCCGGCTGATCGACCGGGGCCTCCGGCCTCTTTTCCCGGAGGGCTACCGTCACGAGACCCAGGTCATCGGGTTGGTTCTCTCGGCTGATGGGGAGCACGACCCGGACATCCTGGCGATCAACGGCGCATCCACCGCTCTGGCGCTCTCGAACATCCCCTACTACAACCCCGTGGGTGCGGTCCGCGTCGGCATGATCGAGGGGGAGATGCTGTTCAACCCCACCAACAGCCAGCGGGACGTCTCCGACCTGGATCTCGTCGTGGTCGGCACCGAAAGCGCCATCACGATGGTCGAAGCGGGTGCCAACCAGCTCAGCGAGCAGGAGATCCTCGACTGCATCTTCGCCGCCCACGAGGAGATCAAGGAGATCGTCCGGACCCAGCAGGACCTGGCGCGGGAGAAGGGCGTCCAGAAGCCCGACTGGGAAGCGCCCGAGGCCTACCCGCAAGAGCTCTACGACCAGCTCGTCGCCGACCTCGAAGAGGACCTCACCCGGGCGCTCCACACCGCCGGGAAGATGGAGCGCCGCGACGCCGTCAAGGCCGTCCGCGACTCCTACTTCGAGGACAAGCTCGCCGGCGAGGACGAGGAGGCCGTCGAGCGGCGCGACCAGGCCAAGAAGGCCTTCGGCCACCTCGAGGAAGTGATCCTCAGGAAGTCGGTGCTCACCAACCGCAAGCGCTTCGACGGCCGGGACCTGGACGAGATCCGGGACATCTCGATCGAGGTCGGCACGCTGCCCCGCACCCACGGCTCCGCCCTCTTCACCCGCGGCGAGACCCAGGCCCTGGTGACCGCCACCCTCGGCACCTCCCGGGACGCCCAGATCATCGAGGAGTACGAGGGCGAGACGCTCCAGAAGTTCCTCCTCCACTACAACTTCCCGCCCTTCTCCGTCGGCGAGGTCAAGTTCCTGCGCGGCCCGTCGCGGCGCGAGATCGGCCACGGCGTGCTGGCGCGGCGAGCGCTGACGCCGCTCCTGCCCCACGAGGAGGACTTCCCGTACACCGTGCGCGTGGTCTCCGACATCCTGGAGTCGAACGGCTCCTCGTCCATGGCCACCGTGTGCGGCGGCTCGCTGGCGCTGTTCGACGCCGGCGTGCCCATGCTGGCGCCGGTAGCGGGCGTGGCGATGGGCCTGATCCAGGGCGAGGACGACTTCGCCGTGCTCTCGGACATCGCCGGCCAGGAGGACCACTACGGCGACATGGACTTCAAGGTCGCCGGCACCGAGGAGGGCATCACCGCGCTCCAGATGGACATCAAGATCGCCGGCGTGACGCGGGAGATCATGGGCACGGCGCTCGAGCAGGCCCTCCGGGGACGCCTCCACATCCTGGGCAAGATGCACCAGGTGATCGACCAGCCGCGGAGCGACCTGTCGCAGTTCGCGCCCCGCCTCTACACGATCAAGGTGCCCAAGGAGAAGATCCGCGACGTCATCGGCCCCGGCGGCAAGACGATCCGCTCGATCACCGAGGAGACCGGCTGCCAGATCGAGATCCAGGACGACGGCACCGTGATCATCGCCTCGCCGGACGAGCCGGCGGCCACCCGGGCGATCGAGATCATCGAGCGTCTCACCGAGACGCCGGAAGTCGGCAAGGTCTACACCGGCCCCGTGCGTCGCGTCGAGGCCTACGGTGCGTTCGTCGAGATCATGCCGGGCACGGACGGGCTGGTCCACATCAGCGAGCTGGCCCCGTACCACGTGCGCGAGACCACCGACATCTGCAAAGAGGGCGACGAGCTGACCGTCAAGGTCATCAACATCGACGAGCAGGGCAAGGTGCGGCTGTCGCGCAAAGCAGTCATCATGGAGAGCCCCGACTACAACCCGGCCGACTACGAAGGCATGGGTGGCGACGGCGGCGAGCGCGGTGGCGACCGGGGTAGTGACCGCGGCGGCGATCGTGGTGGCGACCGGGGCCGCGGCGGCCGTGGACGCTCCGACCGGAGCGGCCGGGGTGGCGACCGCGGCGGTCGAGGTGGCCGTGGACGCTCCGACCGGGGTGGTCGCGACTGATCGGCCGATCCACGACCAGAAGCACGAACGGGGCGGGTCCGCGAGGGCCCGCCCTTTCTCGTCAGGTCTGATCCACCGGTCCGGGCCGGGCTACAATCTCCCCATGCCCCCCACTCCCCCGGCTCGAGACACCCGCCCTGCCATCGACCGCGACCACCTGGTGCGCTACCTGGACGAGTACCTCGCCGCCCACGAAGGCAAGGACTACGGCCCCAACGGACTCCAGGTCCAGGGTCGCGGGCAGATCCGCAGGGTGGTGACCGGCGTCTCCGCGTGCCTGGAGCTTTTCCGGAAAGCCCGCGAACGCGAGGCCGATGCGATCGTCGTCCACCACGGCATCTTCTGGGACTGGCAGTCGCCCCGGCTGACCGGGATGCACTACGACCGGGTGGCCGAGCTTCTCCTCCACGGCGTCAACCTGCTCGCCTACCACCTGCCTCTCGACCGGCACCCGAAGGTGGGCAACAACGCGGTCGCAGCCCGTGCCCTGGGCCTGGAGGACCTCGAGCCCTTCGGCGACGCCTACGGCCTTCCGGTCGGTTTCCGGGGCCGGTTCCCGGAGCCGATTCCGGCCGGCGAGCTCGTCCGCCGGGCGGGCGACTTCTACGGCCGCGAGCCCCTGGCGTTCACCGAGGGACCGGACCGGGTTTCGACTCTCGGCATCATCAGCGGCGGCGCCCAGAAGGAGCTCCAGACCGCCATCGAGCTCCGCCTCGACGCCTTCATCACCGGCGAGGTCAGCGAGTGGGTCATGAACACCGCCCGGGAGACCCGCACCCACTACCTCGCATGCGGCCACTACGCTACCGAGAAATGCGGCATCCAGGCGGTCGGCGACCTGATCCACGACCGCTTCGGCCTCGAGGTCGAGTTCATCGACATCCCGAACCCGGTCTGACGGCGCCCCGCCCTGCCCCGCCGTCCTACGCTACCCGAACCTACCCGAATGAGCGGCGCCTCTTAGCTCCTTATTTGCTAGAAAATTGATCTCCGTACCAATGAAGATGCGCATGCCCGCATTGGGTGGCCATGCGCCCGGATCCCAGACCATTCGATCTGAGGAGGCACCGATGTATCGAGCCGTCACAGTTTTCGCACTCGCACTCGCTCTGGCGCTCCCTGCCGGCGCCGCACCGCCAGCGGCCAACCTGCTGACCTCTCAGCAGCCCGACGCCAACACGCACGCCGACCTTGCTCTCGATCTGCTCTTCGTCGAGCTCACGGCACCTGCCGTCGGCGAGCCCCTTTCGATCCAGGCGGAGTACTACGTCGACGAGGCGCTCGTCTTCTCGGAGACGTTGAAGGCGGTCGTGCTCGAAGAGGCGGCGGACCGGCCCTCCGTCGTCGAGCTTCTGGCCTGGCACCCGGAGGTTCGGAACCGCCTGGCCGGCGCGGCGAGCCGGGGAGCCGACGTGTCGATCGACGTGACCTACGACGGGGCGACCGCGCGCTTCGCGGTGGCCGAGCTGGTCGAACGCACCCATACCCTCCAGGAGATGGGGCCGATCTTCGCCAAGCATCGCTCCACGGTGACCTTCGATGGAGCTCAGGAGCCCACCATCGACTCCGGTCTCCAGTCGATCTTCGCTCAGGCCAAAGACCCGGCCTGTGTCAACGGGTGCTGGTCGGAGTACTACGACTGCGTGGACTACTGCGAGGACCGGGGTGGTCCGGGCGAGGATGACTGCATCGACCATTGCTACTCCAACCGGATCTCCTGCATCAACGCCTGCCCCGAAGAGTGCAACGGCCCCACCACCCGCGACTACAGCGAGACGGTCGTCATCGGCTTCCTGTACGGCGGACCGACCTACTGCCTCACGTGGTCGTTCTGGAACTACTACTTCGACTACGGCCTGCTGCAGTTCAAGACCACGACCTACCGCGAGACCACCTACTGCGACGGGACGAAGACCACGGTGGTGCTCGGGATCACCTACAGCTCCTACTACTGCTGGCTCCGGAGCAACTACCAGTGCAGCTTCCCGGTGGGTGACTCGTTCTACTACTTCACCTGCCCGGTCTGACCCGGCCGACCGGACCGGCTCCCGTTTCGATCTCGAATCGGGGGCCGGTCCCCCTCTTCCCGCTCGACCCGCCCTACCCGGCCGGCCGGGCCTTTTCGAACAAACGGAAGAAGTTCTCGGTGGTCCGGCGGCAGGTCTCTTCGTAGGCCTCGCCCCGCTCGGTGGCGAGGCGCTCGGTGATCTCGACCACGTACTCGGGGAGGTTCCGCTTGCCCCGGTGGGGAACCGGGGCGAGGTACGGCGTGTCGGTCTCGACCAGGTCCCGGTCGAGGGGCAGGATCGGGATCACCTCCCGCACGTTGTCCGCCCGGTTGAAGGTGATCATGCCGGTGAAGCCCAGATAGCACCCGTGGGCGATCAGCTCCTCCGCCATCTCCTTGCCGCCGGCGAAGGAGTGGAAGTCCGCCTGGAGGTCCGCAAACCGCGGGTCGCGGATCACCTCGAGCATCCGCCCGTTCGAGTCCCGGTTGTGGACCACTACCGGAAGACCGAGCTCCGTCGCCAGCTCCCACTGCGTGCGCATCACCCGCTCCTGCACGTCCCGCGGTGAGTTGTCGTAATGGAAGTCGAGGCCGCACTCCCCCACCGCCACCGCCTTCGGATCGGCCAGCAGCTCGGTCAGGCGCTTCTCCTCCCCCTCCCGCCAGGAGGACGCGTCGTGGGGGTGGACACCCAGAGAGCACCAGACGTCGTCGTGCCGGTGGCAGAGCTCCAGCAGCTCCTCGGACTGGTCGAGGCGGATCGCGGGCACCAGGAAGCCCCGGACCCCGCGCTCTCTCGCCCCGTCGAGCGCCGCCTCTTGCAGGTCCTCGGGGAGCGACTGGATGTGACAGTGGGAGTCGATCGGGCCGATCGGGCCAAGCGAGGTCGAGGTCATCGCTCAGCGCACGCGGGTGCCGTTCGGAACCTCGGTGTCCGGGCGCAGAAGGATCGGCGCGCCGTCCATGTCGGCCGCCAGCACCATGCCCTGGGACTCGACGCCCATGAGCTTCGCCGGCTCGAGGTTGGCGACGATCACCACCTGCCGGCCCACCAGCGCCTCCGGCTCGTACTGCTTGGCAATCCCGGCCACCACGGTGCGGGTCTCGTCGCCCAGGTCGACGGTCAGCTTGAGCAGCTTGTTGGACTTGGGGATCGCCTCTGCGGCCTTCACGGTCGCCGTCCGCAGTTGGGTCTCGAAGAACTGCTCGATGCTGATCATGGACTTCTCCTCGGTTGTGCTCTTCTCGGCTTCGGCGGCCGGCGCCCCCCCGGCGGGGAGCTCGTCCAGATACGCTTGCTTGTCGATCCTCGGAAACAGGGGCGAGAGCTCGGGCAGCGGTGCTCCGCTCTCGAGGCGGCCCCAGGCGAGCTCCTCGAGGCTCCCCTCCGCCTCGCCTTCCCCTGGCGCGCCGATCGCCCGGAGCACCGCCGGCGCCGTCTCCGGCATCACCGGCAGGAGCCCCGTGGCGACGATCCGCACCACCTCGAGGCCGTCCCAGAGGACGCCGCCCGCCTCCTGGCGCAGGCTCTCGTCCTTGAGCATCTTCCAGGGCTCGTGCCCGACCAGATAGGAGTTGGCCTCGGACAGCAGGCGCCAGAGGGCGTCGAGGGCCCGGTGGAAGGCGAAGCCCTCCATCGCCTGGCGGTACTCGGCGACCGCCGTCTCGGCCGCCGCGGCAAGCGGCCCCGGCTCGGAGGGCCTCGGCGGCACCACGTTGTCGAAGTTCTTCCGCGACAGCGTCACCAGGCGGCTCACCGTATTGCCCAGGTCGTTCGCCAGGTCGCTGTTGTAGCGGTCGATGAAGCCCTCGTCCGAGAACGTGGCGTCCTGGCCGAAGTTCATCTCCCGCACCAGGAAGAGGCGGAGGCTGTCGACCCCGAAGCGCTCCATCAGGTGGTCGGGCCGTACCACGTTGCCGGCGGACTTGGACATCTTCCGCTCGTCCCGGAGCCACCAGCCGTGGGCCCAGACCGTGGTCGGCAGGGGCAGCCCGGCCGACATCAGGAAGGCCGGCCAGTAGACGGCGTGGAAGCGCAGGATGTCCTTGCCCACCAGGTGGACGCGGGTGCCGTCACCGGCCCAGAACGTGTCGTAGAGCTCCTGCTCCCCGTCGCGGCCGAAGCCGAGGGCGCTGATGTAGTTGGTCAAGGCGTCGAGCCAGACGTAGATCGTCTGCCCAGGGCGGTCCGGGAACGGGATGCCCCACTCGAGGCCGGCCCGGCTCACCGACAGGTCTCTCAACCCGGACTCGACGAACGAGCGCACCTCGTTGAGGCGGGTCTCGGGCTGGACCGCCCGGGGGTTCTCCCGGTACCACTCGAGCAGCGGCTCGGCGTACTTCGACAGCCGGAAGAAGACGTTTTCCTCCGACTTCCACTCGGTCGGCGTGCCGTGATCGGGACAGCGCCGATCGTCGCCCTCGAGCTCCTTCTCCGTGTAGAAGGTCTCGCACGAGGTGCAGTACCAGCCCTCGTGGCGGTCGACGTAGAAGTCACCGTTCTCGTTGATGCGCTCGACGATCGCCACCACCCCGCGGGCGTGGCGCTCCTCGGTGGTGCGGATGAAGTCGTCGTGGGAGATGCCGAGCGCAGCCCACAGCTCGTGGTAGCGCGAGACCACGCGGTCGGCCAGGGCGATCGGCTCGATGCCGGCCGCCGCCGCGGCGCGCTCGATCTTCTGGCCGTGCTCGTCGGTCCCGGTCAGGAAGTAGACCCGCTCGCCGGCCATTCGGTGATAGCGGGCGATCACGTCGGCCATGACGGTCGTGTAGATGTGGCCGATGTGCGGCAGGTCGTTGACGTAGTAGATCGGCGTGGTGACGTAGTAAGAGCTCATGGCGCGGCGTCCGCTCGGTGTCGATGTGGCCGGGGTTCGGTCGGTCGGACCGGATGGGGACCGGATTGTAGCAAAGGCGGGACGGCCCTGGAGTCCTCCCCGCGGTGGTGCCCGGACACTCAGGAAGGCAGGGCGCCGCCCTCGGCGACGCGTTCGAGCTCATCGGCCGTGAAGACGTAGCGGATGCCACAGAACACGCAGTCGCCCTCGGTGGTTCCCCCTTCGGTGCGGATCGAGTCCCGTTCCTCGGCGGGGAGGCTCGCCAGGTGGAGCAGGAGCCGATTCCGGTCGCACCGGCACCGGTGGGCGAGCGCCCGGTGCTCGAGCACCTCCCGGTCCATCCGCGCGAACACGGAGCCCAGGACCTCCTCCCGTCCGCCGGCCTCGAGCAGCCGGCTCACGCCCCTCAGGTCACTCAGGTTCGTCTCGAGGACGGAGATCAGCTCCTCCGGCGCACCGGGCAGCACCTCGACGATCAGCCCTCCGGCTCCGGTCACCCCTTCAGGGCGGGTCAGCACTCCGAGCAGCACTGCCGATTGGGTCTGCTCGCTCTGCTCCAGGAAGTGGGCCACGTCGAGGCCGATCTCTCCCGAGACGAGCTCCACCTGGCTGACGTAGCTGCCCCGGGAATGCTCGCGAATCACCCGCAAAGTCCCCCGCCCGACCGCCTCGCCCACCGGCAGCTTGCCATCCGGACGCGACGCGAGATCGATCCGCGGGTTGGCGACCGTGCCGCGGAGGTTCCCCTCCACGTCGGTCTCGGCGAGCACCGTGCCCAGGGGGCCGTCGCCCCGGACCTCGAGCACCAGCCGGCTCGGCGTCTTGAGCGACAGGCGCAGCAGCAGGGTCGACGCGGCCATGGCCCTGCCCAGGGCGGCGGAGGCGATCGGCGACAGGTCGAGCCGCAAGCGCGCCTCCTCCACCACATCGCCCAGGTCGACCACGCCGTAGCGCAGCCAGCCGTCCCCGGCCAGCCCCATCTCGAGGCCGCCCCTGGCGGACATCTCGCCGAGTCCCGTGGCGGCATCCAGGCCGTCCTGTCCGTTCGGCCCGCTCGGGCGCTTCGGGCCATGGCCGTCGATCGTGCTCATCCGTTCATCCTCCGCCCGAAGGAACCGATCCGGGCTGCTGGTTTGTTCCTCCCGGAGCGGCTGTCCCCGCCACCGCTCACCACCCGCCGCGATCGCGCAGCGAGATCCATCGGCCGGCGGAGCCCAGGATCAGGTGATCGACCAGCCGCACCCCGATCACCTCCCCGGCTTCCACCATGCGCCGGGTGAACGACAGGTCCTCGGCGCTCGGCGCCGGGTCGCCGCTCGGATGGGTATGGAAGAGCACCACCCCGGCCGCCCCCTTGAGCAGCGCCTCCTTGAGGATCTCCCGCGGCTCGACCGCGGTCCGCGACAGGGTGCCACGGTAGACCTCCTTGTCGTCGAGCAACTGGTTCCTGGTATCCAGGTAGACGGCTCCCATGATCTCCTGGCCCCGCACGTTGTACCGCAGCGTCAGGTAGCTCGCCATCGCCGCCGGCCGTGCCAGGGGACGACGGTCGCAGACGTCGTTGCGCGCGAGCCTGCGCCCCACCTCGACGGCGGCGATGAGCGACGCGGCCTTGGCCGTGCCGAGACCCTCCCGGACCAGGTCCTGGGGCCGCGCACCGACCAGCCCGGCCAGGCCGCCGATCTCTCCCAGGATCTCCCGTGCCATGGCGAGCACCGGCTGGCCCCGCTTACCGGTGCGCAGCAACACGGCGACCAACTCGGTGTCCGACAGCGCTGCCGAGCCGTGCTGGACCATCCGCTCGCGCGGCTTCTCCTCCTCTCGCAGCTCGGCGATCATCGGTGTGCTCTTGCCCTTCCCCATCGTGCGGTTCTCCCCCTGGTCGTTTGGAGTCCACCCCCCGACGGACGACTCCCCATTCCGTTCCGCATCGCGGACACGGCCATGGCGCCTCGCCCGTCACGGGCCCTCACTCAACAGGACGGAAACCGCGCCGCCGATCGCACGCGGTGATCGAAGAACCGAAGAACCGAAGAGGCGAAGAAAACCGGGCTACACTTTCGCCATGCCCTACCTGCCCACCACCTTCGCTCTTCTCGACGAGGACCAGAGCCGCTACGAAACGGCCGCCGCCGCCGTGCTGCCGCTCCCCTTCGAGCGCACCACCTCCTACGGCAAGGGGACCATCGAAGGGCCGGCCGCGCTGCTCCGGGCGTCCCAGGCCGTGGAGCTCTACGACGAAGAGCTCGACGCCGAGCCCGCGGCCATGGGGATCGCCACCCTGCCACCCTTCTCGCCCGAGGCCCACGCCATGGGCGAGGCGCTCGCCGAGATCCGGGCCGAGGCCCGGCGCCACCTGGAGGCGGGGAAGTTCCTGGTATCCGTGGGTGGGGAGCACAGCCTGACGTCGGCGCTCGCTTTCGCCGCCCGCGACGTCCACGCTGACGACGAGGACCTGGGTGTCGTCCAGCTCGACGCCCACGCCGACCTGCGGGACGAGTACGAAGGAACGCCGTGGAGCCACGCCTCGGTCATGCGGCGAATCGTCGAGGCCGGCATGCCCACTCTGGCCGTCGGCATTCGGTCCCTGTCGGCGCCCGAGGCCGCGTTCCTCCGGGCCGAGGGTCTGCCCACCCTCTGGGGCCACGAGCTCGACGACCCATCCCTCGGGCAGCGCTTCAAGCGGCGCCTGGAGGCGCTTCCGGAGCGGGTCTACCTGACGTTCGACATCGACTTCTTCGACCCGTCCCTGGTGCCGGCCACCGGCACGCCGGAACCGGGCGGCGGCACCTGGTACCCGACGCTCCGCCTGCTGCGGGATCTCTTCGAGACCAAGACCGTGGTCGGGATGGACGTGGTCGAGCTCGCCCCCATCGGGGGGCAGAGCGCCCCCGATTTCCTGGCGGCGAGGCTCGTGTACAAGTGCCTCGGGTACTGGTGGAGCAAGCGCCGGACCGCCGGCTGAGCACCCACTGCAGGGGCGGGTCCGGTCGGGTCTCAGCTCTGCTGCTTGCGCTTCTCCTCGAGCCACTTCTTGTGGGCGACCGCGTTCTCTTCCCAGGGCCTGCGCTCGAAGTAGCTCTTCGTGAGCTTCGCCACGGTCCCCGAGAGCAGCAGGAGGGCCACCAGGTTCGGGAAGGTCACGAGGCCGAGGGCCACGTCGCCGAGCACCCAGATGGTCGACAGCGCCACCACCGAGCCGATGAAGTGCATGCCGACGAAGAGGAGCTTGTACGGCAGAACCGCCCGCGGACCGAACAGGTAGTTGGCGCACCGGTCGCCGTAGTAGCTCCACGAGATGGCGGTCGAGATGGCGAAGAGGAGCACCGAGAACACCACGATGTAGCCGCCCCAGTCGCCGAACCGGCCCAGGCCCTTGGTGAACGCGAGCTTGGTGAGCGGCGCGCCGCTCTCGGCCGCGTCGCCGAAGAGCGACGTATAGGTGCTCCCTCCCTCCGCGGACCGGGCGATGCTCTCCTTGGGCAGGATGACGCCGGTGAACGGCACGGTCTGCTCGGGATCGAGGTACAGGCGCTCGAGCGCCACCTCGTGCCAGGCGACCACCGGACCACCACCCGCCGGCACCTGCTGATAGCCGTCCTCGACCGTGATCGCGTCGGGCAGCAGCGTCGAGAGCCCCAACGAGGAGTCCCCCTCGACCATGTACGAGATGTCCCCGCCGCCGAGCGTGATCTCGGTCGGCAGCCGGTCCTGCCAGACGCCGGTGATCAGGACGACGAGGCCGGTCATGGAGCAGATGACGATGGTGTCGATGAACGGCTCGAGCAGCGCCACCACGCCCTCGGAGACCGGTTCGTCCGTCTTCGCCGCCGCGTGGGCGATCGGCGCCGAGCCCTGCCCCGCCTCGTTCGAGAACAGGCCACGGCGAACACCCCACATCATCGTCACCAGGAACGCTCCGACCCCTGTGCCGGCGATCCCCGCGGATGGGTTGAACGCCTCCCGGAAGATCAGCCCGAAGGTCGGCACGACCTGTCCCGCGTTGAGCGCCAGGATGAGCAGCGCGCCGAGCACGTACACAGTGGCCATCAGCGGCGCCAGTACCCCGGTGACGGCACCGATCCTCCGGATGCCACCGAGGATCACCAACGCCACGATGGCGGCCGTGCAGAGCCCGGTGATCCAGGTCACGACCCCGAACTCGTCGAGCAGGGTGTCGGCCACCGTGTTGGCCTGCACGCTGTTACCGGTGAGGAAGGACGTCAGGATCAGGAACGACGAGAAGAAGACCGCCAGCGGCTTCCAGCGTGGGCCCAGGCCCTTCTCGATGTAGTACATGGGCCCGCCCGACACGGAGCCCTCCCACTTGTGGGGATCGGCGTCGGGAAACTCGAGCTGGCGGAAGTGCTGGGCCAGGGTCACCTCGGAGTACTTGACCGCCATGCCGAACAGCGCCGTCATCCACATCCAGAACAGCGCCCCGGGACCACCCCAGTGGATGGCGATCGCCACGCCGGCGATGTTGCCGATGCCGACCGTCGCCGAGAGCGCCGTGGTCAGCGCCTGGAAGTGGCTGACGTCCCCCGGCTCCGAGGGGTCGTCGTACCTGCCGGAGGTCACCGCGAACCCGTGCCCCAGCCGCCGGACCTGGATGAAGCCGAGCCGGAGGGTCAGGAAGAACCCGGTCCCCAACAGGGCGATGACGATGAACGGGATGGTCTCGTCCCCGACAGAAATGCCGGAGCCCCAAACCCACTCCTCGAGCTTCGAAATGATCTCCTGGAACACGTGGCCGTCCCCCTCAGACAGTGGAGCGCGGTTCAGTACAAGCTACGGGCACCAAAACCCGGGGATCGTACCACGGCACCGGTCCACGCTCCGGAGGCTCACGCCCCTGTCGTAACCCCCGGAAGCAGCGGTGCGTCGGTCGCTCCCAGGACCCGGCGCGCGAGCCAACGGCCGGTGGCGAAGCCGAGCGACATGCCGTGGCCGTTGAAGCCGGCGGCGTAGACGACGCCCGGCAGCTCCGGCGCCTCGCCCGCCCGGGGCAGGCCGTCCGGCGTGAAGGCCATCACCCCGGACCAGCGGTGGGCCATGGGGCGCTCGGCGAGCGCCGGGTAGGTGCCGACGAGGAACTCCTCGAGCGACCCCTGGACGTCGGCGGTGGGGTACTCCAGGTATCCGACCTCGGCCTGCCGGCTCGCCCGCCGTCCGCCGCCGGCGAGCACCGTGCCGTCCGCGGCCTGGCGTACGTACTCGAAGCCGTGGTTGAGATACCAGATGCCGCGCATTACCCGCTCGCCCGGCTCGGTCGAGATCATCTGGCCGCGCACCGGCCGGATCTCCGGCGCGAGCCAGGGCAGGAGGGCGGAAACGTAGGCGTTGAGCGCGATGACCACGCGCTCGGCCACCACCGTGCCGCCGTCGGCGACCAGCGCGTAGCGGCCGTCCGGCCACTCCTCGATGCGGTGCACCCAGGCGCCGGTCCGCACCCGTACGCCGTCCTGGCGCGCGAGGCTCCGGCACAGACAGACCGGGTCGAAGCCCCCGTCCCGAGGCTGGAAGAGCGCGGCCCGGATCCGCGGGCTGCCGCTCGCCTCCTCCACAGCGCGCCCCTCGCGCCACTCGACGTCGAACCCGAGGGCCGCCAGGCGCTCGCCGCTCGCCCTGAGCTCCGCGAGCTCTTCCTCGTCGTCGCCGAGCACGGCGATCCAGCTCCCGTCGCCCTGGAGCTGGCACTCCACGTGGGTGGGTGCGTCGGGCCCCAGCACTTCGGACCAGAGCAGCTCACGGTTCTCCCGCGACAGCTCCCAGAAGGCCCGCGCCGCCTCCTCCCCAACCCGCCCGGCCAGCCTCTGAAACGGCTCCGGCGAGCCGGTCAGGAGCATGCCGGCGTTGCGGCCGGAGGCCCTGCCCGCCAGGTGACCGGCTTCGAGCAGGATCGGCTCGACGCCCATCCTGCGGAGCCAGTAGGCGGCCGAGACGCCGACGAAGCCGCCGCCGACCACCGCCACCGCCACCTCGGTGGGAGGATCTCCGTGCCGCCCGAGCCAGAAGGAGGGCGGACCGCCGCTACCCGACCAGAACGGAGCCACCGTTGACGTTCAGGATCTCGCCGGTGACGTGCCGCGCGAGGGAGGATGCGAGGAAGACCACGGGACCGGCGATGTCGTCGGCAGAGGCCACGCGCCCGAGGGGGATGCCCGCCTCGATCGCCGCCCTGCCGCCTCCGGTGAATGTTCCGGCGGTCATGTCGGTGTCGACCCACCCGGGGGCGACAGAGTTGACCCGTACAGCCGGCGCGAGCTCGCTCGACCACGCCTTGGTAGCCGAGATCATGGCACCCTTGCTGGCGGCGTAGGGGCTGTAGTGGGCCTCGCCCCGCTGACCCGCGGTCGAGGTGACGTTGACGACGTTGCCGTCGTCCGAGGCGGCGAGGAGCGGCCGGGCGTGGACCGCGCAGAGGAAGGGCGCGGTCACGTTCGTCTCCATCGTCTTGCGGAAGCCGGCCTCGTCGAAGCTCTCGAGGGAGTTCCGCTCCCAGACTCCGGCGTTGTTCACCAGACAGTCGAGGCCGCCCCACTCCCGGGCGACGACCGCGACCAGACGCTCGACCTCCTCCGGCCGGGTCAGGTCGCCGCCGAACGAGAGATGGGGCGCATCCGAGATCTCCCGGAGCTCCGACACGAGCTCCGCCGCCTGCTCCTCGCGCGAGCGGTAGGCGAGCAGGACGCCCGCTCCGGCCCGCGCGAAGAGACGGCAGCAGGCGGCGCCGATGCCCCGGTTGCCTCCGGTCACCACCACGCGGCGACCGGAGAGACCGAGGAGGCCGGCACCGGCCGGATCGCTCGGATCGCTCAACCGATCGTCTCCACCACGAGGGCGATCCCCTGGCCGCCGCCGATGCAGGCCGAGGCCACACCCACGCCGCCGCCGCGGCGCTGGAGCTCCTTCAGGAGCGTGAGCGTGATCCGGGTGCCGGTGGCGCCCAGCGGATGGCCGATGGCGATGGCGCCGCCGTTGACGTTCAGCTTGGCCATGTCGAGGTCGAGGTCCTTGACCACCGCCAGGATCTGGCCGGCGAACGCCTCGTTGATCTCGATCAGGTCCATGTCGTCCAGCGTCTTGCCGATCTTCTCGAGGGCGGCGGTGATCGCCGGCGCCGGACCGATGCCCATGCGCGAGGGCTCGACCCCGACCACCGACCAGGAGAGGATGCGCCCCAGGGGCTTCCAGCCCTTCTCCTTGGCGTTGGCCTCGGTGGTCAGGAGCATCATCGCCGCGCCGTCCACGATGCCGGAGGCGTTGCCGGCGGTGACGAAGCCGTCCTTGTCGAACGCGGTCGGCAGCTTCGCCAGGCCTTCCATGGTGTTCTCGGGGCGCAAGTGCTCGTCGCGCTCGACCATCTTCGCCCGCTTGCCCTTGCCGACCTCGATCGGCGCCACCTCCTCGGCCAGCCGGCCGGAGGTCCAGCCGTCCGACGCCTTGCGGTGGCTCTCGAGAGCGAACTCGTCCTGCTCCTGGCGGCTGATGTCGTAGTCCCGGGCCAGGTTGTCGCTGGTCTGGGCCATGTAGCAGCCGCAGTAGGGGTCCATGAGCGACGCCATCAGGTAGTCGTCGAGCTGGGCGTGGCCCAGGCGGTAGCCCCGCCGCGTCTTCCACAGGATGTGGGGCGCCTGGGTCATGTTCTCGGCGCCGCCGACCAGACAGAGCTTCGCCTCGTCGAGGAGGATCATGTGGGCACCGGAGATGATCGTTTGAATGCCGGAGCCGCACAGGCGGTTGATGGTGACCGCCGGTACCTCCTTCGGCACACCCGCCTTGAGCGACACGTGGCGGGCGCAGTAGATGGCGTCGGGAGAGGTCTGGAGGGCGTTGCCGACGAGAGTATGGTCGATCTCGGCGGGGTCGACTCCGACCTTCTCGATGAGGGCCTTGGCCGCGTGGGCTCCGAGGTCGATCGCGGACGTGTCGGCAAAGGAGCCGTTGAACGCTCCCATGGGTGTTCTCACGCCGTCGACCAGGACCAGATCACGAATTTCCATTGAAAAAACCTCCCGTCGGGGTGTGGTTCCAGAAGCTCTGGGTCATTGCGAGAAGCGGCGATCCACAACATGCCGGACCGCCCAGGGCGGCATTCGAGATTACCATGGAGCGATGCGAGTCGATCCGGAGAGCGGACTGATCGTCGGGGCGCGCTTCCTGCCCTCGGAGAACCACGACCTGCGGCCGGAGGGCGCCGGGATCGAGCTCGTCGTCGTCCACGGCATCAGTCTGCCGCCGGGCAGGTTCGGCGGCCCCTGGATCCACCGCCTCTTCACCAGGACCCTCGACCCGGAGGCCCACCCCTACTTCGCCGAAGTCCACCACCTCGAGGTCTCCGCCCATGTCCTCATCCGGCGAGACGGCGAAGTGGTCCAGTACGTGCCCTTCCACCGCCGCGCCTGGCACGCCGGCGTCTCCCGGTGGCAGGGCCGGGAGCGGGTCAACGACTTCTCGATCGGCATCGAGCTCGAGGGGACCGACGACATCCCCTACGAAGAGATCCAGTACCGACACCTGGCCGACCTCGTCCAGGCCCTCTGCCGCGCCTACCCCGGCCTACAGCCCGACCGGGTCACCGGCCACGCCGACATCGCCCCGGGGAGGAAGACCGACCCAGGCGAGGCGTTCGACTGGGAGCGGCTCAGAGAGCTGCTCGGGAGCTGAGCGGGGAGAGGTCGGAGGTCGCTCGCTGCGCTCGCACTTCGGCCGGCGCGGAGACCGGCCGCTTCAGGTAGACGGTCCCGACCCCACGACGCCGTCCAGGGGCGAGGCCGGGGGCTCACGGCCGCAGGTGTCAGCGCCCGCGGAGCAAGCAACACCGCTCACGGGGCAACGCCGCTACACCCGCGAAGGCGCTGGCAGGCGACGCCCCCGGTCAAAGGCCCATCACGCGGAGCCGTACCGGAGGCCGAGAGCCCCCGGCCTCGCCCCGGGTGCAACACCACACCGATCCCTCCGGCCAACGAATTCGGGCCCTCGGTCGCCGCTGGTCGGTGCGGTCAGATCATGGAGACCAGCCGTAGTTGCCCGGGTGCCCGGTCTGGAAGACCACCACCCGCTCCCCCTCGCCCACCACACCACTCGCCGCCAGCTCCTCCAGCGCCACCAGGCAGGCCGCCCCCTCCGGCCCCACCAGCACCCCCTCCTCGCGTGCCAACCGCCGCGCCATCTCCGGCAACCGCCCCTCCTCCACCGCCACCGCCTGCCCGTCCGTCTCGCGCAGCGCCCGCAGGATCAAGAAATCCCCCACCGCCTTCGGCACCCGGAGGCCGTAGACCTCGGTCACCGGCTCCGCCCAGGGCTCCGCCGCCTCCTCCCCACGCTCGAACGCCCGCACGATCGGCGCGCACCCAGCCATCTGCACGACCACGAACCGGGGCCGCCGGCCGCTCACGAGCCCGAGCCGCTCCAACTCGTCGAACGCCTTGTGCATGCCGACGATCCCCGTGCCGCCGCCCGTCGGGTAGACGATCCAGTCCGGCAGCTCCCAGCCGAGCTGCTCGGCGAGCTCCAGACCCATCGTCTTCTTCCCCTCCACCCGGTAGGGCTCCTTCAGGGTCGAAAGGTTCCAGTAGCCCCCGCCACCCTCCCTCGACACCGCGGCCAGCCTCTCCCCCGCCTCGACCAGCGTCCTGCCGCCGGAGAGCACCTCCGCCCCGTGCAGCCGGCAACGCTCGGCGATCACCGCCGGCGTGTCCTCTGGCAGGGCGAGCCGGGCCGGCAGCCCGGCCGCCGCCGCGAACGCCGAAAGGGCCAGCGCCGCGTTGCCGGCGCTCGGCAGCTCCACCCCCGGCGCCCCCAGCTCCCGCGCCCGGTTGACCGCCAGCGACAGCCCCCGCGCCTTGAACGAGCCGGTCGGGTTGCCCCCCTCCTCCTTGAGCAGGACCTCGACGCCGGGGGGCGCCGCACGCCGGAGCGGCACCAGAGGCGTGCCCCCCTCGCCCAGGTCGCACACCGCGGCCGGGTCGGCCACCGGCAGCAGCTCGCGGTAGCGCCAGAGCGTCCACGGCCGGCTCCGGAGCGCCTCGGCCCAGGCCGCTCCCCGCGCGGAATCGAGCTCGTACTCGACCAGGTAGGGCTTGCCGGCCGGGGAGAGAAACGCCGGCTCGTCGAGCGGCGCCGGCTCCCCCGTGCCAGAACAGACCAGTCGCCGCGCCCACCGCTCGCCCACGCCCGCCGTCATGCTCACTCGCTCCATTTGGATCTCCCTTCGGCCCGCAGGGTGGCGGGCGCTCAGCCCGACGCCGCGTCCAGCCGCCCGACCGCCCGGTCCGCGATCTCGCGCCCGATCGCGAGAGATGCCGTGGCGGCCGGCGACGGCGCGTTCAACACATGAATCTGCCGCGCGTTCTCGGCGAAGCGGAAGTCGTCCACCAGCTCGCCCCGCCGGTCGAGGGCCTGGGCGCGCACCCCGGCGCCCCCGGGCCGAAAGTCGTCCCGCCCCAGGGCGGGCATCAGCTCCCGCACGGCGTCGACGAACGCCCGTGCGCTCAACGACCGGTGCACCTCCCGCAGGCCGAAGCGCCAGTGGCGCCCGGCGATCCGCCAGAACCCGGGCCAGGAGACGGTCTCCCTCAGGTCGGTCAGCGACATCCTGGAGCGCGTGTAGCCGTGACGGTGGAGGGCCAACACCGCGTTCGGCCCCGCCTCCACCCGGCCGTCGACGGTCGGCGTCAGGTGCACGCCGAGAAACGGGAACCGGGGGTCGGGGACCGGGTAGACGGGCACCCGGACGCGCCGCGCCGCCCGGCTCGTGAGCTCGTAGTACTCGCCCCGGAAGGGCACGATCCGCACGTCGGGCCGGAAACCGGCCAGGCGCGCCACCCGGTCGCTCTGGAGGCCGGCGCAGTTGACCAGCAGCTCGCACCCCACGGAGCCAGCCGCGGTCGTCAGAGTGATCGAGCGCTTGCCCTCGCGGATGCCGGTCACCGCGGCCTCGGTCCGGAGCCGCCCCCCCGCCGCCTCCAGCCGCCCCGCCAGGGCGCGGGCCACCTCCCGGTAGTCGACGATCCCCGTCTGCGGCACCCAGAGCGCCTCGACGCCGGCGACACCCGGCTGGCGGGACTCGAGGTCCCGGACCGCCAGGCGCTCCAACCCCTCGAGCCCATTGGCCCGGCCCCGGCGCTCGAGCTCGTCCAGGCGCGGCAGCTCCTCCTCGTGGACCGCCACCACCACCTTGCCGGTCCGCCGGTGGTCGATCCGCTCCTCTTCGCACAACCGGTACAGAGCCTCCCGACCCTCCGTGCACAGACGGGCCTTGTGGGAGCCGGGCCGGTAGTAGAGGCCGGAGTGGATGACGCCGCTGTTGTGGCCGGTCTGGTGGGCGGCCACCCGGCGCTCGGCCTCGAAGACCTCCACGGGGAGCCCCCGGCGGGCGAGCTCGGCGGCGGTGGCGAGGCCGACGATCCCAGCCCCCACGACGGCGACGGTCATTCCACCGTCTCTTTGACCGAGTAGCTGTCGCGGCGGCGGTAGTCGGTGTGGGCGATCATCTCGGCCAGCAGGCCCGTGGTCAGCACCTGGATGCCCATCACCATGAGCAGGATGCCGAGCAGCAGGAGCGGCCTGCGCGACAGGGACTCGCCACCGAGCCAGAGGATCGCCAGGTAGAGGTTGATGCCGAAGCCGGCGCCCAGGAACCCGAACCCGAGCAGGCCGAAGAGGTGCAACGGCCGCGCGGTGTACCGGGTGATGAAGAGCACCGTGATCAGGTCGAGCAACCCCTTGTAGAAGCGGTCCCAGCCGTACTTGCTGACGCCGTGGCGCCGGGGCATGTGGTGGACCTCGATCTCGCCCACCCGGAACCCTTTGCGGCTCGCCAGCACCGGGATGTAGCGATGGAGCTCGCCGTAGATCGACACCTGCTCCAGGACCTCCCGCCGGTAGGCCTTGAAGCCGCAGTTGAAGTCGTGGAGGTCGACCTGGGCGAGCGTCCGCGTGGTCCAGTTGAAGAGCCGCGAGGTGTAGCGCTTGACCGGGCGGTCCCGGCGCTGCTTCTTCCACCCGGAGACGAGATCCATCCCGCCCTCTTCGAGCGCCTCCAGGAAGCGGGGAATCTCCGCCGGGTCGTCCTGAAGGTCACCGTCCATGGTGATCAGGATGCGGCCGTGGCTGTGGTCGAGCCCGGCGCTCAGGGCGGCGGCCTTGCCGAAGTTGCGCCGCAAGCGCACGAGCTTGACCCGCGGGTCCACCTCGTGGGCCCGGCGTACCTCGCCGGGCGTGCCGTCCGTCGAGCCGTCGTCGACGAACACGATCTCGAACGAGCGTCCGAGGCCGTCGATCACTTCGGCCACCTGGCGGGCGAGCTCGGCGACGGTCCCCTCCTCGTTGAGGACGGGTACCAGGACGCTGATCTCCGGGGCCGTCTCGTCGACAGCCGACTGAGGATCTGGTAGAAGGGAGGCTGGCGCGCTCACGGGGCGAGATTGTAACGTAGCGGCGACGCGACGGAGCGTCGTTGGATGGCGACATGGCGAACCGGCGGGCGACCTGGCAGTCTGCGCGGCTCTCCCGGCGAGCCGAAGACCACGGACAGACGATTCCCACGAGACCATGAACGATCGACGTGTGCCCCTCTCCCAGATTCCGGTCGTGATCCTGTGCGGCGGCAAGGGAACCCGCCTGCGCGAGGAGACCGAGTACCGCCCGAAACCGATGGTCGAGGTGGGCGACCGCCCCATCCTCTGGCACATCATGAAGATCTACGGCGCCCATGGGGTGCAGCGCTTCACTCTCTGCCTCGGCTATAAGGCCTGGTCGATCAAGCAGTACTTCTTGCGCTATCGCGAGTACGAGCGGGACTTCACCGTCACCATGGACGGCAGCCGCCCCCTCGAGTTCCACAACGACGTGGGCAAGGAGCCCTGGCAGGTGACCTGCGCCGAGACCGGTGACGAGACCGGCACCGGTGGCCGTCTGTGGCGGGTTCGGGACTACATCGACACCCCCACGTTCTTCTTCACCTACGGCGACGCGGTGGGCAACATCGACATCGCGGCGCTTCTCGACTTCCACTACGAGCAGGGCCGGATCGCCACGGTCACCGGCGTCCACCCCACCTCCCGCTACGGCGAGATGCAGATCGACGACGGCCGCGTGGTCGAGTTCAACGAGAAGCCGACGGTGGCCGAGGGATGCGTCTCCGGCGGCTTCTTCGTCTTCCAACGAGAGGTCTTCGACTACCTGAACGACGACCCGGACCTCTTTCTCGAGCACGACCCGCTCCGGCGCCTGGCCAGGGACGGCCAGCTCTCCGTCTACCTGCACGAGGACTTCTGGCACCCGATGGACACTTACCGGGACTACCTGCACCTCAACGACCTCTGGAAGAGGCCGCGGCCTCCCTGGAAGATCTGGGAGTAGGTGATGCCGCCCCTGCCGCCCCTGCCGCCCCCGCCGCCGACAGCCGCACCGCCCTGCCGCTTCTGCTCCGCCCCGCTCCACCGCACGTTCGTCGACCTGGGCGTGTCGCCGCTCGCCAACTCCTACCTCAAGCCGGCGGGGCTCCGGGAGCCGGAGACCTTCTACCCGCTCGAGGTCTTCCTGTGTGAGGAGTGCCTGCTGGTGCAGCTCCCGGAGGCGGCGCGCCCGGAGGAGATCTTCACCGACTACGCCTACTTCTCCTCGTACTCGACGAGCTGGGTCGAGCACGCCCGACGCTACACGGAGGCGATGCTCGAGCGGTTCGGTTTCGGGCCGGAGAGCCTGGTGGTCGAGATCGCGAGCAACGACGGCTACCTGCTCCGCCACTTCAAGGACCGGGGCGTGCCGGTGCTCGGCATCGAGCCGGCCGCGAACGTGGCCGCCGCCGCCCGCGAGGCCGGCATCCCGACCGACAACGAGTTCTTCACCCACGAGAAGGCGCGCCGCATGGTCGCCGAGGGCCGGCGGGCCGACCTTCTGGTGGGCAACAACGTCCTCGCCCACGTGCCCGACCTCAACGACTTCGTCGCCGGCCTGGCCACGGTGCTCGCGGACGACGGCGTGGTGACCATGGAGTTCCCCCACCTGCTCCGGCTGATGGACGAGCACCAGTTCGACACCATCTACCACGAGCACTACTCCTACTTTTCGTTCACCGTCGTCCGGCAGGTGTTCGCCGAGCACGGCCTGACTCTCTTCGACGTCGAGGAGCTGCCGACCCACGGCGGCTCGCTCCGGATCTACGGCCGGCGGACGGAGGGCTGCTCGGCGTCGGACGTCGGCGAACGGGTGGCGGACCTCCTGGACCGGGAGGAGGCGGCCGGCCTCCTCGACCCCGCCACCTACGACGGCTTCGCCGAACGGGTGCGCGAGACCAAGCGCAAGCTCCTCACCTTTCTGCTCGAGGCCAAGGCCCAGGGCAAGAGCGTGGTCGGCTACGGCGCCCCGGCCAAGGGCAACACGCTCTTGAACTACTGCGGCATCCGCACGGACTTCCTCGACTTCACGGTCGATCGGAGCCCCCACAAGCAGGGCCGCTACCTGCCGGGCACGCGGATTCCGATCCGCTCACCGGAGGCGATTCTCGACGCGAAGCCGGACTACGTGCTCATCCTGCCCTGGAACCTCCAGGACGAGATCCGGGGTCAGATGGCGGAGGTCACCTCCTGGGGCGGCAAGTTCGTGGTGGCGATCCCCGAGGTGGAGGTCCTCGAGTGATCTTCCGCGAGCTGGAGCTTCCCGGGGCGTTCCTCCTGGAGCTCGAGCGCCACGAGGACGAACGGGGATTCTTCGCCCGCGCCTTCTGCCGCCGGGAGCTCGAGGAGCACGGCCTCGACGCGACCGTCTCCCAGGCCAACCTCTCCTACAACCGGGAGCGGGGAACGCTCCGCGGCATGCACTACCAGGTGGCGCCGAGCCAGGAGGCGAAGACGGTCCGCTGCGTCGCCGGCGCGCTCCACGACGTGATCGTCGATCTCCGCTCCGGCTCCGCCACCTTCGGCCGCCACACGGCGGTGGAGCTCTCCGCGGCGAACCGCGTGAGCCTCTACGTGCCGGCCGGCTTCGCCCACGGCTTCCAGACCCTGGCACCGGACACCGAGGTCTTCTACCTGATGTCGGAGCCCTACGCCCCGGAGCACGCCCGGGGCTTCCGCCACGACGACCCGGAGCTCGGCATCCGCTGGCCGCTGCCGGTTCGCGTGATCTCGGAGCGCGACGCCACCTTGCCCACCTTCGCCGAGTGCGCGCCATGAGCTTCTCCTCTCCGTTCACCCCGTCCACTCCGGAAGAGCTCGAGCAGGCGGGCCGCGATCTGCACACCCTGGCCGAGCGGCTCTACCCGATCCCGCGCTCGATCACCGGCGCCGGCGTCCGCGAGACCCTTCGCATTCTGCGGGAGACGGTGCCGATCGAGCTCCACGAAGTGCCGAGCGGAACGCCGGTCCTCGACTGGACCGTGCCCCCGGAGTGGACCCTGCGCGCCGCGTGGATCAAGGACCCTGAGGGCCGCACGGTGGTCGACGTCTCCGATCACACGCTCCACGTCCTCGGCTACAGCGCTCCATTCCACGGAACGGTGCCGCTCACCGAGCTCCGTGAGCACCTCTTCTCCCTGCCCGACCAGCCCGACCGCATCCCCTACCGCACCTCCTACTACGCCGAGACCTGGGGCTTCTGCTTGAGGCACCGGACCCTGGAGAGCCTCCCCGAAGGCGACTACGAGGTGTTCGTCGACACCACCCTCGACCCGGGCGGCTCGCTCACCTACGGCGAGCTGGTGATCCCAGGCGCGAGCGACCGGGAGGTGCTGGTCTCGACCCACGTCTGCCACCCGTCCCTGGCCAACGACAATCTTTCGGGGCTGGTGGTCGCCGCCGGCCTCGGCCGGAGGCTGCTCGAGGCGGCGCCGCTTCGCTACACCTACCGGCTGCTCTTCATCCCGGGCACCATCGGCTCGATCACCTGGCTCGCCGGAAACGGCGAGGCCGCCTCCCGGATGGCCCACGGCCTGGTGGCGGCCAACCTGGGGGACCCGGGCGGCTTCCACTACAAGCGGAGCCGGCGGGGCATGGCGGAGATCGACCGGGCGGTCGAGCACCTGCTGCGCCACCCGGCCGTGGACGCCGGGCCGGCCGAGCCCTTCGAGATCGAGGACTTCGTCCCCTTCGGCTACGACGAGCGCCAGTACTGCTCCCCCGGCTTCGACCTGCCCGTCGGCTCGCTCACCCGCACCCCGTGGGGGCGTTACCCCGAGTACCACACCTCCGGCGACGACCTCGACCTGGTGCAACCGGAGAAGCTCGCCGGCTCCCTCGCCCTCTACCTGCGGGTGATGGCCCTGCTCGAAGGCAACCGCACCTACCGCAACCTGAACCCCAAGGGCGAGCCCCAGCTCGGCCGGCGCGGCCTCTACGGCGCGATCGGCGGCGGCACGGAGGGCAAGGAGCGCCAGCTCGCCCTGCTCTGGGTGCTCAACCTCTCGGACGGCGACCACAGCCTGCTCGACATCGCCGAGCGCGCCGGAGCCCCCTTCGAGCGGGTACGCGAGGCCGCCGACTCGCTCCTCGCCGCCGAGCTCCTCGAGCCGGTCGACCTGGTCGGCCCGTAACCGCCCACACCCAGCGAACCCCACACCCGAAAGTCGATCCATGGCACCCGAGCCCACCCACCGCACCAGCCACGCCCTCTCCCTGATCGTTCTCACCCTGGCGGTCGCGACGCTGGCCGGCACCGCCACGTCCCTGGCCGTCTCGGACACCGGATCCGACGACCGCCTCGACCTGCTCCGCACCATGGCCGAGCTCGACCGGGCGTACATCCCGGCGCTCTGGTGGACCGGCCAGCAGGATCGGCAGCGGGCCGGCGCCGCCATGAACCGCTTGAACGCGGTCTGGATGGGAATCGAGACGATGCTCGCCGACAGCTCGCTCCTCGACGACCGGTCGGCGGCGGACCTCGAAGCGGTCGCCGGGAGCATCGCCAGGGCGAGCACCCTCGTCGAGGGAGACGGGGAGCTCCACGACGCCCACGAGGTGCTCGAAGAGATCCGCCTCCGCACCCTCGAGCTCAGGCGCCGCAACGACCTCCCCTACTTTCTGGACCGCCTGACGGAGTATCACGAGCCGATGGAGGGGATCGTCCTCGCCGCGGCGGCGGCAGACGACGACGCCGTTGCACGCATCGAGGAGCTCCTGCCCCGGGCACGGACCCTGTGGCGAGCGGCCGAAGAGCACGCCTTCGACAACCGGGTGTTCCACCTCGAGCCCCACGAGCTCCGCCGCCGTGAGCGGACGATGGCGGTCACCACGGCAGCGCTCGACGCCCTCGAAGCGGCACTCCAGGCCTCGGACGAAGGAGAGAGCCGGACCCGGGCCCTCGAAGCGGCGCGGGCGATCAAGCCGCCGTTCGCTCGGCTGGTCCTCCTGTTCGGCGGGCTCAACCCGGGTGCGAGGCCCGGTGCCAACACGAAGCCGGCCTCGAACACCGGAAGCGTGTAGCATGCGGTGACATACGACAGCGCAGACCACGAACCGGCTGACTCACCACAAGGGGGTCCATCGTGTACGGCTACGGCATCGATGCGGGAGTCTCCGACGACGGCAACTCGAACCGCATCATCAAGCTTCAGGGACGCAGGCTGCTCGAGGGCGGGCGGCTGCATACGGTCAAGGGTGGCATTCCGCTCGACGAGAGCTCCGGCACCGCCGCCTGGACGAAGCTCGCGAAGGCGGTGGCCGAGGAGCTCGAAGAGCGTAGCGTCCACCCGCTGGGCATCAGCGCTCCCCTCACCCTGGCGACGCCCGGCACCGGTCGTGGCCGGCCGTTCGAGAACCTGATCCAGGCCCCGATCCCAACTCCCGCCGACTTCGAGACCTGGCCCTCCGGCACCTCGACCACCCGGGCGATCCTCGCCCGGCTCTGGACCCAGGTGGCCCACCTGCTGGTGACCAAGCACGGATGGACGCTCTGGAGCGGCGAGCAGAGGATCGTCGGCTCGAAGCTCCTGGTCGAGGTCTTCCCCCGCATGACCTGGACCACCCTGGCCGCAGCACGGCGGGTGGCGGTGACCAAGGAGTACAGCCGGAGCGTCCAGCTCCGGGACGACGTGCTCCAGGCCGTGGGCATCGGCTTCCAGAGCGACGTGCGCTTGAACGAGTCCCTCCGCGAGGCCGCGGCCTGCGCCGTCACCGTCGGCAAGGTCACCACCCGCACGGCCGGCTACCTCGGCACCGAGCTCGACGACCACCCAAAGCTCCCCGCGTTCACCGGCGGCGGCATCGCCGTGCCCTGGATGAGATAGGCGTCCACGATCCCCGGAGGGCGCCTCTGCCCTTCGATCTTGACTTCGTCGCGCGGTGAGTCTAGAATCTACCAAATATTCTAGAAACCACCCCTTGCGGGTTCATCCCCCGAAGATCGTCGACCACCGAAGACCGCCGACCATGGCCCTCAGCATCAAGCATCCCGAAGCCGACCGGCTGGCCCGAGAGCTCTCCGACCAGACCGGCGAAACCCTCACCGAAGCGGTGATCAAGGCACTGCGTGAGCGCCTCCTGCGGGAACAGGGTCGCGCCCGCCCGGGTCGCCTGCGGGACGAAATGCGGGAGATTCGCCGACGCTGCTCCTCCCTGCCGGTCCGCAACCGGCGAGCTGCCGACGAGATCCTCGGCTACGACGAACGGGGACTCCCCCGGTAGCCCCGCAGATGGTCATCGACACCTCGGCCCTGATCGCGATCCTCTGCGACGAGCCCTTCGCCCCGGTCTACGAGGAGGCGATCGAGCTCGACCCCGTGCGGCTCCTCTCCACCGCGAGCTTTCTCGAAGCGGCGATCGTCATCGAAGCCCGTTTCGGCTCGGCCGGCGGGAGAGAGCTCGATCTGCTGCTCCACGCCGCCGGCGTCGAGCTGGCCGCGGTCAATCGGGAGCAGGCAGAGCTGGCGCGCAGCGCCTATCGCAAGTTCGGCAAGGGTCAGCACCCCGCGGGCCTCAACTATGGCGACTGCTTCGCGTACGCCCTGTCCCGCTCCTCGGGCGAGCCGCTCCTGTTCCAGGGCAACGACTTCTCCCTGACCGACGTCCGCCCGGCCCTCGGCCACGTCCCGGCCAGCGAAGTCCACGAGCCCTGACCCGATCGTGCAGGCTAGCCTGCATTATTCATGAGTCACCTACTGCGAGCCGCAATTGCACGCAATCTCAGGGCGTACTCGCTCTTTGCTCCTCGACGTACCGTACAGTACGCCTGCGTCGCGCATCGCTGTGTGCGCCCTGATCTCACACCCACTTGCGGCTCTCGCGACGGTGACTCATGAATAGTCCAGGCTAGAGCCAGTCCTTGCGCTTGAAGAACCAGAGCAACCCGAGGGCGACCGTCACGGTCACCACCCAGAACGCCGGGTAGCCCCAGGCCCACTCGAGCTCGGGCATGCTCCAGGGAGCCGCCTCGGGATCGAAGTTCATGCCGTAGACGCCGGCGAGGAACGTGATCGGGATGAAGATCGAGGCCATCACGGTGAGCACCTTCATCACCTCGTTCATCCGGTTGGAAACGCTCGAGAGATAGATGTCGAGCAGCCCGGAGACCAGGTCCCGGTAGGTCTCGATCATGTCCATGATCTGCACCGCGTGGTCGTAGCAGTCGCGCAGGAAGATCCGCGTGTCGCGGCCGATCCAGGCGGAGTCGAAGCGCTCCAGGACCGCCAGCACCTCCCGCTGGGGCCAGGCGGCCCGGCGCAGCGCGAGGAGCTCCTTCTTGATCTCGTGGATGCGCCCGACCGTCTCTCGCCCCGGGTCGAACATCGCCTCGTCTTCCAGGTCCTCGATCCGATCGCCCAGGTGCTCGAGCACAGGGAAGAAGTGGTCCACCAGAGAATCGAGCAGGGCGTAGGTCAGGTAGTCGGCGCCCATGGCGCGAATCCGGCCCTTGCCGTGGCGGATGCGGTCCCGGACCGGCTCGAAGACGTCGCCGTGGATCTCCTGGAAAGTCAGCACGAAGCCCTCACCGAGGAAGATCGAGATCTGCTCGCCCTCGAGCGTCCCGTTGGCCTCCTCGAGGACATGGAAGAGACGCATGACGACGAAGTGGTGGTCGTCGTAGTCCTCGGCCTTCGGTCGCTGACCGGTGTTGAGCACGTCCTCCAGGGCCAGAGGGTGGAGGCCGAAGCGCTCGCCGATCTCCTGGAGGAGCGCAATGTCGTGGAGGCCGACCACGTCGAGCCAGAGGACGGCCTTGCCGGTAAAGCCGTCGCGGACGGCGAGCGCTTCGGACAGGCTGGCCACCTGTCGCTCGACGACGCGCTCCTGGTCGTAGGCGACGATCGAAATCGTGACCTGCTCGACCAGCTTCTCGGTGGGGGCGGTCAGGGTCCCCGGAGCCGTACCAGGCCTCGAGAACCGCTTGCCGAAGCGGGTGGATCGGGGCGCTCGAATCGGTTTCATCGTTCCGAGTTTGCGGCAAGCCCGGCGGGAGAGCAAGCGCTCCGCCCTCGCCCCGGACGGCATCGGGGGTCGAGCCGCCCCGGAATCATGCTCGCCCGAAAGTCGAAAGCCCCGGCGCCGCACAGGGCGACGCCGGGGCCTCCGGTCTACTTCTGGTGGCGTGGGGCCCCCGTGGTCGACCGTGGCGCCTCCGTCACCGGGAGCGCCGCGAACCGCCGGGAACCTCTTGATCCGCGCCACACGGCGTGGAAGGTTCCCCCCTACGGGGTCGCCACCTCCATTGAGCCATGTATCACTGGATCACCTCCTTCCTGGGCGTATCCGTCATCGGCGAGCCCCTCGTCGCCCGGCCCCGCAGGCCGCCCAAGCCTTCAGTGGAGCCGCCGGCCCCGCCGGCCCGAGGCCGGAGGGGGCGCGGAGACGAAACCGCAACCATGGTGCGCCACCGCCCTCTGCCTTGTCAAACACCCCGTCCGGTCCGGAGAGCCGACTTGCCACCTCTCCGCGGCCCATGACGGTCGTAGAATCCCGGCGTGCAGCGCCGTCGCGTTCTCCGCGCCCTCTCGCAGCGCCCCGCCCTCACCGGCAGCGGCGTGACCCTGGACGTCCTCGTCCATCAGGCCAGCAGGCCAGCAGGCCGGCAGGCCGGGCGGGGAGCGCCGGGGAGGGTCGATCCTCGAGCTGGTGGCGCCCCCCCCCCACCGGTCTCCCGCTCGCCGGCACCTCAGCAGTCGAGGATTCTGCTCGCCTCTTCGAAGTCCTCCGGCCGCACGTAGAGAACGCAGCCGTAGCCTCCGCGACCGTCGGTCACGCCGGTCGAGGCGTAGACGTTGATCTTCGCGTCGTAGAGCTTGCCGTGGATGTCGGCCAGAACCCCCGGCTCGTCGGTCCCCTGGATCAGGAACGCGGGATACGGACCGTTGAGCACCAGCCCCTCGGCCCGCGCCGCGCGCAGGAGCAGATCCGGTTCTTCCGGGAAGAGCGTCATCTGCACGCTGACCGCACCGATGGGCACCGCGTTGAAGGCGAGGAGCTGGACCCCCTTCTTCGCAAGCTGTGAGAGCACGTGGTACCCCTCGCCCGGACGGTCCCGGACGGTGGCGTGGAAGTACTCGGCGCGGCGAATCTTCTGCGACATCACGGAGCCTCCTTCGCAAGCGATTGATGGGGGAGCGCTCTCGAATATCTTAGCTCGCGGCACGCCACACGGCGAGGCCGGCCGAGATCGCCCCGTGAACCTGTCGCCCGAAGTCGCGTATCAAACACCGAGCCCTCCCCGTGCCACGGGCCGAAAGGAGCAGCCGATGGACCGCATGCAGTTCGAGAACCACGTGGTCATCGTCGCCTGGCTGAACATCGGCGCCGCCGCCCTGTTCGCCGCCGCGGGGATCTTCGTCTTCACCTTCTTCGCGGGCATCGGCCTGGCGTCGGGAGACCCCGAAGCGATCCCGATTCTGGCCATGGTCGGCACGTCGGTTGCCCTGTTCCTGATCTCGCTCAGCGTGCCCGGCTTCCTCGCCGGCTACGGCCTGCTGCAACGGCGCCCGTGGGCGCGGGTGCTCGCCATCGTCGTCGGCTTCCTGCAGCTCGTCAACTTCCCGATCGGCACGGCGATCGGCGCCTACACGATCTGGATCTTGTTCGACGAGCAGGCGGCCACGGTCTTTCCCCTCGCGAGCCTGCCCGAGACCGGCAGCAGCGAGGAGAACCGGCCGCCCAGCGAGCCGGGCTGAGCGTCACCACCCCGCCCGACGGACGCGCGGTCAGGCGGCCGGCGAGGGGTCGCCCTCTTCCGCCTCGGCCGCTCCCGCTCGAACGGCCTCGCCCGTGCCGAAGCACCAGGGAAGCGCCAGCAGGAACAGCATGTAGCGCTGCACCTCCGTGTCTCCCCAGTTGTCTTCGAACAGGCCGGCGACGTTGAAGGCGACCAGGGCGAGCACCATCCCCACCAGAAGGTCGGCGCGGGGCCCGTCGAACCCGCCCTCCTCCAGAAACCGCTTCCAGGCAGCCCAGGCGGCCACCAGCAGCAGGGTCAGGTAAGCGGCCAGCTCCGGCAGGCCGCGCTCCGCCGCGAGCTGGATGAACGAGTTGTGCAGATGGGGCACGTTGTCTCGGACCGCCGTCGGCACGCGGTACTGGGGATAGACCTCCTCCACCAGGTCCGGCCCCAGGCCGGTCCACGGGTACTCCGCGATCATCGCCACACCCGCCTGGGCCATGGAGATGCGATCGATGTTGGACGGGTTCTCGAGATCGACGATCGAGCACACCCGGTCGAGCACCGGGCGCGGAGCCAGGAGCATGAACAACGCGGCGATCACCGGGTAGGTGAGGAGCCACTTCGGCGCCCGCACGAGGACCAGCACGGTGGCCGCGACCGCCAGGCCCACCCAGGCGCTCCGCGTGTAGCTGCCGATCAGCGCCACGTTGATCACTACCAGGGCAGCCCAGCGCCAGGCGTCGCGCCAACCGCGGTTGCCCCGTCCGGTCGCGAGCTGCGCGATCAGCAGCAGGTCCGCCACCAGCAGCACTCCGGAAAAGGTCATGTAGTGGGAGAACGAAGCGCGGATCCGGTGGTTCAGACCACCGTAGCCGATCAGGAACTGCGCCAGGCCGAGCAGGCCGGAGCCGGCGGCGACCACGATCATGCCGTCGACCAGCCGGCGCACCTGCCGCTCGCCCCGCACCAGCACCAGAGCTAGCGGCAAGGGCAGCAGGTTGAAGGGAACCGACAGGGCACGCAGGCTCTTCTCGAGATCGGTCGAGAACGCGAGGGAGAGGGAGAACAAGCCGAGATACGCGAAGAGCGCGAGCAGCAGCGGCCGCGCTTCGCGCCACGCCCGCCGCCACGGCTCCACACCGACCGCCAGACCGACGAGCAGGCTGATTCCCAGCAGGCAGTTCGACAGCGCGAGGCCGAACACGCTCCAGATCTGCGCGGCGTATATCCAGAAGCCTACACGGCGGACGGCGGCATGCTTCGACCCGGTTTGCGGCATGGCCCTGGAGCGGGTGGTGACGGACACGAGGCCGCTTCGATTCTGGCCGAGGGTGGCCGATTGACTTCGATCGAGTTCCATCGGGTTCCGATCGATCCGGCGACGAGCGAGCCGGTCACAGGGACCGCCACCCGCAGAGAGCCAGAACACCCCCGGGTCCGTCCCGCCGAGCGTGCTAGAGTCTAGCAGAGTCCCGGTCGGCTCCCGGGTCCCGGATCCGGCGGGATCCGGCGGGATCCGGGAGGATCCACGGGAGGATCCACGGGAGGATCCAGAAGACAACCGCGACCCCCCCCCCTCTTGCCGACCCGGTTTCCGCCCCACCACTCGATGCCCCGACGACGTCTCCCTCCGCTGTCGGCTCTCCACTGGACGCTCCTCTGCCTCCTCCTCGTGGCGTTGACCGCCGGAGCCGCGACCTTCGACCGCTCCACGTGGACGACGGTCGTCGGCGACGAGGCGACCTACCTGATGCAGGTCGAGAGCCTGGCCTGGGACCTGGACGTCACCTACACGCGCCAGGACTACGACCGGTTCGTCCGTCACTGGGGCGTCTCCCCGGAGGGGCTGATCCTCCAGAAGGGCGAGCAGAGCGATCGCCTGGTCTACGGCAAGCCCTTCTACTACGCGCTCTGGGCGGCGCCGTTCGCCCGCCTGTCCCCCACCCGCGGTCCGTTCGTGGCCAACGCGGTGCTCCTCGCCCTCGCCTCGCTGGTCGCGGCCTGGTCGTTGCGCCCAACCGTCGGCATCGCGGCCCCGTCGTGGGTGGCGCTCTACGTCTTCGGATCGATCGCGTTCGCCCACGTCTTCTGGGCCCACCTCGACCTCTTCCTGATGAGCCTGGCGGCCCTCGGTCTGGCGCTCGCCTTCGGCGGGGCTCCGGAGCCCTCTACGGGTTCCGGCGAGCACCGGAACGGAGAGCGAATGTCCCTCTGGTGGCTACGCTGGGCGCTCGCGGGGATGCTGCTGGCAACGGTCGCCTACAGCCGCCCGCTCTACGCCTCGCTCCTCTTGCCGGCCCTGCTGGCGACCGCCCGGAGGGGCCGCTGGCGCGCGGCGGCGGCCCTCGTGGCGGGCACCCTGGTCCTCAGCCTCGGCACGCTTGCCGTCCAGCAGAGCCTGGTGGGGAGCTGGACGAGCTACGGCGCCGAGCGGCGGAGCTTCAACCCGTCGACCGGGTACCCGGAGGTCGACTTCCCGGCCGCCGACTGGGACGCGATGATCGAGCGCTGGGGCAACGCCTCCTGGCTCAAGGAGCAGGACTTCACCGGCCTCGCGCCCGGAACGCCCCGACTCTGGGGCTGGAACCTGCTCTACTTCTTCTTCGGCCAGTCGGTGGGGCTCCTCGTCTACCTGCTCCCGGGGATCCTCGGCCTGCTCACCTGGAAGGCCCGGCCGCCGGGGGCCGAGCGCTGGGCGCTCCTCGCGGCGGTCGCGTTGACGGCCCTCGCCTTTTTCGTCCTCCGGCCCCACAACTTCTACGGCGGCGGCGGTTCCCTGGGAAACCGCTACATCTTGCCGATCTACCCAGCGCTCTGGTTCACCGCGACCCGCCCGCTCAAGCCGGTCTGGCTGGCGGTGGTGGCGATCGTGGCCGCGCCCTTCCTGGGGCCGGTCTGGACCGCGCCACGGGCCTACCCCCTCGACTCCGACGGCCTCTTCCGCTACGTCTCGCCGATCGCCCGTGCGGTGCTCCCGTACGAGACGACCCAGAGCCACATGAAGCCGACCGGCCCACGGGTCAACGTGCGGCACCAGGGGCTCTGGCTCAAGTCCCTGACCCCGGCCCTCTGGATGGAAGGGGGCGGCGCGTTCATGGTCTACGACCCCGGACGGGGCGACGCCGAGCTGCTGGTGGGCGACACCGAGCCCCTCGGCGCGCTCCACCTGGAGCTGGCCCCACGCCAGGGAGGCCCGGCCCCGGCACTTCACATCGAAGGAGGGCGCGTGGTCGGCGAGAGCGACCTGGGCGGGGGCCGCAAGCGGCTCTGGATCGAGCTCGATCCTCCCCGGGCGCGCCACCCGATGTGGTGGACCCGGGAGAACTTCACGCTCTACCTGCTCCGGCTCCGGGCCGACGCGGATGCGGGCCCGGTGGAGATCACCCTGAGCCCCGCGGCAAGGTGATTTGATCGCCCCGCTGGGGGGCGATCAAATCACTCTCCCAGCTCGTAGACCGTCCCCTCTTCCGGCAGGATCACCTCCGCCGTCGTCCCTTCCGCCAGCTCCGCGGCGAGCGCCTTCAGGTCCTCGTTCGAGTGGCGCGGGTTGTGATGGACCGGCATCAGGCGTCGCACTCCGGCCTTCTCCGCCAGGCGGGCTACGTCTGCGGCGGCCGAGTGGCCGACCCCACCAGCCCCGTCCGCGGCACCGGCCCACACCTCATGGAGCAGCAGATCGACGCCGGCGGCGAAGTCGGCCGTCGCGTCGTCGGCCACCGTGTCGGTGACGTACGCAATGGCGTCGCCGATCCGGAGCGCCACTGAGCCCCCGGGGTGCTCCTGGCTCCTGAGGCGCAGCTCCAGGCCTCCGATCTCCACCCGGTCGCCCCGCATCCGCTCCACTTCCACCCGCATCGGGAACTCGGGCAGCGGCAACGGGAAGAGGGGTGGATGGATGAGCTGGCACAGAGCCTCCGCCGGATCGGCGTCGACCATGGGTGGGCAGGGCGCCCAGATCCGCACCGGCTTGTCGGGCCAGACCCCGGGCAGGTAGGAGAGGCCGACCACGTGGTCCAGGTGGTAGTGGGTCAGGACCAGGTCCAGAGTCTCGATGCCCTCGAGCATCCGGACGGCCGGCTCCTCGGCAAGGCGCGCCATGCCGGTTCCGGCGTCGAGGACCAACACCCGATCGCCGGCACGCAGCAGAAAGCACATGGTGAGGCGGCAGTAGCTCGGCATGTAGCCGTTGGTGCCTAGCGGCATGAGACGCATGAAGTACGACCTCCTCCGATCGTTCCGCGAGATGTTGACTCCCCGAGCATACCGCCGCGCGGCGGCCGGCTCCCCTCCCGTAGTAGACTGCCGACCGCTTTTCATTTCAGACGCGAAGCCGTTCCAGAATCCCGGCAGAACAGCCTTGAGCCTTCTCCCAGAGCAGCCTTGAGCCTTTTTCCAGAGCAGCCCTGAGCCCACGTTGAGAGCAGCCCTGAGCCCACGTTGAGAGCAGCCCTGAGCCCACGTTCAGAACAGCCCTGAGCCCACGTTCAGAACAGCCCTGAGCCCACGTTCAAAACAGCCCTGAGCCCACGTTCAAGACAACCATGAGCACGCTCGAAGGACAGACCGCCCTGGTCACCGGCGCGAGCGGCGGGATCGGCGGGGCCGTGGCCGTGGCGCTCGCCGAGCGGGGGGTGCGACTTCTCCTGTCGGGTCGGAGCGAGGAGCGGCTCGCCGCCGTCGCGGAGAGCGCGCGCCGGGCCGGCGCTCCCTTCGGAACACCGGTCGAAACCGCGGCGGCCGACCTCGGCGACCAGGACGCCGTCAGCGGCCTGGCGGACCGCGCCCGGCGGGACCTCGGCGGTCCGGACCTCCTGATCCACGCCCTCGGCACGTTCCACAGCGGCCCGATCGCCGACACCCCGGCGACGGAGCTCGACCATCAGCTCCGGGTCAACCTCCGCGCCCCCTACGAGCTGACCCGGCTCCTGCTCCCGGGGCTCCGCGCGCGACGCGGCCAGGTGGTGTTCGTGAGCTCGAGCGCCGCGGTCAGCCCCCGGGGACCGGTCGGCCCCTACGCCGCGTCCAAGGCGGCCCTCACCGCGTTCGCCACGGTGCTGCGCAACGAGGTGAACCCGGACGGCGTGCGGGTGCTCACCATCTTCCCCGGGCGCACGGCGAGCGCCATGCAAAGCGAGGCACACCGCCTGGAGGGGAAGGTCTACGAGCCGGAGCGCCTGCTCCAGCCCTCGGAGGTGGCGCTTTCGATCGTCCACGCCCTGGAGCTGCCGCGGACCGCCGAGGTGACCGACCTCCACATCCGTCCGGCCTACCCGCCGCCCTGACCCGGGGAGGGCTCAGGGGCCGGAGCGCTCCCGGCGAGTCGTCGCGACCGTGCCGTCAGGCCTGCTTCGGTCTCCGCGGAGCGACGGTCACGCCGGCGGCGCTCGTCACGCGGCTCCCATCAGGCACGTCCTCGGTCACCACGGCGTTCGGCCCCACCACCACGTCATCCCCCACCCGCACGCCGCCGACGATCTTCGCGCCGGCACCCAGAAACGCGCGGTCCCCGATCACCGGCATCTCGCCCACCCGGCTCGGCGACAGCGATCCCACGGTCACCCCGTGGAGAATGAGTGCGTCCTCGCCGATCTTCGCCGCGCCTCCCACCACCAGTCCGGTGCCGTGGCTGATCAGCAAGCCCGGACCGATCTCGGCCGACGGGTTGACGTCGACGCCGGTCACGAAGAGGTTGAGCCTGGCGACGAGCGGCCCGAGGAGCGGCACCCGCCGCACCTTGAACCAGCGGGCGACGCGGTAGAGGACCACCGCCTGGAAGCCGTTGTTGAAGAGGAGCGCTTCCACCACCGCCCGAGCAGCCGACCCCGAGTAGCTGAGGCTCAACCGCCGGGCGTCACGCCGCAGGTTATCGAGCACCGGTTCCCTCCAGGAGAGTGACCGGCGCCTCGGCCACCACCGCCGCCGGCCGGTCGACCGTCGGTGGCGGGGCGAGCTCGGTCCGGAAGAAGCCGTCCCGGAAGCCGCGGAGCTTGCCCCGGACGGCGGTCACGTTGCCCCGGGGCAGCTCCCGGGCGAGCGCCGCCGGCAGCGACAGAAGGATCATCGCCACCGCTTTCGCCCAGCGCAGCGGCCCGGCGTAGCGCCGGATGAAGATCGCCGTCGAGCGGGCGGTCTGGTAGGTGCGCGGCTCTTTGTAGCCGCCGGCGGTCACCGCCACCATGTGCCAGAGGTTCGCCCGGTGGGCGTAGCGGCAGCGCCAGCCCGCCCGGCGCGCCCGCCAGCAGAAGTCGGCGTCCTCGAACGACAGGTGGAAGATCGGGTCCCACAGGCCCACCTGCTCGAACACCGCCCGCTTGACGAGCTGAGCGCAGCCGTTCACGTAGCCGATGTCGTCGTCCCGGTCGTACTGGCCCCGGTCGAGCTCGCCGGTGCCACGCTCCTTGGTCACCGCCTCCCGGAAGGTGATGCGCCCGCCCGACGACCAGATCCGCTCCCGGTCCCAGTAGTAGTAGGACTTCGGCCCGACGACGCCGACCGCCGGATCGGCCTCCGCCACGCGCACCATCTCGGTCAGCATGTCCGGGGCGACCTCGATGTCGTTGTTGAGGACCAAGACGTAGTCGTAGCCCCGCTCCAGGGCGTGGCGAACGCCCAGATTGGCCCCTCCGGCCGGCCCCAGGTTGACCTCGGTCCGCACCTGGCTGACCTCCCGGAAGCGCTCCGCCACCGCCTCGTAGGAGCCGTCGGTCGAGCCGTTGTCGACAACGATCACGTGATACTCCGGGTAGCTCATGGCGGTCAGGCTCCGGAGCGCCTCGAGCGTCACCTCCCGGCCGTTGTAGTTGAGGACCACGCAGGCGACCGATCGCCGGCCGCTCCGGGCCGGCGCGCTCGTCGCCCTCGGTGCGCCTGTCGCGGACGACTCGACGGACCGGCTCACAGGGACCTCCGCGCCCAACGATAGAACAGCAACACCCGCCAGAGCGCCGTCGACGCATCCAGCCTGCCGGCGCGGTGGGCCTCCAGCCGGAGCTCGGCCTCCGCCCGGTCGAAGAAGTCCCAGGCCGGGCTCCCGGTGTCCGCCACCGCCTCCTCGGCGAGCGGCGCGAGCGGACCGCGCAGCCACTCGGCCAGCGGCGGAGTGAACCCCTGCTTCGGCCGGTCGAGGATCTCCTTGGGCAAGTAGCGCTCCGCCAGGCGTCGCAGGAGCATCTTCTGCCGCCGGCGCCCCACCTGGTGCTCCGGCGGCATGCGCGCGGCGACCGCCATCACCTCCTGGTCGAGGAGCGGGCAGCGCACCTCGAGGGAGTGGTGCATCGACGCCCGGTCGACCTTGACCAGGATCTGGTCCGGCAGGTAGGTCTCGAGATCCATCACCTGGCAGCGCTGGAGGAACGACAGCCCGTCGCCCCGCGAGAATGACTCGGCCGCGGGCAGGGCCTCCCCCGGGCCGAGGGTCTCGCGGATCTCGGGCGCCAGGAGCGACAGGTAGACCCGGGAGTAGCCAAGAGCGTGGTGGTAGAGGTCGAAGCCTCTGCGCGACACCCGGTCGAGACCCCGCCCGACCCAGGAGTCCGCGGGCAGGAAACCGGACAGCCCCCGGGCGAGCAACCGCCCTGGCGGGGTGATGAGGCCGGAGAGCTTCTCCAGCACGGCCGACTCCCGGTGCCGCGTGTAGCCCATGAAGAGCTCGTCGCCGCCGTCGCCCGAGAGCGCCACCTTCACGTGGCGCCCGGTCTCCCGGCAGACGTAGTAGGTCGGGATGATCGACGGATCGGCGAACGGCTCGTCGTGGAGCTCGACCAGCTCGGGGAGGATCGCCGCCGCGTCGGGGGTCACCCGCTCGTTCCGGTGGTCGGTACCGAGGAGCTCCGCCACCTGCCGGGCGTGGGCGGACTCGTCCCAGCGCCGTTCGTCGAAGCCGACGCTGAAGGTCCGCACGCGCTCGCTCGAGAAGCGGACCATGTAGGCGACGATCAGGCTCGAGTCGACGCCGCCCGAGAGGAACGCGCCGAGGGGAACGTCGGCGATCAGGCGCAGCCTGACCGCCTCGCCGAGGGTCCGGTCGAGCTCGTCGAGCCACTCCTCTTCGTCGACGGCCGAGGCCTCGCCCGGGGTCCGGACGCGCGGCTCGTACCGCCAGTAGCGCCTGATCTCCGGCTCGCCGGTCCAGGGCCCTTCACCCTCGCCGGTGTCGAGCGTCATGGCGTGCCCGGGAAGGAGAGCCCGCACCGCCCGGTAGATGGTTCGCTCCCCGACGCTGTTGCCGTAGACCGCGTACTCCCCCACCGCTTTCGGATCGAGCTCGGGCGAGACCGCGGGGTGCGCCATGAGCGCCTTGATCTCCGAGCCGAAGACGAACCCCCGGGCGGTCCGCGCCCAGAAGAGCGGCTTCTTGCCGATCCGGTCCCGGGCCAGGAAGAGCCGCCCCTGGGCGAGGTCGTAGAGGGCGAAAGCGAACATCCCCCGCAGGCGGTCGACGACCGCCTCCCCCCACTCTTCCCAGCCGTGGACCAGGACCTCCGTGTCCGAGCGGGTGGAGAAGCGATGGCCCGCGGCCTCGAGCTCGGCGCGCAGGCTCTGGAAGTTGTAGATCTCGCCGTTGAACACCAGGGCGACGGTGCGATTCTCGTTGAACAGCGGCTGGTCGGCGGCCGAGCTGGTGTCGATGATCGTCAGGCGGCGGTGCCCGAGACCCACGTTGCGGTCCACCCAGACGCCGTCGGCGTCCGGGCCCCGGTGACGCAGGGTGTCGTTCATGCGGCCGAGGAGCACACGGTCGGGCCGGGTCCTCGGGGGTGCCACGGTGCCGGTGATGCCACACATGTCAGGCTCCCTCCTCCTCGCCCGATCCCCCCGACACCCGACACCCCGCCGCCTGCTCGAGGATCGCCTCCCAGCGGGGCACGACGCTCGCCAGACCGAAGCGCTCCCGGGCGCGCTCGGCCGCCGCCCGGCCGAACCGCTCCCGGCGCTCCCGGTCGGCGGCGAGGGCGGCGACGGCAGCGGCCAGCGCATCCGCGTCCCCGGGCGCCGCCAGCAGCCCGGTCTCGCCGTCGTCGACCACCTCGTCCGGCCCGTACGGGCAGCGGGTGGCGACCGCCGGAAGGCCCAGGCCCTGGGCTTCGATCAGGGCGTTCGGAAGCCCTTCGAAGTCGCTGGTCGAGAGAAAGAGATCCGCGGCGCGCATCATCGGAAACGGGTTGTTCAAGAAACCGGTCAGCTCCACGGCCTCGCCCAGGGCCGCCTCGGCGATCCGTCGCTCGAGCCGGCTTCGAAGCGGGCCCTTGCCACACAGCGAGAGCCGCACGTCGTGCGCTCCGGCGAGATCCCGGCGGACCCGCATCATCACCTCGATGGCCAGATCGGGCCGCTTCTGGGGCTCGAGGCGGCCCACCCAGACGACGCGCACCGGCCGGCTCCGCTCCCCGGGGCCCCGACCCTCGGAGACCGCCGGTGGCGGGGCCGCCGCCAGCTCGTCCAGCCGGTCGAAGTCGGTCGGGTTGGCGACCGATTCGACCAGCCGTTCCGGAACGCCGGGATAGTAGCGCACGAAGGCCCGGGCGAGACCTCGGGAGTTGGTGATCACCCGCGCGGCCCGGGGGTAGAGACGGCGGGCCCAGAGCGCGTGGAGCGGAGGGTCCCCGTGCTCCGGTGCGTTGCCGATGCGGGCGACCCACGCCGGACCGGGGCCGCCCGGCGATCCGCCTCCCAGCCCCGTCAGCGCCGCCCCGGTCAGGCAGTTGGTCGACAGGACGTTGCTCAGCACCACGTCGGGCCGCTCGGCGGCGATCGTCCGGCGCAGCCGAGCGATGGTCCGCGGCAACGTCACCAGCCCCCGGTAGCCGAGCCGCGTCACCCGCACGTCGTCCGGCACCCGGTAGGTCGCCCGGTCGGTGGCGACGGCGATCGCCGGGGCGAACTTCTCGCGGTCCAGGTGAGCCGCGAGGGTGGCGGCGAACCGCTCGGCGCCGCCCCCCGAGAGGGAGTGGGAGACCAGGAGCAGCCGCAACGGACGTCGCTCCCGGGAGGCGTCGACGGCCGGCGCGTGGGTCACGGGGCGATTGCGGCCTCCGCCGCGGCCGGCTTGGACGGCCCGGGGGGCTTCCCTGGCTCGGCCGGCTCGGCTGACTCGGCCGGCTCGGCGACCTCGGCGGACACCACGGTCACGTCCAGTCGGTAGGGCTCGGCCCCTCGCTGGGAGAACCAGGAGACGTGCTCGAACACCGGATCGATCTCGAGCACGTACCGGCCCGGGGCCTCGGGCGCCTCGATCTCCTGGAGCACCTCCACCGCCTGTCCCGGGGCGACCGGCAGCGGCAAGTCGGTGCGCCGACCGTCGTAGATCACCATCCGCCCCTCTCGCCCCGGCCGCCGGAGCTCCTCCCGCCCCTCCCCCGGCTCGTCCGACGGCGCCGGGCGCTCCAGCCAGTGGTAGGCGAGGCGGACCGCCGCCGCACCGGAGGCGATCCATGGCGCCGTGCTCGCGTTCTCCAACTGCACCCGGGCGTAGAAGGTCTGGCCGGCCACCACCCGCCGTCGGGTCTCGACCCCGTGCCACGCGACGTGGAACACGTCCCGCTCCAGGTCCTCGGCCGAGCCCAGGTAGACCAGCTCGGCGCCCAGCAGGAAGGTCTCCTCGACCGACTCGGTGTAGCCGAAGGTGTCACCCGGGCAGGGGTTGGGCGGGGAGTGCTTGGTGTAGGGCCGGGTCCGCCCCTTCTCACTTTCCACCACCAGCCGATGGGCGACGAACGGCACGCCTCCGCCCCGGGCACCCCGCAGGCCGGTATCGCCCGGCTCCAGCGTCACCCGCGTCACCGCCCGGCCCGGGGACCTGCCGTCCAGCTCGAGAACCTCCTCCTGATTGCCCATCTCCAGGCGGATCCGGTTCTCGGGCGCCGGCGTCCGGACCTGGAACACCGCCCGCCGGATCGGCTTCTCCCCCACCAGCCAGAGCTCCACCCGGTCGGAGCCCCGGAGCCAGAGGTTCCCTCCCCGCGGCAGAACCTGGTCCTTCCTGCCGATGAACTGGTAGTCGCCGATCACCACCCGGTGGTAGCCGGGGACCTCGCGCAGGGTGAGCTCCAGGGGGAAGTGCTCGAAGGGGGCGTTCCGCGTGTGGAACTGAAGGGTCGGCTCGGGAACCGCCGCACCGAACGGGGTCAGGAGGATCGCGCCCAGGAAGACACCTCCCGCCGCGTACCCCACCGGCAGCAGCACCCTGGGGCGGATGCGGGTGACCAGAAAGAGGAACCCGGGGTAGACGTTGACGAAGTAGCGGTTGCCGACGAAGCCGCCCCCACCCTGCCAGTTGAACGGGATGAAGACGAGGAAGAAGAGCGCCACCGCGCCGAGCCCCGCGAGGAGCAGCCACCGGGCACCGGAGCGCCGTCCGTGGAACAGGAAGAGCAGGAGCGCCACCACCGCGAACGGCATGTAGAGCGCGAGCCCCGTGTGGCGGCCCCAGAGGAAGTACCCCAGGTTGGCCGTGAGCTCGCGCCACTCGATCCGCGGCACGCGGAAGATCCAGCTCCAGGCGCCGCCCGTGGGCGAGCGCTCCACCGCGGTCGACGGGCCCGCCGCCACCGGCTCGAACGGGAGCTCTCCCTGGGCGCAGACCGTCAGCCCCTGGCGCTCCACGCCCAGGTACGGAGTCGGATGCCCGGTGAGCGCGGTCGCGAGACCGGCGATGGCGCCCAGGCCGACCACCGCCCCGAGCACCCAGGCCACGACCCTCCCCCACCGCCGCTCGCGCATCGGCATCCAGACGAGCGGCAGGGCGAGGGCCGCGATCATCGGCTTGTTGTAGACCGCCGGCATCAGGGCCGCGCCGGAGATGAAGGCCAGGGCCATGGCGCCCTTCGGACCGGCGCCGAGACGCTCGAACCGGTGGAAGCCGAGGAAGAGCGAGGCGGTGACCGCCGCCATGTTGAAGACCTCCGGCTGCAACCAGAAGCCGTAGGCGAAAGCGATGCTCAACAGGAAGAAACCCGCGGCGAAGGGGGCGGCCAGCCAGGCCGGGTTGTACCGGGAGAGGTAGGTGGCGCCCATCCACATCATCGCCACCAGCAGGACCATGTTGAACAGCAGGAGGCCGTCCGCCCCGAACGGGCCCGCGAACGGCGCGGCGAACAGAGAGTAGGCGAAGGGCTTGCCGTAGTAGGCGGTGTGCCAGCCGTCGTCCGACATGGCGATCAAGTTCTGGACGCGGGCGTACGGGAACTCCCGGAACAGCCGGTCCACGTCCTCGACCCCGAGGCGCAAGTCGCCGTCCCGGGCGAGGCTGAGGGCCATCAGGTAGTAAGCGGGTTCGTCCGCCTTGAGGTTCGGTGGCAGACCGGGCTTGTCCAGGGTCAGCGGGAAGGCGAGGAGGACGAGCGACAGGCACAGCAGGGCCGTTGCGACGGGGCGACGCACGGGCTGAAGTGTATATCAGGGATCGCTCCGGACTGATCGCCCCCCAGCTCCCTCGTTCCCTCTCCCCCCTCACGGGGGGTGAGGGACGCCACCGCCCGCCCCTTCGCTGCGAGAAGATTCGATCCTGCCTTTTCACTCGTCACCCGGCGGGATCGATCGCGGGGGCTCACTCCGGTTTGCCTGCCGACGTGGCTCGGAGTATGTTGCAGGCCGATGCGCACGCTCCGTTCGGCGACCGCCCCTGTCACGGTCCTGACCCTGAGCCTGGCCCTGCTCTGGGAGCTTTTCGGCTGTCCGGGAGCCGCGGTCGCCGAGCCGGAGCGGACCGATCTGCTCCGCGGCGCCTCGGTCGTCTATCCCTGCTCCCCGGCTTCGATCGGAGCCGGGGATGCGCTCTGGGTCTGGGCCTTCGGCGACGGGTTCTATCGCGCCTCGGAGAGCCCACGCGGGCGCGTGACCCGCTGGACCGACCGGCGCGCCGTCTTGACCATCCCGCTCGCCGAAACCCTGGACCGTACCGTCCGCGTCACCGCGGCGGCCGGCCCGGAGGATCTCGAGGTGAGCGCCCTCTGGAACGGCACCCTCCTCGGCACCCGGTCGCTCCCCAAGCACTGGTCCGGGCTCGCCTGGGAGGTGCCGGCCGACCTCCAGCGCCCCGGCACCAACCGCTTCGAGCTACGCGCCTCGGCAACGTTCCACCCGCCCGCCGACCGCCGCACCCTGGGCATCTGGATCGAACGGGTCGACATCGATCCCCCGCTCTGCGACGCCGCCCCGGTGCTCGCGACCCGTGGCCGGGCGCTCATCCCGCCGGGAGGCCTCCTGGTGGCGCCGGTCACCGTGCCGCCGGAGGCCCGGCTCCGGCTCCGCGCCTTGGGCCCCCCGGGAACCTCCATCGAGGTCCGGTCTCCCGACCTGGTAGAGACGGTCGCACCCGGCAAGCCCCGGACCGTGGATCTCGGGGACTGCTGCCTGGCGGCGCGGGCGGTGACGCTCCTGCCACGCGGTCGGGGGCCGGTTCGACTTCGGGTCGCGAGGCTCTCCTACGACCAGAGCCAGTCCGCCTGGCGGAGAGCCTGCGGCCTGCTGCCCGCGGAAGGTCTCGCGCTCACCGGTCTGCTCGCTCTCCTGGTGCTCGCCGGGGTCATCGGCCGCACGGGCCGCGGCGGGACGTCGCGACGGGCCACGCTGTTCGATACCGCCCTGGTGGTGGCGGTGGCCTTCGCCGCACGGGCCGCCTTCGTCCTGGCCTTTCCGCCCGATGCCGAGCACGGATTCCCCGACTCCTGGGGCTACCTGACCGGCGCCCAGCGACTGCTCGACGGCACCGTGCCCCTCTGGGGCGACGTCGGGTGGCACAACTGGTTCACCTGGATCAGGCCCCCCGGCTACTACCTGTTCCTGGCCGGCGTGCTCGGCCCCATCGGCGGCACCCTCCGCACGGTCGCCTGGGTCCAGGCGGCGCTCTCGGCGGCCACCGCCGGCGCGCTGTCGCTGGCGGCACGGGCGCTCTTCTCCCGTCCGGAGCGGCACGGGGCGGGACGGGGAGCGGCGCTCGCCGCGGGGCTTCTGTTCGCCCTCGACCCGGAGGCCATCACCGCTCCCGCCTGGATCGTCAGCGAGCCGCTCTTCGTCTTCCTCCTCTGCCTCGGGCTCGCGGCGTTAGCCCGGGTCACGCCCCGGTCCGGCTGGCGCCCGGGCTGGGCCGGCGCCGCGGGAGCCGCTCTCGGGCTGGCCACCCTGGTGCGCTCGGCGCCGCTCTTCTACACGGTGGCGGCCGCCCTGCTCCTCGTGGTGGTCCACCGGCGGCGCACGTGGCTCGCCCGCGCCGCCTGGCTGGCCGGGGCCATGGTGCTCGTCATCCTCCCCTGGTGCGTGCGCAACTCGCTGCTCTTCGGCTTTCCGACGGGCGTCGACGACATCACGGTCCAGAACCTCCTCCAGTCCCACCCCGACCCCGACCTGGTCCCCACCGAGGGGCTCGACCTCGCCACGGAGGAGGGTCGCATCGGCTACCGCCGGCGGGTGTCGATGGCGAACTCCGAGCACCGGCTGTCACGTCACACGGGGCCGATTCTCGCGGGCGGCCTCGTGCGGCTCGCGGCCCACCCCGCCGAGACCTGGGACCACGCCACCGAGCAGCTCGCCATGGCGTTCGCCCCGTTCAGCATCGGCCACGTGGGAGCCCTCGCCGGGGAACCGCCTTCGTGCTCGATGGCGCTCTGGGCCGACCTCATGACCGCCGTGCGCTGGTTGACCTGGGCCCTGGCCCTCGTGGGCGTCGCGCTCGAGGTCCGCCGGGTGACGACCTGGCCTGTGCTCCTCTGGGTGCCGTTCAACGTGCTCGCCATGGTCCTGGTCTTCCACGTGGAGCTGCGCTACATGGCGACCGTGGTGCCGGTGGCCATGCTCTTCGCCGGCGCGGCGTGCTCGCGCGCCGGCGCTCTGGCTGCCGTGGCGCTCCGCCGCCGGACGAGCACAAAAGGGGCTCTGCCGTGAACGGACGGCTCGCCGGCAAGGCTGCCCCGCCGGGTCGTCCCGTGGACCGGGCGGGCAGGCTCCCGGGCATGGTGGTCGGCTGCCTCTGGGCGCTCACGGCCGGCCTCTGGCTGCTCGACGCCGTCAGCATCGGATGCCAGGGAGGCCAGGGAGGCCAGGGCGGCGGCGGCCTGCCGCTGCCGGCCGACCGGGCCGTGGCCGGCGCCGCCCTGGCCGGAACCGCCCTGCTCCTCGCCCTCGCCGCGCGCCGCCTGTGGGCCCGGGGCACCGAGGGACGCGCCCTCCTCCTGCTGCTCGTGGTGGCGGCCGTGGCCTACTTCACCGGACTCCACCGGGAGGTGACCGGCCGCTACTTCGGCGACGAGGGGATCTATCTGGCCCAGGCTCGGAGGATCAACCTGGAGGGGCAGCTCCTCAGACCCTGGTTCATTTACCCGCACTTGCTCTTCTACCTGGACGCGTTCGCCCTCTGGCTGGCGGCGCTCTTCGGCGGCGCCGTGCCGGCGCTTCTCGGATGGCTCTACGGCGTCCGCGACGCGGCGGCGGTCGAGCCGCTCGTCACGCGCATGGTCACGGCGACGATGGGGGCCGCGACGGTGGTGCCGGTCTTCGCCGGTGCCCGTAGGGTGGCCGGTGGCCGAGGAGGACGGCTGGCGGCAACCCTCGCGGGCGCCCTGGTCGCCCTGTCGCCGATCCTGATCGACGTCGCCCACCTCAACATCTCGGACGTGGCCGGCGCCTTCTTCGCCGCCATGACGGTGGCCGAGTGCGCCGCGCTGCTGCGGGGCGAGAGCCGGGGGCGTTACCTCCGGGCCGGGCTCTGGGCCGGCCTCGCCGCGGGGGGCAAGTACCCGGCCGGCGTCGTCGCGGTGGCCATCGCCGGAGTGTGGATCGGCTGGCGGCTCCGGCGCCGGACCCTCGACCCGGGGCTTCTCTGGGCGGCGCTCGCGGCGATGGCGGCCTTTCTGGCCACCACCCCGAGCCTCCTGGCCTACCCCCGGGCGGTGCTGACGGGGGGCGGTCCGGACATCCTGTTCGGTGTCCGCCAGTACGCTCGTTCGGGCTGGACCGGCGTCGTCCGCACCAGCAACGCCCTCTTCTACCTCGGCCAGCTTCGCTTCGCCTTCGGTCTGCCGGCCCTCGCCCTGGGCGTCATCGGCGCCGCAGGCCTCAGGCGACCGGGCCGCTGGCGGTTCCTCTGGCTCCTCCCCTTCCCGGCGGCCTACCTCTGCCTCCTCGTCGCCCTCGAGATCGCCGTGCCGCGGAACCTGCTGCCGGTGCTGCCGGCCCTGGCGCTCCTGCTGGGAGCCGGGGCGGGCGGCTGGCCGGCGCTCGCCCGCCGGCTCGGGCTGCCCCGGGCTCGGACCGGCGCTCGGGCCGGCGCTCAAGCCGCCGCTCGGGTCGCCGCCGCCCTGGCGGTGATCGCCTGCCTCGTCCTGCCCGCTTGGCGGAGCGCCATCGCGGTCGTCCGCTTCGCCCGGCCCACGACCCGTGAGCTCGCGGCCCGCTGGATCCCCGAGCACCTGCCGCCCGGCTCGTTCCTGGTCCAGGAGGTCTACACGCCGCAAATCGAGCCGGTCCACCTCTACCCGGCGATCCAGCCCCGCTTCGTCAACCGCCTCACCCCCGAAGAGCTCCGGGACCCCTCCCACGACCTCGTGCTCGTGGCCAGCGACGCCTACGGCCGGTTCTTCCAGCAGGAGGAGCTCGACGACCCCTATCTCGAGGCGGGAGCCGCCCGCTACCGGGAGATCTTCGACACGTTCGAGCCGGTGATGGAGTGGCGCCCGGACCGGCTCAGGGCCGGGCCGGTGCTCCGACTGTTCGAGGTGGACCCGGCGGAGCCGCCCTGGAGCGATCGGGCCGAGCGCTCCGCCGCCGAGCTGCTGACCGCCGTGCCGGCGATGGTGGAGAGGAGCGAACAGGACGCGGCTCCCGCCCGTGCCGTGCGCTTCGGCGCCCGGGGCCAGTGGGCCCTCGCCAAGGCGTACCTCGAACCAGGAACCTACCGGGTGCGGATCGACGGCGACCGACCGACAGCGGGCGGGAGCGTCCAGGTTCTCGACCGGAAGGGCGAGGAGATCGCGGTCGACCTCCTCTTCGACACCTCCGAGGCCCGCGTCACCCTGTCTCGCCGGGACAAGTACTTCCTCTACCTGCGGCTACCGGCGGGGAGCCTGTTGCGGCGCGTCGAGGTCGAGCGGGAGCGACCGGATCGAAATCAGGAGGAGGATCGAGCGACCGCGGCGCGGTAGAGCCGGTCGTGGATGGCGGCGACCGAGTCCCAGTTGAGGTCGTCCTCGACCCGCTTGCGGCCGGCCTCCCCCAGGCGGCGCGCACGGTCGGGCTCGGCCAGGAGCTCAGTCACCGCGTCCGCCAGCGCGCGGGCGTCACGCTCGGGAACCAGGCAACCGCTCTCGCCGTCGGTCACCGCCAGCGGCATGCCGGAGACGTCGGTCGCCACCACCGGCTTGCCCGCGGCCATGGCCTCGAGCACGACGATCGGCAGCCCGTCCACGTTGCCCGCTGGGTCGCGCACCGAGGGCATGACGAACAGCTCGCCGCCGGCGATCAGGTCGAGGACCTGGTCGTGGCTGAGTGGACCGGGGAACCGCACCCGCTCGGCCACCCCCAGCCGCTCGGCCCGGCGCTCGAGCTCCGGCAGCACCTCGCCGCCGCCGCCGATCACGATCTCGACGTCGGGAAAGCGCTCGAGGATTTGGGGCGCGGCGTCGATCAGGTACTCGAACCCCTTCTTGTAGACCATCCGCCCCACCGCCACCACCCGCCGGGGCCCCGGGACCGTCCCGCCCCCGACGCCGCCGGCCGCCGGTCCGGCCGGATCGGCCACCAGGTCCGTGCCGTTCGGCACCAAGAGCACCTTGTCGGCGTGCTCGGGGCCGCCCAGGGCGAGCAACCGGTCCCGGAGCTCCCCGCTGCACGAGGTCACGTGGGCGGCACCGGCCAGGGCGTACCGGGCCATGCAGCCGAACAGGGGATTGCGCTCCGCCATGAAGACGTCGGACCCGTGGAGGGTGGCGGCGTAGGGTACGCCGGTCGAGGCCGACACCCGCCCCGCGACGTAGCCGTTGGGCAGAATCCAGTGGGCGTGGATCATCTCGATCCCCTCCCGGCACACCAGCCGGGTGAGCGCCCGCTCGGCGAAGAAGAAGTAGAGGGGCGACTGGAGGTAGGCCCACAGCTTGAGCCGCACGTCCTTCTGCAACGTGCGCGAGTAGCCGAGCAGATGCCAGCGGTCCGGCCGGATGTAGCGGAACGACTCGATCGTCAGCGGCGTGTCCGGGTCCTCGCCGAGCTCCGGGTCGAACGGGATCAGGGCCCAGACCTGGTGGCCGCGCCGGGCCAGCGCCTCCGACAGGTGCTTGACGAACGGCCCGTGAGTGTCGCCGGGGAAGCGCGGGAAGCTGTGGGCGAGGACGGCGACCTTCATGGGGATCTCCGGCTGGGCGTGGTGTCCGTGCTGTGGGCGGGGCGACCCGGGTCTGCCGAGGCGCCAGGCGCGCCGGACACGCGGACGCTCACGCGGTGGCGGCGGCTCAGACGGTCTCGCCGAAGTTGCTCGCCAGAACCGCCAGGTCGGCGCCGTCGATCGCCCCGTTGCCGTCGAAGTCGGCCTCCGCGGCATAGCGTTCGTCGCCGCTCACGGCACCGAACCGGCGCGCGAACCGCACCAGGTCGACGCCGTCGATCCGCCCGCTGCCGTCCAGGTCGCCCTGGAGCGGACCGCCGCTGCCTTCGATCACGTAGCGGGCGATCGTGCGGTCGACCGTGTTGACCGGCGACGCCAGGTCGCGGGAGCGCAACCGCACGTCGACCGTACCGCTCAGCGGCTCGGGGGGATCGTAGCGGATCGCGGCCGACCGGCCACCACCGGTGATCTCCGCCGGAACCTCCACGTCGTCGAGCAGGAGGGTCGTGTTGAGCTCGTCGACGCCGGTGCCGAAGTCCCAGAGGTCGACCTCGATCACGATGTCGGCCGGCACCATCTCCGCGTCCGGGGCCGGGCGGATGATCCCGGTCACCGGCGGCACCGAGTCGACGCCCCGGATGACATCGCGAAACACCTGCGCCATGACCTCGTAGCCGTCGCCGCTCAGGTGGCCCACCCGGTCCTCGGGGTCGGTGGTGTAGTAGGTGTCGAACACGTCGGGGATCGCGCCGAAAACCTCGAACGGATCGGCGAGCTCGGCCCCGCTGCCGCCGGCGCTGTCGCGCAGCAGCCGGTTGAGGAATCCGTTCAGGCCGATCTCCCGGGCGGTGGAGCCTTCCGGGCGCCGCGGAATGGTGGTGGCGTGGATCACGCCCCACCCCTGGTTCTGCGCCCGGCCGGCGATCGCCTCCAGGTTGAACAGCGCCGTCTCCGCCGAGATGCTCTGGGACACGTCGTTCGTGCCCTCCATCACGAGGAGCACCCCGGGCGCCCCCGTCAGCACCGAGTCCACCCGTGCGAGGCCCTCCGCGGTCGTCTCGCCGGCGACCCCGGCGTTCTCCACCATCGCGCCCGGATCGCTCCCCTGGAGGAGATCCTCGAGCCGCGGCGGGTAGCCGAGCCCGGACGCGTCCCCGACCCCTTCGGTGATGCTGTCGCCGAAGGCCACGTACCGCGTCTGGGCGGTCGCGGCACTCGCCGCCAGGAGCAGGGAGCAGCAGACAGAGACGGCGAAGAGTAACGCGGCACGCCCGATCCGGTGGGAGGCGGATCGGGAGGTCGCTCGCGGGCGGAGGAACGGCATACGGAGGTGGGGTTCGAACACGGCCGCTTATCCTATCGAGTTCCGTGGGATCGAGTCGAGGGACCGGAGGGCGGGACGGGACGCGCCCGGTCGGCGGTCCTCGCCGGGGCGCGCACGCCGCTACCCCGGTCCGGCGGAGGGATCTGGTCGCTCCGGGAATATCCTTTCTTCATCGACACTTATTCTGGGCCCGACTGTTGCATATAGCAGGGGTTTTCTGTATATTCCGCCCGACCCGGGCCGCGCGCGCCCCCGACACCCAACCGACAGAGACAGAGGTCGACGTCTATGCGCCGCACGCTGAATCTCGCCTTCGCCCTGATCCTCACGCTCCTCATCGCGGCCCCGGCTTGGGCCGGAACGGTCTACGTACCCTACGGCGGCCCCGTCGAGATCGGTGACGTCTTGTACGAGACCCAGATCTGGGCCTCGAACACGGACGAGGAGGCGATCCGCCGGATCGAGCACAACTTCATCCCCAGCCTCGCCGACGGCACCGAGCGGCAGGGCGAACCGACCCTGGTCCGGATCCGCCCCGGATTCACCACCCGCCTCCAGGTCTCGGAGCAGACCCCCGGCCTGGTCGAGATCTTCGCCGCACCTCAGGTGGTGATCACCGCCCGCCTGGTGCCGGTAGACGTCGACGCACCCAGCCAGAGTGTCGGCGCCCAGATCCCGGTCATCTCCTCCAGCAACACGATTGCGGCCGGCGAAATCGCCCCCATCCAGGGGTGGGAACGGATCCCGGGCCGGGTCGCGAGCAACCTGGTCGTGGTCAACATGGGCACGGAGCAGACCGTTTGCGAGGTGGCCGTCTTCCGGGCCAACGGCACTCGGTTGGGCAACACCGCGCTCATCCCTTTGAAGCCGCGCACCATGGCCCAGTTCGAGTTCGTCCTGGCGCTCCTCGGCGTCGACAACGCGAGGGACGTGCGGGCCCAGCTCGTCTGCGACCAGCCCTTCTACGCCTTCGGCTCCCTCTACCAGGCCGATCCGCTCGGCGCGAACTTCATCCCGCCCTCGGCCTCCGGCAAGTCCGAGCTCGTCCGCCCCGGCGACGAGGAGAAGTTCGTCTACCTGAGCGACGTCGACTGGTCCGGCGTCAGCAACCTGACCAACGGCCCGTTCCGTGACCGGACCGGAACCGACCCCCACAACCCCGCCGGCCCGCGCTTCGGCTACAAGCAGCTCGAGATCAACGGCGTGGCCTACGAGAAGGGGATCTCCTGGCAGGGCGAGTGGCGCGACTCCTGGGTCGAGTGGAACCTCGACGGCCAGTACAGACGGTTCACCTCGATCGTGCGCATCGACGACGAGGAGAAGGGCCTCTACGAGTGGGGCGTGGTCGACCGCAAGACCGGCCAGTTCCAGTTCATCGAGCGTCCGCCGGACGGCTTCCGCGGGCGAGAGACCGACAGCCGGTTCCGCATCGGCGCGGGCGGCCGCATCCGCATCATCGCCGACGGCCAGACGATCTACGAGAGCCCCGAGTTCTACGCCTACGGCGACGCGGTCCAGGTCGACGTGGACGTGACCGGCGTCAAGAAGATGCGGATCGAGTTCGAGCCCGACCATAGCGAGCAGGGGAACGCCCCTCATCGGGCAGGGCTGCGGTCGACTCCGGCCTTCGTCTTCAACTGCCCCTGGTTCGACCTGCTGAACCTGGCGGACGCCAAGCTCTACCCGGTCAACTGAGCGAAGGGCGCAGACTCCTGGAGAGGGGTCGGCTCGGAGCCGGCCCCTCTCTCCCCCACGAACACCCATGGCAGCCCCCGCCGAGGCGGACCTGATCGCGCTGATCCCGGCCGCCGGGTTCGCCAGGCGGCTCGGCCCCCTCCCCTGCAGCAAAGAGGTCCTGCCGGTCCCCACCCCGGGCTCCGGCGCCTCGGCCGCCGTGCGGCCCGCCTGCCTGCCCCTCCTCGAATCCCTGGCCTCGGCCGGGGTCGAGCGCGCCCTGATCGTGCTCAGAACCGGCAAGTGGGACGTCCCCGCCGCCCTTGGATCGGGGGGCACGGGGGGATCAGTGGGCTCGGGGAGCGACCTCGGCCTCGCCCTCGCCTACCTGCCGATCGAGGCCTCGGCCAGCGTTGCCGAGACCCTCGACCGTGCCCACCCGTTCGTGCGTCAGGCGGCGGTGGCACTCGGCTTTCCGGACGTCCACTTCCACCCGGCCGACGCCTTCGAGCGGCTCCTCGACCACCGGCGGCAGACCGGCGCCGACCTGGTCCTCGGACTCTTCCCCGCCCGTCGGCCCCAGTCCACGGACATGGTCGAGCTCGAAGCCTCCTCCACCGGCGGCCCGGGCGCCGAGGCGGGACCGGTGCGGCGCATCCTGGTCCGTCCGGAGACCACCCGGTTGCGGTATAACTGGCTCATCGCGGTGTGGGGTCCGAAGCTCACCGAGCACCTCCACGCGGAGGTCGACCAGGCCCGGCGGAGCCGGAAGCGGGCGGGGAGCGCCGACGGACCGGACGAGATCCAGCTCGGCGCGCTCTTCCAGCGGGCGATCGAGGCGGGGCTCGCGGTCGAAGGCGTGGCCTTTCCCGACGGCGGCTACCGCGACCTGGGCACTCCGGAGGAGCTGGCCGCGGCGCGCCGGGGCGAGCCCTTGCCCGGCGGCCAAGTACACCCGGCCCCCGAGACCGGCCCGGACCCGAGACCTGGTAGCTGAGCACCCCACCGACGACCACCGCCATGGCCCCGAACCGACTGAAACGACTGCTCCACCCGCTCGACGCCGGCTTCCTGGCCTCGGAGGCGCGCCGCATCGCCGGCAAGTACGTGCGCAAGGCCAGGCGGACCGACCTGCGGTCGATCTCCCTCGAGCCGGAGGGCGAGCCCCGGGGCTCCGCCCTCTTCTCCTACGTCCTCGACCCGTTCCTGCTCCCCCCCGGAGCGCCGATGCCCAACTGGCACACCCACTTCTGGGAGTCGTTCGAAATGGGCCACGCGTTCCGGGACGCGGGCTACCGGGTGGACGTCATCTCCTGGACGAACCAGCGCTTCGAGCCGGTGCGGGACTACGACGTCCTGATCGACGTCCGCACCAACCTGGAGCGCCTGGCGCCCCGGCTGGGCGCGGACGCCCTCCGCATCCTCCACATCGACACCGCCCACTGGACGTACCACAACCGGGCCCAGGAGCGGCGCCGGGCAGCGCTCGCCGAACGCCGCGGCATCGAGCTCGACCTGGTCAAGCTGGTGCCCGAGAACCGCGCCATCGAGACCGCGGACGTGGCCACCATCCTCGGCAACGAGTTCACCCAGGGGACCTACGCGTTCGCCGAAACACCGCTCGTGCGCATCCCCATCTCCACCCCGCGCCTCTACCCCTACCCGACCGGGCGGAGCTGGGACCATGCCCGCAAGCGCTTCCTCTGGCTGGGAAGCGGCGGCCTCCTCCACAAGGGGCTCGACCTGGTACTCGACGCGTTCGCGGGGATGCCGGAGATGGAGCTCATCGTCTGTGGACCGATCCGCAAGGAGCGCCAGCTCGAGCGCGCCTACTTCACCGAGCTCTACGAGACCCCCTCGATCCGCACCCTCGGCTGGGTCGACGTCACCTCGCTCGCCTTCGAAGCGCTGGCGGCGAGCTGCCTCGGCATGGTCTACCCCTCCTGCTCGGAGGGGGGTGGCGGCAGCGTGATCAACGCCATGCACGCCGGGCTGGTGCCGGTGGCGAGCCGGGAGTCGAGCGTCGACATCGCACCCGGCTGCGGCATCGTGCTCGAGGAGAGCACGGTGCCGGAGATCCAGGACGCCGTCCGCGACCTCGCCGCGCGTCCCGCCGAGAAGCTCGAGGAGATGGCCAGGAGCGCGTGGAGCTACGCCCGGGAGCATCACACCCGCGAGCGCTTCTCCCTCGCGTACCGCCGCTTCGTCGACCACGTGGTCGCCGGTACCTGGCGCTCGATCGCCACCCTCCCGGAGCCACCCGGCGCCCGGCAGGGCGACTGAGACCGGCCATGGGCCGAACGATCCCCGAGCCAGCGCAGAGGACCCCGTGAGCCGCTCCGTCCCCGCGATGATCGCCCGTTCGGCGGGCGCCGCCACCATCTCCCAGCTCACCCGAGTGGTGGTGATCTTCGGCGTCCACGTGCTGCTCCGTCACCGCGTGCCGCAGGAGGACTGGGGGCTCTGGAACTGGACCGAGGCGGTCTTCCTGATCCTCGGAGCGATCCGCGACCTCGGCCTGCCGGCCCATACGCTCCGGCTGCGGCCCCGGCCGTTCGGCAACCTGCTGCTGGCGGAGTCGGTCTGGGGCGGCCTTCTGGTGCTCGGCTCGTTCGCCGCGGCCCCGCTCCTCGCCCAGGCGTTCTCCCAGGCGGATCCGCAACTGATCCCGGTGATCCGCACCTTCTGCTTCTTCGTCCTCCTCGACGGCCTCGCCCAGGTGCCGCTCATGTACTTCGAGGGGGACCTGAAGCTCGGCCGCGCGCTGGTGCCGGAGCTCACCCGGCACCTCTCGTACGCGGCGATCGCCGCCAGCCTTGCGCTCCTCGGCATGGGCGTCTGGAGCATGGTGGTCGCCCAGCTCGCGAGCACCGGTCTCTGGGCCGCCCTCCTCTGGCTGAAAGCCTGGGGACGGATCCCCCTCGTCTACCAGCGGGGGCGAACGCTGCGGCTCTTCGTCGAGAGCCTGCCCCTGGGGAGCATCTGGCTGGTGATGCTCGTCCAGACGCGGCTCGACCCCCTCATCCTCGGCTGGCGCTTCGAGGAGCAGGTGGTCGGCGCCTACGGCTTCGGCTTCTGGGTCGCCTTCCTGGTGGCGACGATCATGGTCCATCCGGTAGGGCGTGCCGTCTACCCGGCGCTCGTCGGGTTCGTGAGCGAGCCGCGGCACCTGTTCCAGGTCTACCGGATCGCCACCCTGCTGCTCCTAGCCCTCGAAGCGCCGGCAGCCCTCTTCCTGTTCCTGAACGCCGACCTCACGGTGCTCATCCTGGGCGGGGCCAAGTGGGAATCGACGCCCGACTTCCTACGCATCCTCTGCTTCGTTCCCTTGATCGACCCCCTCGGCCGGTTCGCCGGGCAGCTCTTCGCCGCCCGGCGCCAGGAGTGGCTCTGGGTGGTCTCCGCCATCGTCAACGTGCTCGCCCTGGGCACGGGCGGGGTCCTCCTCACCCTCTGGCTCGGCCCGAAGGGGATGGCGATCTCCAACTTCTTCCTGCTCGGGAGCGTGCTCGTCGCCCTGGGCCTCCACGCCCTGGCGCCGCACGACTTCTGGGGCCTTCTCCGGGAGCTCCTGGTGGTCTACGCGGTGCCGGTCCCCCTGTTCGGCATCGCCTGGCTCCTGGCCCCGGATCAGCCGGTGCTCCGCATGGCCCTCTCCGTGGTCGCCGCCCTGGGCACCTTCGGCCTCTACTACAAGCTGTTCGGCCCCGCGGTCCGGAGCTTCTTCCGCGAAGACTTCCCGGCGCCTCCGGAGGGCGAGACCTCCTCCTCCTGAGACCGCCCTCGGACCGCACGGCCGAGGAACCGAAAGACTTCCGCTCGCACCGCCATTCCCTGGCAGGAGAAGACACCCGACCGGCTCCGTCCCGGAGGCGCCGACCCGCCTCGGGGGAGGAGCTGCTGTCGTCAACGGAACCGAGGAGATCGAACGCGATGGAGACGTGCCCCAAGTGCGGTTTCTCACTGCCGGAGAACGCGGCCGACTGCCCACGGTGCGGGATCATCCTCCAGAAGTTCCGGCCACCCGGCCAGGGGGCGCCGACCGCCGCCGAGCCTCCTCTCCCGCCGCCCGCCGCGGCCGAGAGCACGGGGGTCTACGCGGGTCCGCGCTCGCACCCGGCGGGCGAATCCGCCTCGGTGTACGGACCGGTCGCGACCGCGATCACTGAACCGACGCTCCGCTCCCTCGACTCTCTGCGCCCCTGGGTCAACTTCCTGGGCGGCTATCTCCTGGTGGTCGCCGTGCTGATGCTGGTGGGTGCGGTGGCGGTGATGGTCCTCGACACCGGACAGCGCGAGCTCGGAATCGCGGCGCTCGTCTACCTCGTCGACGCCGGGATCCTCCTCGCTCTCGCCTTCCCCCTCAAGCGTTCGGGCAAAGCGCTCGAAGGCATGTCGCAAGCCAACGCCCCCCTGGCGGTCGAGGAGTTCGTCGACGCCCAGGCGTCGTTCTGGCGGCGCGCGGGGTGGCTGACCCTCATCTCGCTGGCGTTCGTGGTCCTGGCGCTGGTGGCCGTGTTCGGGCTGGGAATCGCGGGGTCGTAGCCTGCTCAGCCCTTCCGCCGGTACCAGAGCGAGCCGGCGTGGGTGTCGTAGTCGCCGGGCTCGAGGGGGGTGTAGCCGGGCATCGCCTCGGCGAGGACCGCTTCCCGATTGTGCCGCAGCAGCCCCATCGACAGGTCGATCTCGAACGCGGGGTTGAAGGCCAGGAACGCCTGGAGCAGCATGGCCTCGGTCCAGAGCATCGGCCACTTGGCGTCGAACACGTACTCCTGAGAAGGATGGGGCACGGTGTAGGGGAAGTGGATGTCGTGGCTGTGGATCACGACCCCGGGCGCGAGGCGCGGCAGCACTTCGAGGTACAGGTGGGGCACGTCGCCGTCGACCTTCACCACGTGGGTCGAGTCGATGAACAGCACGTCGCCCGCCTCCAACCGGCCGAAGAACGCGGGCTCCACGTCCTGGACCTCGCGGCGGATGATCTCGAGGCCGGCCAGACCGCCGACCCGTTCCCGGGCGTAGGGGTCGATGGCCGCCATCTCGCACGGTGCCCCTTCCGCGCGGTTGCGCTCGAGCGCCAGGTGGGCCCAGTAGGTGGAGAGCCCCGAGCCCACCTCCAGATAGCGCCGGGGCTTCAGGTCCCGAAGCACGAGGTAGATCAGGTACGAGTCCATGCGGGTGAAGCCGGGGCCATAGCCCATCCCCTTCGACTCGTCGTAGCTCGGCAGCTCGTCGAGCTCCGCGCCGTGGACGGAGGTGATCCTCCGCAGGCGCTCCTCCATCGACTCCAGGTCGACGCTCAGCCCGGGGAGCTCGCTCGGCCGGTCCCACCGCTCCCGCGTGCGCTCGAGCTCCGAGAGCACCGGCAGCGGCGAGTAGTAGTCGGCGGTGCGGACGACGTTGACCCCGAGGCGGGCGAGCAGCCGCAAGCTTCCCCGGTGGAGGGTCCGGTAGAGGGTGCGCAGGGGGCTCATGGAACGGTCTTCGAACGGGCTCAGAGGGGGGTCCGGCTCGTCGGCACGGGATCGCCCTGCCAGCGCAGCTCGTCGTCCAGGCGGCCGGTGTCGATCAGCCCCTGGATGGTGCCCAGGCGCTTGTAGCGGCTCCCCTGGAACTCTTCCGCGGTCATGCCGACGGCCTTGTAGGCCTCGTACAGCTCGCGCGCGGCCCGGCGCACCGTCCAGCGCGCCTCGAAGCCGGGCAGGGTGCGCTCGATCTTCGAGAAATCGACCCGGTAGGTCCGCTTGTCGGGACCGGCGTCGTCGGCCAGCTCCACCTCGCATCCCGGAACGGTCTCGGCGACGATCTCGGCGAGCTCCCGGATGCGGAAGTTCTCGTCGCTCCGGCCGACGTTGAACGCCTGGTCGTGGATCGTCTCGCGCGGCGCGGTCAGGGTGGCGAGGAACGCCCGGGAGATGTCCTCCACGTGCACCAGCGGGCGCCAGGGAGTGCCGTCCGAGAGCAGCCGCACCTTGCCGGTGGTGTGGGCCCAGCCCACGAGGTTGTTGAGCACCAGGTCGAGCCGCAACATGGGCGAGACGCCGCAGGCGGTGGCGTTGCGCAGGTAGACCGGGCTGAAGTCGGGGTCCGCCAGGGTGTGCAGGTAGCGCTCCACCTCCACCTTCGACTTGCCGTAGGGGGTGACCGGGTTGAAGTCGGCGGTCTCGTCGAGGAGGTCCTCGCCGGCCGCGCCGTAGGTGCTGCACGACGACGAGAACAGGAAGCGCCGTACGCCGGCCCGCTTGGCCAGGTGGCTCAGCCGCACCGAGGCTTCGAGGTTGATCTGGTAGGTCAGGTCCGGGTTGATGTCGCCCAGGGGGTCGTTCGAGAGACCGGCCAGATGGATGACCGCGTCGAACCCCCGGAGCTCCTCCTCCGAGACGTCCCGATAGTCTTCGTCGAGGGACGGGACCGCCGCCGCCGGATCGTCGTCGCCGAACCGGCAGTCGGTGAACCAGCGCGAGTCGAGGCCGACGACCTCGTGCCCCTCGGCGACCAGCATGGGAGTGAGAACGGCCCCAATGTAGCCCCGGTGACCGGTGACGAGAGCTCGCATGAAACGCTCCTTGGTGCTTGACAGAGGACCCGACGGGTCGGACGCGTCGGCTCGGACGAACGCGGCGTCGAGCGCGACCGGGAGAGTACCATCATCGAGGCACGAAGGGACTCGGCGACGGGGCGGGCCGAGCCGACCCTTCACGCCCGCTCGAGCATCAGGCGGTGGTACTCCTCGGTGGTCTCGGCCAGCGGCTCCACCCCGAGCTCCGCCCGCAGCAGGTTGCTCATCCGCTCGTACTGGCGGCGCACCAGGTCGCGCCGCCCGCGGCCGGCATAGAAGCGCATGAGCGCCACGTGAACGCCCTCCTGGAGCGGGTCCTCGGCGAGCAGGGCCCGGTAGGCGTCGATCGCCTCGTCGGAGCGGCCCAGGCGCTCGAGAGCCTCGCCCAGGCTCCGCAGCACCTCGAGGTGGAGGCCGTGGAGGGCTTCGCGCCGGCCGGCGGCCCACCGATCGTAGACCCCGTCCAGCAGCGGCCCCCGGTACAACCTCCAGGCGGCGAGCCAGGCCTCCGCCGCCCGCTCGTCGAGCCCCTCCCGGGCGAGCTGCCGCCCCTGCTCCGCCAGCCGCCGCAGCTCGTCGACGTCGATCCACCAGTCGATCGCCGGATCGAGCTCGTAGAGCCCTTCGTGGTGGACCAGGGGATCGACGTTCCCCAGCTCGACCGACGACTCGGCCGTCGCTCTGCGGCGCAGGTCCCGCCGCAGATGGCTCAGGGTGGGGTGGAAGTTGCGCTCGATCGTCTCCCGGTCGGACTCCGGCCACAGCTCCTCGATCAGCTCCTCGCGCGACGCTCTTCGCTCCGGAGAGGTCGCCAGGTAGGCAAGCACCCGGAACCCGCGTTTGAGGGTGAAGGAGATCCGGTGCCACACCAGATCCACCCCCAACCGGTGGACCTCGGGGCGCCCCAGGAGCCGGAGCTCGAACCGGAGCCCGGCCGCGGCCCCCGGAGCCCCGCCGGCCGCACGCCTCCCCCTGCTCGGCACCGTGGACTTTGCCTGGTCCGACAGCGCACGGAGCAGGGGCGCCCCGGCCAGCTCGTCGAGCTCCGGCTCGGTCAGCTCCTCCAGCACCCGGTAGCGCAGGAACCTCTCCACCGCCGGCACCGCCACCAGCTCCGCGGCGTCCGCCGGGACCGCTCCTCCGCTCTCGGCCGCCGCCGCCGCCGCGAGCCGGAGCGGCAGGTACCAGCCGTCCGTCGACCGGACCAGCCGCAGCGTCTCGGTCCGGTCCGGCATGCGGCCCGCGACGAGCCGCCAGAGCGCCGCGACCTCGCCCGACGTCAGCGCCAGGTCCTCGGGCGTCAGCAGGGCGTGGAGGAGACCCGGCGCCACCACCTGCCGGGAGGTGGCGACGACCAGCCGGCGGCCGGCCGGCAGCGCCTCCGCCAGCACCCGGAGCCTCTCCTCCGGCTCTCCGGCACCGGGCAGGCCGTGACAGACCAGAAGCGTCGCCCCGCCGGCCACCGCCTCCTCCACCGCCGAGCCGCCGGCGGCCAGATCGGCCGGTGCCAGGCCGACCGCCCCATCACGCTCCAGGAGCGCCGCCAGGAGCGCCGAGCGTCCGCTCCCCGGCCAACCCCAGACCTGCACCACGGGCGCCTCGAGGTCCTCGATCAGGCGAAGGAGACGATCGATCTGCGGCGGCCGAACCACGGCAAGACTCTACCCGACCCTCGCTGGAGCCGGACCGAGCCCCGGACGGCGGGGATGCGCAAGCAGACGGTTTACAGGATACCTACGATCGCGTATCACCGAAGCCAAGTGGAGAATGCCACCGCACCCAGACCGAGTACCGGCGCCTACCCGAGCGCCCGCCAGAAGAGCACGCCGAAGAAGACCAGAATCGCCGCCAGAGCGAGGTTGGTGAGCGGCCGGTTCCTGTGGCGCTCGCCGAGCCAGCGGCCGGAGCCGGCCAGCACCAGGAGAGCCGCCGCGAGGATCGGCATGAAGGCGGCACCGACGATGGCATAGAGCCACTGCATGACCGCGAAGCCCCACACCAGCCCCAGGGCCGAGACCGCCGGCATGCCGTAGAGAAAGGCCCGGTAGGGGCGCGAGGAGGAGCCCGGCGTGCCGGCCCGCCGCTCCCGGGCCAGCAGCCGCCACTGGTCGGCGAACAGGTAGGGCACGCTCTGCCAGACGCCGAGCAGGCTGCTCGCCACGGCGGCCCAGGCCCCGGCGAGGAAGGTCCAGCGCCCAGCCGGTCCCAGGATATCGTCCAGGCGCTCGGCCAGCGTCACCACCAGCCCCGCGCCCCGGCCGGACACCTCGATGCTGCTGCCGACGATCACCATGGCGACGCCGAACAGAGCGGTCATGGCGTAGCCCACTCCGAGGTCGGCGCGGCAGAGCCCGAGCGCCTCCGGCGAGTCCCGGCCCTCCTCGCGGATCCAGTAGCCGTAGCACAGCACCGTCAGCGTGCCCCCGACCCCGCCCATCAACGCCACCGTCCAGCCGAGCGCCCCGGCCACCGGTGGAATCGCGGGCGTGGTCAGGCCGGACACCACCTCTCCCCAGTCGGGCGCGACCCTGAGCGCTGTCGCCACCACGGTGACGAACATCAACGCGATGGCCCCGCCCATCACCCGCTCGAACAGCCGGTAGCCGCCCAGCCGGACCAGCACGACACCGAGGGCCCCGTGCACCAGGCCGTAGATCACCTTGTCTCCCCACGCGCTCCCGGTGAGCGGCAGGATGGCGTGGGCGGTGGCACCGCAGGCGCTCATCAACGCCGCCGCCACCAGGAAGCTCCAGACCAGGAAGTAGGCCAGGAAGGCGAACCGGAAAGGTCGTCCCACCCGTGACAGCGCCCCTTCGAGGAGCGTCTCCCCCGACGCGAGCTGCCAGCGGGCGAGCCCCTCGTTGAGCACGTACTTGATCCCCGCCCCTAAGAGCACCGCCCAGAGCACCGCGACACCCAGGGCGTTGCCGGTGAACGCCGCGGTGGCGAGGTCGCCCGCGCCGACCCCGGTCGCGGCCACCAGCAGACCGGGGCCGACCAGCGCCAGAAAGGGAGGCCGCCGCGGTCGCGACGCCCCCTCCTCCGCGCGCTCCGCGCGCTCAGGCCCCATCGGCGGACGACAGCCGGTGACCCGGCTTCCCGGTCGAGACCTCCATGATCACGCAGACCGCGCCGTGGGCGGTGAGCCGCTCGATCGTCTCCCAGCCCAGCCGCCGGTAGAACGACTCCCGCTCCCAGGTGCACAGGTAGAGCTTCGGGGCGCCGACCTCGGCCGCCTCCGCCACCGCCCGCTGGGTGAGCGCGGTGCCCACACCCAGCCCCCGGTGCTCGGCGGGGACGTAGACGCAGGACAGCCAGGGGCTCAAGTCGGGGCGATCGGGCAGGTCATAGTGGACCACGTCCGCCGACCCGAGGGCCCTGGCCCTGCGGGCGTTCGACTCGAACGCAACCAGGGTCAGCGGCAGGCCTTCGCGGTGCAGGTGCCCCCGGAGCTTCTCCCGGCGGCGCTCGAGGGAGTCCTCGGGGTCGAGGAAGCCCCACTCGCCGTACTGCCAGGCGGCGACCTGGTCGAGAGCGTCGGGACGATCGACAAGGGAACGAATCTCCACGCCCGGAGCCTAACAGGGCACGGCCGGTCCGCGGGCATGGCCTCGGGTCCCGCTGACGGTCCCCTGTGGCACGAGATCACCGGGACGGGAATCCGCGGCGCGTCGATCTTGGTATAAAGAACAGGGAGCCGACCCGTCTCCATCGGCCGGCTCTCCCGGGCCCAGCCCCGCGGGACGCCCTACCGGCTCAAACGAGCCGAGGCGTCATCTGGCCGCGGCCGCATTGACGACCCTTCAGAGTTGGATGACAGAGAGCACCCAAGAGCAGGGACCCCCCGAAAAACCTCCCGGGTACATGGGCCTCGGCATCACGATCGGCATGGCCCTCGGCGCCGCCATCGGTGCCGTGACCGGGGCGATGGCGGTGGCGCTCGGTAGCGGCCTCACCCTCGGCATCGGTCTCGGAGTCCTGTTCAGCAAGAACCCGACGCGCAAGCGGCAGAGCGCCTGACCCTCCGGGCACTCCGCGTTGCCTTCCGACGGCCCTCGCGCGGCCGCCCGGGGAGCTCGTGTCTCCGACGGCCGGGCGTCAGACCCCCACGACCACCTTGCCGACGACGCCCCCCTCCTCCACCGCCCTGTAGGCCTGGGCGATCTCTTCGAAGGCGACCACGCGGTCGATCACCGGCCGGATGCGGCCATCCCGGAGCCGTGCCTCGGCGAAGGCCCCGAACCCCGCCACCAGATCGGCCTTCTCCTGCCGCGAGCGGGAGCGCAGCACCGAACCCACGACGCTCAGCCGGCGGCGCAAGATCTCTCCCAGATCGACCTGCGGCCGGCGCCCCGCGACGATCCCCACGAGCACCAGGCGTCCCCGGTTCCGCAGGGCGCCCAGGCGGTGGTCCAGATGCTCGCCTCCGACCAGGTCGATCACCAGGTCGACGCCCCGGCCGCGGGTGAGATCACGCACCTCGGACGGCAGGCCCTCCCCGTCCACCGCCAGGGCGTCCGCCCCCAGGGCACGGAGCGGCGCCAACCGATCGAGGCTGCGCCCGGCCGCGAGCACCCGGGCACCGAGCTCCCCGGCGATCTGCACCACGACCGTGCCCACGCCACCGTTGGCGCCGGTGACGAGGACCGTACTGCCCCGGTTCTCGGAAGGGTCGACGGAGAGCCCACCTTCGGCGACGAGATTGGTCCAGGCGGTCAGGCAGGACTCGGGCAGCGCCGCCCCCTCCTCGAAGGAAAGGTGGTCCGGCAAGCGCATGAGCTGGCCCTGGGGCGCCGCCACCGCCTCGGCATGGCCGCCGCCGGCCAGGAGCGCCATCACCCGGTCCCCCGGCCGCCACCCCCGGACATCGTCGCCCAGGCGCTCGATGACGCCCGCGCACTCGAGGCCGGGAATCTCGCTTTCGCCCGGAGGCGGTGGATAGAAACCGCGGAGCTGGAGGAGGTCCGCCCGGTTGATCGCCGTCGCCCGGATGCGGATCAGTACCTCGTCGGGAGAGATCCCCGGCTCGGAGAGATCTCCGAGCCGGGGTACGAGGCGCCCGCCGTCGGCGGAACGGGCGCTCGAAACGACCGCTTTCACGGCGCTATTCGGCAGATTCGGTGGCGACCGGCACCGCCTGCTTCGTGCTCTTGATCTCGGGAATCGGAATCCCGTCCTCGGTGCCCACCAGCTTCAACGTCCCCTCCTCGAGCCACAGGTGGTCGCCGTCCAGCACACGCTGGGCCACCTTGTACTTGAGCACGTCGTCGTTGTGCCACAGCTCGTAGAAGAGCTGCTTGATGCGACGGCGCCCCATGCGGCAGAAAAGATCCGCGATCTCGATCGCCCGGTAGGCCTCGGAGTCGCCCCGCTCGACCATCGCGTGGGCGCGGGACGCGGACGACGCCATGGCGAAGAGCTCGTTGGCGATGTCGACCAGGCGGAAGAGGAACGCCTGCTTGTTCTGGAGGCGCGGCCCGAAGACCACCATGCCGTGGAAGATCTCCCGCGCCAGGCGCTTCGACTTCGCCTCGATGAAGCGCAGGTGACCGGCCAGCTCGCCGAACTCTGCGTACTTGGGCGGCAGGCCCCAGCCGAGCCAGAGGGTGGGGTACCAGGTCATGTAGAAGGCGGCCATCTTCGGCAGCGCCTGCACCTTCTCGGCCGGCGTCTTCTTCGGATCGATCAGCGTACCGGCGACCTGCAGGTGCTTGTCCACGGCCTCGCGCGCCATGAACAGGTGCATGATCTCGGTCGAGCCCTCGAAGATCTTGTTGATCCGATAGTCCCGCATGATCCGCTCGACCGGCAGCGGCTCTTCGCCGCGGGCCTTCAAGGACCACTCGGTCTCGTAGCCGCGCCCGCCGACGATCTGCATCGTCTCGTCGACCACCTGCCAGCCGCGGAAGGTGTTCCACTCCTTGCAGGCCGCGGCCTCCAGCCGGATGTCGTA